>ENA-UOXP01000010-UOXP01000010.1-mixed-culture-metagenome-genome-assembly--contig:-NODE-10-length-172586-cov-53.492671_pt1 | contig 172586 bp, 161 predicted proteins | sample MGYA00238161_ERZ761639 | MGnify/ENA primary metagenome ERZ761639 (study PRJEB28913, sample SAMN08776760) | mixed culture metagenome | isolation source: Freshwater growth medium | place: USA...
GCGAGATCAAGAACCTGAACTCGTTCAAGTTCATGCAGCAGGCCATCGACTACGAGATCCGCTGGCAGATCGAGGAGATCGAGGACGGCCGCGCGATCCAGCAGGCCACGGTGCTGTTCGATCCCGACACCGGCGAGACGCGCGCGATGCGCACCAAGGAAGACGCCGCCGACTACCGCTACTTCCCCGACCCGGACCTGCCGCCGCTGGTGATTGCGCGCGACTGGGTGGAGCAGGTGCGTGCGGGCATGCCCGAGCTGCCGCGCCAGATGGCCGAGCGGTTTGCGCGTGAGTTTGAACTGTCTGATTACGACGCTACCACCCTGACTCAAACCAAGGGAATGGCTCGCTACTTTGAAGCCGCCGCCCTGGCCTCAGGCAAGCCGAAGTTGGCGGCCAACTGGGTCATGGGAGAAGTGGCAGCATTGCTGAACAAGCAGCAGGTCTCTATTGATGACGTCGAAGTCCCTGGTCCAATGCAGCTGGCCGCGCTCATCCGTCGGGTGTCAGATGGAACGATCTCCAACTCGGGAGCAAAGTCGGCGTTCCAGGAGTTGGTTGCGAACCAACGCAAGAGCCTGGAGGACTTGGCGCAGTATTTGGCGGACGTTGACGCAATCATCGAAGCCAAAGGCCTCAAGCAGATGAACGACACCGGCGCGCTGGAAAAGATCATCGACGAGGTGATGGCCGCCAACGCCGAGAACGTGGCCCAGTTCCGCGCCGGCAAGGAGAAAGCCTTCAACGCGCTGGTGGGTCAGGTCATGAAGGCCAGCAAGGGCAAGGCCAATCCGCAGCAGGTCAACGACGTGCTGCGCCAGAAACTGCAGTGAAGGCGCCCGGTGGGGGTGGAGGTCAGCGCTTGAGCGGGCCACCACCCGCGCCGGCGGCGGTCGGCCCCCACAGCTGGCGCAGCTTGACCAGCTCTTCGTCGAAACGCTGGTTGATGCGGAGCTTCTCCTGGGCCTGCTCTTCCAGAAAGCGCTTCTGCACCGCCATCTGCTTCTCGCTGTCGTCGAGCTTGCGGCGCAGCCAGAACGGCGCCTTGCTCGGATCGGCCTGGTAGAACTCCATCTCGGTTTCGACTTCTTTGCGCTGCTGCTTCAGCGCCACCTCGCGCTTGTTCACGGCAGCGATCACCTCGTCGATCTGGGCCAGCGCCTCCACGCGCTCCTTGTCGTGCACCGCCTGGTTCGGGTAGCGGATCAGCAGGGCGCGTTCGCGGCGTTTTTCTTCGGCCGCGCGGGCCTTGACCTCGTTTTCTGCGCGCTGCTTGTCTTCAATCCTGGCGCGTTCGTCGGCGGTGTAGCTCGGCGGCACGACCTGGCGCACGATGCCGGTGTTGCCCAGTTTGTGTTGCTCGCGGTCGAGGCATTCCACGATCGGGCGGTCCGAGGTGATGCGCCGCCCCTTGCTGTCGGTGCAGGTGTAGATGCCCTGGGCGTGTGCGCTGACCAAGGTCCACAGGCCCGCGCCGACCACCCAGGCGCAGGCGCTGAGCGGGAAGTCTGTGGATGAACGGACAGTGGTCATGTTGGGGTTTCAGTTCACGCCGTAGCGCAGGCGGTAGGCCTGCACCCGCTGGCGGTGCGCATCGAGCTCCCCCCCGGTGTGAACGCTCAGATACTGCAGCAAATCCGCCAGGGTGGCAATTGCACACACGTGCAGGCCAAGCTGGTTCTGCACATATTGCACCGCACTGTGGTCCACGTCGCGCACCGTGCCGTCCGGGCCAACCTCGGTGGCTTTCTCCTGCCGGTCCAGCGCAATGGCCACCGCGTGCGGTGTGGCGCCGGCAGCGCGGATCAGGGCGATGGACTCGCGCGCGGCGGTGCCGGCCGACATCACGTCGTCGACGATGAGCACCCGGCCCTTGAGCGGCGCGCCCACCAGGGTGCCGCCCTCGCCGTGGGCCTTGGCTTCCTTGCGGTTGTAGGCAAACGGCACATTCAGGCCCAGGCGCGAGAGTTCGATGGCGAGTGCCGCGCCCAGCGGAATGCCTTTGTAGGCGGGGCCGAAGATCATGTCGAATTCGACGCCGCTGGCGATCAGGGCCTTTGCATAGAATTGCGCGAGCCGCGCGAGCTTGGCGCCGTCGTCGAACAGACCGGCGTTGAAGAAGTAGGGCGACAGGCGTCCCGCCTTGGTCTTGAATTCGCCGAACCGCAGCACGCCGGCATCCACACAGAACTGCACGAATTCCTGCGCGAGCGCAGAGTCCGGAGCGCCCGCATGGGCCGCGCCTGTATCCAACACCATGGGGGTTTCCTTGTTCAAACTGACCAGCCTCAACCTCAACGGCATCCGCTCCGCCACCAGCAAGGGCCTGGAGCCGTGGCTTGCCGCGCACCAGCCGGATTGTATTTGTGTGCAGGAGGTGAAAGCGCAGGAGCTGGACGTGGCCGGCCGTTTCGAGCACCTCGCCGGTCTGCGTGGGCACTTTCACTTTGCGCAGAAAAAGGGCTACTCGGGCGTGGGCGTGTACACCCGCCACGAGCCCAGTGATGTGATCACGGGCTTTCGCTGCGACGAGTTCGACGCCGAGGGCCGCTACACCGAACTGCGCTTCGACACGCCCGGCCGCAAGCTCTCGCTGATCAGCGCCTACTTTCCCAGCGGTTCATCGGGCCCCGAGCGGCAGGAGGCCAAGTACCGATTTCTCGCGGCGTTCCACCCGCACCTGATGGCGCTCAAGGGCGAGCGCGAATTCATCCTGTGTGGCGACGTGAACATCGCCCACCAGCAGGCCGACCTGAAGAACTGGCGCAGCAACCAGAAGAACAGCGGCTTCCTGCCCGAAGAGCGCGCCTGGATGACCACGCTGCTCACCGACGGCGGCCTCGTGGATGTGTACCGCCGCCTGCAGCCCGACACCACCGACGCCTGCTACACGTGGTGGAGCAACCGGGGCCAGGCCTACGCGAACAACGTGGGCTGGCGACTCGACTACCACCTCGCCACACCGGCGCTGGCGGCCCTGGCGCGCACGGAACACATCTACAAGGATGTGAAGTTCAGCGACCACGCGCCGATCACGATCGGGTACGACCTGAGCCTGTGAGCTTCAGACCGCGCAGACCGGGGCTGTGAACGCCTCGCGCGCGGGTTGATAGGCCTCGGCCTTGCCTTCGGCCACCGGCACGGCCATAGACGACCGGACGCCGTTTTTCACGGCCACCACCTCCGCCATGATCGAGAGCGCGATCTCGGCCGGGGTCTTGCTGCCGATGTAGAGGCCGGCAGGTCCATGCAGGCTGTCCAGCGTGTCCTGCGACAGATCAAAGTGCTCGTGCAGCCGCGTCTTGCGCAGCTCGCTGTGGCGCCGCGAGCCGATGGCACCCACGTAGAAGGCGTCCGACTGCAGCGCGTCAATGAGCGCCAGGTCGTCGAGCTTGGGGTCGTGCGTCACGGCCACCACGGCGGTGCGTGCGTCGGGCTTCAGGCGCAGGATCAGGTCGTCCGGCATCTCGTGGCTGAGTTCCACGCCGTCGAGCTGCCAGCTGGCTCGGCTCTCGTCGCGCGGGTCGCACACGATCACCTCGAAGCCCAGGCCCAGCGCCATCTGGCACAGAAAGCGCGAGAGGTCGCCCGCGCCGATGACGATGAGTCTTGCCTGTGGCCCGAGGTGGGTGGTGAGATGCTGGTCGTCAAGCCGCGGCAGGCCGTCGCGACTTCCTTCGTTCAGCACCACCTCGCCGGTGGCCAGGTTGAGCACGCGCTCGGTGCTGCGGCGCTGCAGGCAGGCGTGCAGCAACTCGGGGAGCCGGCTGCGCACCGAGACGGGTTCCAGCACCAGCTCCACGGTGCCACCACACGGCAGGCCGAAGCGGTGGGCCTCGTCGGCCGAAATGCCGTAGCGCAGCACGGCGGGCGTGTCGGTGGCGCAGGCCGCCTGCACACCGCCTTCGCGAATGCGGTGGATCAGGTCGTCTTCGATGCAGCCGCCCGAGACCGAGCCCACCGTCTCGCCCCGGCCGTTGATGGCCATGAGCGAGCCCGGTGGCCGGGGCGACGAACCCCAGGTGCGCGCCACCGTCACCAGCACCACCGGCAGACCGGCGCCGTGCCAACCCACCGCGGTGCGCAGCACGCGGGTGTCGAGGTCTTCCATCGATGCGCTCCGAGCGGCCTCAGGCCAGCTTGAACGGCAGCTCGCGCAGCGGCTTGCCGGTGAGTTGCGCGAGGGCGTTGGCGAACGCGGGCGCCAGCGGCGGCAGGCCAGGCTCACCGATGCCGGTGGGCGCGTCCGCGCTGGGCACCACGTGCACGTTGATCTCGGGCATGTCGGTGATGCGGGCCACGGTGAAGTCACCGAAATTGCTCTGCTCGACCACGCCGTCCTTGAGCGTGATCGCTGAGCCCGGCAGGCACATTGACAGGCCCATGACGGCCGCGCCCTGCACCTGTGTTTCCACGCTCTTGGGGTTGATGGCCAGGTTGCAATGCACGCCGGCGGTGGCGCGGTGCAGCACCGGGCTGCCGTCTTTCACCGAGGCCTCGACCACGTAGGCCACGACCGAGCTGAACGACTCGTGCACCGCCACGCCCCAGGCCCGGCCGGCGGGCAGCTGCTTCTTGCCGTAGCCGCTTTTGTCCACGGCGAGCTGCAGCGCGGCGCGGTGGCGCGGGTGCTTGTCGCCAAACAGGCGCATGCGGTAGGCCACCGGGTCCTGTTGTGTCGCGCGCGCGATGTCGTCGAGCAGCGTCTCCATGACGAAGGCGGTGTGGGTCGAACCCACACTGCGCCACCACAGCACCGGCACATTGACCTTGGGGTGGTGCACGGTCAGGCGCATGGGCAGACCGTAGGGTTCGCGCATGCCTTCCACGGCGGTGCTGTCGATGCCGTTCTTGACCATGCCGCCTTCAAAGAAGGTGCCCGAGACGATGGACTGGCCCACGAGCACGTGGTCCCAGGCCAGCACGTTGCCGCGCTCGTCGAACCCGATGCGCGCGGTGTGCAGGTGCATGGGGCGGTAGTAGCCGCCCTTGATGTCGTCCTCGCGGCTCCAGACCATGCGCACCGGGGCGTTGATGCCGGCAGCGCGCGCGGCCTTGGCGATCTCGCAGGCCTCGACCACGTAGTCGCTGCTGGGCAGGCCACGGCGGCCGAAGCCGCCACCGGCCATCTGCACGTTCATCTTGACCTGCTCGGGCTTGAGGCCCAGCACGCGTGCGGCCGCTGCGGAATCCACACCCGGGAACTGCGTGCCCACCCACAGCTCGGCGCGGCCTTCAGACAGCTGCACCGTGCAGTTCAGCGGCTCCATGGGCGCATGGGCCAGGTAGGGGAAGACGAACTCGGCTTCGATCGTGCGCGGCGCGTTGGCCAGCGGCGCCATGTCGGCATCGAACGCGCGCGGGCCGGGCTGTTTGGCCAGTTCGCGGTACTGCACCAGCTGGCGCGCGCTGTCGACCTTCTCCACGGCGGCGTCGTCCCAGGTCAGCTGGAGCGCGTCGCGCCCTTGTTTGGCGGGCCAGTAGCCGTCGGCGATCACGACCACGCCTTCGGCGCCGCGGTCCAGCGGCACGCGCAACACGGCCTTCACGCCCTTGATGGCGCGCGCCGCGCTGTCGTCCAGGGTCTTCACTTTCGAGCCGAACACGGGCGGGTGCGCCACCAGTGCGGTGAGCTGGCCGGGGCGGCGCACGTCGATGCCGAAATCCTGCTGCCCGCTGCTCTTGGCGCGGGCGTCCAGGCGGGTGGTCGCCTTGCCGATGATGCGGAAGTCCTTCGGGTCCTTGAGCACGACCTTTTCGGGCACCGGCAGGGCCATGGCGGCCTGGGCGAGTTCGCCGTAGCCGGCCTTGCGCCCGCCGGGGCCGATCACGGTGCCGGCCTGCGTGCGCAGGGTGGACACGTCCACGTTCCAGCGCGCGGCGGCCGCCGACAGCAGCATGGCGCGGGCGCGGGCGCCGAGTTCGCGGTACTGCGTGTAGCTGTGCTTGATGGCGGTGGAGCCGCCGGTGAGGTGGATGCCGAACAGCGGGTCCAGGTAGGCGGCGTCGGCGTTGCCGTGCTGGCTGCGCACCTTGGACCAGTCGGCGTCCAGCTCCTCGGCCAGGATCATGGGCAGGCCGGTCTGCACGCCCTGCCCGAATTCGAGGCGGTTGATGGTGACCGTCACCCAGCCGTCGGGCGTGATCTGCACGAAGGCCAGCGGCTGTTCGGTGGGCTTGAGGCCGGTGGCCGCGGGGGGGGTTTGTGCGGAGGCCAGGTGCGGGAAGGCGCCCAGCGCAAAGCCGCCGGCACCCACCACTTTCAGGAAGCTGCGGCGCGGGAGGGTGGCGGGGGTGTCTGCCTGATCGCGTTCCAGCAGGTGTTGCAGGGCGCGCGGCAGCTCGACGGGATCGATGTGGTTCAGCATGGTGGGTTCCTTCAGGCGAGGGCTTTGGCGGCGTCGGTCACGGCGGCGCGGATGCGGGCGTAGGTGCCGCAGCGGCACACGTTGCCGGCCATGGCCGAGTCGATCTCGGCGGCGGTGGGTTGTTGGCCCTTGGGCAGCGATTTGAGGAACGCCGTGGCGCTCATGATCTGGCCGCTCTGGCAGTAGCCGCACTGCGCCACGTCGTGCAGCACCCAGGCCTTGTGCACGGCCGCGCCCACGCGGTCGCTGCCGTTGGTGGCGGCTTCGATGGTGGTGATCTTCTTGCCCTCGGCGGCTGCGATGGGCGTGATGCAGGAGCGGATGGCCTGGCCGTCCAGGTGAACGGTGCAGGCGCCGCACAGCGCGGCGCCGCAGCCGAACTTCGTGCCGGTCATGCCCAGGGTGTCGCGCAGGGCCCAGAGGATGGGGGTGCCGGGGTCGACGTCGACCGTGTGGGTTTTGCCGTTGACGTTGAGGGTGCTCATGGGATCGGTTCTCCGTGGGGTGGGCGGGGATCTGCAAAGGGATGGCTGACCGGAAGTGTCGGTGTCCGGCGCCGGTTGTGTTTGCCGTTTCTGACGCTTGTTTTGCCTTTTTCGATGTTTCTCTGGCGGCAAAGGTTCAAGCTTCCCGCCCGACTTGTACAGTCTGTGCGGGCGATTCCCCGGAAAAACCCGCTTCGCCCGCAGATCAACCGCTCAACCCGCCGAACCACCCATGTCCATTGACACCCTGGCCCACGACATCGGCCGGATTGCCCGAATCGATGGCGACCACACCACCGCCATCCCGCAACTCTCGTTGCACCGGCGCAGCGGCAAGACCGACCCCATGCCCTGCATCTACGGCCTCGGCCTGGCCGTGGTCGCGCAGGGCGGCAAACAGGTCACCGTGGGCGAGCAGGTGCTGGACTACGGCATGGGTCAGTCGCTGCTGATCACCGCCGACCTGCCCGTGGTGGCGCACGTCACGCGGGCCGACGCAGCCCGGCCGTTCATGTGCCTGTTTCTGGCGCTGGACGCGCGCGCCCTGATGCAGCAGTCCGCCGAGATGGAGCTGCCGCCGGTGCCGCGCGACGAGGCGCCGCGCGCGATTTCGTTGAACACGCTCGATGCGTCCTTGCTCGACGCCGCCATCCGCCTGGTGCGCCTGCTGGACGAGCCCGCGCTGGTGGCCTCGCTGGCGCCGCTGATCCAGCAGGAGATCATGGTGCGCTTGCTCTCCGGGCCCCATGGGCCTTATTTGCGCCAGCTGGTGTCGGCCGGCTCACCCAGCCACCAGATCGCGCAGGCCATGGCCTGGCTCACGCAGAACTTCGTGCACGACGTGCTGATGGACGAGCTCGCCGCGCGCGTGCACATGAGCCCCTCGACCTTCCGGCTGCACTTTCGCCACTTCACCGGCATGAGCCCGCTGCAGTACCAGAAGCACCTGCGGTTGCAGCAAGCGCGCCACCTCATGCTCCACCAGGCCCTGGACGCGGGCAGCACGGCGGCGCGCGTGGGCTACGAGAGCGCCTCGCAGTTCAGCCGCGACTACAGCCGCCTGTTTGGCGCGCCGCCGCAGCGCGATATCAAGCGCATGCGGCACCAGCCCGCCGCGGGTGCGGGCACCGCCGCGCACTGAGTACCTCCGCATCAGCGCGGCGAGCGCCACGCGGTGTAGGCTCGTGAGCAACGCAGCTTGCACGTCCACCCCATGAAGGCCTGGTTCCTGAGACTTTTCGCCAACCAGCCCGTCGACCCGGTGGGGCCGCCGTTGCCGGCCGAGCCGCCCGCCGCGCCGGCGTCCAGCCCGCCGTCCGCCCAGACCTGGCACCTGCGCCGTCCGGTGTTGGATGGCGCCCTGCTGGCCTGGATGGTGCAGTGCGAACCCGACCTCGCGGACACCCTGGGTGCCCGCGAGCAGGGTGTGCTGCAAGCCCTGGAGGCGCGTGCCGGCGATCCCGCGGCCAACCTGTTGCCGCGAGCCGCCGGTGTCGTGCCGGCCCTGCTCGCCCGCCTGCGCTCGGAGAGCAGTTCGCTGGGCGAGCTGGTCGAACACGTGTCGCGCGACCAGACGCTGGTGGCCGAGGTCGTCGCCATGGCCAACAGCGCCTTCTACCGCCGCGAACGCCCGGTCATGGAGCTCGGCCATTCGATCCAGATGCTCGGTGTCGGGGGGCTGCGCGCAGCGATTGCCCGGGTGGTGCTCAAGCCGATGCTGGATGGGCGCAGCGGGCCCTTGATCCGGCGTGCCGCGCCGCGTCTGTGGAAACACACCGAGTTCAAGACCCAGCTGGCGGCCGAGATCGCGCGCAGCCAGGGGCGTGACCCCTTCGACGCTTACCTGCTGGCGTTGCTGCACGACATGGCCTGGAGCGTCGTGTTGCGCGAACTCGATGCTGTGCCGGGCTGGCGCATGAGTGGCCCTTTTGTCGCCGCACTCGGCCAGTGGCGTGACCGCCTGGCCAGCCTGATCGCCCAGCAGTGGCGCCCCCTCGGTCCCTGGGTGCCGGCCGCCGCCGAACTGGCGCAACAGGGCCTGGGCGCCGGGTCCGGCCCGGACGTCCTGAATCTCTGCACCGCAGACCAGCTGGCCTGGCTGCTGTGCGATCCGAACCGGGTCCGCGCCCGCACGCTGGCGGAGCCGTTGCTGGCCGCGGCACTGCCGCCCGTGCGCGCGTGCTTCGACGAGTTGGACGCCGCGAGCGCCGGGCCTGGCTGATCGCACCCGACAGCGGCTAACCTTGGAAGCTGTCACACGCCCGAGACCCTTTCCATGCTGCGTTACCTCACCGTTCCCGTCACCGCCTTCGCCCAGAACTGCTCCATCGTCTGGTGCGATGAAACGAAAGACGCGGCCATCATCGACCCCGGCGGCGATCTCGACCTGCTGCTGGCCGAAGTTGAGCGCCTCGGCGTGAACCTGAAGGCGATCTGGCTCACGCACGCGCACATCGACCACGCGGGTGGCACGGCCGACCTCGCCGAACAGCTCGACCTGCCCATCATCGGGCCGCATCCCGGCGACCAGTTCTGGATCACCGGCTTGCCACAGCAGGGTGCGATGTTCGGCTTTCCCCCGGCGCGCGCCTTCACGCCCACGCGCTGGCTCGCCGACGGGGACACGGTTCAGATCGGACACAGCGTTCTGAATGTGCGCCACTGTCCTGGCCACACGCCGGGGCACGTGGTGTTTCACTCGGCCGAGGCCCAGCGCGCTTTTGTGGGCGATGTGCTGTTCGCCGGCAGCATCGGCCGCACCGATTTTCCGCAGGGCAACCACGCGCAGTTGATCAGCAGCATCAAGGAGCGGCTGTGGCCCATGGGCCCTGACACGGTGTTCATCCCGGGTCACGGTCCCGAGAGCAGTTTTGGCGCGGAGCGCCGACACAACCCGCATGTGCGGGACTGACCACCCGCGTCAGGCCCGACCCAGGCGCTGAAACAAGCCCCCGGGCAGGCGGCCCACCGCGCCGTCGAGTTCCAGTTCGAGCAGGCGCGCCTGCAGGTGGGGTGTGTCCAGCCCGGTGCGGGCCTGCAGCGCATCGAGGCTCACCGGGTCGAAACCCATCGCGCCGAGCAGGCTGTCGGAGCCGCCGGCATCAGCCGCCTCTGCGGGCGATTCGGACAGACCACGGGGCTCGACCATGCGCAGGTCTTCCAGGATGTCCTGCGCCGACTCGACCAGCTTGGCGCCCTGGCGGATGAGTGCATGGCAGCCGCGCGACTGTGGTGCGTGGATCGAGCCGGGGATGGCGAACACCTCGCGGCCTTGCTCTGCGGCCAGGCGGGCGGTGATCAGCGAGCCCGATTTCAAGGTCGCTTCCACCACCAGCGTGCCCTGTGACAGGCCCGCGATCAGGCGGTTGCGCTGGGGAAAGTTGGCATTCAGCGGCGGCGTGCCCAGCGGGTACTCGCTCACGATGGCGCCGTGTGCGGCGATGCGGTGCGCCAGCGCCAGGTGACGGCTCGGGTACACGCGGTCCAGACCGGTGCCCACCACCGCGATCGTGGGCGCGCCACCGTCGAGCGCCCCCGTGTGCGCCGCGCCGTCCACCCCCAGCGCCAGACCGGAAACCACACACACACCCGCTTCGCCCAGCGCGCGGGCGAACTGGTGGGCGTTGGCTTCGCCTTGCGGCGTGGGGTTGCGGCTGCCCACCATGGCCAGGCGGCGCGGGTGGGCCAGCACGTCCAGATCGCCCAACACGTACAGCAGCACCGGTGGGTCGGCCATCTGCAGCAGCTCGGGCGGGAAGCGCGGGTCGGCCAGTGTCAACACGTGGCGGCGGGCATCCTCGGCCAGCCAGGACAGCACCTGGGCCACCTGCGCATCGAGCGTGTCGGGGGTTCGTTGCAACGCTTGCGCGGTCTTCGGCCCGACCACGGTTTGCAGCGCATCCAGCGGCTGGGCGAACACAGCCTCCGGCAGGCCGAACGCGGCCAGCAGCTTGCGGGCGGTTTCCTTGCCCACGCCGGGCGTGAGCAGCAGCCGCAACCAGGCGGCCAGCTCCTGCCGCTGCATCGCCTTACGGGTTGATGAAGCGGTCGCCGACTTTGACGCTGTCGGTGATCTGCAGCACCAGCCCGTAGGACACCTTGTCGAAGGTGCGGAAGACGATCATCAGGCCGTTGCGCTCACCGGGCAGTCGAATCTGTGGGCGCGTGGCGTCGGTGGTGTCGGTGACGAGGTTGCTCTCGCGCTGCAGCGCCAGCACATGGCCCCGCTCGATACCGTGCGAGGTGCCGCGGTTGATCGTGACCACCTGGTTCTGTCCGGCGAAGTTCACCGCGTTGCCATACACCGACACGATCTGTCCGGTTTGAATGCTTTGCGGTGCGCGCGGCACGAAGTTGGTCAGCTCGCGCGGCGGCTCGGGCAGCAGGCGGTCGCCCACGCGCATTTCTTCCTTGGCAGCCAGGATATCGATCGCCGCTGGCACCGTTTCGGTCACGGCCTGGCCATTGGGGCCGACGCCCTGGCGGGTGGTCTCGCCGCTGACCACGCTGGCCTTGCCGACGTATTGCGCCTCGTAGCCCAGGATCTCGGCGGTCGTGGGGTCGCGCAGCGGTGTGGCGTTGCGGAACACACGGTACTGGGTGGACCGACCATCGATCACGGTCAAGGGCTCGGCCTGAGGGCCGTCGCCGTACTGCGCGCGAGCGTAGGCGCGGTCGCCCCGGCTGAGCATGACGCGGTTTTCCTGGGTGGCGACGATGCGCGGTGCGCGCGAGAACGTGGCTTCATCCACGATCAAGGGTTCGGTCAGGAAGGCTTCGATGGCCTGCAGGTTCACCGGCGGAATGGCCGAGTCGGCCAGACTGTCGTAGCGGGTGCGCGGGGACACACGCACGGTTTCGCCGTCACCGCTGCCGGGCTGGCGTGTGGTCAGGCGTGCTCGGCCATTGGATTTGTCGAGGTACAGGACCTGCCCGGGGTAGATGCGGTGCGGGTTCTGGATGTCGTCCAGGTTCATGCCCCAGAGCTCGGGCCAGCGCCAGGGCGTCTTGAGGAAGATGCCCGAGATGGCCCAGAGCGTGTCACCGCGTTTGATGGTGTAGCTGTCGGGCGCGTTGGGCGCCAGCTCGGACAGCGGCACGCCGGTCTGCGCGACCTGGCTGGCGGTGGCGCGCTGGCCGGACGTGATGGGGAAGTTTTGTGCCGATACCGTGCCTGCAGCAGCAGCACCGATCAGGGCAACGGCCCAAACCAGGGGCCGGAGGTGGCTTGTGGGGCGCGAGGAACGGAAGTCGGCAGGCAAGCGGTTCTTCAATGGCATGTGGTGGCCCCTGGGGCGGCGATGGCCGGCTGTCAGCGGGCGTTTCGGTGAAACGACAGCTGCCCTCCGGGTGGCGCTCGTGTCTTGACAAATCGCATTTGATTTTGCGCCCAAGCCTTTGATTAGGCAATGTTTATGGCGGGGGGCTTTCACGCGCCGTGGCAAAAGTGGCGAAAATGGCGACACCGTATTCCGCTTGTCCCCGGCTGGCCGCCAGCCGTCGCCCGGGTACATTGGAAGGCCCTGCTCCCGACCCTCGTCCGCCCTTTTTTCCATGACTCCGCCGTCCCTGCTGCCCATCCTTTGTTATCCCGATCCCCGCTTGCACACCGTGGCCCGCCCGGTGAAGGCGGTGGACGAGCGCATCCGCGCGCTGAGCCAGCAGATGCTGGACACCATGTACGACGCCCATGGCATTGGTCTGGCCGCCACGCAGGTGGACGTGCACGAGCGTCTGATCGTCATCGACGTGAGCGAGACGCGCGACCAGCCCATGGTGCTGATCAACCCGGTGATCGAATGGGCCAGCCCCGAGACGCGCAAGGGCGAAGAGGGCTGCCTGTCGGTGCCCGGCATTTACGACGGTGTGGAGCGTTCGCTGTCCGTGCGCGTGCGGGCGCAAGACCTGACCGGGACCGAGCGCACGATCGAAGCCGATGGCATGCTGGCCGTGTGCATCCAGCACGAGATGGACCACCTGATGGGCAAGGTGTTCGTGGAATACCTCTCCCCGCTCAAGCGCACGCGCATCAAGTCCAAGATGGTCAAGGCCCAGCGGGAGGCGATGAAGGCTTGAGGCCTTTGTCCGGTCTCGACCTTTCTTCATGAAACTCATCTTTGCCGGCACGCCGGAATTTGCCAGCGTGGCGCTGGCCCGCTTGTTGGCCGCCGGTTTCCAGGTGCCGCTGGTGCTGACCCAGCCCGATCGGCCGGCCGGCCGTGGCATGAAGCTGCAGGCCTCACCCGTGAAGCAGCTCGCGCTGCAGCACCACATCGCCGTGGCGCAGCCGCGCAGCCTGCGGCTGGACGGCAAATACCCCGAAGACGCCGCGGCGGCGCGTGAGGCCATTGAAGCCGCGCAGGCCGATGCGATGGTGGTCGCCGCGTACGGCCTGATCCTGCCGCAGTGGGTGCTCGACGTGCCGCGTCTGGGGTGTCTGAACATCCATGCTTCGTTGCTGCCGCGCTGGCGCGGCGCGGCGCCCATCCACCGCGCCATCGAGGCCGGCGACACGGAGACCGGCGTGACCATCATGCAGATGGACGCCGGGCTGGACACCGGCGACATGCTGCTCGTGGAGCGCCTGTCGATCCGCGCGGACGACACCACCGGCAGCCTGCACGACCGCCTGGCCGTGCTCGGTGGGCGGCTCGTCGTCGAGGCGCTGGAGATCGCCGCCTGCGGTGGCCTGAGTGCGCAGAAACAACCCACCGAGGGCGTGACCTACGCGCACAAGATCGACAAGGCCGAGGCCACCCTCGACTGGACAGCACCCGCCGAGCTGCTGGCGCGGCGGGTACGGGCGTTCAACCCGTTTCCCGGTGCCGCCACGGCCCGCGCGGGTGAGCCGGTGAAGGTGTGGGCCGCCCGGGCGGTGGACGGGTCGGCCGTTGCGGCGCCGGGGCAGGTGCTCGCACTGGGCGACGACGGTATTCAGGTGCAGACCGCCAGCGCCGTGCTGGTGCTGACCGAGCTGCAGCGCGCGGGCGGCAAACGCCTGGCGGCGGCCGACTTCCTGCGCGGCCACGAGCTGCGAGTCGGTGATGTGTTCGACGCAGCGCCCGCGCAGAAAGCGCCGGCCTGATGTTTTTCCTGCGCGAGCACCGCGGCCGCCCCGAGTTCTGGCAAGGCTTTCGCGAGCAGACCACCGTGGCCATGGGCATCGGCGCCTGGGGCTTGATGACGGGCGTGTCGCTGGTGCAGTCGGGCCTCTCGCCGCTGGAGGCGGTGCTCATGACGCTGATCGTGTACGCCGGCAGCGCCCAGCTGGCGGCCGTGCCCATGATCGCGGCCGGTGCGCCGCTGTGGGTGATCCTGGCCGCGGCGTTCTGCGTGAACCTGCGCTTCGTGGTGTTCTCCGCCCACCTGCGGCCCTACCTCATGCACCTGCCGCGCTGGCAGCGCATGGTCACCGGCTACATCACCGCCGACCTCAGCTATGTGTTCTTTGCGCGCAAGTATCCCAAGCCGGGTTCAACGCCCGATGAACTGGCGGGCCAGCAGGCCTACCTGATGGGCAACTGCGCGGTGAACTACGTGTCGTGGATGGGCGCCAGCCTGCTCGGCATCGCGCTGACCAACGTGATCCCGGTGGCCTGGGGCCTGGGCTTCGCCGGCATCCTGGCCTTGCTGGGCGTGTTGTGTTCGCTCGCCACCTCCCGGCTGCGCGTGGTTTCTGCCGGGGTGGCCGGCGCGGCGGCGGTGGCGGCGATCGCGTTGCCGCTCAAGCTCAACATCCTGGTGGCGATTGCCAGCGCGGTGGCGATCTGCCTGGTGCTGGAGAAACTGGGTCCGCAAGACCCGGCGGGTGGCGTGCGCCATGTTTGACCTGGACCCCTGGACCCTGCTCACCATCGTGCTGCTCGGTTGCATCACCGTGATCACACGCGGCTTTTTCTTCATCTCCAGCAAGCCCTGGACCTTGCCGCACTGGGCCCAGCGCGGCCTGCAGTACGCGCCCATCGCGGCGCTGGCGGCCGTGGTCATTCCGGAGATCGTCACCACGCAGGGCGTGTTCATCACCACCTGGCAGGACGCGCGCCTGTTCGCTGCATTCGCGGGCATGGCGTGGTTTTTCTGGAAACGCGGCGTGCTGGGCACCATCGTCTGTGGCACCGCCGTGTACCTGCCGCTGCGCCTGATGCTGGGCTGGTGAGGGCGTTCAGGCGGGTTTTGGAACCAGCCGTGGAAGCATGAGGCGCCAGAGCGCCAACGAAACGCCACCACAGATCACCAGCGTCCACAGCGTGTGGCTGGGGTAGTGGGCGCCGCGCACGGTCTGCACCGTGCCCGCCACCGCGCCCGCGAACAACACGGCCAGCAGCCAGCGCAAGCCCGCCACCTGGCTGCGTGATGTGCCCTCGGGTGGCATCAGCCAGGGCAGGCCGAGCGCCAGAAAGGCGAACGCGCTGGACGCGTGACCACCGGGAAAACAGCGCCCGGTGCCGCCATCGGCCAGGCCCCAGGTCCAGTGCGACACATACACCGCCGGCCCGCCGAAGGCCTGCAGGTCCCACGGGCAACTGGTCTGGCTGGCGTTCTTGATCAGGTTGACCACGATCAGCGACAGCGTGACCAGCCCCAACACCGCCCAGCGCTCGCGCCGGGGCAAGGTGAGAACCGACAGGCGTTCGTGGTTCCAGCGCACGGGCCACAGCGCCCAGACCCCGATCAGCACAAAGAGGCCGGTGGCGGCCTGGCGCACACCCTCGTGCAGCACCCGCTCGAGCACCCAGGTGTGCTGCAAGGGAAAGCCGGTGGTCGTGCCGATCCGGCGCATGACCGCCAGATCGAGTCCGCCGATGTCCCACAGCCCGGTCAGCAGCAGCGCCCCCAGCCACCAGAGGGCGATGGCGGGTGCGGCCGGGGCAGCGGCGGGTGGGTCGAGCGGGACGGCTGTGGAGCCGGAGAGGTTCATGGGTGCCAGTCTCGGTGGCGCTCGTTAAGTGCGTCTTAAGCAGCGTCTTCATAATGAACAGCTCCCTCAACCTGCGGACCTGATGTCCGACCCAACAATGCGCGCACTCGTGGTGGAAGACGACCCCGGCATCGCCAGCGGCCTGCAGGCGTCGCTCAAGCAGGCCGGCTACGCGGTGGACGTGTGCGGCACGCTGGAGGCGGCGTGGCATGTGTTGTCGGTGGAGCCGGTGGACGTGTTGATCCTCGACCTCGGCCTGCCCGATGGGGACGGCCTCGATCTGCTGGCGCGCCTGCGCCGCCAGGCCCCGCCAGTGGCCGGACGCACCGCGCTGCCGCGCAACGACCTGCCGGTGCTGATCATGACCGCCCGCGACGGTGTGAGCGATCGCGTGAGCGGTCTGGACAGCGGCGCCGACGACTACATCGTCAAACCTTTTGATGCCACCGAGCTGCTGGCGCGCCTGCGCGCCATGTTGCGCCGGGCCAGCGGGCGCAGCAGCCCGGTGATCGCCCATGGCGAGCTGGTGGTGGACCCGGCCTCCCACACCGTGCTGCGCGCGGGCGAGCTGGTGCCGCTGGGCGGCAAGGAATTTGCGTTGCTGATGGCCTTGCTGCAGGCGCGACCCCAGGTGCTGTCCAAGTCGCGCCTGGAGTCGTCGTTGTACGGTTTTGGCGAGGCGCTGGAGAGCAACGCGATCGAGGTGCACATCCACCACCTGCGGCGCAAGCTGGGTGAGTCGCTCATCAAGACGGTGCGCGGCGTGGGCTACTTTGTGCCGCAACAAGACCCGCCCGCATGACGACGCCCGCACCGGGCGCGCGCCTGCCCACCCTGTGGCGCTACCTCTGGGCCTGGGTGGTGGGTGCCTTGCTGGTGGTGTGGACCACGCTGCTGCTGGTGGCCTGGTACACCGGCTACCACGAGGCCGAAGAGATCATCGACGGCCAGCTCGAAGCGGTGGCGCGCCTGTGGTTGTCGGTCGAACCCGACAAGACCCTGTCCATTCCCGAGCCGATCGCCTCCAGCCGCACGCGGGCCTACGTGCAGGACGTGGCCGTGCTGCACTGGGTCGATGGCCAGCTGTTCACCGACACGCACAACCTGGCCGGCAGCCTCGGCTTGAGCGATCCGCCCGCGAAGGGGTTCTCCAACCGGGTGCAGACCACCGGCCACGGCGAGGTGCGCTGGCGGGTGTACGCCGCCCCGGGCCAGGACGAACACGCGGCCGATTTCGTGGCGGTGTTGATGGACCTGGACCACCGGGTGGACCTGGGTCGCGACATGGCGCTCAAGCTGGCGCGGCCGGCCCTGCTGGTGCTGCCGCTGGTGGCGCTGCTGCTGTGGTGGGCGCTGCGCCGGGGGCTGAACCCTCTGGTGCGCCTCTCGCGCGACGTGGCCGCGCTCGACGGGCTGGGCGGTCAGCGCCTGGACACGGCGCACCGCTTCCACGAGTTTTCCAGCACCGTGCGCGCCATCAACACGCTGGTGGATTCGCTGCAGATGCAGGCCCGGCGCGAGCGCGAATTTGCGTCGGACGTGGCGCACGAACTGCGCACGCCGCTGGCGGCCCTGTCGTTGCAGGCCAGTGCGGCCCAACACGACCCCTCGCCCGAACGGCTGGCGCAGCTGGAGGCCTCCGCGCTGCGGGCCGGCCACATCCTGTCGCAGTTGCTCGAACTTGCGCGCGCGCAGCGCGACGGCTCGGGCCGTGAGGCCTGGAAGGACGTGGCCCTGGGCGATGCGGCCGCCGACCTGATCGCGTCCCACGCGCAAGAGGGCTTCGAGAGCCGCCACGAACTGTCGCTGGAGCAGCCCGACGCGCCGGTGGTCCTGCACGTGCAGCCCATGCTGCTGGAGCTGGCCTTGCGCAACCTGATCGAGAACGCCTTGCGCCACACCCCGGCCGACACGCAGGTGGTGGTGGAGGTCTGGCAAAGCGCCAGCGAAGCCGGCGTCTCGGTCAGCGACGATGGCCAGCGGCCCGGTGCGCCTGCGCCCGTTGCGGCACACAGCACGTCGGGCCTGGGGCTGGGCCTGCGCCTGGTCCAGCGCATCGCCGAGCAGCTGGGTGCCACGCTGGAGCGCGACACCGGCGAAGCGCCCATGACCACGCGCTTCACGCTGCGCTGGCCGCGCCCGGCGCCATAAGGATCACTTAACCCGCGGGCGCGAAGCTGTCCGGGTCGGCATGTTCCGACTTCAGAAGCTTCGCCCATGTCTTCGACTCTTTCCCCGGCGCTGCCGTCCGGCACCCGCCTTTCCCAGCCCACCTGGCGCCCCGCCACCTCCGTGTGGCTGCTCGCGCTGTGGCTGGCCGTGGCCGGCAACCTGCCGCTGTGGCTGCGTGTGAACGAGCTGGCCGGCACGCCAACGCAGCGCCTGGCGCTGCTGGGGGGTTTCGGCCTGGTGGTGGTGGGTGTCACGGCGGCCCTGCTCTCGCTGCTGGCCTGGCCGCGCGTGTTCCGCCCCGTCGCCACGGCCCTGGTGCTGGTGAGCGCCTTCAACACCCACTTCATGCTGCAGTACGGCGCGGTGATCGACCCGACCATGATGGCCAACGTGGTGCAGACCGATGTGCGCGAGGTGCGCGATCTGATGTCCTGGGCCTTGCCGCTGACCGTGCTGCTGGTGGCGGGCCTGCCGCTGTGGGCGATCTGGCGCCGGCCCCTGGCCACGCGCAGCTGGCTGCCGCAGACCGGACGCAACGCGCTGGGCGCCCTGGTCGGCGTGGTCGTCGTGGTCGTGGCCACCCTGGTGACCTACCAGGACCTGGCGTCCCTCATGCGCAACCACAAGGAGCTGCGCTACATGATCAACCCGGTCAACACCTTGTATGCGGGCAGCCGCCTGGCCATCGACCAGTTGCCCAAACAGGTGCAGACCCTCAAGCCCGTGGGCGAGGACGCCCGGCTCGGCACCAGCTACACCAGCCAGGGCCAACCACCGCTGTTGATGCTGGTGGTGGGTGAGACCGCGCGCGCACAGAACTTCGGCCTCAACGGTTACGCGCGCCACACCACGCCGGCGCTCGCGCGCTGGCAGGCCGAGGAAGGCCTGGTCAACTTCAGCCAGGTGCAATCGTGCGGCACCAACACCAAGGTCTCGGTGCCCTGCCTGTTCTCGCCGCTCACGCGCGCGCAGGGCGGCGACCAGACGCCCGAGCACGAGAACCTGCTCGACGTGCTGCAGCGCGCGGGTCTGGCCGTGCTGTGGATCGACAACCAGGCCGGCTGCAAGGGCGTGTGCGCCCGGGTGCCCAACGCCAGCACGCTCGACCTCAAGATCCCCGGTCTTTGCGACAGCGGAGAGTGTCTGGACCCCGCCTTGCTTGACGGCCTGGACGAACGCATCGCCGCGCTCGACCCGGTACGCCGCGCGCGCGGCGTGGTGCTGGTGATGCACCAGATGGGCAGCCACGGACCGGCCTATTACAAGCGCTCGTCCCCCGACCGCAAACCCTTCATGCCCGAGTGCACCAGCAACACGCTGTCCGACTGCCCGCCCGAGCAACTGGTCAACGCTTACGACAACTCGATCGCCTACACCGACCATTTCCTGGACCTGTCGCTGCGGTGGCTCAAGGCGCGCGAGCAGAGCGGCGCCAACGCCACCGGCCTGATCTACCTGTCCGACCACGGCGAATCGCTCGGCGAAAAGGGGCTGTACCTGCACGGTGTGCCCTACGCCATGGCGCCGCAGCAGCAGACCCATGTGCCCATGGTGGCCTGGCTCTCGCCGGGCCTGCAGCAGCGCAGTGGCGTGGGGCAGGCGTGCTTGAAGGCCCAGGCCGACAAGCCGCTCTCGCACGACAACCTGTTTCACTCGGTGCTCGGCCTGATGGATGTGCAGACCCAGGCGCACGAACTGGCGCTCGACATCCTCGCGCCGTGCGTGGCGTCTTACGCGCAGCTCGCTCCGGTCACGCCGACCGCGGCAAACTGAGGCGGGCGCAAAGCCCACCGATCGCACTGCGCTCCAGCGCGATGTCGCCACCATAGAGGCGGGCCAGATCGGCCACGATGGCCAGGCCCAGGCCGCTGCCCGGAGCCGATTCGTCCAGCCGCGCACCGCGCGCCAGCACCGCGTCGCGCTGCGCCGCCGAGATGCCCGGGCCGTCGTCGTCCACCGTGATCACCAGCGTTTCGCCTTCACGGGCCGCGCCGATCCGCACCGCGCTGCGCGCCCACAGGCCGGCGTTGTCCAGCAGGTTGCCCAGCATCTCCTGCAGGTCCTGTTCTTCGCCGGCAAAGGCCAGTGAGTCGTCCATGGGCGCCAGCGTGAAGGCGAGATGGCGCTCGGCATGGACGCGCTCCATCACACGCAGCAGTCCCGCGAGCACGGGAGCCAGCGGCGTGCGTTGGCCGGGCAACTGGAGCGAGGCCGCCACGCGCGAACGGCTGAGGTGGGCGTCGATGTGGCGCCGCGACGCCGCCACCTGCGCCTGCACCAGCGCCGGCAGATCCGCCGCACCGGCGCTGGCGGCCTGCGCCATCACCGCCAGCGGTGTCTTCAGCGCATGGGCCAGGTTGCCCGCGTGGGTGCGGGCGCGCGCCACCACCTCGGCGTTGGTGGCCAGCACCTGGTTGAAGTCGTTGATCAGGGGTTGGACCTCCGAGGGAAAGTCGCCTTGCAGGCGCTGCACGCGCCCCTGACGCACCTCGTTGAGCGCGCGTTGCAAGGCGCGTAACGGCGCCAGACCCACCAGCACCTGCGCCAGCGCCGCCAGCGCCAGCAGCGCGAGCAGGATCAGCAGCGACAGCGCCAGCACGCCGCGAAAGCGGTCGATCGCCTGGGCGGTTTGCTGCAGGTCGCCCGCCACGATCAGGCGCCATTGCGCGTCGGGCGTCTCCGCCGCGCGCACCGTGCGCTCCAGCATCAGCACCGGCGCATCTTGCGGGCCCAGCCCTTCGTGCACATGGATGCCGCCATCGGCCATCGCGTCGGCTTGCAGCGTGAGACTGCTGTCCCACAGCGAGCGCGAGCGCAGCACGCCGCTGCGGCTCTGGCCGTCCGCACTGAGCTGGTCCAGCTGCCAGTACAGACCGGAAAACGGCCGCTGCCAGCGCGGGTCCGACAGCGCCTGCGGATCGATCTGCGGCTGGCCGCCGGCGTCGAACACCAGCCGCGCGGTGAGCTGGTCGAGCTGCTGGGTGAGCGTGGTCTCGAACTGGCGCATCACGTGGTCGCGGAACAGGCCCCCGAGCACCACGCCGGCCAGCAGCAGCGCCAGCGCGAGCGCCACCAGGGTACCCAGCAGCAGGCGCATCCGCAGCGAGCCGGTCCAGCGTGTCATGGCGGCGGTACCAGCCGGTAGCCCAGCCCGCGCACAGTCTCGATCAGCGCGGGCGGCAGCTTCTTGCGCAGCCGGCCGACAAACACCTCGATGGTGTTGGAGTCGCGCTCGAAGTCCTGCGCGTAGATGTGTTCGGTGAGTTCGGTGCGCGAAACCACCGCGCCCGGGCGGTGCATCAAATACTCAAGCACCTTGTATTCGTGGCTGGTCAGCGCCACGGTCTGGCCCTGCAGCGTCACGCGGCCGCTGCGCGTGTCCAGCGCCAGCTCGCCGCACTGCAGCAGCGGCGAGGCCAGGCCACCGGCGCGGCGGATGAGCGCGCGCAGGCGCGCCAGCAGCTCTTCCATGTGGAAAGGTTTGGTGAGGTAGTCGTCGGCACCGGCGTCGATGCCGGCCACCTTCTCGCTCCAGTTGTCGCGCGCGGTGAGGATGAGTACCGGCACCACCCGGCCTGCATTGCGCCAGCGCTTGAGCACGCTCAGGCCATCGAGGACTGGCAGGCCGAGGTCGAGCACCACCGCGTCGAAGGCTTCGGTGTCGCCCAGAAAGTGCGCGTCGCGTCCGTTGTCGGCCTCGTCCACCGCGTAGCCGGCCTCATGCAGGCCCGTGCGCAGCTGCGCGCGCAGGGTGGGGTCGTCTTCAACCAGCAGGATGCGCATGGGTGGGTGGGCTCAACGTTCCTTGCGGCGCAGCACGGTGGCGGTCCTGGCGTCGAGTTCGAGCTTCACCAGCCGCCCGTCGCCCTGCAGCAGCTTGACTTCGTACACCAGCCGGCCGTCTTCGTCCTCCAGCTCCACGTCCAGCACCTGGCCCGGGTGCTCGCGCTCCAGGCGTTCGAGCACGGTGCGCAGCGGCACCACCTGACCCGCTTTCACGGCCGCGCGCGCCCGGTCGTGGTCCCGGTCGCTGGCGCTCGCAGGCGAGCTGAGCAACACGCCGGCCAGCAGGCTGGTCAGCGCGATGAACGGGAGGGTTGAGGAGCGCGGTGGTTTCACGGTGGGGCAGGCAGCAAAGGGCTGACCATGCGCCGGACCATTGTGCGGGTCGAACCTGAACGCCCGATGAACGCGCGCTTCAGGTGCCGTACAGCCGGGGTTTCGCAAGATGCCTTCACCCCGATCACTCGACGCACGCCATGAACCCCGCATCCCAAGTTCTCCGACTCGCAGCCCTCGCGCTGCTGGCCCTCGAAGCGGTGGCCGCCCACGCCGGCGACACCACGCCGGCCGAGCAGCTCAGCCGCTGGAGCGCGCAAGCCGGCGCGCCGGGCAACGCGTCCAAAGGCCAGGCTTTCTTCAACCAGCGCCACGGGGGTGAATGGTCCTGCGCTTCGTGCCACGGCACACCGCCCACACGCCAGGGCGAACACGCGAGCACGGCCAAGCCCATCGCCCCGCTGGCGCCGGCCTTCAACGCCCAGGCCTTCACCGATGCCGCCAAGTCGGACAAGTGGTTCCGCCGCAACTGCAAGGACGTGCTCAGCCGCGAATGCAGCGCCGCCGAGAAGGCCGACGTGATGGCGTACCTGCTCAGCCTCAAACCCTGAAAGCCGCTCCATGAAAACGATCTCCACTGCCTTGGTCATGGCCCTCGCCGGCCTGACCACCGCCCACGCCGACAGCGGCCCGATGATGCCGCGCAGCGTGCCGCAGGCCTACACGCAGGAGTGCGCTGCCTGCCACACCGCCTACCCGCCGGGCATGCTGCCGGCGCGTTCGTGGCAACGCATCATGGGCGGGCTCGACCAGCACTTCGGCACCGACGCCTCGCTCGACGCCGCCACCGTCACCCAACTCGGCCAGTGGCTGCAGACGCACGCGGGCACCTACAAGCGCGTGAACGAAGAGCCCCCGCAGGACCGCATCACGCGCTCCGCCTGGTTCGAGCGCAAGCACCGGGGCATCGACCCCGCCGTGTGGAAACACGCCAGCGTGAAGAGCGCGGCCAACTGCGCCGCCTGCCACACCGGCGCCCACCAGGGCCTGTACGACGACGACAACCTCCGTTTCCCGCCGGGCCTGGACGCGCGGCTGCGCCGCGGCTGGGACGACTGAACTTCTGAAAGACGACCATGCACACCGCACCCGACTTCAACACTTCCACCCGCCCCGAGGCCACACGTGCCCTGCCTGTGCCCACGCGGCTCGTCATCGACGCGCCCATGCGCATGTTCCACTGGCTTTTCGCACTGAGCTTCGTGGGCGCCTACATCACCGCCGACGGTGAACGCTGGCGGCTGCTGCACGTCACCCTGGGCTACACCCTGGCCGGGCTGCTCGCGTTTCGCTTGCTGTACGGCCTCCTCGGGCCGCGCCAGGCGGGCCTGGGTCAGCTCTGGCGCAAGCTCGCGGGCGCACCGGCGTGGTTGCGTTCATTCACCTCGGCGCCGGGTCTGACAGCCATCCACTGGCGCCAGGGTCAGAACCTGCTGATGGCACTCGCCGTGTTCGCGCTGCTGGTGATGATGGTGCCGCTCACGCTCAGCGGCTACGGCAGCTACAACGACTGGGGCGACTGGCTGGAAGACGTGCACGAGTTCTTCGGCGAGGCCTTCCTGGTGGTCGTGCTCGGCCACATCGCGCTGATCGCGGGCTTGAGCTTGCTGCGCCGCAAGAACCAGGCGCTGCCCATGCTCACCGGCCGCGTGGAGGGTCCAGGCCCGAGCCTGGTGAAGCACAACCGGGTCTGGCTGGCGGTGGTGCTGCTGGCCGCGGTGCTGGCGTTCGGCGCCTGGCAGTGGCAGCAGTCGCCCAAAGGCCTGGTGTCGGCCCAGGTATGGAGCGGTCTGCTGGCAGGGCAGTCGGACCACGAGGATGACGATTGAGGGAGGGCTGAGGAAGGGCCTTTCCTACAATGCGTGGGTTTGTCATCCACCCACCTGCACAGCACCATGTCCTTCATCCGCTTCTCCGATCTCTGCTCCAGTGGCCGCGTCCAGGGCCAGCGCGTCTTCATCCGGGCCGACCTCAACGTGCCACAGGACGACACGGGTCGCATCACCGAGGACACCCGCATCCGCGCGAGCATCCCGGCGATCCAGATGGCGCTCGACGCGGGCGCGGCCGTCATGGTCACCTCGCACCTGGGCCGTCCCACCGAGGGCGCGTTCAAGCCCGAAGACTCGCTGCAGCCCGTGGCCGCGCGCCTGTCGGCGCTGATGAACCGCCCGGTGCGCCTGGTGGCCGACTGGGTCGATGGCGATTTTTCGGTGGCGCCCGGTGAGGTGGTGCTGCTGGAAAACTGCCGCCTGAACGTAGGCGAGAAGAAGAACAGCCCCGAGCTGGCCAGGAAGCTCGGTGCCCTGTGCGACATCTTTGTGCACGACGCCTTCGGCACCTCGCACCGCGCCGAGGGCACCACCTACGGCATCGCCGAGACCGCACCGATTGCCTGCGCCGGTCCGCTGCTGGCCGCCGAGATGGACGCGATTGCCGCCGCGCTGCTCGCGCCCAAGCGCCCGCTGGTGGCCATCGTGGCCGGGAGCAAGGTCAGCACCAAGCTCACCATCCTGAAGAGCCTGGCGAGCAAGGTCGACCAGCTCATCGTGGGCGGCGGCATCGCCAACACCTTCATGCTCGCGGCGGGCCTGAAGATCGGCAAGAGCCTGGCCGAGGCCGACCTGGTGAACGAGGCCAAGGCCGTGATCGACGCCATGAAGGCGCGCGGCGCCGAGGTGCCGATTCCCACCGACGTGGTGACCGCCAAGGGCTTCAGCGCCGACGCCGTGGCCACGGTGAAAGCCGCCACCGACGTGGCCGACGACGACCTGATCCTCGACATCGGCCCCCAGACCGCGGCCAAGCTGGCCGAGCAGCTGATGAAGGCCGGCACCATTGTGTGGAACGGCCCGGTCGGCGTGTTCGAGTTCGCGGCCTTCGAGAACGGCACCAAGGTGATCGCCGAAGCGATTGCCAGGAGCAGCGCCTTCAGCATCGCGGGTGGCGGCGACACGCTGGCGGCCATTGCCAAATACGGCATCGAGAAGGACGTGGGCTACATCTCCACCGGCGGTGGTGCTTTCCTGGAAGTGCTGGAAGGCAAGACCTTGCCGGCGTTTGAAGTTCTGGCGAGAAGAGCCCAGGGCTGAATCAAGGTTTTCGGGTGGGAATTTGCGCCACCACCCACACGCCGATGAGTGCTGCGATCAACACGATCGCGAGCACCACCGGCCGCTCGCGCAGTCCCCACGCCGACAGGCCCACCATCACCACCATGCTCACCTGTGCCACGGTTTTGCTGCGGCGTGTGAGGCTGCGGTGCGCTTCCCAGTCGCGCACCATGGGGCCGAGAAAACGGTGGTTGAGCAGCCAGCCGTGCAGCCGGGGCGAGGCCTTGGCGTAGCAGGCGGCGGCCAGCAGGATGAAGGGCGTGGTCGGCAGGCCGGGCAGCACCACGCCGATGAGGCCCAGCGCCAGCGCCACACTGCCCGCCAGCCACAGCAGCCAGCGAACCGCGCTCGAACGGTGCAGGCTCATGGCGCCCACCAGCCCAGAGGATGGCGCGCCAGCGCCATCGAAGCCATGAAGGCGACGCAGAGCAGCGCGGCCAGCAGGCACAGCGCACGCACCGGGGTGGATGCGGTGCTGCGCATGGCCACCGTGCCCAGCGCGATGTAGACCACCAGCAGGCCGAGCTTGAGGCCGAACCAGGGCGTGTGCAGCGGGTTGAGCTGCAGCAGCCACCACAGGCCCGCGCCGGCCGTGAGCAACGCGGTGTCGACCCCCTCGCTCGCGCGGCGCCAGCCCTTGCGAAACGGCCAGACCTGGCCCTGCAGCGCGGCAAGTGCACGCACAGAGAACAGGCCCACGCTGGTCACGACCAGGCCGAGGTGGCTCTTGAGCAGCAGCGGGTAGGCCCAGGCGATGTCCGGGGTTGGCATGGGGGTGTGGGTGGTCGGGCGGGCGTTGCGGGTCGCTGCCAGCATAGCCGCTCCCACCCAAGGGCGGCACCGCTGGGCCCTCAGCAGCAGGCTGCCGGCCGGGGTTCGAACTGCGGAAACAGCTGGTTGTTTTCCAGGTGGATGTGGGCGATCAGGTCGTCGGCAAACTGGTCAATGCCGGCGTAGAGCGCGCGCCAGGTGTTGCACGCGCCTTCGGGTGGCGTGGCGTCGTGCGTCAGCGCCATCAGGCGATCAAGCTGTTCACCGTGGCTGGTGTGTTCCTCGCGCATCACGCCGATGGGGTGCACCGCCATGCCGCGCCCACCCGCCTTGAGCATGGGGAAGAGGATGTTTTCCTCCTTGGCCATGTGCTCCAGCATTTCGGTCTCGATGGCTTCGAGGTGTTCGGCCAGACCCGTGGGCACATCGGGGTGCTCGCGGTGCACCGCCTGCACCCGGCGCGCCATGCGGATCAGCTCGGGCAACTGCTCCCGGTGCACCGCGTGGTAGCGCGTGAGGATGTGGTCGATCATCTCGGCCGGGGCTTGCGGCACTGCGGGCGCGTCCGGGCGGTCCAGCCGCGCGAGCTCGGCCAGCACCGCGTCCACGTCGAGGCCCTTGTTGTCACAGGCCTGCTGCAGGGCGATCTGGCCGCCACAGCAGAAGTCGAGCTTGAGGCGGCGGAACACAGCGGTGGAACCCGGCAACGCAACAGCGATCTGGCCAATGGGCTGGCTGGCACGCTCCAGGGTGTCGGCGGGGGCGAAGGTGGTGTTCATGGTCAAGGTCCTTGAATGTTCATTTGGTATGAATATATTAAGGCATAAAATGCAGACAACATGAACATTCAGACCATCCACACGGACATCGGCCATCAGGAGGATGCGGCATGCGACTGACCCAATGGACCGACTACAGCCTGCGCGTGCTGATGTACTGCGCCGCCAGCGAACAGCGCGAGCAGCGCGCCACCGTGGGTGAAATCGCCGAGGCCCACGGCATCTCGCGCAGCCACCTCACCAAGATCGTGATGACGCTCTCCGGCCTGGGCCTGCTGGAGACCACGCGCGGGCGCGGCGGTGGCCTGCGCCTGCTCAAGCCCGCGCACAGCATCGTGCTGGGCGAGGTGGTGCGCCAGACCGAGAGCGACTTCACCCTGGTGGAGTGCTTCGACGCCGAACACAACAGCTGCAGACTTGACGGCCACTGCCGCCTCAAGACGGCGCTGCGCGAGGCCATGGACCGTTACCTGGAGGTGCTCGACGGCGTGACGCTGGCCGACCTGGTCGCGCCGGTCCAGGGCGCGCGCAGCCAGCGGGTGCAGTTCGTGCCCGGCCTGCCCCGCCCGCCCGAGCTTGCAGCCCGTCGCACGCGGGTATCAGCCGGCGGCGAAAGCCGCTAACCTGCGCCGATGGTGTCCACCGCTTCGCTGTCGACCAAACTGGTGCGCATCGGCGCCGGGTTGCTGCTCGTCGCGCTCGCGTCGATCGGCCTCACACTGTGGGTGACCTGGCAGCTTGAAGGCGGTGCGGCCGCGGTGAACGAAGCCGGGCGCATGCGCATGCAGACCTGGCGCCTCACCAGCGTGGCGCAGGCCGGGCGTGCACCGCAGGACGTGGCGGCGCTGGTGCAGCAGTTCGACCAGAGCCTGGAGCTGCTGCGCCAGGGCGATGCCAGCCGCCCGCTCTTCGTGCCCTGGGACGACGCGGTGGCTCGCGAATTCGCCACCGTGGAGGCGCTGTGGCAGAACCAGCGCCCCTTGTGGCTGCAAGACACAGCGCCCGAGCCGGCGCAGGCGCTGGCCGCGGCCGACACCTTCGTCGAGGCCATCGATGCCCTGGTGCTGGCGATTGAAAAACAGCTCTCCGGTTTCACCGCCATCCTCAACCTGTTCCAGTTCCTCATGATGGCGCTGGCCATCTGCGGCGCGGTGGTGATGCTATACACCGGCTACATGTACGTGATCAACCCGCTCGCCCACCTGCGCCAGGGCTTGCGCCGGCTGGAGTCGGGCGACTTCAAGGCGCGTGTGGAGGTCGAGACGCTCGACGAGTTCGGCCAGGTGGCGGCGGGCTTCAACCGCATGGCGGCCACGCTGCAGTCGATGTACGCCGGTCTGGAGAGCCAGGTCGAAACCAAGACACGCCACATCGAGGCACAGCGCGCGCGACTGGAGACGCTGTACGAGGTCAGCGCCTTCATGGCGCATGCCGGCAGCATCGAAGAACTCTCGCGCGGCTTCGCCCAGCGCGTGCGCGCGGTGGTGAAAGCCGACGCGGTGGCGGTGCGCTGGAGCGACGAGGCCAGCCAGCGGTACATGATGCTGGCCTCCGACTGTTTTCCGCAGGAGATGGTGGAGGAGGAGCGCAGCCTGCTGGCCGGGGCCTGCGCCTGCGGCAACCTGCAACCCGATGCACGCACGAGGGTGATTCCCATCCGCAGCCACGACGAGCAGGAGGTGCGCCACTGCGTGCGCGCCGGCTTCGAGACGCTGGTGAGCGTGCCGGTGCGCCTGCAGCAGCGCCTCATCGGCGAGGTCAATCTGTTCTACCGCTCGCACACCAGCCTGAGCGCTGGCGAGACCGAGCTGCTCGACGCGCTGGCCAGCCACCTGGCCAACGCACTGGAGAGCCTGCGCGCTTCGGCGCTGGAGCGAGAGGCCGCGGTGGGCGAAGAGCGCGCGCTGATTGCACGCGAGCTGCACGACTCCATCGCGCAGTCGCTGGCCTTTCTCAAGATCCAGGTGCAGCTGCTGCGCAACGCGGCGAGCAAGGGCCAGGACGCGCGGGTGATGAGCACGCTCGATGAACTCGACGAAGGCCTGCGCGAGAGCATCAACGACGTGCGTGAACTGCTGGTGCACTTTCGCACCCGCACCAACACCGACGACATCGAACGTGCGCTGCAGGAGACGCTGCAGAAGTTCCAGCACCAGACCGGATTGAGCGCGAAGCTGCACGTCGAGGGCCACGGCCTGCCCCTGCCGGCCGACGTGCAGGTGCAGGTGCTGCATGTGCTGCAGGAATCGCTCTCCAACGTGCGCAAGCACGCGGGAGCCGGCCATGTGCAGCTCGATGTGATCAAGGGCGCGCACTGGCGCTTTCGTGTGCGCGACGACGGCGCGGGCTTCGACACGCTGGACACGCCCGACGAGTCCCACGTGGGGCTGAAGATCATGCGCGAGCGTGCCGCCCTCATCGGCGCGCGTGTCGAGGTGAGCTCCGACCCCGGGCAAGGCACCACCGTGACCCTGACCCTGCCACCCCACCCGGTGGCGGCCAGCCCGACCACCGCCCCCGCCACCGAACACAGCGCCCCATGACCGACACGCCTGCCCGCCCGATCCAGTTGCTCGTTGTGGACGACCACTCCCTGTTCCGCCGCGGGCTCATGGCCCTGCTCGAGCAGGACCCGCGCTTCGAGGTGACCTGCGAAGCGGGCGACGTGGGCGAGGCGCTGCGCTGTGCGGCCCGCCGGCGGCCCGACGTGATCCTGCTCGACAACCACCTGCCCGGTGTGCTGGGCGTGGACGCCATCCCCGCGCTGCGCGAGGCCGCGCCGGGCAGCCGCGTGCTCATGCTCACCGTGAGCGAGAACGAGGCCGACCTGGTGGCCGCGCTCAAGGCCGGTGCCGACGGTTATCTGCTCAAGACGGTGGAGTCGCACCACCTGTGCGAGGCCATCGTCAAGGTGATGGACGGCGAGTCGGTGGTCAGCCCCGAGATGACGACCAAGCTGGTGTCGGCGCTGCGCTCGCAGCCACCCGCCAACGGAGCCGCGCCCGACGCGCCGGCGTCCACCGCCACGGCCACCTCCGGCGCCGAACTCGCCTCGCTGTCGGTGCGGGAACTTGAAATCCTGCATTTGATCGCACGGGGCGACAGCAACAAACACATCGCCCGCCAGCTCGACATCGCCGAGACCACAGTCAAGATCCACGTGCAGCACATCCTGCGCAAACTCCACCTCACCTCGCGTGTGCAGGCAGCGGTGTTCGCCGCCCGCCACGCCTGACCAGGACACCCCCATGGCACTGCACCACCTCGACTCCGGCGAAATGGCCAACCTCCTGAACCAGGGCGGCGACGCGCTCAGCACGCAGTCCGTGGCGCTCTTCAAGTCGGAGCAGCTCGAAGTCATCCGCCTGCGGCTGCCGCTGGGCAAGGGCATGCCGATGCACCAGGTCCCGGGAGAGATCACCGTGCAATGCCTCGAAGGTGTGATCGATTTCGAAACACCCGAAGGCGTGCAGCGGCTGCAGGCCGGGCAACTGCTCTTCCTGCGCGGCGGCGTACCGCACAGCCTGCTCGCGGCGGAAGACGCCAGCGTGCTGGTCACGATCGTTCTCGTGCATTGATCCAGATCAACTGACGGCTGCAAAAGAGCCGCGGTAGTTCTTCCGGACGCCCTGCGTCCTTTCCCCATCGTTCTTCAGAGCCGCCCCCGCCACCCGGGAGGCGGATAGCCACCAGCGCGCCCAGCGCCGACAGTCTTGCCATGCCCCGCGTGGAGAAAGACAACATGGCTTCTGAACTGAACAACGACAAAAAAGCGTGGTCCGTGCTGATCGTCAGCACGCTGGCCTTCACCGTGTGCTTCATGGTGTGGATGATGTTCGGCGTCATCGGCATCCCGATCAAGAAGGCGCTCGACCTCAACTCCACCCAGTTCGGCCTGCTCATGGCCACACCGGTGCTCACCGGCTCGCTGGTTCGCGTGCCGCTGGGCATCTGGACCGACCGCTACGGTGGCCGCATCGTGATGGCCCTGCTCATGGCCACCACCGTGCCGGCGATCTGGCTCATGAGCTACGCCACCGCCTACTGGCACTTCCTCACCATCGGTTTGTTCGTGGGCCTCGCGGGCGGATCGTTCTCGGTCGGCACGCCCTATGTGGCGCGCTGGTTCCCCAAGCACCGCCAGGGCATGGCCATGGGCGTGTACGGCGCGGGCAACTCGGGCGCAGCGGTCAACAAGTTCGTGGCCCCGGTGCTGCTGGTGGCCTTTGGCTGGGCCATGGTGCCGCAGGTGTACGCGGCCATCATGCTGGGCACGGTGGTGCTGTTCTGGCTCTTCACCTACAGCAACCCCGACCACCTGGTGCCGAGCAACGTGTCCTTCACGGACCAGCTCAAGGCGCTCAAGGACCCCAAGGTGCTCAAGTACTGCCAGTACTACAGCATCGTCTTCGGCGGCTACGTGGCGCTCTCGCTCTGGATGGTGCAGTACTACGTGGGCGAGTTCGGTCTGGACATCCGCGTGGCCGCACTGCTGGCGGCCTGCTTCTCGCTGCCCGGTGGCGTGCTGCGCGCGGTGGGTGGCGTGATGTCGGACAAGTTCGGCGCGCACAAGGTCACCTGGTGGGTGCTGTGGGTGAGCTGGATCTGCCTCTTCCTGCTCTCGTATCCGCAGACCGATTTCACCGTGGCGACGGTGGATGGGCCCAAAACTTTCCACATCGGCCTCAACGTCTATCTCTTCACCGGCCTGATGTTCATCCTGGGCATCGCCTGGGCCTTCGGCAAGGCCAGTGTCTTCAAGTACATCAGCGACGACTACCCGAAAAACATCGGTGCCATCAGCGGCATCGTCGGCCTGGCCGGTGGCCTGGGGGGCTTCGTGCTGCCCATCCTGTTCGGGGTGTTGATGGACCTCACCGGCATCCGCTCCAGCGCCTTCATGTTGATGTACGGCGTGGTCTGGGTCTCGCTCATCTGGATGTACTGGACCGAGGTCCGCCAGACCGAGGTCATGGGCGCCAACGCCAAACCCTTTTCCCTTCAGAACTGACGTCGTGTCAGTCACACCATGAACCAAACCAAACAAGTCGGGCCGGACATCGTCGATTGGCGCCCCGAAGACGAGACCTTCTGGAACAGCACCGGCAAGCGCATCGCCTACCGCAACCTCTGGATCTCCGTGCCGGCCCTGCTGTGCGGCTTTGCGGTGTGGGGCATGTGGGGAATCATCACGGTGCAGATGCTCAACCTGGGCTTCCCCTTCACCCAGGCCGAGCTGTTCACGCTCACCGCCATCTCCGGCATCTCGGGCGCCACCATGCGCATCCCGGCGTCCTTCCTGGTGCGGCTGGCGGGTGGGCGCAACACGATCTTTCTCACCACCGCCATGCTGCTGGCCCCGGCGATCGGCACCGGCTTTGCGCTGCAGCACCCCGAGTGGCCGCTGTGGTCGTTCCAGCTGCTGGCGCTGTGGTCCGGTGTGGGTGGCGGCAACTTCGCCAGCTCGATGTCCAACATCAGCACCTTCTTCCCCAAACGCCTGCAGGGCACGGCGCTCGGTCTCAACGCCGGTCTGGGCAACTTCGGTGTGACCACCATGCAGATCGTCATCCCGCTGGTGATGACGCTGCCGCTGCTCGGCGCCTTCGGCGGTGAGTCGATGACGCTGGTGAAGGACAGCGGCTGGATCTTCGGCAAGATCGCCGCCGGCACGCCCACCTGGATCCAGAACGCGGGCTTCGCCTGGGTGATCTCGCTGGTGCCGCTGTCGATCCTGGCCTGGTTCGGCATGAACAACCTCAAGACCGTGTCGCCCGACACCGGCCACCCGCTGGTCGCGTTCGCCAAGGTGACCTACCTCTACACGCTGGCCTTCATCCCGGCCATCTTCATGCTCTGGCTGTACCTGCCGGCCCCCACCGGCCTGGGCATCCTGAACATGTGGGTCGCCATCCCGCTGGACATCATCCTGGCGCTGCTGATGATGCGCCTGGCCGCCTTCGGTGCCATGAAGGAAAACGTCGCCAAGCAGTTCGCGATCTTCAGCAACAAGCACACCTGGTCGCTCACCGCGCTCTACATCGTCACCTTCGGCTCCTTCATCGGTTTCTCGATGGTGCTGCCGCTGGCCATCACGGTGATCTTCGGCTTCCAGCATGTGGCGGACGCGGCCGGCGTGATGACGCACACACTCAAAAACCCGAACGCCCCCTCGGCCCTGACCTACGCCTGGATCGGTCCTTTCGTGGGCGCCGCGGTGCGCCCCATCGGTGGCTGGATCTCCGACAAGGTCGGCGGCTCCATCGTCACCCAGGTCATCTCGGCGGTGATGGTGATGGCCTCGGTGGCGGTGGGCTACGTGATGATGCAGGCCTACGGCTCGGCCACGCCCGAGCAGTACTTCCCCGCCTTCATCGGCCTGTTCATCGTGCTGTTCTTTGCCAGCGGCATCGGCAACGGCTCGACCTTCCGCACCATCGGCGTCATCTTCGACCGCCAGCAGGCCGGCCCCGTGCTGGGCTGGACCTCGGCCGTGGCCGCCTACGGCGCCTTCATCGCGCCGGTGGTGATCGGTGCGCAGATCAAAGCCGGCACACCGCAATACGCCATGTACGGCTTCGCCATCTTCTACGCGGTGTGCCTGGTGCTGAACTGGTGGTTCTACCTCCGTGCCGGCGCTGAGATCAGGAACCCCTGACCGGCCCGCCACCACGCGTTCCCGCATCTCCCGCATCGCTGTCAATCGGAGCATTTCCATGAGCCATTTCCTCGACCGCCTTTCACACTTCTCGCTGCCACGCGAAACCTTCTCGGGCAACCACGGCCAGACCACCGGCGAAGACCGCACCTGGGAAGACGCCTACCGCAACCGCTGGGCGCACGACAAGATCGTGCGCAGCACCCACGGCGTGAACTGCACCGGTTCGTGCTCGTGGAAGATCTACGTCAAGGGCGGCATCGTCACCTGGGAAACCCAGCAGACAGACTACCCGCGCACCCGCTGGGACATGCCCAACCACGAGCCGCGCGGCTGCGCACGCGGCGCCTCTTACAGCTGGTACCTCTACAGCGCCAACCGCGTGAAATACCCCATGGTGCGCGGGCGCCTGCTGGAGCGCTGGCGCGCCGCATTGAACGTGGCCAAGACCCCGGTGGATGCCTGGGCCAGCATCGTCGAAAACCCCGAAGCGCGCCGCGACTACCAGCAGGTGCGCGGCATGGGCGGCTTCGTGCGCAGCACCTGGGACGAGGTCAACCAGCTGATCGCCGCGGCCAACGTGTACACCATCAAGCAGCATGGACCCGACCGCATCATCGGCTTCTCGCCCATCCCCGCCATGAGCATGGTGAGCTACGCCGCCGGCTCGCGCTACCTCTCGCTCATCGGCGGCGTTTGCATGAGCTTCTACGACTGGTACTGCGACCTGCCACCAGCCAGCCCGCAGGTGTGGGGCGAACAGACCGACGTGCCCGAATCGGCCGATTGGTACAACAGCTCGTTCATCATCGCCTGGGGCTCCAACGTGCCGCAGACGCGCACGCCCGACGCCCACTTCTTCACCGAGGTTCGCTACAAGGGCGCCAAGACGGTGGCGGTGACACCTGACTACTCCGAGGTCGCCAAACTCTCCGACCTCTGGCTGCACCCCAAGCAGGGCACCGACGCCGCACTGGCCATGGCCATGGGCCACGTGGTGCTCAAGAACTTCTATTTCCCCGACGGCGGCAAGCCGCGCAGCAGCTACTTCGACGACTACGCGCGCCGCTACACCGACCTGCCGCTGCTCGTGATGCTCAAGGAACACACGCTGGCCGACGGCAGCAAAACCCTGGTCCCCGACCGCTACCTGCGCGCCAGCGACTTCAACGGACAGCTCGGCCAGAAGAACAACCCCGAGTGGAAGACGGTGGCCTTCGACACCGATGGACGGGCCGTGCTGCCCAACGGCTCGATCGGCTTCCGCTGGGGCGAAGCCGGGCGCGACGACGAAGGCAAGTGGAACCTGCAACCCAAGGAAGCCCGCAGCGACACCGACGTGAAGCTCAAGCTCTCGGTGATCGAGGACGGCGAGCAAGACACCCAGGTGGTGGACGTGGCCTTCCCGTACTTCGGTGGCGACGCTTCTCCACACTTCACGCCGAACGCACAGAACGGCAGCATCAACCACGCCCGCGTGCCAGCCGTGCGGCTGCGCCTGGGCAAGGCCGGTGAAGAACGCCATGCCCTGGTGGCCACCGTGTTCGACCTGCAGGTCGCGCAGTACGGCATCGACCGTGGGCTGGGCAGTGGCGCGAAGGACTTCGACGACAACGCCGCCTACACCCCGGCCTGGCAGGAGAGCATCACCGGCGTGCCGCGAGACCAAGTCATCACCGTGGCGCAGCAGTTCGCCGACAACGCCGACAAGACGCACGGCAAGTCGATGGTGATCATCGGCGCGGCCATGAACCACTGGTACCACGCCGACATGAACTACCGCGGCGTGATCAACCTGCTGATGATGTGCGGTTGCATCGGCCAGAGCGGTGGCGGCTGGGCGCATTACGTGGGCCAGGAAAAGCTGCGTCCGCAAACCGGCTGGGTGCCGCTGGCGTTTGCCACCGACTGGTCACGCCCGCCGCGCCAGATGAACAGCACCAGCTTCTTCTACGCGCACACCGACCAGTGGCGCTACGAGAAGCTCGGCATGGAAGAGATCGTGAGTCCGCTGGCCGACAAGGCCGCGTTCGGCGGCAGCATGATCGATTTCAACGTGCGCGCCGAGCGCATGGGCTGGTTGCCCAGCGCCCCGCAGCTCAAGACCAACCCGCTGCAGGTGGTGAAAGACGCCACCGCCGCCGGGCTCGACGCCAAGGACTACGTGGTGCGCGCGCTCAAGGACGGCACGCTGGCCATGAGCTGCGAAGACCCCGACGCGCCGCAGAACTGGCCGCGCAACATGTTCGTGTGGCGCAGCAACCTGCTGGGCTCCAGCGGCAAGGGCCACGAGTATTTCTGCAAGCACCTGCTGGGCACCGAGAACGGCGTGCAGGGCAAAGATCTGGGCCGCGACGAAGCGAAGCCTGAAGAGGTGGTGTGGCACGAACACGCACCCCAAGGCAAGCTCGACCTGCTGGTCACGCTCGACTTCCGCATGAGCACCACCTGCCTGTATTCGGATGTGGTGCTGCCGACCGCGAGTTGGTACGAGAAGAACGACCTCAACACCAGCGACATGCACCCCTTCATCCACCCGCTGTCCGCGGCGGTGGATCCGGTGTGGCAGAGCCGCAGCGACTGGGAGATCTACAAGGGTTTTGCGAAGGCCTTCAGCGAGGTCTGCGTGGGCCACCTGGGCGTGGAAAAAGAAGTGGTGCTCACGCCCATCATGCACGACACCCCCGGCGAACTGGCGCAGCCGTTCGATGTGAAGGAATGGCGCAAGGGCCACTGCGAATTGATCCCCGGCAAGACCGCTCCGCAGATCACCGTGGTGGAGCGCGACTACCCCAACACCTTCAAACGTTTCACCGCGCTGGGCCCGTTGCTGGAGAAACTGGGCAATGGCGGCAAGGGCATCGGCTGGAAGACCGGCACCGAGGTGGAGCAGCTGGGCCAGCTCAACGGCACCACGCTCGACGAGGGTGTGACCCAGGGCATGCCGAAGATCGTGACCGACATCGACGCCTGCGAGGTCATCCTGCAGCTCGCGCCCGAGACCAACGGCCATGTGGCAGTGAAGGCCTGGGAAGCGCTGGGCAAACAGACCGGCATCGACCACACGCACCTGGCGATCCACCGAGAGGACGAGAAGATCCGCTTCCGCGACATCCAGGCGCAGCCGCGCAAGATCATCAGCAGCCCGACCTGGAGCGGCATCGAGAGCGAGACGGTGAGCTACAACGCCGGCTACACCAACGTGCACGAACTCATTCCATGGCGCACCCTCACCGGCCGCCAGCAGTTCTACCAGGACCACCCCTGGATGATTGCCTTCGGCGAAGGCCTGGGCAGCTACCGCCCGCCGGTGGACATGAAGGCGACGTCGGGCATCCACAACATCAAGTCCAACGGCAACGCGGAGATCGTGCTGAACTTCATCACGCCGCACCAGAAGTGGGGCATCCACTCGACCTACAGCGACAACCTGATGATGCTCACCCTCAACCGGGGCGGCACCGTGGTCTGGCTCAGCGAAGACGACGCCAAGAGCGCCGGCATCGTGGACAACGACTGGGTCGAGCTGTTCAACATCAACGGCGCGGTGGCCGCGCGTGCGGTGGTGAGCCAGCGGGTGAAGTCGGGCATGGTGATGATGTACCACTCGCAGGAAAAGATCATCAACACCCCGGGCTCGGAGATCACCGGCGTGCGCGGCGGCATCCACAACTCGGTCACGCGCATTGTGCTCAAGCCGACCCACATGATCGGCGGCTACGCGCAGCTCAGCTACGGCTTCAACTACTACGGAACGATCGGCACCAACCGCGACGAGTTCGTCGTGGTGCGCAAGATGGACAAGGTCGACTGGCTCGACACACCGGCCGACGACCACCTCATTCGAGCGTACCAATCACAAGGCGAAAACCCTTGAACACCCGTCGATCCGAAGGAGCCTGAATCATGAAAATACGCGCACAAATCGGCATGGTGCTCAACCTGGACAAGTGCATCGGTTGCCACACCTGTTCGGTCACCTGCAAGAACGTCTGGACCAACCGCCCCGGGGTGGAATACGCCTGGTTCAACAACGTCGAGAGCAAGCCCGGCATCGGCTACCCGAAAGAGTGGGAGAACCAGGAGAAGTGGCAGGGCGGCTGGACGCGCCGTGCCGACGGCTCCATCGTGCCCAAGCAGGGTGGCAAGTGGCAGCTGCTGATGAAGATCTTCGCCAATCCGCACCTGCCGGAGATCGACGACTACTACGAACCCTTCACCTTCGACTACGACCACCTGCAGTCGGCGCCGGAGATGAAGCACACGCCCACCGCCCGCCCGCGCAGCCTGATCACCGGCGCGCGCATGGAGAAGATCGAGTGGGGCCCGAACTGGGAAGAGATCCTGGGCGGCGAGTTCGCCAAGCGCAGCAAGGACGCCAACTTCAACGGCTTTGAAGCGGCGCAGAAGGCCATGGTGGGGGAGTTCGAGAACACCTTCATGATGTACCTGCCGCGCCTGTGCGAGCACTGCCTCAACCCGGCGTGTGTGGCCTCGTGCCCCTCGGGCTCGATCTACAAGCGCGAGGAAGACGGCATCGTGCTGATCGACCAGGACAAGTGCCGCGGCTGGCGCATGTGCGTGAGCGGCTGCCCCTACAAGAAGATTTACTACAACTGGAAAAGCGGCAAGGCCGAGAAGTGCATCTTCTGCTACCCGCGCATCGAGGCCGGCCAGCCCACCGTGTGCAGCGAGACCTGCGTGGGCCGCATCCGCTACCTGAGCGTGCTGCTGTACGACGCCGACCGCATCCAGGAAGCCGCGAGCGTGCCCAACGAGATGGACCTCTACAAGGCGCAGATCGACCTCTTCATGGACCCGCACGACCCAGCGGTGATCGCGCAGGCGCGGGCCGACGGCATCCCCGAGAACTGGCTGGAGGCTGCGCGCCACAGCCCGGTCTACAAGATGGCGGTGGACTGGAAGGTGGCGCTGCCGCTGCACCCCGAGTACCGCACGCTGCCCATGGTGTGGTACGTGCCGCCGCTCTCGCCCATCACCGCCGCAGCCAACGCCGGGCACCTGGGCGGCAACGGCGAAATACCCGATGTGAGCCAGCTGCGCATTCCTGTGAAGTACCTCGCCAACCTGCTGACGGCCGGTGACACGGTGCCGGTGGTGCGTGCGCTCGAACGCATGCTGGCCATGCGCAGCTACCAGCGCGCCAAACACGTGGACGGCGTGATCAACCAGGACGTGCTCGACCAGGTCGGCATGAGCGTGCGCGAGGTCGAGGACATGTACCAGACCATGGCGATTGCCAACTACGAGGACCGTTTCGTGATTCCCACCACCCACCGCGAATACGCCGAGAACACCTTCAACATCAAGGGCGGCTGCGGCTTCACCTTCGGCAACGGCTGCTCGGAAGGGCAGACGGAAACGAGCTTGTTCGGCAGCGAGAAGAAACGAACGATTCCGATCAAGGCGGGAGTCTGAGATGGGCTTTTTCACTTCCCCCCAAAAGCCCGCCGTCCACACCCTGCGTGTGCTCGCCCACCTGCTGCGTTACCCCACCCCCGAGCTGCGCGAACACGCCGGGGAACTGCGCGAGGCCTTGCGCGCCGAGGCCGCCTTGCCTGGCACTCGCCTGACCGAGCTCGACGCCTTGCTGGTGCACCTGAGCCAGCAGCCGGCGCTGGTCGTCGAGGCCGACTACGTCGAGCTGTTCGACCGCGGGCGCAGCACCGCGCTGCACCTCTTCGAACACGTGCTCGGCGATTCGCGCGACCGGGGTCCGGCCATGATCGACCTGATCCAGACCTACGAAAAAGCGGGTCTGTTTTTCGGCCCGTCCGAGCTGCCCGACCACCTGAGCGTGTTGCTCGAATTCGCCTCCACCCAGCCCCCTGCGGTGGCGCGCGAGTTCCTCGGCGAGAGTGCGCACATCGTGCGGGTGATCTTCAGCGCGCTGCTCAAGCGCGAGAGCCCCTACGCCAGCGTGCTGGCCGCCGTGCTCGAAATTGCCGGCGAAAAAGCCGAACCGGTGCCGGTGGTGGCCGACGCCGGCATCGACGAGAGCTGGGCCGAACCCGCGGTGTTCGGCGGCTGCTCCACCGAAGGCCAGGCCAGGCCCGGCCAGCCGCAACCCATCCGCATCGTGAAGTCGGCCACCGGCCGTCACCCTTCATCCCCATCAGGAGCACAGGCATGACCTCACTGCACCACTTCCTCTTCGGCGTGTATCCCTACATTTGCCTGGCCGTGTTCTTCATGGGCAGCCTGGCCCGCTTCGACCGCGACCAGTACACCTGGAAAAGCGATTCCTCGCAGCTCCTGCGCAAAGGCCAGCTGCGCTGGGGCAGCAACCTGTTCCACGTCGGCATCCTGTTCCTGTTCTTCGGCCACGCCGTGGGCCTGCTCACACCGCACTTTTTCTACGAAGGCTTCATGGAGGCTGCGACCAAGCAGCGGCTGGCGATCTACGCGGGTGGCACCGCCGGCGTCATCTGCTTCGTGGGCCTGACCATGCTGCTGCACCGGCGCATCTTCGACCCGCGCATCCGCCTCACCAGCCACCGCACCGACCTGGCGATCCTGGTCATCCTGTGGGTGCAGCTGACGCTGGGCCTGATCACGCTGCCGTACTCGTATTCGCACTCGGACGGCAGCGCCATGCTGGTGCTGGCCGAGTGGGCGCAGCGCATCGTGACCTTCCGCCCCGAGGCGTCCGCCTTGATTGCCCTGGACTGGCCCTTCAAGGTGCACATGGTGCTGGGCATGACGATCTTCCTGCTGTTCCCGTTCTCGCGACTGGTGCATGTGTGGAGCGGCTTCGCCAGCGTGGCCTACCTGGTGCGGCCGTACCAGGTGGTGCGCAGCCGCCGCCTGGGTGTGCCGGCCAACCCGACCAACCCGGCCCACCCCAGCCAGCCGCGCTGATCCACCCCACCCACGGGAGACCCCATGAACCAAGACATCGCCACACCGTCCGGCTGCGGCAGCAGCGCCTGCGCCTGCAAGAGCCCCGAGGCCGCTGCGACGGTCCCGGTCGAGATCGCCAGCATCAACGGCATCCACCTGCACGAAGCCGGTGAGGTGCTGAGCGAGCAGGCCCTGCGCGAGCGCGCCTGCACCGAGCTGCTGCGCCAGCAGGCGGTGAGCGCCGGTCTGCTGCCGCGTTTCACCGGCCTGAATGCGCCCGAGCCCGACGACGCCACCCGCCGCGCCATCGAGGCCTTGCTCGAAGCCGAGGTGCACTCGCCCGAGCCGGGGCCGGAAGAATGCCGACGCCACTACGAAGCCCACAAGCCGCGCTTTGTGGTCGGCCAGGCGCTGCATGTGCGGCACATCCTGTTTGCCGTCACACCGGGCGTGCCGGTGAACGCGCTGGCCCAGCGCGCCGAGGCCGCGCTGCTGGAGCTTTCGCGCCAGGGCGTGGCCATCGAGCGTTTTGCGCAGCTCGCAACCGAACTCTCCAACTGCCCGTCGAGCACCCAGGGTGGCGACCTCGGCTGGATCACGCCGCAGGACTGCGCGCCCGAGCTGGCCAAGGCGCTGTTCCTGCAGAACGACGCCATCCAGGCCCTCGGTCTGCACCCGCGCCTGGTGCACAGCCGCTTCGGCCTGCACATCGTCGAGGTGCTGGAGCGCGATCCGGGGCGCCTGCCGGAGTTCGCCGAGCTGCAGGCGCAGATCGGCGCGAGGCTGGCCCTGCAGTCGCAGGCCACGGCCCTGCGCCAGTACATGCAGCTGCTGGTGGGCCAAGCAGACGTTGAAGGCGTGGAGCTGGAAGGGGCCGACACCCCGCTCGTGCAATGAGCGAACCCGCCGCCGGCGCATCAGCGGACGAGCTGCTGTTGCGCCTGCGGCATTTCCGCTCGGACTACTTCCCGCGCCACCAGCAGCGTTTTCAGGACCTGGTGGCCGAGGGCCAGCACCCCAAGACGCTGTTCATCGGCTGCTCCGACTCGCGCCTCGTGCCCTACCTGCTCACCGGCGCCGGACCGGGCGAACTCTTCATCGTGCGCAACGTGGGCGCCCTCGTCCCACCGCACGATCAGTCGCACGGCCTGCACGGAACGATGGCCGCGATCGAGTTTGCGGTGCTCAGCCTGCACGTGGAGCGCATCGTGATTTGCGGCCACAGCCACTGCGGCGCCATCCGCACCGCCTACGAAGGTGCGCCCGCTGAGGCCGTGGCCCTCACCGCGTGGCTCAAGCTGATCGACGAAGCCTTGCTGCCGGTGCAGCCCTGCGCCGAGTCGATGCGCCGCACCGAGCAGCGCGCGGTGGTGCTGCAGCTCGAACGCCTCATGGGCTACCCCATGGTGCGGCGCGAGGTCGAGGCCGGCCGGCTCACGCTGCACGGCTGGCACTACGTCATCGAGGACGGAGAAGTGCATGTGTTTGATGCACAACAAGGTGACTTCGTCGCGGCCTCGGTAGCCTCCAACAGCGGCACCGGGCCGTACCAACCTTATGTGGAACACGATGGACAAGTCATCAGTTACTGACGCCGCCGACACGCTGGCGGCCGAACTCCAGGCCCTGGCCCGCACGGGCGGTTTGCGCACCTGGCGCCTGCGCGGGCGCGAGCTGCTGCCGGTGGTGCAGGGCGGCATGGGTGTGGGTGTGTCGGCCGCTTCGTTGGCGGGCACCGTGGCCGGCTTCGGTGGCGTGGGCACGGTCTCGGCGGTGGACCTGCGCCGCCGCCACCCCGACCTGATGGCCGCCACCGCCCACCTCGACAAGGAACCCGACGCGCGCGAACGCATCGATGCGGCCAACCTCGTGGCGCTCGACCGCGAGATCCAGGGCGCCAAGACCCTCGCGCAGGGCCGTGGTCTGGTCGCTGTCAATGTGATGAAGGCGCTCAGCGCCTACGAACAGTACGTGCGCCAGGCGCTGGAGAGCGGCGCCGACGCGGTGGTGGTGGGCGCGGGCCTGCCCCTGGATCTGCCCGAGCTCGCGCGCGAGCACCCCGACACCGCGCTCATCCCCATCCTGTCGGACGCGCGCGGCGTGCAGCTGCTGGTGCGCAAGTGGGAGAAAAAAGGCCACCTGCCCGACGCCATCGTGATCGAGCACCCGCGCCTGGCCGGTGGCCACCTCGGTGCGGCCAAGGTGGCCGACCTGCAGGACACCCGATTCGACTTCGAGGTGGTGATTCCGCAGGTGCTGGAGTTCTTCAAGACCGCCGGCATCGAACGCGAGATACCGCTCATCGCCGCGGGCGGCATCGGCTGCCGCGACGACATCCTGCGCCTGCAGGCCCTGGGCGCCAGCGCGGTGCAGCTGGGCACGGCGTTCGCCGTCACCACCGAGTGCGACGCCGACGCGGCCTTCAAGCGTGTGCTGGCCGAGGCCCGGCCCGAGGACCTGGTGGAGTTCATCAGCGTGGCCGGCTTGCCCGCGCGCGCGGTGCGCACCCCCTGGCTGGACAAATACCTGCGCCTGGAGCCGCGACTGAAGGCGGTTGCGCATGTGAAGAAAAAGTGCAACATGGCGTTTGACTGCCTGGCCCATTGCGGCCTGCGCGACGGCAAGGGCGAGATGGGGCAGTTCTGCATCGACCAGCAGCTCGGTCACGCGCTCGACGGCGACGCGCAGAAGGGACTGTTTTTCCGGGGTGCGGGTGTGCTGCCGTTCGGCCAGCAGATCCGTCCGGTGCAGGACCTGATGCGATGGCTGCTGGGCGGTGTCCGCCCTGCGCTGGCTTAACGAAAGAACACCCGACCATGAAACGCGACGCTCTGAAATCGGCCAGCACGGCCATCGGACAACAACCCATCACGCTGGACGTGCTGAAAGAGAAATACCTCAAGGACGGCGAGACCAGTGAGCAGGACATTTACCGCCGCGTGGCGCGTGCGCTGGCCTCGGTGGAACCCGAAGCAGACCGCGCGCTGTGGGAGCAGCGCTTTTTCGACAACCTGCAGGCCGGCGCGATCGGTGCCGGCCGCATCATGAGCGCGGCCGGCACCGCCATCCAGGCCACGCTGATCAACTGCTTCGTGCAGCCCGTGGGCGACTGCATCCAGGGCCTGGACGACGGCGGTTACCCCGGCATCTACGAAGCCCTGCGCGAGGCCGCCGAAACCATGCGACGGGGCGGTGGCGTGGGCTACGACTTCTCGCGCATCCGCCCGCGCGGCGCCGAGGTCAAGACCATGGCGTCACTCGCCTCGGGGCCGTGCAGCTACATCAACGTGTTCGACCAGTCCTGCGCCACGGTGGAGAGCGCGGGCGCTCGGCGCGGTGCACAGATGGGTGTGCTGCGCATCGACCACCCCGACGTGCTGGAGTTCATCACCGCCAAGCGCACACCCGGGCGCTGGAACAACTTCAACGTGTCGGTGGGTGTGAGCGACGCCTTCATGCGCGCCCTGGCCGACGACCAGGCGTGGGAACTGGTGCACCGCGCCCGCCCCGGTGCGGCGCTGATGGCCCAGGGCGCCCACCAGCGCGCCGACGGCCTGTGGGTCTACCGCAGCATGCCCGCGCGCGAGCTGTGGGACACGGTGATGCGCTCCACCTACGACTTCGCCGAACCCGGCATCCTGTTCCTCGACCACATCCAGCAGGACAACAACCTGCGCTACTGCGAATCGATCGAGGCGACCAACCCATGCGGTGAGCAGCCACTTCCGCCCTACGGCTGCTGCGACCTCGGCCCGGTGATCCTGCCGCGCTTTGTGCGCCACCCGTTCGGCTTCGGGGGGTTGCCCGGCTTCGACTTCGAGGCCTTCGAGGCGGCCGTGGCGCTGCAGGTGCGCGCACTCGACAACGTGCTCGACGTGACCTTCTGGCCGCTGCCGCAGCAGCGCGAGGAGTCGGCGGCCAAGCGGCGCATCGGCGTGGGATTCACCGGCATGGGCAACGCGCTGGCCATGCTGTGCGTGCGCTACGACCGTGCCGAGGGGCGTGCGCTGGCGGCGCAGATCGCCGAGCGCATGCGCAATGCGGCCTACACGGCCTCGGTGGCGCTGGCGCAGGAGAAGGGCGCGTTTCCGAAGTTCGATGCTGACGGCTACCTCGCCGAAGGCACCTTCGCCAGCCGCCTGCCCGAGGCCTTGCGCAGCGCCATCCGCACGCACGGCATCCGCAACAGCCACCTGCTCTCCATCGCGCCCACCGGCACCGTGAGCCTGGCCTTTGCCGACAACGCGTCCAACGGCATCGAGCCACCGTTTTCCTGGATGTACCGCCGCAAGAAGCGCGAGGCCGACGGCAGCGCCACCGACTACGCTGTGGAAGACCACGCCTGGCGGCTCTACCGCGAACTCGGCGGCGACATGGCGCAGCTGCCCGAGTACTTTGTGAACGCGCTGGAGATGCCGGCCACCGACCATCTGGCCATGATGGAGGCGGTGCAGCCCTTCGTGGACACCGCGATTTCCAAGACGGTGAACGTGCCGGCCGACTACCCCTACGACGACTTCAAGGGCCTGTACCAGCAGGCCTGGCGCGCCCAGCTCAAGGGCCTGGCGACCTACCGGCCCAACGCCATCCTGGGCTCGGTGCTCGACACCGGGCCCACGCCGGAAACCACGGCCAGCGTGGCCACCGTGGACCCGATGCGCACGGTGATCGAGAGCCGGCCACCGGGCGCGCTCTCTGCCGTGGCCGACAAGATCGAGTACTGGACGCAGGAGGGCCACCAGACCCTGTACCTGCTGGTGTCCTTCCTGCCGGTGCCCACGGCCGACGGCGCGGGCACGGTGGAACGCGCGATCGAATTTTTCATGCCGGTGGGGCAGAGCGGCGAGTCGCAGCAGTGGGTGTCGTCCAGCATGCGGCTGCTCTCGCTGGCCGCGCGCGGCGGTTTTCTGGAGCGTGCCCTGCGCGACATGCGCAAGGTGGTGTGGGACCGTGGCCCCGTGCGCATGGGTACGCACCAGAAGGCCGACGGCACCCATGTGCCGATGTGGCACGACTCGGTGGTGGCGGCCATCGCCTACGCGGTGCAGACGCTGATTGCACAACGCTCTGTAGTGACGCCCGCGTCGGGACAAGCTTCACCGGTGGTGGTGGACGCGACGCCAGGGATGATGCCGGGCAAGAAGTGCGGCGAGTGTGGCGCGCACGCGGTGATCCGCAAGGACGGCTGTGACTACTGCACGCAATGCGGCCACCTCGGGGTGTGTGGATGAACACCGCGCAGCTCACGCGGATGCCGCCCATGGCCTGCGAAGCCGAGGCCGTGGAGCGTGAATGCGCCCGCGCCGCGGCCGACCTGATCCACGCGCGCCAGACCGTGTTGCCCAAGCGCCTGCTGGCACCCGGCCCCGACGCCGACCAGCTGAAGGCCCTGCTGGGTGCCGCCGCTGCCGCGCCCGACCACGGGCAGCTGCTGCCCTGGCGTTTCGTGATCGTGCCGCGCAGCGAACGCAGCTCGCTGGCCGAGGTGTTCGCGCAGGCCCTGCGCGAGCGCGACGCCAGCGCCACGACCGAGCAGCTCGACCAGGCGCGCGAGAAAGCGCACCGCGCGCCTTTGCTGCTGCTGGTGGTGGTGGACGGGCAGCGCGGTGACCCCGCGGTGGACCTGGCCGAGCGCATCCTCTCGGCCGGCTGCGCGGTGCAGAACATGCTGCTCATGGCCACCGCCATGGGCTATGGCTCGGCGCTCACGAGTGGCAAGGCGCTCGGCTCCCAGGCCCTGCGCCAGCGCTTCGATCTCGCCGCAGGCGAACAGGCCCTGTGTTTCCTGAGCGTGGGCACGGTGGCAGCGCGCCGGCCCGCGCGCACACGCCCCACCGTGGCCGACTACTGCAGCACGCTGGGCCCCGCACCAGCACGCACACCTTGAACCTGGAGAACCCGTGAACATTCAAACCTTTGACGACCTGCTGAGCGCGGCGCGCCTGCAACCCCTGCCGCAGCGCCTGCTGTTCGTGTTCGCCGGCGTCGAGCTGCCCGACGACGCCACGCCGGCCCAGCGCCTCGAGTTCGAGCGCGGCGAGGGCGGCGCGCTGGTGCCGCAGATGTGCGTGGACAAGGGGCTGGACGAGCTCCACTCGTTCGACCAGCTGGTGCAGGAGGCCCAGGCCTTTGGCCAGCCCTGGGGGATGGTGTTCGCCGCTGCGCTCGCGGGCACGCCGGGCCGCCAGCCCGGGAGCGCCGAAGCCGAACAACCGCTGCAGGACATGGTGGAAGCGATTCGCCAGGGGCAGCTGCACGCCTTCATTCCGTTCGACCCGCAAGGCCAGGCTGTGGCCCTGGGATGAGATGGCCAGCTCGATCCCGCTGACTTCCATCACCTTGCCGGGACACCGCGCACCCGCAGCCGGATTCGAGGCGCCGTTCGAGATGCTGGGCGTCTGCCACGAGCGTGTCGAGCGCATGCTGACCTTGCTGGCCCGGCTGCAGCAACACGTGCTGGTGCGCGGCTGGGACGAGAGCGTGGCCAGCGCCGCGCGCGACGTGATGCGGTACTTCGACCAGGCCGCGCCGCTGCACCACGAAGACGAGGAGCGCCATGTGTTCCCGCCCTTGCTGGCAGGCGGCGACGAGGCCTTGCGCCGGGTGGTGCTGGGCCTGCAGCAGGACCACCGCGACATGGAAGCGGCCTGGGTGGCCGCACGGGCGGCGCTGGCCTCGGTGACACAGGCGCCACCCGCGGGCTGGGCCCATTTCAGTCCGCCCGAAGAGGCCACGCTCGCCGGCTTCACCCGGCTGTACGACCGCCACCTGCACGAGGAGGACGGTCTGGTCTACCCGGCCGCGTTGGCGCAGCTGTCCCCCGACGCGTTGGAGGCGATGAGCGCCGACATGATGCGCCGGCGAGGGCTGGAGCCGGGCTGAACGTCAGGCTTTCGGACCGATCGTCAGCGCGACACTGCCCACACCCTCCACCGAGCCGGTGATCTGGTCACCCGGCAGCACCGCGCCCACGCCTTCGGGCGTACCGGTGTAGATCAGATCGCCCGGTTGCAGGTGGTAGAAGAGCGAGAGGTCCGCAATGATTTCGCGGATGTTCCAGATCAGCTTGTCCACGTCGGACTTCTGCTTCACCGCGCCGTTGACCGAGAGCTCGATGTTGCCTCGCTCGATCACCACGCCGGGCATGGGCACGATCTCGCTGCACACCGACGAATGCTCCACGTCCTTGCCCAGGTCCCAGGGGCGGCCCTTGTCGCGCGCCACCAGCTGCAGGTCGCGCCGCGTCATGTCCAGGCCGGCGGCGTAGCCGTAGATGATGGTGTGCGTGTCTTCCGCCTTCACCCGAAAGCCCGGCTGGCCGATGGCCAGCACGAGTTCCATCTCGAAGTGGTAGTTGGCGGTTTCGCTCGGGTAGGGCGTGGTCGCGCCCGAGAGCGCAAGGGTTTGCGGTGCCTTGGTGAAGTAGAACGGCCGCTCGACCGACTTGTCGACCGGCTTGCCCATTTCCACCGCGTGCGCGTGGTAGTTGCGGCCGACGAAGAACAGGCGGTTGACGGGAAACAGCTCGGCATGGCCGCGCACGGGAACGGACGCGACAGGGGGTGGGGGGAAGAGGTAAGTGGTCATGGCAGGGCTCAAGGCATGGAAGGTTGGTTGTCGGGGCGCACTTCGTAGACGCCGAGCTTGCGGTGCAGCGGCGATTCGTCGGCGATGAACAGAAACGCCGGCGCGCTGGCCGAGGCGTTGGTGAGCGTGGTGGCGGTGTAGCCGGGGATGCAGCAGGTGTCGGCTTCCACGAGGTCGAACGCCTTCGTATCGGTCGCCACGCGGGCCGCGCCTTCGATCACGTGGTAGACCACGGCCGGCGAGCGCGCAGGGAGCTTGAGCGTCTGTCCCGGGCGCAGCATCAGCGCGTGAAAGCCCAGGATGTTCTCCACGTCTTCGCCGGTCTCGGGGTTCACGTAGGTCAGCTGCACCGCGTCCACGTCGGGCCGGTCGGCGGCCAGCGACTGCAGCGAGGCCTTCGCGTCGGCCCAGGGGTAACGCAGCATGGGGTAGCGCCGGCCGCTGCGGCCGAACACCGGCGTGGGCACCAGGCCTCCGCGCGCATAGGCGCGTTCGCCATGGCCGGGCTTCACGTCTTGCCGCGCGCCGTTGAGGTGGTAGCTCACCTCCAGGTAGTAGGCCAGCGGCAGGTCCAGCACGTCGAGCCAGATCACGGGTTCGGTGCCGTCGTGACCGTGTTCGTGCCAGAGGCCGGTGGGCGTGAGGATCAGGTCGCCACGCGACATCTCGCACTTCTCGCCGTCCACCGTGGTCCAGGCGCCTTCGCCTTCGACGACCATGCGCACCGCGTTGGGCGTGTGGCGGTGGCTGGGCGCCCACTCACCGGGCATGAGCAACTGCATGCCGAGGTACATGGCGGCGCTGGCCTGCATCTTTTCCAGCGTGTGGCCCGGATTGGCCAGCACCAGCACACGGCGCTCGGCCTTCTCGATGGGGGTGAGTTCACCGGCTTTCAGCAGCAGCGGTTTGATGGTCTTGTAGGGCCAGTGCGTGGCCTGGGTCTGCCGCGTGGGAATGGCCGGCGGCAACACACCGCGCAGGCTGGGCCACAGCGGCACCAGGTTGAGCGCGCGCAGTTCGGCCACGTAGTCGGCGGGCAGGTCTTCGAGTCGTCCGAGGTCGTTCATGGTGTCTCCGGGTGTTCAGTGGGTGGCCAGGCAGTTCTGCACGTTCCAGCCGTACAGCCATTCCATCGCATCGTAGAAGCGCTCCGGCGTTCGGCCCCTCCACAGGTCGTTGCGCACCAGGCGCTCCACGCCCTTGGCGTGGTAAATGCGGCCCATTTCGCGCGAGCTCAGCACGATGCGCGCGGTGCGCGCCACGCGCGAGCGCTGGTAGAGGTCGAAGGCCTTTTCAATGTTGTTGCCGTGCACGCGCAAGGCCTCGCCCAGCGTCACCGCGTCCTCGATGGCCATGCACGCGCCTTGCGCCATGTACTGCGTGGTCGGGTGGGCGGCGTCGCCCAGCAACGTGACGCGGCCAAAGCCCCACTGGCCGATGGGTTCGCGGTCGGCCGTGGCCCAGCGCTTCCAGCTCTTGGGCAGATCGATGAGCTGGCGGGCCTTGGGGCACAGGCCTTGAAAGTAGCTTTGCACTTCGGCCTGGCTGCCTTCGGTCACGCCCCATTCTTCGGTGTTGCGGCTGTGGAAGGTCACGACCACGTTGTACTGCTCGCCGCCGCGCAGCGGGTAGTGCACCAGGTGGCAGTGGGGCCCGACCCAGATGCTGGCCGCGTTCCAGCGCAGGTCTTCGGGGAAGTCGGCCTTGTCGACCACCGCGCGGTAGACCACGTGGCCGGTCACGCGCGCTTCGTCGCCCACGAACTGCTGGCGCACGACCGACTTCACGCCGTCGGCACCGATCAGTGCCCGGCCGCGGTGGGCGTTGCCGTGCTGGTCGTGCACGGTCACACCCTCCGAGTCCTGCTCGACGCTCGCCACGCGGGTGGAGGTGACGAACTCGATGTACCCACTGGCCTGCACGCCTTCAAGCAGAGACGTGTGTGCATCGGCGCGGTGGATCACCGCGTAAGGGTTGCCGAAGCGCTGGCGAAACGCCTCGCCGGTGGGGATCTTGCCGACCTGGTATTCATCGATGGCGTCGTGCATGACCATGAAGTCGGTGTACACGGCGCGCTGGCGGGCCTGCTCGCCCACGCCCAGCGCATCGAAGGCGTGAAAGGCGTTCGGCCCGAGTTGCATGCCGGCGCCGATCTCGCCCAGTTCGGCCGCCTGCTCCAGCACCTTCACACGAAAGCCCTGGCGCACCAGGGCCAGGGCAGCGGCCAGGCCGCCGATGCCGCCGCCGGCGACCAACACGGGCAGGTCGGAAGGGTTTGTGGTCATGGGTGTCTCCTCTGGATGGGCCGCATGCTGATGATCAGTGTACTTATTGTATGGCCGGTGCTAGCATTCCTGCAACCCCCGGGCGCCACCGCCCACACCGATCGCCCTCGCCATGAAACGCAGCCCGCCCGCCGTCGACATCGATCACCAGCCCGGTCATTACATCCGCCGGTTGCACCAGATCTCGGTGGGCATCTTCCTGCAGGAGCTGGGCGAGATCGGCATCACGCCGGTGCAATACGCGGCGCTGCAGACCGTGGCCAACCACCCCGGCATCGACCAGCGCACGCTGGCGCGCACCATCGCGCTGGACGCCTCCACCACCGGTGGCGTGGTGGACCGGCTGGAGGCCCGAGGCTGGTTGGAACGCAAGACCGCGCCCGAAGACCGCCGGGCCCGCCAGCTGGCGCTCACCGACGCCGGTGTGCAACTGCTGGGCGAGGCGGTGCCGGCCATGCTGGGCGCGCAAGACCTGATCCTGGCGCCGCTCTCCGAGCGCCAGCGCGCCGAGTTCATGAAGCTGCTGCGCCTGCTGGTGGACACCAACAACGAACACAGCCGCGCGCCCAGCGAAGCGATGAAGTGAGTCGGTGGGCCGTCGGGCTCAGTCGAGCCCGCGCACGCGGCCGCGCAACTGCTTGACGGTGGAGCGCGTGGCCTTGCCTTCGAGCCGGCGCTGCTTGGAACCGAAGGTCGGCTTGGTGGCCTTGCGCGCCTTGGGCAAGGTGGCCACGCTGTCCACGAGCGCTTGCAGGCGCTCCAGGGCTTCGGCCTTGTTCTGCTCCAGGCTGCGGCTGGTCTGGGCCTTGATGACGACCACGCCTTCGGTGGTGATGCGGTGGTCGCTGAGCGCGAGCAGTCGCTCCTTGATGGCCTCGGGCAACGACGATGCATGGACGGCAAAACGCAGGTGCACCGCGTTGGACACCTTGTTCACGTTCTGCCCGCCCGCGCCCTGGGCGCGGATGGCGGTGAACTCCACCTCGTTGGGATGCACGCTCGGGGACATGGGATGAGTGTGCCACGCAGCCCCGATGCCCCACGGCGTCAGTAGCGCTCCTTCACGCCGGTGAACATGGCCTTGACGAGCCGCGTGCGTTCGATGCGGCCCATGACGATCGTGGCGGCCGCGTGCAGGCCCACCATCGGCAGCAGCCACTCGCCCAGACCTTCGTGCAGGTCCATCAGCCATTCCACACCCCAGAAGGCGTCGAGGGTCTGCATCCAGCCGGTGAGGCCGAGCGAGAGCACCATGCCCAGCAGCGCAAACACCATCAAGGCACCCAGCGGGTTGTGGCCCCAGTGGTGCTCGGTCTCGCCACCGAGCAAGGCGCGCACGTGGTTGGACACGCGGCGAGGCGTGGGAAAGAAGTCGGCAAAGCGCGCGTGGCGCGGGCCGATGAAGCCCCACACCACGCGCACAAGCACCAGTGCCGAGGCCGCATAGCCCAGCCACTGGTGCAGGTCTTCACCGTCGTCCACCACCCAGAGGTTGAGCAGCACGCAGGCCACCAACGACCAGTGGAAGACCCGCACCAGCGGGTCCCAGACCCGCTTCGAGGCGGTGGCGTTCACTTCTGCTCGATGGCCTTGCCGCTCACCGGATCAAAGTAGATCTCGACCTTCTTGCCGGCCTTGTCGGTGCCGTAGATCTCGTAGCACTGGCCCTTGCTCACCTTGAAGGTCTTGATCTGGTAACCCTGGGCTTCCACATCCTTCTTGAACGCCGCTTCAGGCATCCATTTTTCCTTGGGTGCATTGCAGGCAGGACCGGCCATGGCGGCACCGGCCACAGCGAGAAGAAGCGCGGAGATGACGACAGATTTCATGATTCGTTTCCTTGTGTATCGAAGCCAGCGGTTGCTGGTGAAGGCATTGAAACGAACGAACTTGAAATGAGGCTTAAACCGCTTTGTGACGAATGTCAGCAGCGGTAACGCGGCCATCGGCCCGCCACCACGCGACCCGAGGGGATTGCCGCGCTGGGATAATCCCGCGCATGGCAAACAAGCAGCGTGTGGTGGTGGGGTTGAGCGGTGGCGTGGACTCCGCGGTGAGTGCGTACCTGCTCAAGCAGCAGGGGTATGAGGTCATCGGCATCTTCATGAAGAACTGGGAGGACGATGACAACAGCGAATACTGCTCGTCCAACATCGACTTCGTGGACGCTGCCAGCGTGGCCGATGTGCTCGGCATCGAGATCGAACACGTCAACTTCGCCGCCGAGTACAAGGACCGTGTGTTCGCCGAGTTCCTGCGCGAGTACCAGGCCGGGCGCACGCCCAACCCCGACATCCTCTGCAACGCCGAGATCAAGTTCAAGGCCTTCCTCGACCACGCCATGCGCCTGGGCGCCGAGAAGATCGCCACCGGCCACTACGCGCGGGTGCGCGAGCGCAACGGATCCTTCGAGCTGCTCAAGGGGCTCGATCCGCTCAAGGACCAGAGCTACTTTCTGCACCGCCTGAACCAGGCGCAGCTGAGCAAGACCCTGTTCCCGGTGGGCGAGCTGCCCAAGACCGAGGTGCGCCGCATCGCCGCCGAGATCCAGCTGCCGAACGCGAAAAAGAAGGACAGCACCGGCATCTGCTTCATCGGCGAACGCCCGTTCCGCGATTTCCTCAACCGCTACATCGCCAAGGAGCCCGGCCCGATCAAGGACGAAAAAGGCCGGGTGCTGGGGCAGCATGTGGGCCTGAGCTTCTACACGCTGGGCCAGCGGCAGGGGCTGGGCATCGGCGGCGTCAAGGCCAAGGGCGCACAGAAGGGGGGCAACGACCACGCCCCCTGGTTTGTGGCGCGCAAGGACATGGCGAGCAACACGCTGTGGGTGGTGCAAGGTCACGACCATCCCTGGTTGCTCACGCCCCAGCTGAGTGCGCAGGACGTGAGCTGGATGGCGGGCCACCCGCCCGCCGCCGGTGAGGTGGGCGCCAAGACGCGTTACCGGCAGGCCGATGCACCATGCAGACTGCAGCCGCAGGGCGACAGCCACTTCGATCTGCGGTTCAAGGAACCCCAGTGGGCCGTGACGCCGGGCCAGAGCGCGGTGATCTACGACGGCGAGATCTGCCTGGGCGGTGGCGTGATCACCACCGACGCGGCCAGCGCCTGAGTCTCCTCAGGGCGCTTTCGACGGCGCATTCAGGCGCGCATGGATGCGCCGCGTGGTGCGCCACACCACCCACAACACCAGCGGCACCATCGCCCCCGCCGCCATCTCCGGCTGGATCGGAAGACCCGCGGCCTTGGCGCCCTTGGCGATGTACAGCAGCAGGCTGATCACGTAGTACGAGATGGCCGCGATCGACAGGCCTTCCACCGTGGCTTGCAGCTGCAGCTGGAGTTCCTGTCCGCGCGTGAGCTTGGCCAGCAGCTGCTGGTTTTGCGCTTCGGTGACGATGTCGACCCGCGTGCGCAGCAGTGCGCTGGTGCGTGAGACGCGCTCGGACAACGAGGTCAGGCGCTGTGCGCTGGCCGCCACCGTGGCCATGGCCGGCGAGAGCCGGCGCTGCATGAATTCGCCGATCGTCTGTGTGCCCGGGATCGGCTTCTCGCGCAGCTCGGCGATGCGCTGCGTGACCACCGCATCGTAGGCGCGCGTGGCCGCGAAACGGTAGGTGTTCTCGGCGGTGGCGCGCTCCACGCGCGCGGCCAGCGACACCAGCTGGTCCAGCAGCTCTTGCTCCGAGGTGGATTTGTTCTCCAGCTGCGCCGTGATGCTGGCGAGCTGCGCTTCGGCCGCGCTCAAGGTGGGGCCCAGCGTCTTGGCCACCGGCAGGCCCCGCAGGGCCATGAGGCGGTAGGTCTCGATCTCCAGCAAGCGCTGCGAAATGCGTCCCGCGCGTGTGTCGGTGGTGCCCGGCGGCGTGAGCACCAGCATGCGCTCGAAGCCCGAGGGGTGCAGGCGGAAATCGGTCAAGGCCCATGAATGGCCGCCGCCAATTTGGGACGCGACCACGGTGCGCCCGCCAAACCACCGCTGGGCGGGCTCCATGAGCCGGGCCTGGGCGCCGGGCGTTTGTTCGGGCAGGTCGCAATGCAGCATGACCAGCTTGATGGCTGCCACGGTGCGCCCGGGGATGCCGCGCAACCAGCCCGGGGGGGTCACCAGCTTGTCCAGCAGCACCGGGTCGGTGGCGCCCAGGCCGGCACCCTCGGGCAGGTGCTGCACGATGGAGTAGCGGGTGAATTCGGTGTGGCGTTCCCACTTCAGCGTGTGTTCGTCCAGCCGCAGGCGCAGGAAGTTGCCCTTCATCTGGTCCGGCGTCAGGTCGTCCTGACCGGGCAGCTGCTTGAGGTGGGCCCATTCCTGCTCGCGGCTCACCCCTTCGTTGAGCACCGCGACAAACACGATCAGCGCGGGCAGGTGGATGCGCGCCGAGGGCCGCGCATGCACTTCGTTGTGAAGCTCTTCGCGCAGCGCATCGTCGGGTGGCAAGGCGTTGGGCAGAGCAGGCGTGGTGACGGGACTGAAGGACGAATTCATGGACACAGGGACTCCGTGGGTTCGGGCTGCTGCCAACTGTATGCCACGGCGGGCATCCCGAGGCCACTTCGTTCAACGTGGTGGCCGAACCCGCTTCAGGACTTGCCGAAGAGGCGCCTGAGCCATGCCACACCGGAGACGGGTGGCGCATCGGTCGTCAGGGCCGTGAGGGGATCGAATGCGGAGCCGCCCAGGGGCGTGGCGTCGCTTGCGTCCCACCCGCTGGCGTTGCCTTCCAGCGCGAGGTGGCGCGGATGCTCCATTGCGTGTCGCGCAATGCTCGAAGGCTGCGCCATGAGATCGCGGTGCTTTTTCAGTGCCGAGCCGATCATGCGACCGACATAGGCCGGGCCGGCGGGCTTGGCAATGAAGCGGAAGATCTGGCCCTCGTTGATCAAGCGGCTGAGGGTGGTGCTGTCGCGTTCGGCGGTGTAGACCACGGCCACGATGTTCGGGCTGCTGCGCTTGACGGTCCGGATCAGGTTGACCGTGCTGACCTGGCCGGCGCCGGTGTCGGCGACGATCACGGCGACCTTGTAACGCTGGAGCAGGCTGACGGCTTCGTTGTGGTTGCGCGCCCACAGCATCAGCATGTCTTCGCCGAGCAGGCTGCGTATCTGGTGTTCGATGGCCGGGTCTTCGTCCATCAGGAGCACGGCTTCGGTGTGGCCGCCCTGCAGCGTTTCCAGGCCCGCAGACGTCGTTGATGCGGCGCCGAGCGACCGCTGCAGGGGTACCTCGCGCGCCACGGCGGCGGCGTACGCCACGGTTTCGATCAGGTGCTGGTTGTCCCAGGGTTTGTTGATGAAGCGGAACACCTCGCTGTCGTTGACCGATCGAAGCACATCGGAATACTCGGCGTATCCGGTGAGCAGCAATCGCATGGTGTTGGGCGATGTCTCCTTGACCCGTTCCAGAAATTCGGTGCCGGTCATGCCCGGCATGCGCTGGTCACTGATCACCACATCGAACGCGCTGTGTCGCACAAGCCCAAGTCCCTCGTCGCCGCTGTTGGCTGACGTCACGTCGAAACGGCTTCGCAACAACCAGTTGAGCGAGCGCAGCACACTGGGCTCATCGTCCACACAGAGCACGCGGGGCCGGTTGCGGGTGTTCATGTGGAGGCACCTGTCGGCATGGGCAGTTCGATCTGGAAGGTGGTGCCGACACCCACCTGGCTGGTCACGGTGAGCGTCCCGCCATGTTCGGCCACGATGTCCCGGGCGATGGCCAGGCCCAGCCCGGTGCCGCTGCCCATCGGCTTGGTGGTGAAGTAGGGCTCGAAGATGCGCGGGAGAACATCGTCGGGGATTCCGCTGCCGTTGTCTTCCACCGTGATCCGGACGCAAGCCCCGTGCACGGTGGTGGACACGGTGACCACGCCAGCGCCGTCGATCGCCTGGGCAGCGTTCATGATCAGGTTCAGGAACACCTGATTGAGCTGCGAAACCTGGCACTCCAGCCTGGGCAGCGCGGAGAACTTCTGGACCACCTGAACCCTGGTCGAGATGACGGCCCGCGCCAGGTAGATCACGCTGGAGAGGGTGGTGTTGAGGTCGACTTCGGCGGTGCGCGACCGGTCCAGCCGCGTGAAGCTGCGCAGGTTGTCCACCATCTCGTTCATCTGGTTCAGCCCCGTGAGCACGTCGCTGAGCATGTCCTGCGTCATGCCGAGTTCGTCGGGACAGCGGGTCAGCTGCGATCGCACCGTGTCGGTGTCCAGGTCCAGCGATCGGTGCGTTGCCGTGGCGTCCGCGCTGCCGGCCATGCGGTCGAGCACCTGGGCGGCGCTGCGGATGCCGGGCGCCATGTCCTTGAGCGCCTCCATGGCCATGGACACATTGCTTTTGGAGAAGGCCAGTGGCGTGTTGAGCTGGTGGGCCACGCTGGCCACCATGTTCCCGAGCGATGTCATCTTCTCCGACTGCGCCAGCCGCTGTTTGTTGGCGTCGCTCTCCCGGGCCTGTTTTTCGATCACGCCTTGCGCCCGCCGCACGATGGCGTGCAGCACGGCGAACAGCAGCGCAAGCAGGCCGGCCAGCGTCATGAGTTGGACACTTTCCGCCCGCTGCGCGTGGCGGCGGTGCGCCAGCGACTGCTGCTCCAGTCGCGCCAGGTGGATCGCGGCGGTGTTGCGGATGTCGGCCGAAGTTTGCTGGACGCGGTGGAGCTGGGCCGTGACATCGGATTGCAGTTCGAGCACGGCCGCCGTTTGGTGGGTCACGGGATCGCTGACGGGCACATGGCTGGTCATCAGGTTGCGCGGGTCTGCGCCCTGCACGCCACCCGGCGCTGCTGGTGGCAGCAGCGCACTGGATGGCAACCCGAGCGCGGCTTGCGCCCAGCCGGCGACGCCGGTGATGTTGTCGCCCACGTGTCTCCGATCGGAGGAATACAGCGTGTTGCCCTGCAAGTCGTGGATGCGGACGCCGGTGATCAAGTTGCCACGCAGGGCGTGCTGCAGGCGGGCGTCGAGCGTGGCATGCGCCGGCAGCGCTTGAACACGGGCCATTGGCTGCCCGAGGCACGTCGGCGATGTCATCGGTGCGTTGTCCGGTGCGCCTGCGGGCTGGCGCTGGCCTCTGCACGCGCTGAAATCGATTTTTTTTGCGGCAGCCAGGAACGGCGACAGGGCTTCGTCCCACAGGCCAACCGACAGCGCCTGGGCCAGTTCAACGTGGCTGTCCTGGCGCGTGATCAGCGCATCGCGCTGCAGGGCCGTCGCTGCGTGGCTCACCAGATCGGCCTGCAATCGCTCGAAGCTGCCAAACGCCTCAAGGCGGGTGGATTCCGACCGCGCCGATTCACGCATTTGAAAATACACCATCGCACTGGCTGCGCACGCAAATGCCATCAGGCTGGTGACGGTGAAATGACGGATCAGCTGGAATCGGGCTTGCATGGTGTGCCGGGTGAAGCGGTGCCAGCAAATTTCCGAGGCCTTGTCGTCATGCGTTTTCGAATGGCGAAAGCGGGAATCCGGCCTGTGTGGCGATGAACAAGGAAGTCATCGTATGCAGGGTGCAGGCCCTCAGGAAATACCACGCAGGCAGTATTTCGGTGCTTCCGCACGGGCCTTTCATCGCGGGATGGCACGCCATCCGCCGCGACGCCGTTGAAAGCGCCACCGCCGTTCTTCGATCGCTGCAGGGAAACCTGCGGTGGCCTCAGCGGGGACCGGCCACCGACGCGTCGGTTTGAACCAGGGCCAGCGGATACCGTTGGCCTGCGAGGTGATCCTCCATGCAGCGCAACACCAGCGGGCTGCGGTGACGCGCGGCGCTGGCGCGGACCTCGTCGGGCGTGAGCCACAGCGTGCGCACGATGCCGGTGTCCAGGCTGAGCCCCGGTACCGCCTCACCCAGCTCGCCGCAGTAGGCAAACCGCAGGTAGGTGATGTCCTCGTCGCCGTCGGGGGTCTGTCCTGAGCGCTGGAACCGCGAGAGGTACACGCCCACCAGCGCCGTCGGCGTGAACCGGTGCGTGGTTTCTTCCAGTGTTTCGCGCACCACGCCCTGGGCCGGGCTTTCGCCTGGGTCGAGGTGGCCCGCGGGGTTGTTCAACCGCAGACCTTCCGGCGTGTGCTCTTCGATCAGCAGGTACTTGCCATCGCGCTCGATGACGGCGGCCACGGTGACACTGGGTTTCCAACGGTTGGTCATGCGTGGATTATCCGCACCCGGGCGCCGACGGGCTTGCCCGGGAAAGACAGGAGGAATCAACACTTTCAGTTAAGCTCGGCCGCTGATTCCCCAACCCGCGAGCGAGGAGACGTTCATGATGATTGGCGTACCCACTGAAACCACAGTGGGCGAAACACGAGTGGCCGTCACGCCCGAGACGGCCAAAAAATACGTGGCTCAAGGGCACACGGTGCGCGTCCAGTCCGGGGCCGGCCTGGCCGCCAGCGTGACCGACGCGGCCTACACCGCGGCGGGTGCCGAGATCACCGACGCCACAGGCGCGCTCGGGGCCGACCTGGTGCTCAAGGTGCGCACCCCGTTCGACAACGAGCTCGCCATGATGAAACCCGGCGCCACCGTGGTCGGCATGCTCAACCCCTTTGATGCCGAAGGTCTGCAGCGCATGGCGCGCGCCGGCCTCACCGCCTTTGCCCTCGAAGCGGCGCCCCGCACCACGCGGGCGCAGAGCATGGACGTGTTGTCTTCACAGGCCAACATCGCCGGCTACAAGGCCGTGATGCTCGCGGCGCACCATTACCAGCGCTTCTTCCCCATGCTCATGACGGCGGCCGGCACGGTCAAGGCCGCGCGTGTGGTGATCCTCGGCGTGGGTGTGGCGGGCCTGCAGGCCATTGCCACGGCGAAACGCCTGGGCGCGGTGATCGAAGCCTCCGACGTGCGCCCCAGCGTCAAGGAGCAGGTCGAGTCGCTGGGTGGCAAGTTCATCGACGTGCCGTACGAGACCGCCGAAGAAAAGGAAGCCGCCGAAGGCGTGGGCGGTTACGCCCGTCCCATGCCGCCGAGCTGGCTGGAGCGCCAGAAGGCCGAGGTGGCCAAGCGCGTGGCGTTGGCCGACGTGGTGATCTCCACCGCGCTGATCCCCGGGCGCGCCGCGCCCGTGCTCATCACCGAAGACATGGTCAAGTCCATGAAGCCGGGCAGTGTGATCGTGGACATCGCCGCCGGCAAGGGTGCGGGTGGTGTGGGCGGCAACTGCCCGATCACAGAGACCGACCGCACGGTGGTCAAGCACGGCGTGACCATCGTCGGCGAAACCAACCTGGCGGCCCTGGTGGGCGCCGACGCCTCGGCGCTCTACGCGCGCAACGTGCTCGATTTCCTCAAGCTGATCGTCAACAAGGACGGCGCGCTGCACGTGGACATGGAAGACGACATCGTCGCGGCCTGCCTGATGGCGCAGGGCGGCGAAGTGAAACGCAAGAGCTGAACGAGACACCAAGGACAAGACCATGGACGCCGTATCCCCCACCGTTCTCAACCTCATCATCTTCGTGCTCGCCATCTACGTGGGTTACCACGTGGTCTGGAACGTCACACCCGCGCTGCACACACCGCTGATGGCGGTGACCAACGCCATCTCGGCCATCGTGATCGTGGGCGCCATGCTGGCGGCTGCGCTGACCGAAACCAACCTCGGCAAGACCATGGGCGTGCTGGCCGTGGCGCTGGCCGCGGTCAACGTGTTTGGTGGATTCCTGGTCACGAGGCGGATGCTGGAAATGTTCAAGAAGAAAGAGCGCAAGGCGCCGGTGGCCGCTGAGGGAGCGCACAAATGAGCATGAATGTCGTCACGCTGCTGTACCTCGTTGCCAGCATCTGTTTCATTCAGGCCTTGAAGGGCCTGTCGCACCCCACCACGTCCATCCGTGGCAACGTCTTCGGCATGACCGGCATGGCGATCGCCATCCTCACCACCGCCGCGCTCATCGTCGAGCTCTCCGGTGGCAAGGCCGAGGGCATGGTCTGGGTGCTGGTGGGCCTGGTGGTGGGTGGTGGCGCCGGCGCCATCATGGCCAACCGGGTCGAGATGACCAAGATGCCCGAGCTGGTCGCGTTCATGCACAGCATGATCGGTCTGGCCGCGGTCTGCATCGCGGTGGCGGTGGTGGCCGAGCCCTACGCGTTCGGCATCGTCGCCAAGGGTGTGCCGATTCCCTTCGGCAACAAGATCGAGCTCTTCCTGGGTGCGGCCATCGGCGCCATCACTTTCAGCGGTTCGGTCATCGCCTTCGGCAAGCTCTCGGGCAAGTACAAGTTCCGTTTGTTCCAAGGTGCGCCGGTCACGTTCTCGGGCCAGCACATGATCAACCTGGTGCTGGGTCTGGCCACCGTCGGGCTGGGCGTGTTCTTCGCGTTCACCGAAAACTGGCCCGCCTTCTTCGCCATGATCGCGCTGTCGTTCGTGCTCGGCGTGCTGATCATCATCCCGATCGGCGGCGCCGACATGCCGGTGGTGGTGTCCATGCTCAACAGCTACTCGGGTTGGGCGGCGGCGGGCATCGGCTTCTCGCTCAACAACTCCATGCTGATCATTGCCGGTTCGCTGGTGGGCTCGTCGGGCGCGATCCTGAGCTACATCATGTGCAAGGCCATGAACCGCTCGTTCTTCAACGTGATCCTGGGCGGCTTCGGCGGCGAGGCCACCACGGCCGCGGCCGGGGGCGCGGTGCAGCGCAACGTGAAGAGCGGCAGCGCCGACGACGCGGCCTTTGTGCTGGGCAACGCCGAGACCGTGGTGATCGTGCCGGGCTACGGTCTGGCCGTGGCACGCGCGCAGCACGCGGTGAAAGAGCTGGCGCACAAGCTCACCGAAAAAGGCATCACGGTGAAGTACGCCATCCACCCGGTGGCCGGCCGCATGCCGGGTCACATGAACGTGTTGCTGGCCGAGGCCGAAGTGCCTTACGACCAGGTGTTCGAGATGGAAGACATCAACGGCGAGTTCGGCCAGGCCGATGTGGCCATCATCCTGGGTGCCAATGACGTGGTGAACCCGGCCGCCTTGCAGAAAGGCAGTGCCATCTACGGCATGCCGATCCTGGAAGCCTACAAAGCCAAGACCGTGATCGTGAACAAACGCTCCATGGCCGCGGGCTACGCCGGTCTGGACAACGAACTCTTCTACATGGACAAGACCATGATGGTCTTCGGCGATGCGAAGAAGGTGGTCGAGGACATGACCAAAGCGATCGAATAGCCGACCCGGACCACGGTCCGGTTGACAGTCCAAAAGGGGCAGGTGGCAGCACCTGTCCCTTTCGTTTTTGTAGCATGCTTTTCAAGAATGGAGCGACTTGACGCGCAGTCGTCAGAAAGTCGTAAGGGAAAAACACGAGGCCGCGCCGCCACCCGCAGCCCGACAATGGCGGGTTGTTTTCAATACCAAGTTCTGGAGATCACGCATGACCGCATCAACGGCCGACCGTCCCTGGCTGGGCTCGTATTCCCCCGGTGTGCCCGCCGACATCGACGTGGCGCAGTACAGCTCGCTGGTGCATCTCATGGAAGAGAGCTTCGGCAAGTACGGCAGCCGCCCGGCCTACAGCTTCATGGGCAAGCAGATCACGTTTGCGCAGACCGACAGCCTGTCACTCGCGTTTGCGGCCTATCTGCAGGGCCTGGGTCTGGTCAAGGGCGACCGCGTGGCGATCATGATGCCCAACGTGCCGCAGTACCCGGTGGCGGTCGCGGGCATCCTGCGTGCGGGGCTGGTGGTGGTGAACGTGAATCCGCTGTACACGCCGCGTGAACTGGAGCACCAGCTCAAGGACTCGGGCGCCAAGGCCATCGTGATCATCGAGAACTTCGCACACACCTTGCAGCAGTGCATGGCCAACACACCGGTGAAGCACGTGGTGCTCACGTCCATGGGCGACCAGCTCGGTCTGCTCAAGGGCGCGCTGGTGAACTACGTGGTGCGCAACGTCAAAAAAATGGTGCCCGCGTTCAGCCTGCCGCAGGCCGTGCGTTTCAACGACGCCATTGCCAAGGGCACGCGCGGCACGCTCAAGCGCCCCGACATCAAGCCCGACGACATGGCCGTGCTGCAGTACACCGGCGGCACCACGGGGGTGAGCAAGGGCGCGGTGCTCCTGCACCGCAACGTGATCGCCAACCTGCTGCAGTCCGATGCCTGGAACGAGCCGGCGATGAGCCGCGTGCCCGAGAACGAGCAGCCCACCAGCGTGTGCGCCTTGCCGCTGTACCACATCTTCGCGTTCACGGTGAACATGATGCTGGGCATGCGCACCGGCGCCCTGAACATCCTGATCCCCAATCCGCGCGACCTGCCCGCGGTGCTGAAGGAACTGGGCAAACACACCTTCCACAGCTTCCCCGCGGTCAACACCCTGTTCAACGGGCTGGCCAACCACCCCGACTTCAACACGGTGAACTGGAGCAACCTCAAGGTCTCGGTGGGCGGCGGCATGGCGGTGCAAGGCGCGGTGGCCAAGCTCTGGCTCGAGAAAACCGGCTGCCCGATCTGTGAAGGTTATGGTCTGTCCGAGACCAGCCCCTCGGCCACCTGCAACCCGACCACCAGCACCGCCTACAGCGGCACCATCGGCCTGCCGTTGCCCAACACCTGGCTCAAGTGCCTGGACGACGATGGCAACGAGGTGCCGATGGGTCAGCCTGGCGAGATCGCGATCAAGGGTCCGCAGGTGATGGCGGGTTACTGGCAGCGGCCGGACGAGACCGCCAAGGTCATGACGCCGGACGGCTACTTCAAGACCGGCGACGTGGGTGTGATGGACGAGCGCGGGTATTTCAAAGTGGTCGACCGCAAGAAGGACATGGTGCTGGTCAGCGGCTTCAACGTGTACCCCAACGAGGTGGAAGACGTGGTGGCGCAGCTGCCCGGCGTGATGGAGTGCGCCGTGGTGGGCGTGCCCGATGACAAGTCGGGCGAGGCCGTCAAACTCGTGATCGTGAAGAAGGACGAGGCCCTGACCGAAGCCCAGGTGCGCGACTATTGCAAGACCAACCTCACCGGCTACAAGCAGCCCAAGGTGGTGGAGTTCCGCACCGAGCTGCCCAAGACCCCGGTGGGCAAGATTCTTCGACGCGAACTGCGCGACAAAAAATAGTGGGAGGCCCCACCGCCATCGTCAGCGCGCTGCACGAAGAGCTGGCCGCGGTGCTGGCGCTCATGCCCGACGAGCAGCAGCAAACCGTGGGTGGGCGCACCTTCTGGCGCGGTCACCTGCACGGGCACGATGTGGTGGTCGTGCTCTCGGGCATCGGCAAGGTGGCGGCGGCCACCACCGCCACCGTCCTGATCGAGCGCTTCGGGGTGCAGCGCGTCGTGTTCACCGGGGTGGCCGGTGGTGTTCGGCCCGGCGTCAACGTGGGTGACGTGGTGGTGGCGCGGCAGTTCCTGCAACACGACATGGACGCGTCGCCCCTGTTTGCGCGCCACGAAGTGCCCGGCTACGGCCGATCCATGTTCGATGCCGACGCCGGACTGACCGCGCAACTTGCGCACGCCAGCGACAGTGTGTTGCGTTCCTTGCCAGCGCAGCTGCCCGACAGCGTGCGCAGCGCCTTCGGCCTGCACGCCCCTCGGTGCCACCAAGGCCTTCTGATCAGCGGCGACCGCTTTGTATCCACCACCGTCGAGAGTGAAGCCCTGCGGCGCGAACTGCCCGAGGCGCTGGCGGTCGAAATGGAGGGCGCGGCGTTTGCGCAGGTGTGCCACGACTACCGTGTGCCGCTGGCGGTGGCGCGCACCATCTCCGACCGAGCAGACGACGCGGCGCATGTGGACTTCCCGCGTTTTCTGCGCGAGGTGGCCAGCCGCTACAGCGGTGCCATCGTGGGTGCGCTGTTGAAGCCGAACTGAAGTCGGGTTACCGCAACCAGCCCCGCTTGCGGAAGTACAGCATGGGGACCACGGCCGAGAGCACCATGAGGGTGAGCGCGAGCGGATAGCCGTAACGCCACTGCAGCTCGGGCATGAACGCGAAGTTCATGCCGTAGCTGCTGGCCACCAGCGTGGGCGGCAGCAGCGAGACACTCGCCACCGAGAAGATCTTGATGATCTTGTTCTGGTTGATGTTGATGAAACCCACCGTCGCGTCCATCAGGAAGTTGATCTTGTCGAACAGGAAAGCGGTGTGGCTGTCCAGCGAGTCCAGGTCGCGCAGGATCTGGCGCGCGTCTTCAAACTGTTCGGCGCTCAGCAGGCGGCTGCGCATCATGAAGCTGACCGCACGGCGCGTGTCCATCACGTTGCGGCGGATGCGGCCCGACATGTCCTCGTGGCGCGCAATGGCCGAGAGCGCCTCGCTCAGCAGGTTGTCCGAGGCGTTGCTGTTGAGCACCTTCTTGCTCACGGTCTCGATCTCGTCGTAGATGTCTTCCAGCGTGTCGGCGCAGTACTCGGCGTCGGCGTCGAACAGCATCAGCAGCACGTCCTTGGCGTCCTCGATCAGGCCCGGCATGCGGCGCGCACGCATGCGCAGCAGGCGGAACACCGGCACGTCTTCGTCGTGGATCGAAAACAGCACGCCCTGGCTCTTCAAGGTGTCGTTGTGCTCGTTCAAGATGAAGGCCACGCGGACTGCGCGCGGGTCTTCCTCGTCGTCGATCAAAAAGTCGGAGCGCACATGCAGCTCGCCGTTGTCTTCCTCAAAGAATCGGGCCGACTCCTCGATGTCCTCGTCCATCGCGTCTTCGGGGATCGACAGGCCGAAGTGCTGCTTGACCCAGCGGCGCTCTTCGGGGGTGGGGTCTTCCAGATCGACCCAGATCGGCTTGAATTGCGCGAGCTCTTCGAGCGACTCGATCTCTTCCTGGAAGAGCCGGCCATTGGCCAGGGTGAAAACGTTGAGCATGGAGCGCTCCCGGCGAAGTCTGCTGTCTGAAAGGGCGGGCCGCATCGGCGGGCCCGAGGGCGGTGAGGGTGCTTTCAGCCAGCAGGCCGCCCGATTCAGGTCGCCGCGCGCGCGGCGACGATCAGATGGTGGCGGGGGTGGCTGAAAGCACGCAACTGGGGGGCGTGCTGTCCATGGCGTTCTCCGGGGTGGATCGGTCGCCGGATTATGGCACCGCCGCCGCGCTGGAGAGCGGCGAATGAGGTGCCATGAAGCGCATCAATTCGTCCTTTCTGCGCCACGCATCGTGCTCACCCAGTTCAATGAGCGCGTGCACGAAACCCGGCTCGAACAACAGGTAGCTCGCCAGGGAAGCGGCGCTGCCCGCCGCGCTGCGTGCTGTGTCCAGGGCGCCCAGACCGGCGAGTGTGTTGCGCGTCGAAGTGGGCAACTCACCAATGTGTTTGCGCGCCAGTTCATCGAGCGAAAAGCTGGGTTGGATGGCGAGCACCTCGACCGGCCGATAGGGCAAGGCCGCGGCGAGCGCAGGCGGCAGGCGCGACAAGGTCTGGCTCACGCGCTGTGCCTGTTCCACATCGGCCTGCAAGGTGTCGTGGAACACGCTGGCCATGGCGTGGCCGGCGATGGTGCCGGCGGTCGGGTCGCCCGCCGTGCGCGCCACCATGCCCGAACGCTGAGGCTGGCCCACACCGATGACCAGCACGCGGCGCGCGCCGAAATGAATGGCCGGCGACAAAGGCGAGAGTTGGCGCATGGAACCGTCACCGAAATGCTCCTTGCGGCCCTCCACCCACAGCGGAACCGCCGGAAACAGGAACGGAATCGCGCTCGACGCCATCAGATGCTCGATCGTGATCGGTTGGAACGTGGCACGGCGCCCTGGACGGTGCCAGGGTTGCACGGTCAGACCGGTACGCGTCTGGCAGAAGGTCCAGTGTTCGCCGCTGGTGTAGCTCGACGCCGTCACCCCCAGCGCGTGGATGGCGCCATGCTCCAGCGCCATTTCCAGCCCCGGCAGGTCGATCGCCTTGTGCAGCGTGTTCACCAGCGGCAACGTGTCCAGCAGTGCGCGATGCCGCCGGACCTGGCGCGCCAGTGTCCAGCCCGCCACGAGCCGGTTCGCGCGCACCCAGCCCGGCGCTTCGAGCCGGTACACCTGCTCCGAGCGCAAGCCCATCCAGAACGTGGCGAGTTGCGGCAGTGCTGCCAGCCCCTGCCCGGCGATGCTGCCCAGGTACGCCGCATTGAGCGCACCGGCCGAGGTGCCGAACAACCATTCAAATGGAAACCCCTTGGCGCTGGTCGGCTGCATGGCCGCGATGGCCTTGAGCACGCCCGCCTGGTAGGCGGTGCGGGCGCCACCCCCCATCAGCACCAGCGCGCATGCATCGGGCCGCACGTCGTGTGACGACGCGGCCAGCATGTTGTGCGTGATGATGGTGTCGAGGGACATGGACTCCGGCGTGGGCTGCTTGCGTCAGAGCATAGGACAAGCCGCAACGAACCGGACACGGCCGGCCAATCCGGACCTCCCTGGTGCCCTTTTTGCGCCCAATCACACGCCTTGTTGCCCTTGGCGGCTTGCGTCAGACGGGTTTCGTGTGCATAGTGGACTCAAGACATCCCCGTGGCCGCCGGGAGGTCTTGCCCCAGGCGGCTTGTCTCAACCCGGAGCATATGGAGGCTCTTTCTATGAACCTGACGATCAGCGGTCACCACCTTGAGGTCACACCCGCCCTGCGCGGTTACGTCACCAGCAAACTTGAACGCATATCCCGACACTTCGACCAAGTGGTCGACATGAAGGTGCTGCTGACGGTGGACAACCTGAAGGAGAAAGACCTGCGGCAGAAAGCGGAGTGCAACATTCACGTCAAGGGGCGCGACCTGTTTGCCGAAAGCGCACATGCCGATCTGTACGCCGCTGTGGACGACCTGGCCGACAAACTCGACCGACAGGTGCTGCGCTACAAGGACAAGGCGCAGGACCACCACCACGACTCGGTTAAGCGTTTGATGTGATGAATGTCACGGGCTGCGGCCCGTGCGGGAAAACCCGATGCTGCGCTGCAGCAAGCCGCTTGAGAAGTCAAGCGGCTTTTTTGTGCCTCCAGTCTAGCCAACACCGCTCAACTGGTCATAATTTGCGCTCCAAGAGGGCCCACATGAACCGACTATCTGTCATATTGCCTGCCGCGCAAGTGCTCGTCAGCGTGGACGCGACCAGCAAGAAACGCGCGTTTGAAGAAGCAGGTCTGCTCTTCGAGACCCTTCACGGACTCAACCGGGCGCTCATCACCGACAGCCTGTTTGCCCGCGAGCGCCTGGGCTCGACCGGACTCGGCCACGGGGTGGCAATTCCCCACGGACGCATCAAAGGCCTCAAGCAACCGCTGGCTGCCGTCTTTCAGCTGGCCAACCCGATCGGCTTCGACGCGCCCGACGAGCAGCCGGTGCAACTGATGATTTTTTTGCTGGTGCCCGAGGCGGCCACGCAGAAGCACCTGGAAATCCTGTCGGAAATCGCCGAGCTGCTCAGCGACAGCGGCCTTCGTGAGCAGATGAAAACCTCTGCGGATGCCGTCGCACTGCATAAACAGATCACGTCGTGGCAGTCCGCTCACGCTGCGGCCTGACATCTTGCGCCCTCACGCTGCACCATTGCACAGGTCGCTGCCCACCGAGTGGGCTGACCATCCTTGGGGCGGCCCGGCGGCTGATCGCTTGCTTTGAAACCCACCGTCGTCAGCGCCGATGTTCTCTTTGAGGACCATCGCGACGCCCTGAAGTGGCAGTGGATCGCCGGGCTCGGGGCTTCCGAGCGGCGGTTTGACGAAGTGGCCATCCGGGCAGCGCGTTCGGGAGCCGACCTCGTTGGTTATCTCAACTACATCCACCCGTACCGGGTGCAGGTGTTCGGCGAACGGGAAGTCGCCTACCTCACGAGTCCGAACGAAGAGGACAACAAACGCCGCGTGGCGCGCATCGTCACGCTGGAGCCACCGGTGCTGGTGGTGGCCGATGGCCAGACCGCGCCCGATGCGCTCACCGCCATGTGCGAGCGCGCGCAGATCCCGATGTTCTCCACGCACGAGTCGGCGGCGTTCGTCATCGACGTGCTGCGGGCGTACCTCTCGCGCCATTTCGCCGACCGCGCGTCCATGCACGGCGTGTTCATGGACATCCTCGGCATGGGCGTGATGATCACGGGTGAGTCGGGCCTGGGCAAAAGCGAACTCGGGCTCGAACTCATCTCGCGTGGCCATGGCCTGGTGGCAGACGACGCGGTGGACCTGTACCGCATCAACCAGACCAGCATCGAAGGCCGCTGTCCTGAACTGTTGCAAAACCTGCTCGAGGTGCGCGGCATCGGACTGCTCGACATCAAGGCGATCTTCGGCGAGACCGCGGTGCGGCGCAAGATGCGCCTTTCGCTCATCGTGCACCTGGTGCGCCGCGAGACCATGGAGCGTGACTACGAACGCATGCCCCACGAACCGCTGTACCAGGATGTGCTCGGCGTGCCGGTGCGCAAGGCGGTGATTCAGGTGGTGGCGGGTCGCAACATTGCGGTGCTGGTGGAAGCCGCCGTGCGCAACACCATCCTGCAGTTGCGCGGCATCGACACCTACCAGGAGTTCGTGTCACGCCACCGCGCAGCCATGTCGCGCGGAGAGTGAGCCCCTCAGGCCCGGTGTGAGTGGCCCTTGTGCGGGCAGTCGGTCTTGGTGCAATTGGCGTAAAGCGAGAGGGCGTGTTCCTGCAGCACGAAGCCCCGCGTCTTGGCCACCATCTGCTGGCGCTTTTCGATCTCGGCGTCGAAGAACTCTTCCACACGACCGCAGTCCAGACAGACCAGGTGATCGTGGTGCTGGCCTTCGTTGAGTTCGTACACCGCCTTGCCCGACTCGAAGTTGCTGCGCGTGAGCAGGCCCGCCTGTTCAAACTGCATCAGCACGCGGTAGACCGTGGCCAGCCCGATGTCGGAGCGTTCTTCAAGCAACACGCGGAACACGTCCTCGGCCGTCATGTGGCGCTGCTTGGCGTTCTGAAACACCTCCAGGATCTTGAGCCGGGGCAGGGTGGCTTTCAGCCCGGTGTTCTTGAGTTCTTCGATGTTGGTCATGGCGGTGGGCGCGCGGCGTGTTGGATCGGGCGGGCGGGTGCGGTTGCGGTGTCTTCGGGCCCCAAGACTACAATGAAAGGATCATATCGTCAGCGTCTGGCGCACGCTGTTCAACTGCTTCGGCCATGCCTGCGCGCACGCCCCTTCCACGGTCAGACCCATGCTCCACCACACTCCCGATCGTCCCCCCCTGCCCACCTCCGGCCAGCGACAGAACCGCCTTGGGCGATGGGTGGGTGTGCTTGCCGCGCTGACGGTCCTGTCGGCGTGCTCCAGCGTCACCAACCGCATGCCCAGCGTCACCAGCCTCGTGACGCCGTACAAGATCGACATCCTCCAGGGCAATGTGGTCACGCGGGAGCAGGCGGCGGCTTTGCAGCCGGGCATGACCCGCGCCCAGGTGCGCGACATCCTGGGCTCGCCGCTGCTGGCCAGCGTCTTCCACGCCGACCGCTGGGACTACGTGTTCACATTCCGCCGCCAGGGTCAGGAGCCGCAGCAGCGCCGCCTGACCGCGTTCTTCAAGTCCGATGTGCTCGACAGGTTCGAGGCCGACGCCTTGCCCACCGAGGCCGAATTCGTGGCTTCGCTCGACGCGGGCCGCAAGTTCGGCAAGGTGCCGCCGCTGCAGGCCACCGAGGCCCAGCTCAAGACCTTTGACGATCGCAACAAGACCACGGCGCCGGTGGAACCTGTTGCGCCCGCGGCTGCGCCCGCCGCCAGCTACCCACCCCTGGAGACACCGGGGACCGCCCGATGAGCAGCGCAGCGGGCTTGCACCGTGTGTGCGTGGCGGGCGCCAGCGGCCGCATGGGTCAGATGCTGGTGGAGGCCGTGCGCAGCAGTGGCGACTGCCAGCTGACCGGCGCGCTCGACATCCCAGGCAGCCCCATGCTGGGTCAGGACGCTGCCGGGTTTGCTGGCCAGGCCAGTGGCGTGCTGATCACCGCCGACCTCGCCCAGGGCTTGCGCGGCGGCCAGGTGTTGATCGACTTCACCCGCCCCGAAGGCACGCTGGCGCATCTGCGCGAATGCGTGAAACACGGCGTGAATGCGGTCATCGGCACCACCGGTTTCAGTGACGCACAGAAAGCCGAGATCGCCGAGGCGGCGAAGTCCATTGCCATCGTGATGGCACCCAACATGAGCGTGGGGGTGAACGTCACGCTCAAGTTGCTGGAGATGGCGGCCAAGGCCCTGGCCACCGGTTACGACATCGAGATCATCGAAGCGCACCACCGCCACAAGGTGGACGCGCCCAGCGGCACCGCGCTCAAGATGGGTGAGGTGATCGCCGACGCGTTGGGCCGCGATCTGAAGGATTGCGCGGTCTATGCGCGCGAAGGCGTGACCGGCGAGCGCGATCCCTCCAGCATCGGATTCGCCACCATCCGCGGTGGCGACATCGTGGGCGACCACACCGTGCTGTTCGCCGGTACCGGCGAGCGCATCGAGATCACCCACAAGTCGAGCAGCCGCGCCACTTATGCGCAGGGCAGCCTGCGCGCGGTGCGCTTCCTGGCGGGCCAGCCGGCCGGGCTGTACGACATGTTCGACGTGCTCAACCTGAAATGATCGACGGCGCGGGCCAGGGTCTTGTGCAGACGCTGGCGCAGGCCGATGCGCTGGGTCGGGCGGTGGCGCTGCTCCTGCTGGCCATGTCGGTGGCGAGCTGGGTGGTGATTCTCTGGAAGGGCTGGCTGCTGCGCCGCGCCGCGCGCGACCTGCAGTTGAGCACCGCCGCGTTCTGGCAAGCCGCCGATCTGGATGACGCGCAACGCCGCTTGGGCGCCTTCGATGCGCAGCAACTCGTTTTGCCGTTGCTGCAGGCGGCCCTGGGGTTGAACACCACCGCGCCCCACACCCTGGCCGCCGCCGGTGACCGGTCACAACAGCTCACCCGCGTGCTGCGCGACGCCCTGCACCGGGTGTTGCACCGCCTGCAGTACGGCCAGGTGCTGCTGGCCACGGTGGGCTCCACGGCGCCTTTCGTGGGGCTGCTGGGCACGGTCTGGGGCATCTACAACGCGCTCACCGGCATCGGGCTGGATGGCGGCTTCCGCATTGAGCAGGTCTCGGGACCGGTGGGTGAGGCGCTGGTCATGACGGCCGCCGGCCTGGTGGTGGCGATTCCTGCCGTGCTCGCTTACAACGTGCTGGGCCGGCAGATCGCGCGGATCGAGGCCGACCTGGAAGGTTTTGCGCGCGACCTGCGCGAACTCATGGTGCACCAGCCATGAGCTTCGGCCGGCTGGAGCGGCCCACCGGCCACAAGCCCATGAGCGAGATCAACGTCACGCCCTTGGTGGACGTGATGCTGGTGCTGCTGGTGATCTTCATCATCGCCGCACCCTTCATGGCGGACCGGCTGGCGTTGGAGTTGCCCAAGGCGGAGTTGCCAAAGGCGGCCACGCCCGCACAGCCCGGGCCCTTCGTGTCGCTGTCGGTCGACGGCCAGGGCCGCATGCAGTGGGACGGCCAGGCTGTGGACGACACGTCGCTGCGCCAGCGGCTGATCGAAGCCGCACAGCGCGACCCGGCCACCGAGGTGCAGCTGCGCGCCGACGCCAGCGTGCCCTACGGCCGCGTGGTGTCGCTGATCGGCATGGCGCAATCGGCCGGGCTCTCGCGCATTGGTTTCGTGGCCGACTCGACGGCCCCGCGCTGAATGCCTGAGCCCGCGGGCAGCGCCTGGCCCAAGGCCTAAAATCCGGCATCTCCCCGCGCCTCCGCGCGCAGCTTCTCCCCTCACCGTCGCCGGCTGGTCCGGACCCTGGTTCATGCAAGACAAATACGCCCACAAGGAAGTCGAGCGCGCCGCGCACGCCCACTGGAACGCCACCGACGCCTACCGCGTGACGGAAGACGCGGGCAAGCCGAAGTTCTACGCCTGCTCGATGCTGCCCTACCCCAGCGGCAAGCTGCACATGGGGCATGTGCGCAACTACACCATCAACGACATGCTGGCGCGCCACCTGCGCATGAAGGGCTTCAACGTGCTCATGCCCATGGGCTGGGACGCGTTCGGCCTGCCGGCGGAAAACGCCGCGCTCAAGAACGGTGTGCCACCGGCCAAGTGGACGTACGAGAACATCGCCTACATGAAGCAGCAGATGCAGGCCATGGGCCTGGCCATCGACTGGTCGCGCGAAGTGGCCACCTGCGATCCGAGCTACTACCAATGGAACCAGTGGCTGTTCCTGAAGATGCTGGAGAAGGGCGTCGCCTACCGCAAGACCCAGGTTGTCAACTGGGACCCGGTGGACATGACCGTGCTGGCGAACGAGCAGGTGATCGACGGCAAGGGCTGGCGCACCGGTGCGGTGGTCGAAAAGCGCGAGATCCCGGGCTACTACCTCAACATCACCTCGTACGCCGAAGAGCTGCTCGACCACGTGCAGATCGGCAACCCCAAGGCCACCCTCAACGGCTGGCCCGACAAGGTGCGCCTGATGCAGGAGAACTGGATCGGCAAGAGCGAGGGCGTGCGTTTTGCGTTCCCGCACACCATCAAAGGTGCCGACGGTGCCTTGATCGGCGACGGGAAGATGCACGTCTTCACCACGCGCGCCGACACCATCATGGGCGTGACCTTTTGCGCCGTGGCGCCCGAGCACCCGCTGGCCGCGCACGCCGCCGCCAACAACCCGGCGCTGGCCGCGTTCATTGAAGAGTGCAAGACCGGCGGCACCACCGAAGCCGAGCTGGCCACGCAGGAGAAGAAGGGCATGGCCACCGGCCTGACCGTCACGCACCCGCTGACCGGCGAGGCGGTGGCCGTGTGGGTGGGCAACTACGTGCTCATGAGCTACGGTGACGGCGCGGTCATGGGCGTGCCCGCGCACGACGAGCGCGATTTCGCGTTTGCGAAGAAATACGGAATCGAAATCAAGCAGGTGATGGAGCGCGCGGTCGTTTCGACTGCAGCGTTGAAGGCACAGCACCCGATCGAGGAAGACCCGTTCCTTTACTTTGACGCAGAGCAATGGAAGGAGTGGTACTCCGACAAAGAAAAGGTTGTCGCAGTCAATTCAGGTGTCCTTGACGGAATGACGCCCAAAGAGGCGGTGGACGCCGTGGCCGCCCAACTCGCGGCCAAGGGCCTGGGCGAGAAGAAGACCACCTGGCGCCTGCGCGACTGGGGCGTGAGCCGCCAGCGTTACTGGGGGACGCCCATCCCGATCATCCATTGCGCCGAACACGGTGCGGTGCCGGTGCCCGAGAAAGACCTGCCGGTGGTGCTGCCGCAGGACTGCATCCCCGACGGTTCGGGCAACCCGCTGCACAAGCACGAAGGCTTCCACGCCGGCGTGGTGTGCCCGGTGTGTGGCCAGCCCGCGCGCCGCGAGACCGACACCATGGACACCTTCGTGGATTCGTCGTGGTACTTCATGCGCTACTGCGACCCGAAGAACACCGACAAGATGGTGGCCGACGGTGCCGACTACTGGATGCCGATGGACCAGTACATCGGCGGCATCGAACACGCCATCCTGCACCTGCTCTACGCGCGCTTCTGGACCAAGGTCATGCGCGATCTGGGCCTGGTGAAGGTGGATGAGCCCTTCACCCACCTGCTCACGCAAGGCATGGTGCTCAACCACCTCTACAGCCGGCGCACCGAGAAGGGCGGCAAGGACTATTTCTGGCCGCACGACGTCGAAAACGTGCTGGACGAGACCGGCAAGGTGGTGGGCGCGAAGCTCAAGAACCCGGCCACCAGCGGCGACGGCCTGCTGCCCGTGGGCACGCCCATCGACTACGAGGGCGTGGGCACCATGTCCAAGTCCAAGAACAACGGTGTCGACCCGCAGGACCTGATCGAGAAGTACGGCGCCGACACCGCGCGGCTGTACACCATGTTCACCGCGCCGCCCGAGGCCACGCTGGAGTGGAACGACGCGGCGGTGGAGGGCAGCTACCGCTTCCTGCGCCGCGTGTGGGCCTTCGGCCTCAAGCTCTCGACCACCAGCGGCCTGGGCGCCCTCGCGGCCGGCGTTTCGAAGCAGGCGCTCTCCAAAGGCGCGAAGGCGCTGCGGCTGGAGATGCACACCGTGCTCAAGCAGGTGGACTACGACTACCAGCGCATGCAATACAACACCGTGGTGTCGGGCGCGATGAAGATGCTCAATGCCCTGGAAGATTTCAAAGGCGACGGCAGTGCTGGCGACAACGCCGCGCTGGCCGAGAGCTTCGGCATCCTGCTGCGCTGCATCTACCCGGCCACGCCGCACATCGCGCACGCGCTGTGGACCGAGCTGGGCTACCCGGGCGAGCTGCTCGATGCCGCCTGGCCCCAGCCCGACGAGACCGCCTTGCAGCGCGACGAGATCGAACTCGTGCTGCAGATCAACGGCAAGCTGCGCGGCAGCCTGCTGGTGCCGGCCAACGCCGACAAGGCCGCCATTGAAGCGGCGGCGCTGGCCAGCGAGGCCTTCGTCAAGCAGGCCGCCGGCGCTGCGCCCAAAAAAGTGGTGGTCGTGCCCGGCCGCCTGGTCAACGTGGTGATCTGAAAGCCCCTGCATGACGAACCAACGCCCCTCGATCTCCAGCCGCCGCGCCTGGCTGCACCTCGCCCTGGGCGCTGCCGCGCTGGGTCTCTCGGGCTGCGGTTTTGCGCTGCGCAAGGCGCCCACGTTCGCGTTCGACACGCTGCGCCTGCAAGGCATGGAAGGCACGCAGGTGAGCCGCGAGCTGCGCGAGGCGCTGCAGGCCAACGGGATCCGTGTGCTGACCTCCAGCACACCCGCCACCGGCCCCGGTGCGCAGACGGGGCAAGCCATCCTCACCGTGCTCACCGACCAGCGCGAACGGGTGGTGGTGGGGCAAACGGCGGCGGGCCAGGTGCGCGAATTGCAGTTGCGCACGCGCTTCGTGTTCCGCCTGCGCACGCCCACCGACAAGATCCTGATCGACGACGTGGAGCTGCTGCTCGAGCGTGACATCAGCTTCAACGAAACCCAGGTGCTGGCCAAGGACGCGGAAGAGCAGCTGCTCTACCGCGACATGCGCAGCGACATCGTGCAGCAGGTGGTGCGGCGTCTGGCGGCGGTGAAGTCGCTCTGAGCCCAACCCCAAGAACCCCATGCAGATCGCAGCCCACCAGCTCGCCGCGCAGCTGCAGCGCGGCCTCAAGAGCCTCTACACGCTGCACGGCGACGAGCCCCTGCTGATCCAGGAAGCGGCCGATGCGATCCGCTTGGTGGCGCGCGAGCAGGGCTGCGCTGAGCGCACGGTGCACACCGTGGCCGGTGCGCATTTCGACTGGGGCGAGGTGCTGGCCAGCGGCGGCTCCATGAGCCTGTTTTCCGACAAACAACTGATCGAGATCCGCATCCCCTCGGGCAAGCCCGGCAAGGACGGCTCGCAGGCGCTGCAGCAGATCGCCCAGGACGCCGAGAACAACGACAGCACCGTGACGGTGGTGATCCTGCCGCGGTTGGACATGGCCACGCAGAAGGGCGCCTGGTTCGCCGCCCTCGACAGTTTCGGCACCGTGGTGCGCGTGGAAGCGGTGGACCGCAAGGCCCTGCCGCAGTGGATCGCGCAGCGCCTGCAGGCGCAAGGCCAGCGCGTGGTGGCGGGCGAAGAGGGCCAGCGCACGTTGCAGTTTTTTGCCGATCGTGTGGAGGGCAACCTGCTCGCCGCGCACCAGGAGATCCAGAAGCTCGCCCTGCTGCACCCGGTGGGTGAGCTGTCGCTGGAGCAGGTGGAGTCGGCCGTGCTGAACGTGGCGCGTTACGACGCGTTCAAACTCGCCGAGGCGGTGCTGTGCGGGCAGGGCGTGCGCGTGCAGCGCATGCTCGATGGACTGCAGGCCGAGGGCGAAGCGCCGGTGCTGGTGCACTGGGCGCTGTCCGAAGACATCCGCACGCTGCACCGCGTACGCACCGCACTCGATGCCGGTCGTCCGCTGCCCATGGCGCTGCGAGAAAACCGGGTGTGGGGTGTGAAAGAGAAGCTCATGGAGCGTGCGCTGCCGCTGCTCTCCATGGCCACGCTCACGAAGTGGCTGGACGACGCGCACACAGTGGACGGCATCGTCAAAGGCCTCAAGTCACCGGGCTGGCCGGCCGATCCCTGGCAGGCTTTGCAACAGATGGCGATGCGCGTGTCCAGCGCTTGCGCTCTGCGCTGATGATCAAGGTGGGGAGGCCAGTGGTACCCACAGCTCAAAGCACGATCCCCGATTCGGCACGGACCGCAGACCCACGCGGATGTCGAGCAAGACGGCGCAGCGGCTGACGATCGACAAACCCAGCCCCAGTCCCCTGTCGTGCGAGTGGGCCGCGCTGCCTCGGTAGTGGGCCTCAAAAACAGTGGACTGTTCTCGCACGGGGATGCCCGGGCCCGTGTCCCAGACCTGAATGAGCAGGTGCGCTGACCGCACACGGCACGACAGCAACACGCCGCCTGCCCGGGTGTAGCGCATGGCATTGGAGACCAGGTTGCACACCATGCGTTCCAGCAGCAGGGGATTGCTGCGAACTTCGCACAGGCTGGGCAGGACCCGCCAGCGCAAGCCGCTTTTCTGCGCGCGTGCGGCAAACAAGGCGTCGATGCGCTCCAGCATGTCTTGCACCGAAAACACCTCGATGTCGGGCTTCAGGTCGTCGCGGTCCAGTCGCACCTGCATGGCCAATGACGACAGCAGTTCGTCGGCGGCGAACACCGCCGATTGCATCTGGTTCAACGCCTCACTCGAAACCACATCGGCCCGCCGGCGCGCCATGCTTTCAGCGGCCAGGCTCAGGGCATAAATCGGTTGCTGAAGGTCGTGGGTCACGGCGGCCATGAAGCGCGATTTTTCCCGCAGCGCCCGCTGCGCTTCTTCGCGCGCGACTTGTTCGCGGGCTCGCTGCACGTCGGCTTCTGCGCGGGCGCGTCGCTCGGCCATGATGCGATCGGCCAGCGCGAGGGAGAGCAACAGCATTTCGGCGGCCGAGGCGATCAGCGTGCCGTCGTACAGCAAGGGGTGGGGTGGCACCAGACCCATGCGCAGCAGCATCCGCAGCAACACCGCGAGCACAACGCCTCCCCAGCCCAGCAAGAAGTAGACGGCTGCGGGCGTGCCTGCGCGGTATCCCCTGACGCCTGCCATCATGATCAACGTGACCGTCCACAGCGCCAGCGGCAGGCTCACCCATCCCATCACGGTGTGGGCTGGTAGCCCGAGGTGCAGCAGCAAGACCACCACCCACGCCAACGCGGTGCCCCGCAATACCCGGGACAAGCGCGGGCTGAATCGCGAAACGCGAAGGAAGCTGTCCGTGAACTGCATCGCAGAAAAACAGAACACGGTGCTGGCCATGCTCAGGATGGGGTAGCTCCACAGTGCCTGGGAAGTCCACAGCATGCTCGGACCGAAGCCGGTGCTGCTGAGCTGGAACATCCCCATGCTGAGTCCGACGCCGAGGTAGTAGCCATAGGCCTGGTCTTTCAGGCGCAACGCAAGGAAGCCGTTGTAGGCCAGCAGGGCACCCAGCAAGCCAAAGTAGGCGCCCAGCAAGGCATGGGAGCGGCGCTCCCGCTCTCGCCACACCGAGGGCGCCCACAGTTCCGTCGGCACCTGCATGAGGCCCGAGGACTGGACGCGCATGTGAACCATCACGGGTTCGTTGGCCGCCAGCGAGAGCGTCACCTCTGGTAGACGCTGCAGCGGTGGCTGCATGTGCTGCAAAGACCCCAGGCCCCCATCGCTTCGCTCGGACGGTCTGCCGGCACGCTGCAGCACCCAAGTCACCCATTCAAGCTGGGGCGTGGACACCACCCAGACCCACTCGCTCGCGTCGGGGGAGCGCAGCACCACGCGAAACCAGACGGGGTGCTTCAAGAAACCGAAGTTGCCCTTGCCCGCACGGTCGCGCAACTTCCGCCATGTGCCCGGTGCCGGTTCACCCGAGTCCGGCTGCCATTCACCGGTTTCGTCGATGAAGTACTCCAGCTCGTGTGAAAGCGGAACACTGGCTGTGTTTTGCGGGATGTCGAACACCGGCTGGGCTTGGGCCGCGTGGCCCAACAACCAAAAACCCAACACAAGGAGTCTGGAAAGCCGGAACAAAGGTGAGTCCCCGACGGCGTGACGTTTGCTCCCTGGAGCGCAATGTTGGGCGACCAGCCCTTCAACCGCGCAGCATTCTCAGCCCTGTCGCTGAGCGGCTTCGCGAAAATCGCTGGGCGACACGCCCGTGTGCTCCCGAAACACGCGGCTGAAGTGCGCCGTGTTGTTGAAGCCCCAGGAGAACGCGATGTCGGTGATGGTGCGTTGCGCGCCGCCGCTCTGGCGCAGCTCGCGCATGCAGGCCTGGATGCGCTGGCGCTGGATGTAGTGGGCGGGTGTGTCGTCTTCTGCGCTGAAGGCGTTGTGCAGGTGGCGCTTGCTGCAGTTGAGCGCCTGCGCGATGTGGTCCAGCGTGAGTGACGGGTCGCGCAGGTGCTGGCCGATGTGTTCGCGGATGCGGTCGCGGAACGCTTCGAGCTGCGTGACGCTGCTCTCGCGCCCGGCGAGTTCCTGCAAGGACAAACGCACCAGCTCCACGATGAGTTCGCCCGCACCGCGCGCCGCCGTCTCGCTCATCTGCGGCAGCTCCTGGTAGGTGCTGCGCATGGTCTCCAGTGCCACGCGTGCGATGCCGCTCACGCCACCCACGTGGCGCGCCATCAATGGCTCCAGCTTCAGGCCGCGTTCGGTGAGCTGCTCCTTGGGCAGCATCACGATCAGGTGTTCCACGCGTTCGGGGTTGGCGATTTCGTAGCTGCCGGTGGTGTCGTAAATGGCCCAGCCGCCGGGCCGAACCCAGGCCTCGCGCCCCTGCTGCTGCACCGCCGCGCTGCCCTGCCAGGGCGCCACGATCTTGAGGTAGGCGCGGTCGTTGGCGCGCGCCAGCTCCGGGCTTTTCAGCACCCGGTGGCGGTTGGCTTCCAGCTTGGTGAGCACCACGTCGCCCGCGGTGGATGCGCTCATGTGGCCATCGAACCCGGTGTCGCCGTACAGGTCGGACTCCAGCCCGCCGAAGTGCGTCCAGATCCAGTCGCGCCAGATGGCGGCGCGCTCGATCGGTTCGACGCTGTCGGTGCTCATCACGGAGGCGGCGGTCATGGTGGGGGCTCCGGCGGTGTCAGGAAAGCAAATTATCGGCCGCGCTGTCCATCCCCGCAGCGCCCCCGGTCAAGGGTTTTCCCGAGGCGTCATGCACGTTCCGTCAAGCAGGTAGTGCATCCACAGCACAGCGCGCGGTGGCGGTCGTGCCTACCATTCGGCTCTCAGCCAACCCACACCCGCAGGAGACACAACATGGTTCAAGCCAATCGCCGTCTGGTCATCAAGAGCGCCGCCGCCGCGGTGGGCGCCATGTCGTTCGCACCCGGGCTCATGGCGCAGTCCGCGCCGGTGCGCATCGGGTATTCGATGTCGCGCACCGGCCCCTGGACGGGGGGGGCGCAGGTGAGCCAGGAGCCCAACTATTTGCTCTGGGCCGAGCAGCAGAACGCCGCGGGTGGTCTCGACGTGAAAGGCGTCAAGCGCCAGATCGAGCTCATCAGCAGCGACGACCGCAGCGACACCGAAACCGTGGTGCGCACCTACGAAAAACTGATGGGCAGCGACAAGGTCGACCTGGTGCTGCCGCCCTGGGGCTCCAACGCCAACTTCGCCGTCGCGCCGCTGGCCAACCGCTTCCAGTACCCCTTCCTCGCACCCACCGCGCTCTCGCGCCGCCTGGTCGAGATGCGCCTGCCGTACTTCTTCCTGCTGCTGCAGCAGCCCGCGCCCATGACCAACGCGCTGGTGGACATGCTCAAGGCCAGCGGCGTGAAAACCGTGGCGCTGATCTACGTGGACGACCTGTTCGGCCTGGAGAACTACGCGGCCTTCAAGGTGGCGCTGCAGGGCAGCGGCATCACCATGGTGGAAGACAAGAGCTACCCCGGTGGCGTGAAAGACCTCTCGCCCGTGCTGCGCTCGATGAAGGACAAGAACCCCGACGCTTTCGTGGGCTTCACCTACCCGCCCGACACCATCCTGGCCAGCCGCCAGGCCAAGGAAGTGGGCTTCAATCCGAAGTTCTTCTACGCCTCGGTGGGCACGGCTTTCCAGCTTTACCGCAACGTGATGACGCCGGCTGGCGCCGAGGGCGTGCTGGGCATGGGTTCGTGGAACGGCAAGACCAGCCCCGCTGCCAAGGCCTACTTCGACGCGCACACGAAAAAGTTCGCCGGCAAGGAACCCGACCGCTGGGCCAGCGGCGCCTGCTGGTCGGGACTGGAGATTCTCACCAACGCGGTGAAGGCGCAGGGCCTGGACCGCAAGGCCATCCGGGACTACGTGGCCAACACCACGCACAAGACCATCCTGGGCGACATCAAGTTCAACGGCAGCGAGAACGTGGGCACGCCGGGCACCGTGGGCCAGTGGCAGAACGGGGAGTTCGAGGTGGTGTGGCCACAGAAGGTGGCGACGGCCAAGCTCAACCCCAACAAACCCGCTTGGAAGTGACTTGACCCACCCCCGCGCCGCGCCTGCGGCGCGTCACCCCCTCAAGGGGGCAGCGCGTGCGGCCCGGCAAAGCCGGTTCCGCCGCGCTCCCGGATAACTCCCCTTCATTCGCATGTCCTTCTCCGCCTGGCTCGAACTCCTCGCCTCCGGCCTCATCACCGGGGGCATCTATGCGCTCGTTGCGCTCGGGCTGAACCTGCAGTACGGGCTGATGCGCATCCTCAACATCGCGCACGGCGAGTTCCTGATGGTGGGGGCCTACCTCACCTGGATGGCGCAGACCTCGCTCGGGCTGAACCCGCTGTTCATGGTGCCGGTGTCGTTTGCCCTGCTGTTCGTGCTGGGCTGGGTGATTCACCGGCTGTGTTTCCGCCGCCTCACCGTCACCTCGCCCAACCTCGACATCTTCGAAGCCCGCGGTCTCATGGTGGCCTTCGGCCTCATGTTCCTGGTGCAGAACTTCGCATCGTGGATGTGGGGCGGCGATCTGCGCGGTTACGACTTCCTCACCGAGCCGGTGCAGATCCCGCTGCCCGATGGCGCGGCGCAGTTCGCCGGCAACAAGCTGCTGGTGTTTGCGCTGGCGCTGCTGTTCTCGGGCGCGCTCATCGTGCTCATGCGCACCACGCTGCTGGGCAAGGGCGTGCGCGCGCTCATGCAGTCGCCCACCGGCGCGCAGCTCATGGGCATCAACACCCAGCGCCTGCACCCGCTCATGTTCGGCATCGGCCTGGGCCTCTCGGGCGTGGCCGGTTGCCTGATCTCCATGTCTTACACCATCAGTCCCTCCATGGGTGAGCCCTACACCATCACCGCGCTCATCGTCATCACGCTGGGCGGCTTCGGCAGCATGGGCGGTGCGCTGGCGGGCGGGCTGCTGCTGGGCGTGATCGAAGCTTTGGGCATGCATTTCACCAATCCTTCGCTCAAGGCCTTGTTGAGCTACGTGGTCTTCATCAGCGTGCTGCTCCTGCGCCCCGAAGGTCTGTTCTCGCGGAAATCACGCAAAGCATGAACTCCCGTCAATTCCTCATCCGCGACCTGCTGGTCCTCTTCGGCCTCACCGGCTGGGCGCTGGCGCTGCCGGGCTTCGCCAGCGAGTTCGCCGTGTCCATGGCGCTCACCTGCCTGATGTACATCGCGCTCTCGTCGAGCTGGGCGCTGTTCTGCGGCACCACGCGCTACCTCTCGCTCGCCACCTCGGCCTTCTTCGGCATCGGCGCCTACACCAGCGCCATCCTGCTGGAGCACGTGTCGTGGGCGCAGGCCATCGGCCTCGGTGCGCTCATTGCCGCTGCGGTGGCGGTGGTCATGGGCGCGGCCGTGCTGCACCTGCGCGGCACCTACTTCGCGGTGCTCACCTTCGGCATGACCGAGCTGATCCGCCACGCCATCAGCTACTTCGAGAAGAGCGTCACCGGCACCGTGGGCCGCGTGCTCATGGTGGTGCCCGAGCGCGACACCATCTACCTCACCGTGCTGGCACTCGCCGTGATCACGGTGGCGCTGTCCATCTTCATCCGGCGCACGCGCTTCGGCCTGGCCATGCTCGGCATCGGGGCCGACGAGCAGCGCGCCCAGACGCTCGGCGTCAACACGCGCTGGGTGAAGGTGGCGGGCTTCGCGCTCACCGCCGCGGTGGCGGGTGCGGTGGGCGCGGCCATGTCGGTGCGCTGGACCTACATCGACCCGCACACCGTGTTCAACCCCTTCATCGGTTTCCAGACCGTGCTGATCGCGCTCATCGGCGGCGCGGCCACGCTGTGGGGTCCGTTGATCGCGGCCATCGTCTTCAGCGTGCTGGCCGAGACGCTGCGCCTGCAGGTGCCGCAGATCTACATGATGTCGCTGGGTTTGTTGCTCATCCTCTCTGTGCTGTACCTGCCGGGTGGTCTGGCCTCGCTGCGCGCTGAGACCTTCCGCGGCTGGCGCGATGGCGCCAAGGCCTGGTGGACCGAAACGCTCGACGACCTGAGCGGTGAAACCAAACGCCGCAAGCTCCGCGACAAACAACTCAGGGAGCGCCGCGATGTCTTCTGATCGCCAACCCCTGCTCGACGCCCGCGACATCACTGTGCGCTTCGGCGGCCTCACCGCCGTGGACGCGGTGAGCGCGCGCTTCATGCCGGGCGAACTCGTCGGCATCATCGGCCCCAACGGCGCGGGCAAGACCACCTTCTTCAACGCCATCTCGGGCGTGACCCAGCCCACCAGCGGTGCGCTCACGGTGCAGGGGCGCGAGCTGGCCGGCAAAGGCCCGCACCGCTTCGCCGCCAACGGCCTGGCGCGCACCTTCCAGACGCCACGCACCTTTGCCGACATGCTCGTGCGCGACAACATCGCCTTCGGCCTCAAGTTCGCCGGTCGCCGCCCACGCAAGTACATCTGGTGGGGCGAAGAGACCACGGTGCCGTGGGTGCTGCGCACGCCCGAGAGCATCCTCGACCTGATCGGTCTTTCGGCACAGGCCGATCTGCCGGCCGCGGCCATCACACCGTCCCAGCAGCGCCTGCTGGAGATCGGCATGGCGCTGGCCACGCGCCCGCGCATGCTGCTGCTCGACGAGGTGGCCGCCGGCCTCACCGAAAACGAAGTGGAGGAGATGGCGCGCCTGATCCGCCGCCTGCGCGACGAGCTCGACCTCACCGTGGTCTGGATCGAGCACGCCGTGACCACGCTGCTGCGCCATGTGGAGCGCGTGATCGTGCTGCACCAGGGCAAAAAAATCGCCGACGGCACACCGGCCGAGGTGGTGCGCAACGCCGAGGTGATCGAGGCCTACCTGGGCGACGAGATGAACGAAACCGAAGAGGCCGCCGCATGATGTGGTACCGCCCAACTCCCTTTGAGCTCGGTGGCGGCGCACGGGCGCGCCTCAAGGTCAACGGCCTGTCGGCCGGCTACGGCGCCTTCCTCGTGCTGCGCGATCTGCAGCTCGACATCCAGCCCGGCCTGACCGTGGTGCTCGGCCCCAACGGTGCCGGCAAGACCACGCTGCTCAAGGCGCTCAACGGTCTGATCCCGCGCGGCGGTTCGGTGCTGCTCGACGGCACCGAGATGCCCGAGAAGACGCACGAGATCGTGCAGGCCGGCGTGGCCCTGGTGCCCGAAGGCCGCCAGCTGTTTCCGCAACTCACGGTGACGGAGAACCTGGAGCTGGGCGGCTGGCTGGTGCCCAAGGCGCAGCGCGCCGAGCGCCTGGCCCAGGCCTTGGTGGACTTTCCCAAACTCAGGGAGCGCGCCACGCAACTGGCCGGCACCATGAGCGGTGGTGAGCAGCAGATGGTGGCCGTGGCGCGCGCCATGATGTGCGCGCCGCGCCTGCTCATGCTCGACGAACCCTCGCTGGGTCTCGCGCCCAAGATGGTCGACGAGCTGCTCACCATCGTGCGCCGCATCGCCGATGCCGGCACCACCGTGCTGATGGTCGAGCAGAACGTCAAGAAGGCGCTGGCGGTGGCCGATCGCGGCTACGTGATGGAGCGCGGCACGCTCGTGGCCAGCGGCCCGGCGAAGCTGCTCGCGCGCTCCACCGTGATCCGCGAGGCCTACCTCGGTGCCGACAAGGACCCCGCCACCGGCACCACCAGCGCCGCCGACGCCGTGCAGCGCCGCAAGGCCGTGGCCACCACCTGACAAGCCTTTCATCTGAACCCAAGGAGAACCCCATGTCCGACATGTCCATGCTCATCAACGGCCTCAAGGTCACCGCCGAAAAAGGCGCCACCTTCGAACGCCGCAACCCGCTCGATGGCAGCGTGGCCACACGCGCCCCTGCTGCGTCACCGGCCGATGCCGTGATGGCGGTGGAAGCCGCCGCCGAGGCCTTCAAGACCTGGAGCGAAACCGGGCCAACCATGCGCCGCGCCCTGCTGCTCAAGGCGGCCGACGCGCTCGAAGCCAAGACGCCCGCGTTCATCGAAGCCGTCTCCGCCGAGACCGGCGCCACCGCCATGTGGGGCGGCTTCAACGTCATGCTGGCCGCCGGCATGATCCGCGAGGCGGCCTCGCTCACCACGCAGGTGGGCGGTGAACTGATCCCCTCCGACGTGCCCGGGTCGCTGGCCATGGGCATCCGCCAACCGGCGGGCGTGGTGCTCGGCATTGCCCCCTGGAACGCGCCCGTCATCCTGGCGGTGCGCGCCATCTGCCTGCCGCTGGCGTGCGGCAACACTGTGATCCTGAAAGGCAGCGAGAACTGCCCGCGCACCCACCAGCTCATCATTGAAGCGTTCCAGGACGCGGGCTTCCCGCCCGGCGTGGTGAACTACATCACCAACGCGCCGGCCGACGCCGGTGCTGTGGTCGAGGCCATGGTCGCCCACCCGGCCGTGCGCCGCGTGAACTTCACCGGTTCCACCAAGGTCGGCAAGATCATCGCGGCCACCTGCGCGAAGTACCTCAAGCCGGTGGTGCTGGAGCTCGGCGGCAAGGCGCCGCTGGTGATCCTGGACGACGCCAACCTGGACGACGCCGTCAACGCCGCCGCCTTCGGCAGCTTCGCCAACAGCGGCCAGATCTGCATGAGCACCGAACGCATCATCGTGGACAGCAAGATTGCGGACGCTTTCGTGAAGCAGTTCGCCGACAAGGCCAAAAACCTGCCGCTGGGCGACCCGCGCAAGCCCGAGCCGGTGGTGCTGGGCTCGGTGATCGGCATGGGCACGGTCAACCACTGCAACGAGCTCATCGACGACGCGCTGGCCAAAGGTGCCAAGCTCGCCTGCGGCGGACGCGCCGACACCACGCTCATGCCCGCCACCGTGCTCGACCACGTGACCCCGGCCATGCGCATCTACCACGAGGAAACCTTCGGCCCGGTGAAATGCGTGGTGCGTGTGAACGGCGTGGAAGAAGCGATTGCCTGCGCCAACGACAACGAATACGGCCTGAGTGCCGCGGTGTTCGGTGGCGACATCGCGCGCGCGTTCAACGTGGCGCGCAAGATCGACAGCGGCATCTGCCACGTGAACGGCCCCACCGTGCACGACGAAGCGCAGATGCCGTTCGGCGGTGTGAAAGGCTCGGGCATCGGCCGCTTCGGTGGCAAGGCCGGCATTGCCGAGTTCACCGAACTGCGCTGGATCACGCTGCAGACGACGCCGCGGCACTATCCGTTCTGATCTGTTGGGCGAAGGTCAGGGCGCCGTGCAGGGTCGCTGCTGTGCATCGCCGCGCACCCAGCAGTCGCCCGGCGATGCCGCATGGGGGCGCGGCAGACCTTCCCGGTCCATGCGCACGACGCGCGTGCGCCAACGCCGAACCCCCTCGCGGTCCAGCTCCAGGCGCAACAGCCAGCCGGTGCGGTGCGCGGTCTCGGTGAAGCCGTCGAACACAAAGTTGCCCAGGCTGTAGAACACCGGTTTGCCCGCGACGATCTCGATGTCCTGCGTGACGTGCGGGTGCCCGCCCACCACGGCGTCCGCCCCGGCTTCGATCATCAGCCGCGCCAGTGCGCGCTGGCGGGAATCCGCCAGCGGCTCGTACTCCCAGCCCCAGTGCATCACCGGGATCACCAGATCGGCGCCGTGCCGGCTGCGCGCCAGCGCGATGTCGTGGCGCACCTGGGCGTCCTCGCTCCAGGCGATGCCGGGCCGGTCCACGTCGGCTTCGAAGCTGCGCGGGAAGAACTCGTTGTAGCCCAGCAGCGCGATGCGCAGACCGTTGCGTTCGATGATCAAGGGCGCGTGCGCGTGCGTCAGGTCCGAGCCCGCGCCGAAATGGCGGATGCCGTGCCGGTCGAGCAGCCCCAGGGTCTGCATCAGCGCCTCCGGGCCGTGGTCGCCCGCGTGGTTGTTGGCCAGCCCCACCGCGTCGAAGTGGCGGGCCAGGGGGCCCAGCACGCGCGGGTGCGCGCGGAAGGTGTAGGGCTTGTCGGGCTCGGGCGTGCCGGTGGTGGCCACGACGGATTCGAGGTTGGCCACCCGCACATCGGCGTCGCGCAGCCAGTGCGCCACGTGCGCGAACGGATCGCGCCCGCTGCGCACCACGCGCCCGGGCGTGTCGTCCAGCATCACATCGCCCACGAACACCATCGACACCGGCGTGCCCGCCTGCTGGGCACCCGCTCCGGTGCACAACAACGCCAGCGCCCACGCAGCGGTCAGGCGCCTCATGGCTGCACCTCGTGCCACCGGCATTCGAACTGGAACTGGCGCTCCCGCTGCGGCGAATACACCCAGTGCAGCCCGGTGAGCGATGGTGCCTGGGGCGCGGTGTTCACCACCGGGCGGGTGTAGCCCACCTGGTGCAGCAGCACCGGTCCGCGCGCGCCCTGGTACTGCGTGTAGAGCTGCACATGGTCCACCGTGCCCGCCTGCGCATCGCCCACCACGACCGCCTTGAAGCGGAAGTGGCGGTTCACGCTCACCGGTTGCACCGCGTAGGGGTTGTTGGTGATGCGCGCCTCGTGGGTGAGGGTGTTGCCGGTGCTGTCGATCACGCAGCGCAGCGCAGGCGCGGTGTGGGCACTCGCGCCCGACAGGGCCAGCACGACCGGCAGGATGCGGTGCAACGTCATGGGGTGGCGCATGTTCAGCGGATGAATCGTGCCAGCACCACGCCGGTGAGCGCAATGTGCAGCAGCGTGATCACCACCGACAGCCCGTGCAGTTGCACGAACCGGCGCCGCTGGCCTGCGTCGGTGGCGGCATTGATGGCGTGCATCAGCCATTGGCGCGTGGGCACGGTGCTGATCGCGACCAGTGCCAGCAGGGCGCAGGACCAGGGGTCGCGGGCCCAGACCAGCGCTGCGCCGATCGCAGCGGTGCCGATGACAAACAGGTAGAAGTGTGGAAAAGCGCGCCGGATCAGCGTGCGTGCGTCTGCCACCGGCAACGCCGTGAACAGGAACGCGGCAAAGGCGAAGGAGAACAGCGTCATGCCACCAAAGAGCAGGGCACTGACCAGCAAGGCGGCCACGTCGAGGGCTTGGGCAAAAAAAGGAGTGAGCATGGTGGTGATGGGTAAAACGCCAACGATACGCAGTCCACGGCGGCGCGGTGGGGATTTCGCCAAGCCCCTGGGGGCTGGGCGGACATGCCTCGCCTCTGCGAAAATCCAGCCGATGAACGCGACCAACACCACCGAACTCATGCACACCCTGGGCCAGCAGGCCAAGGTGGCCTCGGCGCTCATGGCCAAGGCCAGCGCCGCCACCAAGCAGCGCGCCCTGCTCGGCCTGGCCGCCTTGCTGCGCGCCAATGGGGACGCGCTGCAGCGGGACAACGCCAAGGACCTGGAGCGCGCCCGTGCCGCCGGTCTGGCCGAGCCCATGGTGGACCGCCTCAAGCTCACACCCAAGGTCATCGAGACCTGCGCCCAGGGCTGCGAGCAGCTGGCCGCCATGCCCGAGATCATCGGCGACATCACCGGCCTCAAGCAGATGCCCAGCGGCATCCGCGTGGGGCAGATGCGGGTCCCCATCGGCGTTTTCGGCATGATTTACGAGAGCCGGCCCAACGTGACCATCGAGGCCGCGAGCCTGTCCATCAAGAGCGGCAACGCCGCCATCCTGCGCGGCGGCTCGGAGGCCATCGAATCCAACCGCGCGCTGGCCGCGCTGGTGCAGCGCGCGTTGACGGACGCCGGCTTGCCCGCCGACGCGGTGCAGCTCGTGCCCACCACCGACCGCGCCGCCGTGGGCCAGCTGATCACCATGCCCCAGTACGTGGACGTGATCATTCCGCGCGGCGGCAAGGGCCTGATCGAGCGCATCAGCGCCGAGGCCAAGGTGCCGGTCATCAAGCACCTGGACGGCAACTGCCACACCTACGTCGACGACCCTTGTGACGTGGCCATGGCGGTGACCGTCGCGGACAACGCCAAGACCCAGAAGTACAGCCCCTGCAACGCGACCGAGAGCCTGCTGGTGGCGCGTGGTGTGGCGGCGGACTTCCTGCCGAAGATCGGCGCCATCTATGCGGCCAAGGGCGTGGAGATGCGCTGCTGCCCCGGCAGCAAGGCCATCCTGTCGGCGGTGCCGGGCGCTGTCCTGAAAGACGCCACCGAAGCCGACTGGTCCGAGGAGTACCTGGCCCCCATCATCAGCATCAAGCTGGTCGAGGGGGTGGACGAGGCCATGGCCCACATCAACCGCTACAGCAGCCACCACACCGACGCCATCCTCACCACCAACCACATGCACGCCCAGCGTTTCCTGCGAGAGGTTGATTCGGCGAGCGTGATGGTGAATGCGAGCACCCGCTTCGCTGACGGATTCGAGTTTGGCCTGGGCGCCGAAATCGGCATTTCCACCGACAAGTTCCACGCCCGCGGGCCGGTGGGCGTGGAGGGTTTGACGTCGCTGAAGTACGTGGTGCTGGGCGAGGGTGAAGTGCGGGGCTGATCAGCGTGTCGATCCGGGCGGCGCCTTGAAAGGGTGTCACACGGCCCCATTACACTGATCACCCCACCCGTTGCCGCCCAAGGCCCTCTCCTATGGTCCCCCACCTCGTCACCGCCCTGACCGGCCCCATCAACGAGCTAGAGCAGCGCATCCTCGAGTCCACCCCGGTGATCGAGCGCTGGTTCCGGCTGGAGTGGATGGAGCACACACCGCCGTTCTACAGCTCGGTGGACGTGCGCAACGCCGGTTTCAAGCTCGCGCCGGTGGACACCAACCTCTATCCCGGCGGCTGGAACCACCTCACGCCCGAGATGATTCCGCTGGCGGTGCAGGCGGCCATGGCGGCGATCGAGAAGATCTGCCCCGAAGCCAAGAACCTGCTGCTGATCCCCGAGAACACGCGCGACACGTTCTACCTGAGCAACCTGGCCCAGCTGCAGCGCATCTTCTACATGGCCGGCCTCAATGTGCGGCTGGGCTCGATGTCCAACGACATCAAGGCGCCCACCACCATCGAGCTGCCCGGCGGCGAAAAGGTGGTGCTGGAGCCGCTGATCCGCACCAAGCGGCGCCTGGGCCTCAAAAACTTCGACCCCTGCACCATCCTGCTCAACAACGACCTGAGCGCGGGCGTGCCCGGCATCGTGGAAGACCTGCACGAGCAGTACCTGCTGCCCCCGCTGCACGCGGGCTGGCCCACGCGGCGCAAGAGCCACCACTTCAAGGCGTATGAGGAGGTGTCCAAGCGCTTCGGCAAGCTGCTGGGCATGGACCACTGGCTGATCAACCCGATGTTCAACCAGTGCGGTCAGGTCGACTTCAACACCGACGCGGGGCTCGAATGCCTGCGCAGCAACACCGACGCGCTGCTGGGCAAGATCCGCCGCAAGTACAAGGAATACGGCATCAACGAGAAGCCGTTTGTGGTGGTGAAGGCCGACAACGGCACCGGTGGCATGGGCATCCTCACCGTGCGCGACGCCCGGGAGATCGACAACCTCTCCGCCAAGACCAAGGCCCACATGGCGGTGACACAGGGCGGGCAGGCGGTGCACGAGGTGATCATTCAAGAAGGCGTTCTGACCAACGAGCGCATCAACAGCGCGGTGGCCGAGCCGGTGGTCTACATGATGGACCGCTACGTGGTGGGCGGTTTCTACCGCGTGCACGCCGACCGTGGCGTGGACGAGAACCTCAACGCGCCCGGCTCCAGCTATGTGCCGCTGGCTTTCGAGCAGAGCGCGCAGTTGCCACAGCCCGGCGTGAAGCCGGGCGCCAGCGTGCCCAACCGCTTCTACATGTACGGCGTGATCGGCCGGCTGGCCATGCTGGCCGCCAGTTACGAGCTCGAAGCCACCGATCCCGACGCCGAGGTCTACGAGTGAGTTGCTGCGGCGCAACATAAGCGCCGCACCGCGGCATTAGAGCGGCCGGCCCACAGACACGGTGGCGGTGGCGGGCGCAAAATCGCGCTCCCCAGACAACCTGCCCCGCGCCTGCACGGCCGGGGTTGTTTTGTGTCAGCCACCAAATCCTCTCTCACCGCGCTCACCCTGGGCGCCATCGGCGTGGTCTACGGCGACATCGGCACCAGCGTGCTGTACGCCGTCAAAGAGGTCTTCGGATCCGGCCACGTCGAGTTCACCCACGCCAACGTCTACGGCGTGCTGTCCATCCTGTTCTGGACACTCACGGTCATCGTCTCGCTGAAGTACGTGGTGCTGGTGCTGCGTGCCGACAACCACGGCGAGGGCGGCCTGATCGCCATGCTGGCGCTGGCGTCCACCGCGGTGAAAGACCGGCCCGAGCTGCGCCAGACGCTGCTGGCCATCGGCATCTTCGGCACCGCGCTGTTTTATGGCGACGGGGTCATCACACCCGCCATTTCGGTGCTCTCGGCGGTCGAAGGGCTTGAAGTCATCTCTCCGGCGTTTCGCCAGTACGTGGTGCCGATCACGCTGGTGGTGCTGTTTGCGCTGTTCGCGGTGCAAAAGCGCGGCACCGGCGGCATCGGCAAGTTCTTCGGGCCGATCACCGTGGTGTGGTTCCTCGCCATCGCCGGCCTGGGTGTGAACCAGATCGTGGACCACCCCGAGATCCTGGCCGCGCTCAGCCCGCACCACGCGCTGCGCTTCATGTGGCAGCAGCCCGGCACCACCTTCATCATCCTGGGCGCGGTGGTGTTGTGCGTCACCGGGGCCGAAGCGCTCTACGCCGACCTGGGTCACTTCGGCAAGAAGCCGATCCGCCTGGCCTGGTTTCTGGTGGTCATGCCCTGCCTCACGCTGAACTACTTTGGTCAGGGCGCGCTGCTGCTGGCGCGGCCCGAAGCGGTGAAGAACCCGTTCTTCAACATGGCGCCCGACTGGGCCCTGCTGCCGCTGGTGCTGCTGGCCACCATGGCCACGGTGATCGCGTCGCAGGCGCTCATCACCGGCGCCTTCAGCGTGACCAAGCAGGCCATGCAACTGGGCTACCTGCCGCGCCTGCAGGTGCAGCACACCAGCGAGCACGACACCGGCCAGATCTACATGCCCTTTGTCAACTGGGGCCTGTTTGCCGCCATCGTGCTGGCGGTGGTGATGTTCAAGTCGTCCACCAACCTCGCGGCGGCCTACGGCATCGCGGTCACGCTGGACATGCTGATCACCACCGTGCTGACCTTCTACGTGATCCGCTACGGCTGGAAATACCCGCTCTGGCTGTGTGTGGCCGCCACCGGTTTCTTCTTCGTGGTCGACCTCGCGTTCTTCACCTCCAACCTGCTCAAGCTGTTCGCGGGTGGCTGGTTCCCGTTGCTCATCGGCGGCCTGGTGTTCACGCTCATGATGACCTGGAAGCGGGGGCGCGGTCTCATGGGTGAAGCCCAGCAGGCCGAGGCGCTGGACCTGCCGAGTTTTCTGGAAGCGGTGTTCGTGAGTCCGCCGGTGCGCGTGGCCGGCACCGCTGTGTTCCTGACCGCCGAGAGCGGTACCGTGCCCAATGCGTTGTTGCACAACCTCAAGCACAACAAGGTGCTCCACGAGCAGAACCTGTTTGTGACCGTGCGCAGCCACGAGGTGCCGTGGATCGCACCCGCGGAGCGCCTGCAGATGGAACCGCTGGGACACGATTGCTGGGCCGTGACACTGAACTACGGGTTCAAGGACGAGCCCGATGTGCCCAAGGCCTTGCAGCTCATGCGCGGCCACGGCTGCGAGATGGCGTCGATGACCACCAGCTACTTCCTGTCGCGCGATGTCGTCACGCCCACGCTGGGCGGCGGCATGGCACCCTGGCGCGAGAAGCTGTTTGCCCAGATGCACCACAACGCCAGCGCCGCCGCGCAGTTCCTGCACCTGCCGAACAACGCGGTGATCGAGCTCGGCTCCAAAATAGAGATCTAGCAGCGCGGCGAAAATCGCCCGATGCCGTTCTTCAAAGACCTCAACCTCTCGGCCGCCACCGCCGGCTTTGTCGCGGTGCTGGTGGGCTTCACCAGCTCGGTGGCCATCGTCTTCCAGGCCGCGCAGGCGTTCGGCGCCACGCCCGCTCAGATCACCTCGTGGATGTGGGCGCTGGGGCTGGGCATGGGCCTGTGCTCGGCCATTCCCTCGCTCGTGCTCAAGCAGCCGGTCATGGTGGCGTGGAGCACGCCGGGCGCGGCGGTGCTGGCCACGGCGGGTCTGGCGGGTGGCTTCTCGATGGCCGAGGCCATCGGGGCCTTCATGGTGTGCGGTGCGCTCATCACGCTGGCGGGCGCCACCGGCTGGTTCGAGCGGGTGATGAACAAGATACCGATGGCGCTGGCCTCGGCGCTGCTGGCCGGTGTGCTGGCGCGCTTCGGCCTGCAGGCCTTTGCCGCGGCGCAGACCGCGCTGGTGCTGGTGGTGCTGATGCTGCTGGCGTATCTGCTCGGTCGACGGCTGGCACCGCGTTATGCGGTGGTGATCACGCTGCTGGTGTCGGTGGCGTACGTGGTGTTGCGCGGCCAGTTCAACGCCGGCGCGCTCACGCTGGAGCTGGCCCGACCCGTGTTCACCCTGCCGGTGTTCACCCTCGCCGCGTTCACCAGCCTGGCGCTGCCGCTGTTCGTGGTGACCATGGCCTCGCAGAACCTGCCGGGTGTGGCGGCCATCCGCGCGGCCGGCTACGGCATGCCGATCTCCAGGATCATCACGCTCACCGGCGTGGCCACGCTGGTGCTGGCGCCGTTCGGCGCGTTCGCGCTCAACCTCAGCGCCATCACCGCCGCCATCTGCATGGGTGAGGAGGCGCACCCCGATCCGAAGAAGCGCTACACCGCCGCCGTCACCTGCGGCGCCCTCTACGTGCTCATCGGCCTGTTCGGTGCGGCCGTCACCGGCCTCTTAATCGCCTTCCCGCGTGAGCTGGTGCTGGCCATCGCCGGCATTGCGCTGCTGGGCAGCATCGGCGGCGGGCTGCACGCAGCACTCAAGGACGACACGCACCGCGAAGCCGCGCTCATCACCTTTCTGGTCACGCTCAGCGGCGTGGTGATCGCCGGCATCGGCTCGGCCTTTTGGGGCGTGGTGGCCGGCGCCCTGGCGCTGTTTGTGCAACAGTACGGCCTTCGTCCGAAAAGCAAGCCATGAACATCCTCGTTGTCGCCGACCCGCTGGTCACCTTCAAGACCTACAAAGACACCACCTTCGCCATGATGCGCGAGCTGCAGAAGCGCGGCCACACGCTGGCCGCTTGCGAGCCGCAACACCTGCAGTGGCAGACCGGTCACCCGGTGAGCGCGCTGGTGCGCCGAATCGAACTCACCGGGGCCGACGACGACTGGTACCGCGTGCTCCACCAAGGCCGCGAAGCCCTGCACACGTTCGACGCCGTGCTGATGCGCAAGGACCCCCCGTTCGACAGCGAGTTCTTCTACGCCACGCACCTGCTGGAGCAAGCCGAGCGCGAAGGCGCCAAGGTGTTCAACAGCCCGCGCGCGCTGCGCGACCACCCCGAAAAACTGGCGCTCATGGCGTTTGCGCAGTTCGCGCCGCCCACGCTGGTGACGCGCTCGCCCGAAGCCATCCGCCACTTCCACGCCGAGCACAAGGACATCATCTTGAAGCCGCTGGACGGCATGGGCGGCATGGGCATCTTCCGCGTCGGGCCCGACGGCATGAACCTCGGCTCCATCACCGAAACGCTCAACCAGGGTGGCGCCACCAGCGTGATGGTGCAGGCCTACCTGCCCGCCATCGTGGACGGTGACAAACGCCTGTTGCTCATCGGCGGCCAGGTCGCGCCCTTTGTGCTCGCGCGCATTCCGCAAGGCAGTGAGATCCGCGGCAACCTGGCCGCCGGGGGCAAGGGCGTGGCCCAGCCGCTGAGCGACACCGACCGCGCGATCGCCGAGACCATCGCACCTCAGCTCGCCGCCCGTGGCCTGCTGCTGGTGGGGCTGGACATGATCGGCGACAAGGTCACCGAGATCAACGTCACCAGCCCGACCTGCTTCCAGGAGATCCAGCAGCAGACCGGGTTCGATGTGCCGGCGATGTTTGTCGATGCGCTGGAAGCGGCGATGGCATGAGCGAAGCCGACGACGCAGCGGCCCCGGCGCCGGGCCAACCCAGAAACCCGCTGCACGGGCTCACGTTGGAGGCCATCGTCACCGCGCTGGCCGATCACTACGGCTGGGAAGAACTGGGCCAGCGAATCCCGGTGCGCTGTTTCAACGTGGACCCCAGCGTGGGGTCGAGCCTGCGCTTCCTGCGCAAGACCCCGTGGGCGCGCGAGAAGGTCGAAAGCCTGTACCTGTTCATGCTGCGCGAAGAGCGCCGCGCTGGCCGCGGCTGAAGGGCACCACGGAGATCAGTGCACCGTGGCTTTGGAGAACACGTTGAGCACCACCACGCCGGCGATGATCAGGCCCATGCCGACCAGGCCAGCCAGGTCGATGCGCTGCCCATAGAGCAGCCAGGCCACCGCGGTGATCAGCACGATGCCCAGGCCCGACCAGACCGCGTAGGCAATGCCCACCGGCACGCTTTTGAGCACCAGCGAGAGGCAGTAGAACGCCACGCCGTAGCCCACCACCACGATCAGCGACGGCGCCAGCCGAGTGAAGTTGTCACTGGCTTTGAGGGCGGTGGTGCCGATCACCTCGGCCACGATGGCCAGTCCCAGGGTCATCCAGGCATTCAATCGGTGGTCTCCTTGCGGTGCATGTGCTGTGGGGAAGATGGACTCTGCCACAGGACCTCGCCTGCTGTCTCGCCCGCGCCCCTGCACAGGGTCACCGGCAGATGCGGTAGGGCCCCTGGTCCAGGTGAAAGTGGTCGCGGTGCGCGGCGTTGTGGTCCGGCCCCAGCGTGCCTTTGAAGAAGCGGCAAGCGCCGTCGCGCACCTCGCGCAGGAAGGCAGCCTCGGCGGCCTCGCCGTCCCAGCCGTTGACCAGGCCGATGCGCCGACCGTTGCCCAGGCGGAAGCCGGCCACGTCAAACGCGTTGGCGCTGGCGTGCTGGCTGCGCCGCTCGCTCTCGCCACCCGCACCGCGCACGTTGCGGCAGGCGTAGCTGCCGAAGTGCTCAACGCGGATCACCCGCTGGCCCAGATGGGTCTGCGCGGCAGGCGCAAGCGCATGGTGTTCCCACATCGCCAGCGACAAGCCGGCGCTGCAGGTGAGCGTGAACGCCGGCGCGAAACGCGCATCGGTCACCCGCACGGCCGCCTGCCACCCGCAACCGCCGTCGGTGTCGTTGTCCGGTACCGCGGTGTGCTCGAGTGTCGAGCTGGCCAGTGCCGCACGGCACAGCGCGGGGTCACTGGCCGCGCGTTGCAACTGGTGGCCGGTGAGCCAATGAAGCGGTTCGGCCACGCTCAACGGCGCCCACGGGTTCCAGCGCGACGGCACGTCGATGCGACCGCTGTGCACGCTCCAGACCAGCAGGCCCGCGCAGGCGATGACGATGGCAGACAGGGCGCGGATCACCCGGGCAGCGGCAGGCCGTCCACAAACACCTTGAGTTCATCGGGTTGGAAGGCGGTCCATTGCTCGTTGCTGGTCAGTGGCGTGGTCACCACCACCGCCGCGCGGTCGCCGGGCTGGTTCAGGTCGGCGAAGTTCACCGTCCAGTCCTGGTCCATCAGCGTGGCCGGGGCAAAGGGGTGCTGTCGCACCAGCCAGTGCAGCTTGGTGCTGCAGTGCGCCCACAGCGCCTCGCCATTGGAGAGCAGGAAGTTGAAGCTGCCGAAGCGGCGCACCTGCGGCAACAGTTCGCGCAGGGTGAGGGTGAGCTCTTCCACGCTGGGCAGGCCCGCGTGCGACTTGGCCAGCTCCTGCATCAGCCAGCAGAAGGCGCGCTCGCTGTCGGTGGTGCCGACCGGGCGAAAGTGGCTGTGCAGGTGGGGAAAGTAGTCTTTCAAATCGCCGTTGTGTGCGAACACCCATTGCCGACCCCAGAGCTCGCGCACGAAGGGGTGTGCGTTCTCCAGCGACACCTCGCCGATGGTGGCTTTGCGCACGTGGGCAATGATGTTGCGGCTCTTGAGCGGGTAGCCCTGCAGAAAGGTCGCCATGGGCGATTGCGAGGCACTGGCGTGGTCGACGAACAGGCGCAGACCCTTGCCTTCGAAAAACGCGATGCCCCAGCCATCGGCGTGGTGGTCGGTGTTGCCACCGCGCTGGCAGAAGCCGGTGAAGCTGAACGAGGCGTCGGTGGGGGTGGCGCAGTTGAGGCCGAGCAATTGACACATACGGCTATTTTGATCCCGTCGATGGAGGTGGAGATCGCAGTTTCAACGCTGCCACCACGGCCAGCGCACAAATCGCCGCCAGCATCAGGAACGTTTCGCCAAACGCCGCCATGCGCGCCGGGCTGGTGGTGCCGGTGTCGAGCAGCGCACCGTGCGCAGCCACGCGCCATTCGAGCACGATGCCGCACAGGCTCACGCCCGCCGCCCCGCCGAGCATGCGCAGAAAGTTGATCACGCTGGAGCCTTGGGGGATGTGGCTGCGGTCCAGCGAGCGCATGGCGCCGATGTTGAGCGAGGGCAGGATGAAGCCCAGCCCGATGCGCCCCAGGATGGCCCAGGTGATGAGCAGCGGCACGATCTGCGCCGGGCGACCGAGGTCGATGGTGACCATCAGTGCGAACGACGCCGCCAGCAGCACCAGCCCGATGCTCACCAGCCGGTGCGTGGGCTGCCGGTCGGCCAGGCGCCCGACCCCGGCGATGGTGACCGCCAGCACCAGGCCCGCGGGCAGCAGGATGGTGCCCACATAGGACGCGGACAAGCCCAGGCCCATCTGCATGTAGACCGGCAGCAGGTAGGTGGAGCCGAACAGCGCGATGCCGTAGATGAAAGCAACGATGCTGCCCATGGCGAAGCGCCGGTCTTTGAAGAGCGAAAGGTTCATGAGCGGGTCCACACCCTGGTCGGGGTGGCGGCGGCGGCTTTTCAGCGTGCGCCGCTGCAGCACCACAAACGCCACCAGCAGCAGCGCCGCCCCGCCCAGCAACACCGCAGCGCTCAGCGCCGTGCCGCCTTGCAGCTCCACCAGGCCGTTCAGCAGGCACAGCGTGCCCGCGGCCGCGATCAGCAAGCCGCGCCAGTCGAGGCCCGCGCCCTGCGGGTTGGCCGCGCCACCGCCCGGTGAGGTGGTGGGCACGAAGCGGCGCGCCAGCCACAGCGAGGCGATGCAGAACGGCACCACCATGAAGAAGATCGAGCGCCAGCCAAAGCCGTCCACCAGCAGGCCACCGATGCTGGGGCCCAGGGCCGGGGCCAGCACCACGCCCATGCCGAAGATGCCGCTGGCGCGCCCCTGTTCGTGGGGCGCGAAAGCGCGCAGGATGATGATGGCCGGGATCGGCTGCACCACGCCGGCGGCCAGGCCCTCGGCCACGCGCGCGGCCAGCACCAGACCGAACGAGTCGGCAAAACCACCGCCCACGCCGCCCGCCAGCAGCAACCACATGCACCCGGCGTAGGTGCTGCGGTAGCCGTAGCGCGCCAGCAGCCAGGGGGTGGTGAGCATCGAGACCGTCATGGCGGCCATGAAGCCGGAGGACGCCCACTGGGCCCGCTCCTGCCCGAGCACGAAGTGCTGGCTCATGTCGGGGATGGCCACGTTGATGATGGTCGACGACATGATCGACGCCATGGTGCCCACCATCACCGAGAGCAACAGCAGCCAGCGGTAGCGCTCGCCGTAGCGCTCGCGCATCGCAGAAAGGGTGTTGGGGTCGCTGGGCGGTGCGCTCATGGCGCTCGGGCGCCCAGCGCCTGGGCCACACAGGCCGCGCAGATGCAGGCCTGTCCACGCGCTTGCACCGGCAGGCGCTCCAGCAGCTCGGGGCTGAAGGTGGCGTCCACGCACCAGCAGGGCGGCTGCGCCTGGCCGGTGTCGCGCGCGATCTCCATCGCGCAGCGGTTGTCGCCGCCGCACAGCGGGCAGCGGCCGGGGTCGGGCAAGGCGGATGCGGGCGTGTCGGGCATCGGCGCAGTGTATGACGCACCCGGCACCGGTGTCGCTGGCGACCTGGGGCGGGAGCGGGCTTTGTGGCCGGGTCGCACGGGGCGGCGCAACGCGCCATAAACTGCGCCAGATGCGCTCCACCCCCCGACCCGTCCTGCCCTGGCTCGCCGTGGCCACCGCCGCCGTGGTGCTGGTCACCTCCGGCTGCGCTGCCTGGCGCATCGGGCAGGCGGCCGACCTCGCGCGCCAGAGCACGCCGTTCCAGCAAAACCCGGTCAGCGCGAAGCGGAGTTTGTTGATCGTGGGCGACAGCACGGGTGTGGGCACGGGTGCGAGTGCGCCGGGCAACAGCCTCGCGGGCTTGCTGGGCAGTGCGTATCCGGACCTGCGCATCGACAACCGCGCGCGCGACGGCGCCACCTTTGCCGACGTGTTGGGTCAGTTCCCGGGCCCACAGCGCTTTGACCTCGTGCTCATCCAGGCCGGTGGCAACGACGTGATCCGACTGCGCTCCGACGCCGACGTGCGAGCCGACATCGACCGCGTCACCGCGATGGCGCGTGCTGTTTCCGATCGCGTGGTCCTGATGCCCGCGGGCAATGTGGGCAACGCGCCTTTCTTTTTTGCACCTGTGTCCTGGCACATGACCCAGCGCGCCCGGCGCCTGCACGGCTTTGTGCGCGAGTCCGCGGCGCGGCACGGCGCGGTGGTGGTCAACCTGTTCAAGGAGAAAACCGACGATCCGTTCGTGCAGGTTCCGGGCTTGCACGCGGTGGACGGCCTGCACCCCAGCGACGCCGGCTACCGGCTGTGGCGCGACGAATTGCTGGCCCAAAGTGGTTGGGCGACGGTGTTGTCGGAAGCGCAAACACGCTGAACCCACAGAGTGTCGGAAAAAATGACACTCCGTTACAACCCCGGGGGGTACGCCTTGGAAGATCAACAACTTACCGGCCTGGCCCGCGTTTTGCTCTGTTAAACGCAGCAAACAAGTGAATTGTGGCGGGCCCTCCAAGGGCGTGACATAAATCACACTCCCCAACGAAACCCAGGCATTCCATGATCCGTTTTCTCTCCCGCTTCGCCGCTCCCCTGACCGTTGCAGCCCTGATGGCGGCCGCGCCTGCCGCTCAGGCCGGTGTGATGTTCACCGACAACTTCAACGCAGAGAGCACCTCCAATGTGCTCAATTTCAATGGCTTCGACCACTGGAGCGTGTCGGCCGGCACGGTCGACTACATCCGCAGTGGCGTTCAATACAAGATCAATTGCGTCGGTGGCTCGGGCGGCTGCGTCGACCTGGACGGCAGCACCGGCAACGCGGGCGTCATGTCGAGCACCACGGTCTACAACCTGACGGCCGGGTTGACCTACCTGTTTTCGCTGGATCTGTCCGGCAATCAGGTGCGCCGCGAAGGCAACACGGTGACGTTCGGCTTTGCCGACAGCAGCAACATCAACCTGTTCTACGCGTCTGACGCCATCACGCTGTCCCAGAACGACCCGTTCAAGACCTACACCGTGGCCTTCAGCCCCACCGGCAACGTGACGGCCCGCCTGGTGATCGGCAACGGTGGCGGTGACAACGTGGGCCTGATCCTGGACAACGCGAAACTCGAGGTGCCCGAGCCCGGCACCCTGGCGCTGTTGGGCCTGGGTCTGGCCGCGCTCGGTCTGCGCCGCCGCCGCGCTGCCTGATCGACCCGCCATCTCCAAGAAAAACCCCGCTGGCGGTCTGCCAGCGGGGTTTTTCTTTGGCGCCGCAGCGGTGCGCCGTCAGACGCCCGCCACCACACCATCGCTGCGCGGATCGGCCGCTCCTTCGATCACCCCGTTGGGGTGGCGGACCAACGCGCCCGCATGGCCCATGGTGTCGCTGAAGGGTTCGGTGAACAGTTCAACCACATGGCCGGCATCCCGCAAGGCCTGAACGAGTGCCGAGTCGAAGCGGCTCTCCAGCTTGAGTGTGGTGCTCACGTCGCCCCAGGTGCGCCCCAGCAGCCAGCGCGGCGCGGTCACGGCCTGTTGCAGACCCTGGCCGAAGCGCGCATAGCGCGTGAACACCGCCGCCTGCGTCTGGGGCTGGCCTTCGCCGCCCATGGTGCCGTAGGGCATGACGCGGCCGTCGTCGAACAGGGCCAGTGACGGGTTGAGCGTGTGGAACGGGCGGTGGCCGGGCTTGAGCACGTTGAGCGCTGTCGGGTCGAGCGAGAAACTCGTGCCCCGGTTCTGCCAGACGATGCCGGTGTCCTGCAGCACCACACCCGAGCCGAACTCCCAGTACACGCTCTGGATGAAACTCACGGCACGGCCTTGCGCGTCGATGCAGCCCATCCAGATGGTGTCGCCGGGCGCGGCCACATCGGGCCAGGGCAAGGCGTTCTCGCGGTCGATCTCGGCCGCCAGGTCGGTGAGTGCGGCGGGTTTGAGGAAGCCCTTGGGGTCGGCCGGCAGGCGCTGCGGATCGGTGACCACACGGTCGCGCACGCGGAAGGCGCGCTTGGTGGCTTCCACCAGGCCGTGCACGTGTGCAAAGCCTTCGCCCTCGGTGACGCCCAGGCGTTCGAAGAGGCCGAGGATCATCAGCGCCGAGAGGCCTTGGGTGGGGGGCGGCAGGTTGTAGACCGTGCTGTCGTTCAGCCGCACCGACAGCGGCTCGACGATCTGCGCCTGGTAGGCCGCGAGGTCGCTGGCGCGCAGCGGGCTGCCCACGCGTTCGAGTTCGGCGCCGATGCGCTGGGCCAGTTCACCGCGGTAGAAGTCGTCCAGGCCGCGTTCGGCCAGTTGCTCCAGCGTGCGGCCCAGCGTGGGCTGCTTGAGCACGTGGCCCACGGCGGGCGGCTGGCCGTTGACCAGGTGGGTCTGCGCGAAGCCGGGCGCGTCTTTCAGGCCGTCGAATTTTTCGCGGGTGAGCGCCGCCTGGCTTTCGGTGACCGCGATGCCGTGGTGCGCGTGGCGGATGCTGTCGGCCAGCAGGCGCGACAAGGGCAGGGCAGGGCCCCAGGCGGCCGCCACGTCGCGTGCCTTGGCCCAGCCGCCGATGGTGCCGGCCACGGTGAGGGCGGCCTTGGGGCCGCGCGAGGGAATCGTCTCGTGTCCCGCGTAAAAGTCGAGGTTGGCCAGAGCGGCGGCCGGGCCACACGCGCTGATGGCCACGGGCGCCTTGCCCGGTTCGTGGATGAGCCAGAAACCGTCGCCACCGATGGCGTTCATGTGGGGGTAGACCACCGCGATGGCCGCGGCGGCGGCCACCATGGCTTCGACCGCGTTGCCACCATCGCGCAGCACGTCGCGCCCGGCCTGCGCAGCGAGGTGGTGTGGCGCGACAAACATGCCGCCCAGGGCGGTGAGGGTGTGAATCATTGAGGGTCTCCGGTTTGTTGTGAGGTCAGGTCAGCAAGCCATAAAACATGCGCGCGGCCGTCAACGCGAGAAAGGCCGCAAACACCTGGCGCAGCCGTTGGGCGTTGATGGCATGCGCGAGTTTCGCACCCCAGCCCGCGGTCGCCAGTGTGGCCGGCACGATGAGCGCAAAGCCCAGCAGGTTCACATAGCCCAGGCTGAGCGGGGGGCGGTTGGGGACGTCCAGCCCGTTGAGGATGAAGGCCAGCGCGCCGGGAAAGCTGATCACCATGCCCAGCATGGCGCCGGTGCCCACCGCCGTGTGCATGGGCACGCGCAGTGCGTTCAGGATCGGCACGCTGAGCGTGCCGCCACCAATGCCCATGAGGGTGGACACGCCGCCGATGCCGCCGCCCAGCAGCGCAGTGCCGGCCGTGCCGGGCAGGCCGTTGGCCACGGCAACCCCGTCCCGCTTCAAGGCCATGTTGAGGGCCACGAGCAAGGCGATGGACGCAAACACCGCCGTGAGCGAGGCGCCGCTCAGGAAGCGGCTCGCCACCGATCCCACGATCACCCCGACCACCACCGACGGCATGAGACGTTTGATCAGCGACATGTCCAGGCTGCCGCGCTTTCTGTGGGAGCGGCTGGACAGGATGGAGGTGGGAATGATGGTGGCCAGCGAGGTGCCCACCGCCGCGTGCATGCGCACCGACTCGTCCACACCCAGCAGGGTGAACAGGTGGTAGAGCACCGGCACGATGACGATGCCGCCACCCACGCCGAGCAGGCCGGCGAGCACACCCGCCACCAGGCCGGTGGCGAGCAAGGCCGTGGCCAGTCCCAGCAACCAGGCGGTGCTGAATGGGCTGAAGAATTCCATGACCTACCAGCCGATCGCCTTGGGCAGCCACAGCGCGATCTGCGGGTACAGGAAGAGCAACACCAGCGCCAGGAACTGCAGGCCGATGAAGGGAACCACGCCCTTGTAGATGTCCTTGATGTTCACTTCGGGCGGTGCCACGCCCTTCAGGTAGAACAGCGCCCAGCCAAACGGCGGCGTGAGGAAGCTCGACTGCAGGTTCACCGTGATCAGCATGGCCAGCCAGACCGGGTCCACGCCCATGTTCATCAGGATCGGCAGGAACAGCGGGACCGCGATGTAGCTGATCTCGATCCATTCCACAAAGAAGCCGAGCACAAAAATGATCAGCATCATGAACCAGATGGCGGTGTTGGTGCCGCCTGGCAGGGCCTCGAACATGCCGGCGATCAGGTCCTCGCCGTGCAGGCCGCGGAACGAGAGCGCGAACACCTGCGCGGTCATGAGGATGAACATCATGATGGCGGTGATCTTGCTGGTGTCCAGCGCGGTGGCCTTGAGCGTGGCCCAGGTGAAGCGGCCCGAGAGCGCGGTGATCAGCACGGCGCCCACGGCGCCCATGCTGGCGGCTTCGGTGGGAGCCGCGATGCCGCCCACGATGGAGCCCAGCACCGCCACCACCAGCATGACCGGTGGCACCAGCACCTTGAAGAAGCGCACCCAGAGCTGACGGCGCGACACCGCGTCGCGCTCGGCGATCGGGATCGGCGGCATGGTGCCTGGCCGCAACCAGCCCATGATCACCAGGTAGACGATGTACACCGCGGCCAGCAACATGCCGGGACCCACGGCGGCCGCGAACAGCGTGCCCACCGAGAGCTGCATGATGTCCGACAGCAGGATCAGGATCAGGCTGGGCGGGATGATCTGGCCCAGCGTGCCCGAGGCGCAAATGACGCCGCAGGCCACGCTCTTGTCGTAGCCACGCCGGATCAGCGTGGGCAGGGTCAGCAGACCGAGTGTGATGATGGTCGCGCCCACGATGCCGGTGGTGGCGCCCATGAGCACGCCGAACAGCACGATGCCGATGGCCATGCCGCCCTTGAGGCCGCCGGCGATGTGGCCCATCACGTCGAGCAAATCATCGGCCAGGCGCGATTTCTCCAGCATCACACCCATGAACACAAAGAGCGGAATGGCCATCCACTGGTACCCGCTGACGATGCCGTAGAAGCGCGCGGGCAGCAGGTTGAACAGCGTCTCGCCAAAGCCCAGCCAGCCGAACACGAAGCCGGTGACCGCCAGGCTGATGGCCACCGGGATGCCGATCATCAGCATCACGAAGAAGCCGACCAGCATGAAGACGGCGTAGGTCGACATCTCAAACATGGCTCGACTCCCCGTTGTTCAACGGCGCATCAAGCAGGCGCACCAGGTGCGCGAGCTGCTGCAAGACCAGCAACCCATAGCCCAGCGGAATCAAGGCCTTCACCAGCCAGCGCAGCGGAATGCCGCCCGGGTCGGCCGAGGCCTCGCTGATCGACCGCGACTGCTCCACATAGCCCAGCGACAACCAGATGAAGCCCAGACTCACCGCGATGAGCAACACCGCCGAGACCACGTCCACCACGCGCTTGCCCAGCGGTGAGTAGCGCGCGTAGAACAGGTCCACGCGCACGTTCTCACCGCGCTGCAGCGCGTGGCTCATGCCCAGCAGGATGAGGGCGGCCAGCAGGTGCCATTCGAGTTCCTGCGCCCACACCGAGCCGAAGCTGAAGGTGTAGCGCAGGAGCACGTTGGTGGCGACCAGGCCGATCATGACCAGCGCGATCCAGGCGGTGAGCCCGCCGATGCGGTCGATGAGACCCTCGATGACAGTGGCCAGTGGCCGCAAAACCTTGAGCATGACGACGTTCCTGGATCAGCCGCGAACCTTGATGTGGTACGCCTCTTCGCTGATTTCGCTCCAGCGGTCGTACTTGGCCTTGAAGGCGAAGTAGGAGTCGTGCACCTTCTTGGTCAGCGGGTCTTTGATGGCTTCGGTCAGCACCTTGTCGGTCTCCACTTTCAGCGCCTTGATCACGTCGTCGGGCAGTGGCCGTGCCATCACGCCCTGGTTCTTGATCAGGTCTTCCATGGCTTCGGAGTTGGCCTTCTGGCACCAGCCTTCGCTGATCACGTTGCAGGCGGCCGAGGCGTTGCTCACGATGGCCTGCAGGTCTTTCGGCAGCTTGTCCCAGGCGGCCTTGTTGATCAGCAGTTCCGACACCGTGGACGACTCGTGCCAGCCGGTGGTGTAGTAGTTCTTGGCGGCCTTGTGCAGACCCAGTCGGCGGTCCTGGAACGGGCCGACGAACTCGGCCGCGTCGATCACGCCGCGCTCCAGGGCGGGGAAGATCTCGCCGCCCGGCAGCACCTTCACGTCCACACCCAGGTTGGCGTAGACCTTGCCGGCCAGGCCGGGAATGCGCATCTTCAGGCCCTTGAGGTCGGCCACGGTCTTGATCTCTTTCTTGAACCAGCCCGTCATCTGCACACCGGTGTTGCCGCAGGGCATGGCCACCATGCCGAAGGGTGCATACACCTCGTTCCAGAGGTCGATGCCGCCGCCGTCGTACAGCCAGCCGTTCATGCCCTGGAAGTTCATGCCGAAAGGCACGGCGGTGAAGTACTGCGCGGCGGCGGTCTTGCCGGTCCAGAAGTAGGCGTTGGCGTGGTTCATCTCCACCGTGCCGGCGCGCACGGCGTCAAAGCCTTCAAACGCGGGGATGAGTTCACCGGCGCCGAACACCTGGATGTTGAGGCGGCCGTCCGACATTTCGCGGATGCGCTTGGCCAGATCGGTGGCACTGCCCGGGCCGTCCATGTAGAAAGGCGAGCCTTTGCCGTAGGCGCTGGTCATCTTCCAGTTGAATTTGGCCGACTGCGCGTTGGCGATGACGGGGGCACCGAGCACGCTGCCGGCAACGGCGGCGCGGGTGAGGAACTGGCGGCGGATCAAGGACATGGCGGTACTCCTGGTGAGTGAATGAAAAAACGAAAGACAACAGGGCGCCTGGCCGCGACCTGGTCGCAGCTTCAGCGGGGGGAACAGGGGATCAGAAAACCTTCAGGGGCCGTGCACCGAGGGCATGTGCCTCATGAGGTCGGGCACCGTGTCGAGCACATGCTGTCGCATGGCCTGTTCACAGGCGTTGGCATCGCCCGCGCGGATCGCGTCGAGCAGTTTTTCGTGGTGTTCGCGTGTGCCCACCTGGCGGTCCTCCATCGAGGCCCACATGCGCATGTGCGGCTCCACCACCGAGTGCAGCGCGGAGATCTGGCGCAGCAGGCGCGGGCAATCGCTCTTGGCGCACAGCGCTTCATGAAAGTGGCGGTGCGCGGTGGTCCAGTCGGCCTGCAGCTCCGAGCGCGGCTCCATGGCCTCGAGCAAACGCTCCAGGTGGCGGATGTCGGCGGCGGTCAGGTTGGGCACGGCCAGGCGCACGGCCAGGCCTTCGAGCACCGCGCGCATCTCGAACACCTCGCGCATGTCCTTGACGTTGGGTGCGTTCACCGTCACGCCCCGGTTGGCGCGCACGGTCACCAGGCCTTCGGCCGCCAGGCGGCGCAGCGCTTCGCGCACCGGCATGCGGCTGGTGCCGATCTCGGCGGCGATCGTCTCGGCGATCAAACGCTCGCCGGCCACGTACCGGCCCAGCCGCAATGCGTCCAGGATGTGCGTGTACGCCTCGTCGTGCGCGGCCACCAGCGAGGGATCGAGGTCGGCGAGGGCGGAGGTTCTCATCGATGGCGGCCTGCGGCGTCGGGTGGATGGGACCGTGGATTCGGATCATTGGATCCACGGATACGTGTGTGCACATCAATGCAGCATCCGTGCCAGCCTGAATCCGGGCGATCGACGCGTTGGAAGTAAACCGAAAGCATGCCAGCGGTGCTGATGAGGGCATGCCGGTGCGCCACGACAGCGCTTGCGCGCACCAAGGTGGTGGGCCTGCGTGGTGCACGGGGCTGGTCGGATGGCGGCAAGAAGAGTACAACCGCGTTGAGGAAACGGTATGAACGGTATGGCTCGTTTTTTTCAGGTGCTTGGGCTCGCGGTGGCGGGCCTGCTGGTCAGCGCGCCGGCAGCGGCCCAGGCCACCTGCGCGACCGAACCCGACCGCGCCCACGAGCTGCGCGTGCTCGACGAAATCCAGATCACCGAACTGATGGAACGCTTTGAGGTGGTGGCCGCCCCTGCGCGGCTGCACCACATGCTGGCCAGCCTGGTGGCCGCCTCAGCCCCGTTGCAAACGGGACCGGCCGTGCACCTGCTGGCCTATGAAGATGCCGACCTCAATGCCTACGCCGCCGACCACGGCATGGTCATCCTCACCAGCGCCATGTGGAGCGCGAAGGAAGACCTCTCGGACGACGAGCTGGCCGCGGTGATGGCGCACGAACTCGCCCACATCGAGGGCCACGATGCCTTGGTGGAGGCCTGCACCAACCTGCAGCGCCTGCGTGCGCCCACCATGCGCTTTGAGGACGCCCGCGAGCGCATGGCACTCGAAATGTTCAACCCCCGCTCGCCCCTGGCCCGCGCGGCGCAGCAGCAACTGCACGCGCAGGAACACGCCGCCGATGTGCGCGCCATCGAACTGCTGCGCGCCGTGGGCCGCAACCCGCAAGCCATGGTGAGCGTGCTCGCCAAGATCCACGGCACCACGCCGTCGGCGCTGAATTTGCTGATGGGTACCACGCACCCGGAACTGCGTGTGCGGCTGGAGAAAGCGCAGGCGGCGGTGGATGCGGTGTTGGAGCGTGCGATCGACGATTGAGGAGGCTGCCAGCTCAGCTTTGCGACAGGCGTTGGCACAACTCGTTCAAAGGCATCGCTTCAATGCCATGCCCCATCGGATAGACCTCGCTGCCCGGATACACCACCACCTTGTGCTGCGGCTGCAGGTCTTCGCAGGCCGAGTGAAAGCCGCGCTCCACCTTGGGACTCAGGCTGCGCTTGATCTCCACGGCCCACAGGGCGCCGTCTGGTTGGCTAAGAAGCAGGTCGATCTCGGCGCCGCCGCTGGTGCGGTAGAAATGTCCCTGCACACCCGGAGCCGCGCTGGCCAGCAGGCTCTCCACCACCATGCCTTCCCAGCTGGCGCCCACCACAGGGTGCGAGAGCAGTGCCTCCTTCGAACCGATGTCCAGCAGCGCGTGCACCAAGCCGCTGTCACGCACATAGACCTTGGGCGATTTGACCAGGCGCTTGCCGACATTGGCATACCAGGGCTGCAGGCGGCGCACCAGCAGCAGGTCGCAGAGCAGATCGACATAGCTGTGGGCCGTCTTGGTGTCCACGCCCAGGTTGCGCGCGAGCTGGGCCACGTTGAGCAAGCCGCCTTGGTTGTGCGCCAGCATGGTCCAGAAGCGCCGCAAGGTCTCCGCGGCGATACGGGGGCCCAGTTGCGGGATGTCCCGCTCCAGGTAGGTGCGGATGAAGTTCTGTCGCCAGCGCAGGCTGCGTGTGTCGTCGGGCGCGGTGAAGCTGTCGGGGAAACCGCCGCGCAGCCACAGCGCATCGGTGGTGCCTTCGCCGGTTTCACGGGCGTTCAGTGGGCCCAGTTCCAGGTAGGCGATGCGTCCAGCCAGCGTTTCACCGGATTGCTGCAGCAGGTCCAGCGAAGCCGAGCCCAGCAGCAAATAGAGCCCCTGGCGTCGCCCGTCGCGGCGGGCCTGGTCGATCAATCCGCGCAGCACCGGAAAGAGCGCGGGCGTGCGGTGCACTTCGTCAAAGATGACCAGCTTGTCCTGGTGCTGCGACAGGTACAGCTCGGGCTCAGTCAACCTCGCTCGGTCGCGTTCGGATTCCAGGTCCAGGTAAAGGCTGGGGCGCTCTTGTGCCACCTCCAGCGCAAGTGTGGTTTTGCCCACTTGCCTGGGCCCGAGCAGCGCCACGGCGGGCATGTGGGCCAGTTCGTTGCGGAGAAGATCAGCGGCTTGGCGTTTGAACATCCTTGCAATTATGGAGTTCGACTCCATGATTTGCAAGGATGAATTGATCAGTTCTCCGCCGGCGGAAACGCAGCCACCAAGGCCTCGCCCCAGGCCCATGGCCCAGTGATCGTCAGCGTCACGGTGGTCCAGTCGCCCTCGTTCTGCACCAGCTGGTCGGCGTCCCATGCGCCACCGTCGTCCAGCGGCCCGCGCGGCCCGGGGCTGTGCCGCGCCGCCCAGTCCAGCACGGTCTGCACTTCCTTCATCACCTCGGGCAGCCGGGAAGCCTGCACGCTGGCCATGGCGTCCCAGGTGCCGGTGCCTTCGCCATCGTCGCTGGCGTCGAAGAGGAGGTATTGAAGTGTCATCGGTCGATTGTCTGTGGGCGGCCGCATGAAAAACGGCGCCCGAAGGCGCCGCTTTGTACGACGGATGCAAGGATCAGGCAGCCGCCTTCACCTTCAGGCGCCATGCGTGCAGCAGCGGCTCGGTGTAGCCGCTCGGCTGTGCCTTGCCCTTGAACACCAGGTCCAGCGCGGCCAGGTAGGCCTTGCTGGTCTTGAAGTTGCCGGCCATCTTTTGGTAGAGCTTGTCGCTGGCGTTCTGGCCGTCCACCACGGCGGCCATGCGCTCGAAGGTTTGGGTCACTTGCGCTTCGGTCACCACGCCGTGGTGCAGCCAGTTGGCGATGTGCTGGCTGGAAATGCGCAGCGTGGCGCGGTCTTCCATCAAGCCCACGTTGTGGATGTCGGGCACCTTGGAGCAGCCCACGCCCTGGTCGACCCAGCGCACCACGTAGCCCAGGATGCCCTGCACGTTGTTGTCCAGCTCTTGCTGCTTCTCGGCCTCGCTCCAGTTCGGCGTGGCCGTCACGGGGATGGTGAGCAGGCCGGTGAGCAGGTTGTCGCGCTCCTTGTTGGCGTCGATCTTCTCCAGTTCTTTCTGCACATCACTCACCAGCACCTGGTGGTAGTGCAGGCTGTGCAGCGTGGCGCCGGTGGGGCTGGGCACCCAGGCGGTGTTGGCGCCGGCCTTGGGGTGGCCGATCTTCTGTTTGAGCATCTCGGCCATCAGGTCGGGCATGGCCCACATGCCCTTGCCGATCTGCGCCTTGCCGCGCAGGCCACAGCTCAGGCCCACCAGCACGTTGTTGCGCTCGTAGCTCTGGATCCAGGCGCTGGTTTTCATGTCGCCCTTGCGCACCATGGGGCCGGCGAGCATGGCGGTGTGCATCTCGTCGCCGGTGCGATCGAGGAAGCCGGTGTTGATGAAGGCCACGCGGCTGGAGGCCGCGGCAATGCAGGCCTTGAGGTTCACCGAGGTGCGGCGCTCTTCGTCCATGATGCCGAGCTTGACCGTGCTCTCGGGCAGGCCGAGCAGCTGCTCCACGCGGCCAAAGAGTTCGGCGGCAAACGCCACTTCGGCCGGACCGTGCATCTTGGGCTTGACGATGTAGACCGAGCCCTTGCGCGAGTTGCGGATGGCGTCCTTCTTCGTGCGCTTCAGGTCGTGCAGGGCGATGGTGGTGGTGACCACCGCGTCCATGATGCCTTCGGGAATCTCCTGGCCGTCCGCACCCCAGAGGATGGCCGGGTTGGTCATGAGGTGGCCCACGTTGCGCAGGAACATGAGCGAGCGGCCGTGCAGGCGCACCTTGCCTTTGCCGTCTGCGGCGGTGTACTCGCGGTCGGCGTTGAGGCCGCGCGTCATGGTCTTGCCACCCTTGTCGAACGACTCGGTCAGCGTGGCCTGCAGGATGCCGAGCCAGTTGCTGTAGGCCAGCACCTTGTCTTCAGCGTCCACCGCGGCGATGGAGTCTTCCAGGTCGAGGATGGTGGAGAGCGCGGCCTCCAGCACGAGGTCGCTCACGCCGGCGGCGTCCGTCTTGCCAATGGGGGTGTTGCGGTCGATCTGGATGTCGAGGTGCAGGCCGTTGTGCTTGAGCAGCACCGAGCTCGGTGCCTTGGCATCGCCCTGGTAGCCCACCAGCTGCGCCTTGTCGGCCAGCTTGGCTGACCCGCCTTCGGCCAGGCCCACCACGAGCTCGCCGTCCTTGTTGATCTTGTAGCCGGTGGAGCCCACGTGCGAGCCCTTCTTCAGCGGTGCGGTGCGGTCCAGCACGTGGCGCGCGTACTCAATGACCTTGGCGCCGCGCTTGGGGTTGTAGCCGCCCTTCTTGCCGACTTTCTCGCAGCCCTTGTCTTCCGAAATCACGTCGGTGCCGTAGAGCGCGTCGTACAGCGAGCCCCAGCGCGCGTTGGCGGCGTTGAGCGCATAGCGTGCATTCAGGATCGGCACCACCAGCTGCGGGCCGGCCTGCACCGCCAGTTCGTCGTCCACGTTTTTCGTGGTCGCTTTCACCTTCTTGGGCTGGGGCACGAGGTAGCCATTGCCTTCGAGGAACGCGCGGTACGCCGCCATGTCGGCGATGGGGCCGGGGTGAGCGGCGTGCCAGGTGTCCAGCTCGGTCTGCAGGCGGTCGCGCTCGGCGAGCAGCGCAGCGTTCTTGGGCGCGAGGTCGCTCACGATGGCGTCAAAGCCCGCCCAGAAGGCGGACTCGGTCACGCCGGTGCCGGGCAGCACTTTCTGGTTGATGAAGTCGGCGAGAACGGTGGCGACTTGGAGGCCGTGGATCTGGGTGCGTTGGGTCATGGCTGGGGGTTCAGAAAAAAAAGAAATCAATCAAAAAAGGCGAGCACATCGCTGAGCTGGCTGCCGGTGCGGTGGGGCTGGGTGCCGAGTTCTTCAAACGGGTGATTTTGCCGGTTGACCCAAAGCGTGCGGTAGCCGTACCAGGTGGCGGCCAGTGCGTCCCAGGCGTTGCTGCTCACGAACACGATCTGTCCGCGCGGCAGGCCGGTGGCCTGTTCGCCGAGCGCGTAGGCCTCGGGGTGGGTCTTGTACTTGCGGATGGCATCGACGCTGATCACACGGTCGAGCAGGCCTTCCAGCCCGGCGCTGCGCACCGCAATGCCCAGCATGTCGGGGTCGCCATTGCTCAGGATGCCGGTGGCCACACCGCGCTCGCGCAGCGCCTGCAACACGGCGCGGTTTTCTGGAAAGGCGGAGAGGTGGCGGTACTGGTTCATGAGCCGCGCGGCGCGCTCTTCAAAGGCGGGCCAGTCGCTGCGCGCCTCGGGCGCAATGGTTTTGATGGCGTAAGCCAGTGCGTTTTGCGTGAGCGTCCAGAACGGCCGGTAGTGCGCTCCGTGGTCGCTGGTGGTCACCAGCCGCGTGTATTCGATCTGCTTGTCCCGCCACAGCGTGGCCAGCCGCGCGCCCTGCCCGTGAAACAGCTGCTCGGCAAGCAGCCCCACGCTGTACACGTCGAAGAGCGTGCCGTAGGCGTCGAACAGGACTGCGCGGGGTTTTTGCATCCATGCACTGTATTGCAAACTTTCCCGGGTATTAATAACTGCTTTTGGCGAGCATCCGTGACATTTAGGTGCGCAATAAGCGACCAAGCGAGTTCCTCATGGCTTCAACCACAGGGCGAATCGTCTGCTCCAGGTCAACGGGGGAAGGATGGCCGCCAGCTTGTGGAGATGCGCCTTGCCCTCTGCAATCGTCGGCCGGGGACCGGGCGCCGTCTTGCTTGCTTCCAGCATCGAGTAGTGCGCGAGATGCGTCGTTGCCTTCAGCCCCATGGCGGGTCGGCAGTTGGCCGCTGCCACTGCGGTGGACAGGGTTGCGGCCAGCCCCAACTCTGCCGGTGTCAGCCCCTGGCGTTGTGCAAACGCCCAGTAGACCGGCTCGAACGTGTCGCGCGCCTGCTGCATCGTCAGGCGCCGCTCATCACAGGAGCCGGCTTCAGGACTCTCGATCGTTGCGTCGCCGGAATCGCCCCGCGCAGCCATTGCCGCAATCAAGTTGAAGCATTCGGGAAGACGAGCGTTCACCTCCTCACTCAAGACGACGGTTCCAGGCTTGACGTCCACACGACCGTCCACCTCCAACCTGTACAAGATAGTGCCTGCCATCCATGCTGAACAGGCGAGATAGGTGGCCGCATGCACATTGCCGCCATCGATGAGAGGCTTTCTGACCACCAGATCGAGAGAGTCTGCTGCTTGTCTGATGTGTTGCTCATCCCAATCGCTCATGTTGGATTCCTTTCTGGTGTTTTTTGAGATTCGTTAGGTGTTGGACTTTGAAGTGATTCATTTGCAGCGATGCGGACTCTGCGGCTTGAGTTCTTCTTTCGTTTTCACATCGCGAATCACGACGGTGGCACCGCGGTAGGCGGAGCAGAAGGCCGAGAGCACGGTGTAAATGCCTCGCCCATCGGCGGTCAGGACCATGCCGGTGTTGATCGGCTTGCCCTGAGAATCGGTGGCCTCGAAGCCGAAGTAGCCCTCGGGCGTGGAGCAAGCAGTTGCGAGCACTATCGCAAAGGTGATGAATGAAAGTTTCAAGCTTCTTGGGAGGATGGATATGTTCATTTGTTTGTGTATTGGGTTGTGATTGAGAAATAGTCAGCTGAAACTGGATTGGTGAGGGAGAGGTTGGATACCATTTTGAGTCATCGCGTGTCCCTTGTTCAATCACAATATGCCAGCCTCGTTCTTGAGCATCTTTTTTAAACCTGGAAAGCACGCTCTGAAAATGCGCGACGCTAATTGAAATGTTGGATCCGTCCCACCGTGGATTCGCTGGTGGCAAAAGATAAAATTTAGGTTCTGGCGTCCACTCACCGTTGAATGTGATCGAGCGGATCTCGTCTTCGATCCAGGTAATCGACCATGGAGTAGATCTGCCGATCATGAGAGCTTTCGCTAAAAGAGTGAATGGGCTTAACTGGGTTAGTCGTCAAACAGAAACATACCGCCCGGCGAGGTCTAGAGCTGAGTATTGAGCAGCGCCAGTTGTGCGATGAATGGGGCGTATGCAGGGATCATCCCTTCTGTGTTCACTAAGTCTTGGTCCGATAGCCAAGAAATTCGTCGAGTAAGCGCAGATTTTTCTCGACAGCCTCTGTACTTGATTCAATGCTGAATCGTTCTGAATTCTCATAGTCCCAGAAATTTGCAGGAGTGAAGTAGTGCGGACCGATAGCTAAGGCGATACCACCGGTGGCGATGCCCCTATCGCTTCCAATACTGTAGCTAAACACATGTTTTCTATCTAAAAGGCAGTGCTCTTCATGCCAATCGAACTCACCTTTTTTATCAACTCTGAAGCAATAGAGATGCCTACCTCCATTGACTTCATAAAATGAGGGAATTGTTTTCCGTAGAAGATTTCTTCCGTCAATATCATTCTTGATCATCATGGTTTACTGCTTCAATGTATTTATTTAAGAAAGTCTGACTTTCTACCCTTCGAAAAAATTCGCAACTAGCTATCCCTCGGGTCTTTTTGCGCAAATGGGGCGCGAGATTATCTGTTGCGATACATGGCTCTATCAGCAATCGCGAGCTATTTCTGGAAAATTATCTTTAACCCAGTCGTTAAGCTGTTGCGGCGTTTCGAGAATCAATGAGTTGGTGTTGTGTGAAATGGTGATTGAGAGGTTGCTCTCTAATCTATTTCTAATTAAATTGATTACTGAAATTAGCCAGTTGGTCGCCGAAGCAGAATCTTCGTTATAGGCGGTTAGTAGGTGTCTTAAATGAACCTCTGTGAGGAGGCCTTCATTTGCCGACGATTTAACACTTTCAAGTTCAGACATCACTTTCCTCCGATCATTTTTCCGGTGGTGGATTCGTACCTAAATCCTCTTGAAACCAGGTACTCGTATTCTCTTGAAAACGCTCCTCCCCTGGCTAGCACTTCAGGGGTTGGTCGGGTTAAAAGCACCAGTTCATCATTTCGGGCTATAGCCGCATCGAGGTATGGCTTATTGATCTGCTTCCAGAACTCGTGCGGACCTAGGTGTTCATACAAATCACTGGGTGTATTCAAGAGATTGAAGCCGCCTGGCTTTGCGTCAAGAAAGGTTACGGTCTCTGGATAGCCAAGCTGAAGTTTTATAACGTTTCTCGTGTCTTCACGCCACGTTCCCAGCAATGTTGTCGTCTTTCCCGCTGTTGGCAAGATGATTCGACCATCCGAGGTCGTGACCAAAAGGAAGCTCGCTGCGCCGTCTCTTGTGGCGTTGTTGGCAATTCGGTAAGCCTCTGCCTCGCCGATTTCCTTGCTCGTTCTCGCCAGCACAATTTCGCGCACTGCGGCGGCGGTCAACACCTTGGCTGTGGCTAGCTGCCCCATCGTGATGACATCAAGAGCAATCAACCCCAGCTCGGCCGCATCGCGCAGCACAGGCGATCGCTGGATCACGTTGATGGCGGTGTTGATCTCTCGGATACTGCGCCGCGCCTCGGCCTTGGCAGCTTCGCTGACAGAGGGGTCGTTGAGGACTTTCTCTAGCGAAGCCTTTTCTGCCTGCAGTGCACCTTCGGTGACGACACTTCTGTAATCGATGCTTGCGTTATTGCTCGCGTTCTTGAGCTCGTACTCCTTGAGCACCCTCAACTCACACGCGCCATCTCCCGCCGCGCGGCAATCACTGAGCTTTTGGTGCTTGTCTCGCAGATCGGTTGCCGTCAGGTAGTTCTGGGAAGTGGCGTTCAGTGCAGCGGCAGCGCCGCTGCTACCACCCACGCTGGCTCCCAACGCCAACGCGACCGTCTGCACCATGGCCTGTTTGAGTTCGACGGACACATCCAGCGCAGCAATGTGTTCACCCAATGCGGGGATCGCGGTTTGCGTCAGGCCTGCACCGGCAGCGCCACCCGCACCGCCACCCAAAGCGCCTGCCACCATGTGCAAGGCGACTCGCCCCGCCCCACCTTCCTTCCATGTGTCTTCCAATGATTGGGCTTCCCTGAGCAGGGTTTCTCGGGAAGTTGGGTCGGCTTCTTCTGCGGCCTGTTGCTTCAGGTCCTTTGCCTTGTTCAACTGTTCGTTGGCGTACTGCCCGATCGCTTTGCCAGCCTGCTGCCCAAACGTCTTGGTGATGGCGACTTGGGCCTCGACCTCATCGCGCACCCGCTCCTTGTCGAAGATGGGCGCGAGCCCGGTCTCGGCGTCACCTGTGCGTGCGTCTGCGTTCCCGGCGATGCCAGATATCGCAGCGGTGGTGACGGAGGAGGCCGAGCCTTGGTTCGCTCCGATGCCCGCGCCGCTACTGCCCAGCTGGCTGCCCACGCCCACTGTCACACCGCTGCTGCTGGCCTGGAAGCTGGCGGTGTTGTGGATGTCGCTGGTGGTCAACCCACCAGTGCTGTCGAAGGTGTTGCGATCCTGGTCGATAGCCGCCTGCGTGCTGGTGATCGCCCCGCCTTTGAGATCGGTGCTACCTCCGACGTTGACCTGGAAGCCTCCATCACCAGCGCGGATGCCGCTTTGCTCACCCACGGAGGCGAGGTTGCTGTCGATCTTGGTTTTGCCCGCGCTGATGCTGGCCCCTGGTGTGGGGCCGAACGTCACAGAGCCACCGGCCTGCTTGCTCTGCTCCTTGAAGGCGCTGGTGTCCTGCAGGCTTTCGATGAGCGCGTCACCCTGGATGCGGGCCTGCACGCTGGCAGCAGCCGCCACTGCGCCGCGTAAGGTGGTGTTACCACCGGAGTCGATGCGCACCTGCTCGCCCGCTTCAACGCGGGTGTTGCTGTGCACCGTCTCCTCGCCCGAGCCATGGCCTTTGCCGGTGCTGGCGGCCACGGTGACACCGGTTTGCGAGCCCAGGCTGAAGCCGATGCTGGCGCTGCTGTTCTTGCTGCGGCTGCTCTCTTGCGTGGTGCTGGTGGCTGCCAGCAATTCGACATCGCCCTCGGCGCTCAGCGTGGCCACTTGCCCGGCTTTGACCTGGCTGCCCTGGATGAGGATGTCCGAGCGCTCGCCCGTGCCAACAGCGCTGAGGGTGATGTCGCCACTGGCGACGATCGTGGAGCCCTGGGCGCCGTTGCGCTCACTCTCGCTGTTGCTCTGACTCTTGCTGGCGCCGATGCTGATGCTCACGGAGACAGCTGCGCTGGGCGCACCGCCAGACGCAGGTGCACTCAGGCTCTGCATCGCGCTGTAGCCCTGCATGGCTGCAGCGGCAGCACCCAGGGCCTGCATGCGCGAGTCCTGCGTCTTGCCCATGACATCGACCATCTGCATCACGCCCTGCGCCGCTTCGACCAAGGCGCCGCCCAGACCGATGGAGACGCCGCTTTGCTTGAACTTCTCCTCGGTGGTGGTGCGCTCGGTGGTTCGCGCCTCGGTGATGGCGATGGACTCGGCCTGCACGGTGATGTCGCCGCCCGGGGCGAGCACGTCCGATCCCGTCTGCCGGTAAGTCTGCCCAGCCGTGATGTTCACATCGCCGCCAATGGCGCCCACGGTCGAGGCGGTAGCGCCTGTGCCCTGCGTTTGCTGCTCACTGCTTTGCACGCGCTTGCCGATGGTCACGCCCATACCGCCGTCGGAGAACACGCCGCTGTCCTTCGTTTCTTCAAAGCGGCTGTGGCCCGAGCGGGTCTGCGCAGCGGTGATGTTCACATCGCGCGCGGCGCTGATGGTGATGCCGTCATCCGCCACAGCGCTGGAGCCTTGGAGGTGGATGTCCTGCCCGCTCTGGATCACCACGCTCGCTCCGCCCAGCGCCGTGCCCACGGCATCGGTTCGGCTGTTGTGCGTGCGGGTCTCGGTGCTGGAGGAGCTGAGCAGGCCGCTGCTCTTGGCGAACATGCCGTGGTCGATCTGATAGCTCGCCTCGCCAGCGCTCAGGTTCACATCGCGCCCGGCATCCACCGTCAGTGCACCTTCAGCCTGCACGCTGGCCGCGCGCGCGGTGATGTCTTGCCCGGCCTGCAGCGCAACGGATGCACCCTGGATCTGCGTGCCGACGTCTGCGCTTTGCTGCACCCGCGCGAAGTTGCGCGCATCGCGCGTGGCGTCCAGGCGGCTGGCCGTGTTGACGCTGGTCAGGTTCAGATCGCGCCCGGCCTGCACCTGCACATGGTCAGCCTGCAGCACCGCTGCCGTCAGGTTCACGTCGCGCCCGGCGCTGGCCAGCAGCACGCCGGCCTCGTTGGACACATACAGACCGGCCACGCGGCTCACTTGCTCGCTGATGTAGCGGCCCACGCTGGCCGCACCTGAACCCTGCGCGGTGGTGGTCTTCACGTTCAGGTCGCGTCCTGCCTGAACGGCCAGGGCATCCGTGGCGCTGAGGGTACCGCCGATGTTGTTCACGTCCTCGCGGGCGCTGACCAAGGCGCTTTGGCCGGTGATGAGGCCGGTGTTCACCACGTTCCCGGCGTTGATGTGCACCAGCTCGCGCCCGGCGATGGTTCCTGAGTTCAACACGTTGCCGCTGAGGTTCAGTTGCACATCGCGGCCCGCGATGAGCGCACCGTCGGCAGCCAGATCGCCCGCGCGCGGCAGCAGGTACACGCGCGGCACGAGTGCCTGTGTGGTGCTGCCGTCGGGCAGGGTGATGGTCTGGGCTTCCAGCCAGACGATGTCGCTGGTGAGCGCGGCCACCTGCTCGGCCGACAGCGCGATGCCGGGGCGCAGTTGGTGGGCCTGGGCAAAAGTGGCGCCGGCGTTCATGAGGGCGAGGTATTGCGCTTCGTCGTTCGTGAAATCGCCCAGAAAGCGCTGGCCGGTGAGTTGGCCCACCTGCTCGCGCACGATGCGCTGCTCGATGAAGCCATCGCCCACCTGCTTCTGAACGGTGACCGGGTCCACCGCCAGTGCGCGCAACAGGTGGTCCGAACTGAGCCATTGGCGCTCGTCGGTGAAGCGCGGGTCGGTCTCGAAGACCGGGCCAGTGTCCGGGTCGGGGTTCGGGGTCGAGAGGGCGGTGATGGCCTGGGTCAGTGCGGTGCTGGACGCCGCGGCGCTGCCGCTTTCGATGCGCAACGCCGGCAGGTGCACCGTGTCGGCGATGGTCTCGCTGTAGGGCGTGTGGATCCAGCCGTACTCGGGGTCGCATCCAAACAGATCGCAATCGCGTCCCGTCACGCCCCAGCTGTTGAACGTGCCGCTGCGGCTGGTGGGGGCGCTCACCTGCGTGGCCTGGTTGGTCACGCTGACACCGGTGATGCCGAGTGCGCCACCGGCCACGATTTCGCTGTCCTGGTTGAGCAGGCTTTGGCCAACGAGCAGCTGCATGGCGCCGCCACTGACCAGGCGCGCGGGCTGGCTGTGCGTCATCACCGCGCGCTGCGTGGTCTGCGCGTAGTTGCTGTACGCATCAAAACGCAGAAACTCGCCTTCCACATGTGTCTTGAACTGGGCCACGCGCGTGCTGAGCTCCACCCAAGGTGCGGCCTGGGTCTGCCACGCGGTCACGGCCTGCGGATCGGGCGTTTGGGTCCAACCGGTCTCTGGGTCCGTGATGATGCGGGGCATCTGTCCTGGCGCATCCCAGGTGGGTGCGGTCATGCCGAAGTGCGCCCAGATCGGCGAGTGGCGGCTGTAGGCAAAGGCGTCCCCCACCCAAACGCTGGAGCTGTACTCCCCGTCACTCACGGCCTGTGCGTGACCTTCCACGAAAGGCAGGGCACCAAGGTAATAGGTCTTGAAGGCCGGATCGGCGTAAGCGCTGGTTTTGGGCAGCAGCCACTCGCGCTGGAAGAGGTCGTACTCGTTGGTGAAAAAGAGGTAGGGCTTGGTCGTGCTCCAAGCCACATCGGCGCTGTCCAGTGCGCCTGCGGGTGTGTGGTACACGGTGTGATGCGTGGTGGCGTCGCTCACCACCGTGTGGGTGATGTGGTCGTTGGCATTCACCAGCACCGGCGTGGTGACGCTCAAGCTGCCCAGTGCCTCGATGCTGGCCGAGCGGTTCTCGATGCGCTCGCTGGCATTCAGCGTCATCTCGCCCGCGCTCAGCAGCAGGGCGCCTTCGGTGTTGTGGACCTCACCTGCAACGATGGACAGCGAATTGCGTGCAGCGATGACGGCGCCGTCTTTGTTGCGCACGCCCTGAGCGTTGATGCTCACCGCATCGCCGTACAGGCGTGCGCCGGCGGACTGGCCCAGCCAGCCGTTCACATCCAGCGTGAGCGGGCCCTGGGCGTCGATCAGTCCGGCCTGGTTCACGCCCAGCCCGGCTTCCGTGCCCACCAGGCGGATCTTGCCCGCGTACATGCCGCCCAGCGCCGCCACGTCCAGCGCGAAGGCCGGTGCCGCACCCGAGGCGGCTCGTGCGGTGACGCGGCTGGTATCCACCGACACATCGTTGGCACCGGTCACCACCGCGAGGTCCCTGGCCCAGAGACCGGCGTTGACCGCCACTGCGCGGGCCAGGATGGCGGCATGGTCGGTTGTGGAGACATCCAGCCCCAGACCCTCGACGCGCACGAGCCCACCCTGCACCCGAAAGCCCTCCAGCGCACCGGCGTTCACCACCGGGGTGCCGGTGGTGAGCGTGGCGCGGCTGGCGTTGATGAAGCCGCCGCCGTTGACGCTGATGCCCGCCGGGTTCGCAATGATCACCTCGGCGCGCTGACCGCCCACCTCCACGAAGCCGTTCAACTGGCTGGGCTGACTCGAGTTCACCTCGTTCAGGATGACGCGTGCGCCACCGGCGGCCAGCCAGGGGTTGCCCTGGACCCAGCCGCCGAGCTGGGTGGGGGCATCGGAGCGGCTGTTGTTGAGGATGACGCCCTGCGAGCCCACGTCGAACTGGCGGTAGGTGTTGCGCGAGACGCCTGCGGCACTCGGTGTGGTGATGTTGACCAGCGGCACGCCATTGGCTGCGTTGAGCACGGTGGGGCGCTGCGAACCGGGGGCCGCCGGGTCGGCGGCGATCTGGGCTTGGGCGGGCCACAACAGCGCGCAGCCAGCGGCCAGCAGCAGGCTGCGCATGCGATGAGAGCCGGTGGCGCCGGCCGGGCCTTCCCCCTTGGCGGACGAGCCAGTGTGCGAAGAGGCTGCCTCGCTCACAGCCATCGGCTGGCCGCGCGCAGCGCTGAAAACAAGGCGGTGGTGGTGGCGGTTCATCGGGAACTCCCTGGACGTTGTTGTGGGTGGGTGGAATCAGAAACTGCTGGCGAGCCAGAAGCCCAAGGTGGCGTTGGCGGTGCGGAATCCAGCGAGCTTGTGCAGCGGCCAGCCGGCGAACAATTCGCCCTGCAGTCCGCCCGCGGTGCCGCGCAGGCCGACGACAGCGCCGGTCAGTCGCGTGCCGACGAGCCGCTGCGCGCTCGGCCCGCGCACCTGGCCGTGATCCAGCGCCACGAACGCCGACGCGCCGCTGTCGCCCAGCGGGGTGGCGAGTTCGTTGCGCCAGAACCAGCCGCTGTCCGCGCTCAAGCTGGACTCGCCATCAAATCCGCGCACGGTGTGTCGGCCGCCGATGGCAAAGCGCTCTTGCGGCGCCAGCGGTGTGCGGTGGAACTGGGCCCGCCAGTGGCTGTTGGCTTGCCAAGGCTGCGCGCCGAGCTTGAAAGGCCATAGCCACTGAGCGCTGGCCTGCACGATGGCAAAGCGCGAGGTGCCTTCGCCAAAGGTTTCCTCGGGTGCACGCAGCGAGCCGAAGGCGCCGGTGCCGCGCCGGTAACTCAAGTTCAGATCGAGCGTGCCGCGCCCCACAAAGGCGCGGTGGCCCACACCCAGTTGCCAGCCGCCCACGCGGCGGCGCTGCACCTCCACTTCGGTGTCGTCGATGAAGTTGCGCGACTGCCGCGCAAACGCCTTGGCGTGCAGCGTGGTTTTGCCGGTGGCATTGCGGTGCAGCAGGTACGAGAGCGTGGCTTCTTGCGAGCCGGTGCGGCCGCGGTAGGCGTAGTCCTGCGCGGCGCCTGTCACGGTTTGCAGGTAGCGGTGCTGGCTGACGTCGATGGACAACAGCGCGCGTCCCCAAGGCAGCGAGTAGTGCCACGAGCTGCCGCTGGTGCCCCGAGCGCCGGGGTCTCCGCCGCCCAGGCCGCCTTGCAGACCCAGGTAAAACAGATCGTTGAGGTTGAGCGGGTTGTCCAGGCTCAGCGTGGCGCTGCTCTGGTAGCGCCCCGTGCTGCGCGAGCCGCCGTCGTCCACGCCGAGCTGCAGCCGCACCGGGCGGCCCGGCGTCCAGTCGATCACCAGATCGCTCAGGCCGGGTTCGTTGGCCGGCATGATCTCGATGTCGACTTCCACGCCGGGCACGCGTTTGAAGTTCTCCAGCGCCTGCTCGATGTCGCGCAGGTTGAGCAGGTCGCCTGGCTGGGCGGGCAGGGCCAGGCGGACGGATGGTTGCCCCGGTGCGGGTTTCGCAAAACGCAGCTGACGGATGCGCCCGGGCACCACGGTGAGCAGCAGACGGCCTTGCTTGAGGTCTTGCGGCTCCACCATCACCCGGGTGGTGACGAAGCCACGCGCGACCACCGCGTGCTGGGCGCGCTGGGTCAGCACGCCAATGCCCGCTGCACCCAGGCAGCGGCGCAGCGGTGCGTCCAGCCCGTCGGGGGTCGTGAGTGCGTCCAGTACCCAGCCGAACCGGCCGGCTGTGTCACCGCGCAGCTCGATCTGCTCGATCACAAAGCAGGGTGCTTCGTTCGGTGGCAGCCGCGATGCGGGCTGGGTCACGGGTGCGTCTTGTCGGGTTTCGCGTTCGGGGAGGGCCTGCTCGCGCAGCCGCGTGTCACGTTCCTCGGCGCGGCGCTGTTCGGCGGCACTCTGCGCCGTGTCGCGAGCGGTCTGGCCTGCGGCGGGCCAGGTCAACAAGGTGCCCATGAGCACCGTCACCATGGCCAAGCCGGGGCATGGCCCAACAACCTGTCGGGGTTTCATTTTTCCTCGCCTGAATACTTTTGGGTGATCTGTTCGAAACACCGCGCATTCTGGCGAGCATTTTTAAAAATGAATACCTAAGTGTCGTATCAATGTGGAATGGATGTCTGGAAATACCCCCAAGGTGTGAAAAATTTGCCGGGTGGCGCTCGTGCATGGAGCGGGCGAGCAGGCTGACAAAATGCAGGTGGCGGTTTCACACCCTTCAGATCGACCCATCCTCGGGCCGCTTCGCCCACGCAACACCATGACCCACCTCCCCTTTGAAGGCCTGCGCGTCGTTGAATTCACCCACATGGTCATGGGCCCCACCTGCGGCATGGTGCTCGCCGATCTGGGGGCCGAGGTCATCAAGGTGGAGCCACCCTCGGGCGACAACACACGCCGCCTGCTCGGTGCCGGCGCGGGCTTCTACCCGCTGTTCAACCGCAACAAGAAGAGCCTCGTGCTCGATCTGCAATCGCCCGAAGGCAAGGAAGCCGTGCTCAAGCTGATCGCCACCGCCGACGTGGTGAGCGAGAACTTCAAGCCCGAGACCATGAAGAAGCTGGGCCTGGACTACGCGAGTCTGAAGACGCTCAACCCGCGGCTCATCCACGTGAGCCACAAAGGTTTTCTGCCCGGGCCATACGACCACCGCACCGCGCTGGACGAAGTGGTGCAGATGATGGGTGGCCTGGCCTACATGACCGGGCGTCCGGGCGACCCGCTGCGAGCGGGCTCGTCGGTCAACGACATCATGGGCGGGTTGTTCGGTGCCATCGGCGTCATGGCCGCGCTGCGTGCGCGAGAACAAACCGGCGTGGGCAGCGAGGTGCAGAGCGCGCTGTTCGAGAACAACATCTTTCTGGTGGCGCAACACATGATGCAGTTCGCGGTGACCGGCCAACCCGCCGCGCCCATGCCCGAGCGCATTTCGCCCTGGGGCATTTACGACGTGTTCCGCGTGAAGGATGGCGAGCAGATCTTTCTGGCCGTGGTGAGCGACACGCAGTGGGCCATCTTCTGCGACGCCATGGCCCTGACCGACCTTCAGGCCGACGAGCGCTTGCGCACCAACAATGGCCGTGTGCGTGCTCGCGGGTGGCTCATCCCACAGCTGCGGGAACGCCTCGCTGAGCACCGCGCGGCCGGGCTGGCGGCGGTGTTCGAGCGCCACGGCCTGCCGTTTGCGCCCATCACCCAGCCCCACGAGTTGCTGGACGACCCGCACCTGCTGGCCACCGGCGGACTGGCACCCATCACCCTCACCGACGGTGAGCGGGCCGGCCAGACCGCGCAGACCGTGCTGCTGCCGCTGGCGCTCGACGGCGAGCGCCTGGGCGTGCGCCTCGGCCCGCCGCGGCTGGGCGAGCACAGCGCCGAGCTGCTGGCCGAACTCGGCTACTCGACCGAAGAGGCCGCCCGCCTGAGCCAGACGGCGGCGAAAGCTGCCTGAGAAGTCATCAATTCAAGCGGTTTTTCCATTGATTCATAACGAGGCGTGGGGTAATCTGCCCCGGTGGACAAACTCAAACAACTCGAAACTTTCACGGCGGTCGCCACGCGCGGCAGCCTGACCGCCGCCGCCAAAGCCGAGGGCGTGGCCCCGGCCATCATCGGCCGCCGGCTCGATGCGCTGGAGGCCCGCCTCGGCGTGAAGCTGATGGTGCGCACCACTCGGCGCATCACCCTCACCCACGAAGGCAGTGCCTTCCTCGAAGACTGCCACCGCCTGCTCACCGATCTGGCCAACGCCGAAGCCAGCGTGAGCGCCGGTGGTGTGAAAGCCAGCGGGCACCTGCGCATCACCGCGCCGGCCGGCTTTGGCCGCCGCCATGTGGCGCCGCTCGTTCCCCACTTTCGCGAGCTGCACCCCGAGGTGACGATCTCGCTCAACCTGAGTGACCGCGTGGTCGACGTGGCGGGCGAGGGCTACGACTGCGCGGTGCGCGTGGGCGACCTGCCCGACTCTTCATTGGTGAGTGTGCGCCTGGCCGAAAACCGCCGCCTGTGCGTGGCCACACCGCGCTACTTGCAGCACCACGGTCGCCCGCAGACCCCGGCCGATCTGGTGCGCTTTGACTGCCTCACGCTGTCCAGCGACGCATCTCAAACCCGCGGCTGGGCCTTTGCCGTGCCGGGCGACACCGGCGAGACCACCATCACCCACCTGCGGCCCGGCGGCCCGCTGGACTGCACCGACGGCCAGGTGTTGCACGAGTGGTGCCTGGGCGGCTACGGCATCGCCTGGCGCAGCACCTGGGAGGTGGAAGCCGACATCGCGCAGGGTCGGCTGGTGAGCGTGCTCGACGACTTCGCTGCGCCGCCCAACGGCATCTTTGCACTGTTCCCGCAGCGCAAACACCTGGCGCTGCGTGTGCGCCTGTGGATCGACTTTCTCAAGCACGAATACGCACGGCCGGACTTCTGGAAGAGCTGAGGCTGCGAGAGCCCCGTCACGCGGCCTTCGGGCGCTTCACCCGGCCCAATCCCGGCACCTTGCGCTGGCGCTTGCTCAGCACGGGGCGATTTGAACCGTGGATCGCCGATCTTTCAGACAGAGCTCTCCAGTTCACAAACGTTTGTGCCGATAGCGCATCAAGAGCAAAGGCCTGACTCCGGGACTGGTATGGATCGATTCCTTCGGTTTCCAATCGATCCCTGAGGTCCAGGCTGCAGGCACTTGGCGGTCATCAACACCTCAGGAGTACTCCATGTCCTGGACCCTGCCCACCCGCAGCAACCGGATGCTCAACGCCCTTCTGGGTGCCCAGCCGTCGATCCAGTTCACGCCCGACGGCGTGATTCTGGATGCCAATGCGACGTTCCTCGACTTCATGGGCTACCGCCTCGACGAAATCCGTGGACAACACCACCGGATCTTTGTCGAGCCGGCCGAGCGTGAAAGCGAGGACTACCGTCGTTTCTGGCAGGCTTTGGCCGACGGCCAGTCGCAGAACGCCGAGTTCAAGCGCATCACCAAAGACGGTCGTGTGGTGTGGATGCAGGCCATCTACGCGCCGGTCCGCTCAGCGACCGGTCGCGTCGAGCGCGTGGTCAAGCTGGCGCAGGACACCACGCAGCGCAAGCAGCGCGATGCCGACCGGGAGAGCCAGCTTCAGGCCATCAACCGGTCGCAGGCGGTCATCGAGTTCGACCTGGACGGGACCATCCTCGAAGCGAACTCCCTGTTCCTCGACGCTCTGGGCTACGGCGAGCACGAGGTCGTCGGAAAGCACCACAGCATCTTCATGCACCCGGAAGACCTCAAAGGACCCGAGTACGCAAAGTTCTGGGCCGTGCTGGGAGCGGGACAGCACCATTCGGGCGAATTCCGCCGGCGCCGCAAGAACGGTGATGCGGTGTGGATTCAGGCCAGCTACACCCCAATTCGCGACATTGCCGGTCGCCCCTACAAGGTGGTGAAGTACGCCACCGACATTTCGGCCATGGTGGCTCAGCGCCAGGCCATGGAGTTGCTGTCGCTGGTGGCGGACGAGACCGACAACGCGGTTCTCATCTGTGATGCGCAGGGGCTGACGGAGTACGTCAACCCCGGCTTCAGCCGCCTGACCGGCTACATGCCTCAGGAGATCATGCGCAAGAAGCCGGGCAGCGTCTTGCAGGGCCGCGGCACCGACCCTGCCACCGTCGCCCGCATTCGCGACATGCTCGCCGCGGGAAAACCTTTCTACGAGGAAATCCTCAACTACAACAAGGATGGAACCCCGCACTGGGTGTCGCTGGCCGTCAATCCGATCCGCGACGCCCAGGGAAAAGTGCAACGCTACGTCTCCGTCAACGCCAACATCACAGCCACGAAGATGCGGGCACAGGAAGATGCAACGCGGCTCTCGGCCATCCGGGCGTCATCGGTCACGGCCGACTGGGACGAACGTGGCCGCCTGCTCGACGCCAGTCCCATGCTCATGTCGCTGCTGGGCGCCACAGACCTCGACGAGGTGCGCCAGCAGCTGGAGAGCCTTGCTTCCAAAGTGCTTGCCGGTGAATCGCGCAAGCGCCTGCTGCAAGAGGGCACGTTGATGCAAGAAACCGCGCTGAGCTCCAGCCAGGGTCGCCGCCTGTGGTTGAACGCCCGCTTCAACCCGACGCTCGACATGGATGGCAGCCTGCGCAAGCTCGTGCTCTACGCCACCGACGTCACCGCAAGCAAGGAAACGCTGGAACAGATCCAGACCGCTGTCGACCGGATCAACGGGCTGGCCATGCAGACGAACCTGCTCTCGCTCAATGCCGCCATCGAGGCGGCGCGGGCGGGTGAGCATGGCCGGGGCTTTTCGGTGGTTGCCGCTGAGGTCCGCAGCCTGTCCCGGCGCTCCGCCGAGTCGGCCAAAGAGATTTCCGACATGCTCCGCTGACCGGGCAGTCAGTCGCTCCCTGGCGCGTACAAATCGGTTCGGCGGTCCAGCCACTGGGCCGAGCGACGGGCGTGCTCCAAGGCCGCCGGGTTGATCGTGACCAGCAGCAATTCCGCTTCACGCCCGGCCGGTGCCTCGACCTCACCCATCGGCGTGCACACCATGCTCAGCCCACCGTAGGTGGTGTCGCCCTCACGCCCGCAGGCATTGGCGTAGGCCACGAACACGCGGTTCTCCAGCGCGCGGGCCGGCAGCAGCACGCGCTGCACCTCGTCGAAATCGACCATGTTGGCCGTGGGCACCAGGATTGCGTCGGCGTCCTGCAGGGCCAGGCCGCGCGCGGGTTCGGGGAACTCGATGTCGTAGCAGACCAGCAGGCCCAGGCGCCAGCCGTTCCACTCGAACACCGCAGGCGCTTGTGGGCCGGGGCTGAATTGCGCGCGGTCGATGTCGCCGAACAGGTGGGTCTTGCGGTAGTTGGCGAGGTGCTCGCCATCGGCGCCGATGAACTGCACGGCGTTGTACGGTTGGTCCTGCGCGTTGTGCTCGGGGTAGCCGTAGACGATGGCGATGCGGTGGCGCTGTGCGATGGTGGCCACCGCTTGCGCCAGCGCGCCGTCGGCGGGTTCGGCCAGCGCGGCCACGGAAGCCGCGCCGATCTGGTAGCCGGTGAGCGACATCTCGGGACACACCAGCAGTTCGGCACCCTGCGCGCGGGCCTGTGCAGCGGTGGTGTCGAGCCGTGACAGCGCCTCGGCGGTGTTCCCCGCGTACGGGCACTGCCAGAGCGCGAGGGTGAGGGCGGGGGTGTTGGCGTTCATGCGTGTGGGTGAGGGCTTCGACAGGCTCAGCCCGAACGGAATTGTGCTCAGGCCACCAGACTGGCCGCGATCCGGGCCACACCCGCCAGCGTGGCCTCTTTCACTGCGCTGGTGGCCGTGCTCTCCGCGAGGTAGGCGGTGATGATGAGTGGAGGGCGGCCGTTGGCGGGCCAGGCCATGCCGATGTCGTTGGCGTCGGTCTGGTTGGTGCCGGTTTTCTCACCCACCCGCCAGCCGGTGGGCAGGCCGGCGCGCAGGCGTTTGTCGCCGGTGGTGTTGGCCACCAGCCAGCGCTGCAGCTGCCGGCGCGAGGCGGGTGAGAGGGCGGCGCCGAGCAGCAGCTTTTGCAGGGTGAGCGCCATGGCGCGCGGCGTGGTGGTGTCGAGCTGGGCGGCGGCGGTGCCGGTGTTGAGCTCGGTCTCGCGGCGGTCCAGGCGCGTGGTGTCGTCGCCCAGCTCACGCGCAAAACGCGTGAGCGCGGCCGGACCGCCATAACTGTCGAGGATGAAGTTGGCCGCGCTGTTGTCGCTGGTGGTGAGGGTGGCTTCGCACAGGTCCGCCAGGCTCATGCCCTCGGCGGTGCCCGCGAAGCGCTCGGTCACGGGCGAGTACGTGACGAGATCGGTCTTGGCGAAGGTGATGCGCCGATCGAGCGATTCCTGGCCCCGGTCCACCCGCGCCAGCACCAGCGCGCTGGCCAGCAGCTTGAAGGAGCTGAGCATCATGAAGCGCTCGTCCGCGCGGTGGCCGTGGCCCTGACCGGTGGCGGTGTCGAGGATGAACACGCCCAGGCGGCCCTGGGCGGCAGTCTCCAGTTGCTGCAGCTGCGCAGACAGGCTGGACGCGGCTTGGGCGCGCCTGGGAACGAAGGCGAGGGGGCTGGCGACGGCCAGCGCGGTGGCGGTGGAGAAGTGGCGTCTTTGGATCATGGAGAGCACTCTACCGGGGGCTTCGACAGGCTCAGCCCGAGCGGTGTTCGTTGCGTCAGTCAGGCAATGCCATCGGCCCGAGTTCTGGAAACACATCGCCCGGCCCGGGGTTGGCTTCAAACGTCTTGCCACCCAGGTGTTTGACGATGCCCCACACCGCGTTGAGCGAGGTCTGCACCGCGCCTTCGACCCAGGCGGGTGTGAACGACACGTCGTCGCCTGCGATGAAGATGCCGCGCTCGGCGGGTGCAAAACCGTCCTGCATGAAGTGGCTGTACATGCGGTGGTTGTAGCGGTAGTGGCCGGGCAGCGCGCCCTTGAAGGCGCCCAGAAAATGCGGGTCGGCTTCCCACGACACGCTGATGGGGTCGCCGATGATGTGGCTCGCAATGTCCACGTCAGGGTAGATCTTCTGGAGTGCCGAGAGCGCGAGCTGCACGCGTTTTTCGGTGCCGTGCGGCAGCATCTTGAGCGCGTCGCCCATCCAGGCGTAGCTCAGGCAGATCACGCCCGGTTGGTCCGGGCCGTTGTCGAACAAATAGGTGCCGCGCGTGAGCCGGTCGGTCAGCGTCATGCCCATCACCGGCCAGCCGTTCGCCTTCAGGTCGTTCCAGAACGGGCGGTCCACCATCACGAAGGTTTTGGACGACTGCATGTAGCGCGTGCGGTCCAGCGCCATCCAGTGCTTTTGCGAAAACAGCGACTCTTCCACCGATATTTGCGTGGTCAGCAGCCAGCTCTGGCAGGTGGTGAGCACGGCGGGGTAGACGCCCGTGTTGCCCCAGGTGTCGGTGACCGCGAGCTGGTTGCCCGCCGCGCGGCGGATGGCCGTGACACCGGCGCGCGGCGCGCCATGGTGCAAGCTGGCCAGTGTGGTGCCGGCGGGCCAGTGGCGCATCTCGCTGTTGGCTGGGGCGTGTTGCCAGAGACCCAGCGGCACCTGCTGCACGCCGCCAACGATGAGGTGCTGGTTCTCGTCGCAACCCGTGAGCACCACGCGCAGGATCTCCAGCATGGAGTTGGGAAAGTCCGAGTCCCAGCCGCCGGTGCCGAAGCCGACCTGGCCGAACACCTCGCGGTGGTGGAACGACAGTTTCGCGAAGGCGTCGGACGTGGCCACAAAGTCGTAGAAGGTGCGGTCGTCCCACAGCGGCACGAGCTGGTCCCACAAGGCCTTGAGGCGCGGAACGTCGCGCTCGCGCAGCGCCTGCTGCAGGCCGGTGAAGCCTGCGCCGGCTTCGAGCGCCTGTGCCCAGGCTTGCGCCACCTCGCTGAACAGCGGTGGCAGGTCGGCCAACGAGCGTGCCCAGTGCGTCTGGCCTTCGAGATCCACCACCGTGCAGCCGGCGGCGGGCGTGAGCGGGTTGGGGAACGGCTGGGTCTTCAAACCCAGCCGGTTCACGTAGTGGAAGAAGGCCGTGCCCGAGGCCGGGAATCGCATGCCGCCCAGCTCGGCCACCACGCCCTGCCCGCCCTCGAAGGCCTGCGAGCGCAACCGCCCGCCCATGCGCGAGGCTTCAAACAGCACGGGCTTCAGGCCCAGCTTCATCAGCTCGTAGGCCGCCACCATGCCCGCCATGCCGGCGCCGACGATGGCCACCTCCTGCCCCAGGCGTTCGGGCGGCAGCTCGCCCAGACCTTGCGGGTGGGCGATCCAGTCGTCGAAGGCGAACGGAAAGTCGGGGCCGAAAACGGTGACGGGCGCCTCAGCGCTGCGCAGGGACATGGGAGCCTCCCGGTGTGAAACGACTTCAGGCCAGGCTGCTCAGGAGCCAGAGCGCCGTGCCCCACATCATGAGCGCCACCAGGCCGTCCAGCGCACGCCACACGTGCAACGAATTGAGCCGGCGGCCCAACCAGAAAGCGGCCACGCCCAGCGCCAGGAACCACACCACCGAACCGGCGGCGGCGCCCAGACCAAACACCGTGCTGCCCTGGCCATACGCCAGCGAGGCGGTACCGATCAGCACGGCGGTGTCGAGCCAGGCGTGCGGGTTCAGCCACGAAAAGGCCAGCGCCGACAGCACCGCCTGGCGGCGCGAAACCGGCTCGGCCACCACGCTGCTGTCTTCGAGGGCGACTGCGCGCGGGTGCAGGAAGCGCTGGAACGCCTGCCAGCCATACACCGAGAGGAACAACACGCCGGCGCCCACCAGCGCGCCCATCAGCTTGTCGGACAGGCCGCCCAGCTGGGCCAGACCGAGCACGCCCAGCGAGATCAGCGCGATGTCGGCCACCGCGCACACGGCCACCGTGAGCCAGAGGTGCTGGCGCTGCAGGCCCATGCGCAGCACGTGCGCGTTCTGCGGCCCGATGGCCATGATCAGCGAGATGCTCAGCACCATGCCGGCGGTGAAGGTGGGGAAAGCGAGGGTCATGACAAGCGGCTCCAAAACCAGAGGTGCCGGCCCACGAAGGCCGGTGAATGGGAAGGAGTGTGCCCGTGTGCGACCACAAGTTAAATCGAATCAATCAAAAATATGGTTGATCAATTAATAATTGAGCGAGTTTCCTGACGGTCGCGTTTGCGTCCGGCAAAGCACAGACTCTCCCGCCACCGTGCGTCGCGCTGATGCATGGAAAAAAAGCGCTGGCGTCGAAACCACCCCCGCGGCCGAACGCGCATTGAGGCTCTTTGAAGCCGCATGCGACGGCATCCTGTTGCGCCACGCAGAATCGGCACAGGTGGAAGACGTCAACCCCCAACCCGGTGGAGCTGCTCGGGTATTCCCGTGAAGAGTTCCCGGACAAGCAGGTAGGGGAGCTGGGCGCATTCCCAGACAAGGCGCTCAGCCAAGCTGCGCCATGCGCCAGCGGTAGCCCATGCCTTGCACGCGGCCGCTGATGCGCCGGTGGCGGGTGATGGGGGGATGGAAAGGAGTGCCGGGGTCGGTCATGGCGCGCGGGTGATCAACGCGCCCTGTAGACCCATCGCCCGATCACATGCTGTACGGCAGCGACGAGTGGTGCAGCACGATGCGCAGCTTGCCGGCGTCGTCTTTCACGTACTTCCAGGTCTTGTCGACCGTGGTGACCTTGCCGTCTTTGCCGGTGATCATGACGTTGCCCATGCTGGAGGCGGAGTCACCAGCGATGAAGACGGCGGCGTTTTTGGACTCGCACTGGGTCCAGCCCTTCAGGGCGAAGCCGGTGTCTTTGGGAAAGGCGCTGTCGCCGCCCACGAAGTAGGCCAGCGCGCCGGCGCGGGTGGTGCGGAAGGTTTGCGGCGCCACGGTGAGCGTGGGCTTGAAGAGCACGGAGCCCATCTGGTAGCCGTAGGCGGCGTCGATGACTTTTTCAGCCAGGGCCTTGGCCGCCTTCTGGCCGCCTTTGTCGTTGGCGCTGCTGATGTCGACCAGCGCCTGGCACCAGGCGGACTGGGCGGCCAGCACCTCGGCTTCGGTGATGGCCTGGTTGACCACGGTGGCGGAGGCAAAGCCGCTGAAGCACACGAGCGCTGCGGGGGCGAGGTAGCGGATGGACATGGTGGTAACTCCTTGATGATGGGGTTTTGGGACGTGAGGCACGGCGGACCAGCGACCGTCACCACCGCTATTGAAAGGCGCTCACTTGAACCTGGGTTGAACGGCAGATGAGCAACGCCTGACCGGCACATGAACGCCAGATGAACGCCGCCGTGGGAGCAGCAGCGCCCTGACAATGTCGGTATGTTTCGTCGACGACTCAGTCTGGTGCTGGTTCTGCTGGCCGCCGCCGTGGTGCTGCAGGCGGTGGCTGCGGTGCTGGCCGCTCGCGAGGCCGAGCGGCAGGTGGTGCGTGGCCGCATCGCCAGCGATATTCACCAGGGCTTTGTGGAGCTGTCGGCCACCAAGCAGCGCCTGCGCTCCTGGGTGACGCAATTCCAGATAGGCGCTGGCGGCGACGTGGCCGAGCGGGATGCGCTCGAGCAGCGCATGCGCGCCATCGTGGGCGAGCTGACGAACCTGACCGAGCGGGCATCGGTGATGGGTCTGGAAGCCGGCGCCGAGGCCGAGCAGGCGGCGCGGCAGGACGCGTTGCAGGTGCTGGGGCAAAGCGTGGAAACGCTGAGCGTGGCGATTCGGGAGAAACCACCGCTGTCGCCCAACGTGCAAGCCCGTCAGGCCTGGGACACCTTGACGGCTGTGTTCGAACGCTCGGAAGGGCGCGACTTGCGGCAGCTCATTGCCCAGAGCATTGAGCGCGAGCAGTTGGCCATGGACCGCGAGCGAGCGGCGGCCGACGCGTCGCTGGCCCGCATGCGGGCCTGGTGGATGGGCACCGCGCTGCTACTGGCCCTGGGCGCGCTGGGTGCCACGGCCTACTTTGGCCGCGCCTTGCGGCGCCCGCTGGACGCGCTGGCCGAAGGCGCCCAGGCGTTGCAGCAGGGGCAGCTGGAGCACCGCATCGACCTCACGGGGCGGGACGAGTTTGCCGAGGTTGCGTGCAGCATGAACGCCATGGCCCAAGAGCTGGAACAGCATCGACGGCGCGAGGAGCAGCAGCGCCAGTTGCTGGAGGCCACGGTGCGAGAACGCACCACCGACCTGCACCAGGCCAACGAATCGCTGCGCCGCACCGATGTGCGTCGGCGCCAACTGCTGGCCGACATCAGCCACGAGCTGCGCACGCCGACCACCGCCATCCGCGGCGAGGCCGAGGTGACGCTGCGCGGGCAGGACAAACCAGTGCCCGAGTACCGCGCAGCGCTGGCGCGCATCGTCGACATTTCGCGGCAGTTGGCCCGGGTAATCGACGACTTGTTGGCGATGGCCCGCACCGATCTGGAGACCTTCAGCCTGGTGCGGCAGCCCATGGCGCTGCAGAAGCCTTTGCTGGACGCCCTGAGGCAGGCCGCCGCCCTGGCGGGCGAGCACGGCGTGATCTTGAAGCCCGAGGGCAGGCCACCGGCACATTGCAAGGTGTTTGGCGATGCGCAGCGTCTCACCCAGCTGTTGATGCTCCTGCTGGACAACGCCATTCGGTACTCAGAACCGGGCGGCCTGGTGCGCTGGCAGGTCGGCGAGCGCGATGGCGCGGTGGAGGTGCGTGTGATCGACGAAGGCATCGGCGTGCCGCCCGACGAATTGGCGCAGGTGTTCGAGCGGCATTTCCGGGGCAGCGCCGCGCGGCGCTACCGCGCCAGCGGCAGTGGCCTGGGCCTGCCCATTGCACGCGCGCTGGCGCTGGCACATGGCGGCACGCTGGAGCTGCTGAGCCCTTGCAACCCGGCGGACGGCAAAGGCACCTGCGCGCTGCTGCGGCTGCCGCTGTGGAACGATCCCGACTCGATGCTGGGCGAGCTGCCCATGGCTTTGAGCGAACATCCCAACCCATGAACATCTTGCTGGTGGAAGACGATCCCCGGATCGCCGATTTTTTGCTGCGCGGCCTTCGCGCCGAGGGCCACCAGGTCCAGCGCGCCGCCAACGGCCACGACGGTCTGGCGCTGGCGCATGCCGCCGCCCGGCAGACCGCGCCGACGGACCCGGCCACGGTGCTGGTGCTCGACCTGATGCTGCCCGGCCTCAATGGCATGGAGATCTGCCAGACCCTGCGGGCGGCCGGTGTCGCCATCCCGATCCTCATGCTGACCGCCATGGGCTCGCTCGAAGACCGCGTGGCCGGCCTGCGCATGGGGGCCGACGACTACCTGTGCAAACCCTTTGAGTTCGAGGAGCTGCTGGCAAGGCTGGAGTCGCTGGCGCGGCGCACCCAGCCCCTGCAACCGGTCCGCTCGGCGCGTCTGCAGGTGAGCGACCTGGTGCTGGACCGCGAGAGCATGAAGGCCAGCCGCGCCGGGCAGCCGCTGGCGCTGACGGCGCGCGAGCTGGCCTTGCTGGAGCTGCTGATGAACGCGCCGGGGCGGCTGTTCAGCCGCGAGCGCATCCTGGCCAGCGTGTGGGGGCACAGCGAAGACCCGCTGACCAATGTGGTGGACGTGTACATCCGCCGCTTGCGCAGCAAGATCGACGAGGGCCATGCGAACGCCCTGATCCAGACCGTGCGCGGGCTGGGCTACCGGCTGGAGGCACCGGGGACGGCTCAAACCGATGTGTGAACAGGCCCTAGTTCCCCAACAGCTTTTCATGCAGGCGCTGGATTTCAGCGGAGCCCAGGCCGACGGGGCCGCGCAGATAGGTTGGTAGTCCACCGAACTCGTCGTCCATGCAGCGCCAGGCGGCCTGCAGAAAATCTGCTTGTACCTTCCACAGCACATCCAGCACTTCCGCAGGCGCTTCCTCGACCAGCCGGTGGTCGCGCTGGTACAGCTGGTTGGTCAGAAGGTAGTCTTCCATCACGTCATCGCGATGAACGCCCAGCAGTTCGAGCAGCAGCGCGGCGGCCATGCCGGTGCGGTCCTTGCCGGCGGTGCAGTGAAACACCATGGCCTGGTCGTGGGTTCCGATGCGCGTCAGAAGTCGGCCAAACACCGGGCCCTGCTGCAGAACGAACGCACGGTAGGTGTCGCGCATGATCTGCACGGCCTCGACGCGACTCGGTTGTTGGCCCCTTGCACGCAGCTCGCGCAAGCGCACCAATACCGTGGGCTCGATGGCCAGGTGCTCCTGCTCGGCACCCGGCAGGTTGTACGGAGTAGCCTCTCGCTCCAGATGTCCGCGCAGGTCCACACAGCGCGTCACCCGCAGCGCAAGCAGACGCTCGTGATCGGCCGCGTTGAGTCGCGCCAGGTGGTCGCTGCGGTAGACCTGCGCCCGGAGAACGTGGCGTCCATGCGATGTTGCCAAGCCTCCCACATCGCGGAAATTTGAGGCACCATCCAGTGCAACGACGGTGTTGGATCGATCAGGCTTCATGGTGAAATGGGGGTGGGACAAGCAGAAATTGATTGCCCATGGCCTGAGGCTATCGCGTCCACGCCGTCTGAGCGCGAAAAGCCATGCAAACCGAGCATCGTCATCGGCTATTCAAATAACGCGATGCAAGCGCTGCCCTCGGAAAACCATCAAACTGCTCTGGGCGGTCCAGCACCCCCGCCGCCTGCTTGCACGCGGATGCGCATGGCAAGGTTTTGATCTCCCCTCGCTTGGCGATCTGCGGTGCCGTGCCCTTCTTGCAAATGTGTCCCATGAGCCAAGCAACGGGTGTTCGGGCTGTGACCACGACACGTTCCACGCCTCTGCCGCGCTGGCCATCAAGACCGTCAGACTCGGTCGAGCAGCCCCACCCAGCGACGTTCCCTTCGCCGCCCTCACCCCATCAGGCCAACTGCCGCGTGCGCGACGGCGTCTCGCCAAACAGTGCCTTGTAGTCCTGCGAAAAGTGACCCATGTGCCAGAAGCCCCAGCGGGCCGCCGTGTCGGCAATGGTGCTCGATCGGGATGGCTTCTCGCGCAGCGCGCGGCGCACGGCGTTGAGCCGCACGGTGCGCAGGTAGGTGGCGGGGCTGGTGCCCAGGGTTTCCTGGAACCCGTTCTGCAGGGTGCGGCGCGTCACGTGCAGGCGGGTGCACAGCTCGGACACGCTCAGGGGCTGCTCCGGGTGTTCGAACACCAGCTCGCGCACCTTGCGCACCAGCTCCTGGCGGCGCAGCTGGCGCGGGTTCACGGCTTCGCTCAGGGTTTGCGGCATCACCACGTCGCAAAGCACGCTGAGCAAGGCTTCGCGCAGCGACCGCCGGCTGGCTTCGTGGTGCAGCGCTTCGGGCTGTTCCTGCAGGCAGCGCAGCACCTCGCGCACCATGCCGGCGAGGCGGTAGCGCTGCAGCGCGGTGAGGGCCTGCACGCGCGGCGCGCCGGCCCAGTGCTCGGGCCAGGGCTGCTGGTGCAGGGCCTGCACGTGGCGCGCCAGCTGTTCCTTGTCCAGCACCATGCCGTACAGGCCGTGGCCGGCGGGCACCTGCAGGTCGAACGGTTCTTCGCCACCGGCGAGCATGAGTTGCAGCCCGTGTGACGGGCGGCCCATGAAGCGCAGGCCCTGGTCGGCTTCGGGCACCGCCAGACCCACCCACACGCCGCCCGGCCAGGGGCGGCAGCGCTGGCTGGTGGCGCAGGTGGCGACTTCTTCGAACACCTGCAGGCCGTGGTCGACCAGCTCGTGCACCTCGCCGCTGAAGGTGCCGGGCGAGGTCTGCTCGTAGTGTTGTTCCCACGACGCCAGGTTGCGGGCGTGGATGTCCACGTCCTGCGTGCGTTTGACGCGGAAGCAGGCGGTGGCTGTGTCGGACTGCACCAACATGGCGTGCTCCTTCGAACGTGGTTCCAGTCGGTAGGCAGTATCAGGTTCCATGCCACCTGTCGACCCGCAGGAAAACCCGGCTTGCGCTATCCCGAATCGGAAAAAACGCCGCCCTCGCAGCGTCGCTTGCCCATTCGGGATAACGCCGCGCGCCGCAGATTGCACAAGATGCTGGGGCTGTCCGAGCGGTTTCGGGCGTCATCCACTCTTGATGCGAGCAACAACATGTCAACAACACCCAAGCTGGTATCGCGGGACCTCCAACCCGTGTTGGGCGCTTTCTCCCTGTGGGGCATCGCCGTGGGCCTGGTGATTTCTGGCGAGTATTTCGGCTGGAGCTACGGCTGGGCCAGCGCCGGCACGCTGGGTTTTCTGGTGGCCACGATGTTTGTGGCGCTGATGTACACCACCTTCATCTTCAGCTTCACCGAACTCTCCACCTCCATTCCCCACGCGGGTGGGCCGTTTGCCTATGCGCGACGCGCTTTCGGACCCACCGGTGGCTTCCTCGCAGGCTATGCCACGCTGGTGGAATTCGTGTTTGCGCCACCCGCCATTTCGCTGGCCATCGGCGCCTACCTGGGCCTGCAGTTCCCCGGGCTCGACCCCAAGGTGGCGGCGCTGGGCGCCTACGTGATCTTCATCACCCTCAACGCGTTGGGCGTGGGCATTGCCGCCATGTTCGAGCTGGTGGTCACGCTGCTGGCGGTGGGCGAGCTGCTGGTGTTCGCCGGTGTGGTCGCACCAGGCTGGTCGCTGGCCAATTTCACGGCCAACGGCTGGGCCGGGTCCGACACCTTCACCATGGGCACCTGGGCCGGGATCTTCGCGTCCATCCCGTTCGCCATCTGGTTTTTCCTGGCCATCGAAGGCGCGGCCATGGCGGCCGAAGAGGCCAAGGACCCGCGCCGCACCATCCCCATCGCCTACATCACCGGCATCCTCACCCTGGTGGTGTTGGCCTTCCTCGTGATGATCATGGCCGGTGGCGTGGGCGACTGGAGCCAGCTCGCCAACATCAACGATCCGTTGCCCCAGGCCATGAAGATGGTGGTGGGCGAGTCCAGCGGCTGGCTTCACATGCTGATCTGGATCGGCCTGTTCGGGTTGGTCGCCTCCTTCCACGGGATCATCCTGGGCTACTCTCGCCAGATGTTTGCGCTGGCCCGCGCCGGTTATCTGCCGGCTTACTTCGCTGTGGTGCATCCGCGGTTCAAGACGCCGGTGCGCGCGCTCATCGGCGGCGGCGTGGTGGGCGTGATCGCGGTGTTCAGCGACCAGTGGGTCACCTTCGGCGGCCTGCCACTCACCGCCAACATCGTCACCATGGCCGTGCTCGGCGCACTGGTGATGTACATCGTGTCCATGGCTTCGCTGTTCAAGCTGCGCAGGAGCGAGCCCCAGCTGGACCGCCCGTACCGCGCGCCGTTCTACCCGGTGTTCCCGGCCATCGCACTGGTCTGCGGCGTGGTCTGCCTGGCGGCGGTGGTGTACTTCAACGCCATGATCACCGTGCTGTTCCTGGGGTTGATGGCGCTGGCCTACCTGTACTTCCATTTCACCAGCCGACAGCGCGACGCAGCGCCGCTGGACGCCATGCTCGGCACCGCGGAATGAACCTGAGCGCCACCCTGGGAGGACGCAGCCACCGCTTCAGCAGCCTGCGCGAGGTGATGGCCAAGGCCACGCCGCTGCGCTCGGGCGACTGCCTGGCCGGCGTGGCCGCCGCCACCGAGCAGGAGCGGGTGGCCGCGCGCTGGGTGCTGGCCGACGTGCCGCTCGTCGCGTTCCTCAGCGAAGCGCTCATTCCGTACGAAGACGACGAAGTCACGCGGCTGATCATCGACAGCCACGACGTGCTGGCCTTCGCGCCCGTGGCCTCGCTCACCGTGGGTGGGTTTCGCGACTGGCTGCTTTCGCCCCAGGCCACGCCCGAGGTGCTGCGCGCGCTCGCCCCTGGCCTCACGCCCGAGATGGTGGCCGCGGTGAGCAAGCTCATGCGCAACCAGGACCTGATGCTGGTGGCCAAACGCTGTGAGGTGGTCACGCGCTTTCGCAACACGCAGGGCCTGCGCGGCCACCTCTCGGTGCGCCTGCAGCCCAACCACCCGACCGACGACCCCGCCGGCATCGTGGCCAGCATGATCGACGGCCTGATGCACGGTGCCGGCGACGCCGTGGTGGGCATCAACCCGGTGTCCGACAGCGTGCCCGACCTCGTGCGCCTGAACCATGTGCTGGCCGACGTGTTGGCGCGTGGCGAGATTCCCACGCAAAGCTGTGTGCTCACCCACGTGACCAACAGCATGCAGGCCATGGCCCTCGGCGCGCCGGTGGACCTGGTGTTCCAGTCCATCGCCGGCACGCAGGCCACCAACAGCTCGTTCGGCATCGACCTCGCGCTGCTCGACGAAGCCCACGCCATGGCGCAGGCGCTGGGGCGCGGCACGGTGGGCAACAACGTCATGTATTTTGAAACCGGCCAGGGCAGCGCGCTCTCGGCCAACGCGCACCACGGCGTGGACCAGCAAACCTGCGAGGCGCGCGCCTACGCGGTGGCGCGGCGTTACCGGCCGCTGCTGGTCAACACCGTGGTCGGTTTCATCGGGCCCGAGTATTTGTTTGACGGCAAGCAGATCACCCGCGCGGGGTTGGAGGACCACTTCTGCGGCAAGCTGCTCGGCCTGCCCATGGGCTGCGACATCTGCTACACCAACCACGCCGAAGCCGACAGCGACGACATGGACAACCTCATGGTGCTGCTGGCCACGGCGGGGCTGAATTTTTTGATCGGTGTGCCCGGCGCCGACGACATCATGCTGAACTACCAGAGCACCTCCTTCCACGACGCGCTGGTGCTGCGCGAGATGCTCGGCCTGAAGCGCGCGCCCGAGTTCGAGGCCTGGCTGCAGCGCGTGGGCCTCACGGGTGCACAGGGCCAGCTGTTGCCCGCGCCGAGCCAGCCCGCGCTGCCGCAGCTCCTCTGGACGTCGCCCACCCCATGACCACCCCCGCGCGCGACCCCTGGGCCCACCTGCGCCAACACACCTCGGCCCGCATTGCGCTGGGGCGCACCGGCGTGAGCCTGCCCACGCGCGAACTGCTCGACTTCTCGCTCGCCCACGCGCAAGCCCGCGACGCCATCCACCTGCCGCTGGACACCGACCGCCTGTGCGCCGAGCTGCTGCAGCAGGGTTGGCCCGCGCCGCTGCGGTTGCACAGCCAGGCGCGCGATCGCCACGAATACCTGTTGCGGCCCGACCTCGGGCGGCGGCTCGACGCCGCCAGCGGGGAGCGGCTCGACGCTGTTGCAGGCGATGGCCCAGACCTGGTGCTGGTGCTGGGCGACGGCCTCTCGGCGCTGGGCATCCAGCAACACGGCGCGGCGCTGCTGGGCGCGATCCGCCGTGCGCTCGATCCGATGTTGCGACTGGGCCCACTGGTGGTGGTCAGTCAGGCGCGCGTGGCCGTCGCCGACGAGGTGGGCGAACGCCTGGGCGCCGCTGCGGTGGCCCTGGTGGTGGGCGAGCGCCCCGGGCTGAGTTCACCCGACAGCGTGGGCATCTACCTCACCCACGCGCCGCGCGTGGGCTGCAGCGACGCGCAGCGGAACTGCATTTCCAACGTGCGCCCGGCCGGGCAGGACCTGGACACCGCCGCGCGCCGCCTGGCCTGGCTGCTCGGCGAAAGCCGGCGCCTGGGGCTGAGCGGCGTGGGGCTCAAGGACCACAGCGGACTGCCGCTCACCGGCCTGCCAGCCGGTTCGCCGACCTCCCGGCTGGACTGACGCCACGGGTCCGCGCTGGGGGGCGCAGGACTTAAACTGAAGCTGACCAAACCCCATCGGGTTGAGTTTTCCTCAAGCGCCATGCTCGACGCCCGCCAACTCGAAGCCCTCAACGCCGTGATCGAACACGGTGGTTTCGGCCCGGCCGCCAAGGCCCTCTCCATCACGCTGGCCGCCGTGTCGCTGCGCATCAAGTCGCTCGAAGACACGCTGGGCCAGCGCCTGCTGGTGCGCGGCAAGCAGGTGCGCGCCACGCCGGCCGGCCAGGCGTTGCTGGGCCATGTGAAGCAGGTGCGCCTGATGGAAGCCGACCTGCTCACCGGCCTGCAGGGCGGCGCGCCATCCCGGGGCGGCGTGCGCTGGCAAAGCCTGGGCGTGGCCATCAACGCCGACTCGGTGGCCAGCTGGTTTTTGCCGGGCGTGGCGGCCCTGCTGCAACGCCACCACCTGCTGCTGGAGATCCTGATCGACGACCAGGACCACACCCACGATGCCTTGAAAAGCGGCGACGTCATGGGCTGCGTGACCACGCTCACCACCGCCCTGCGCGGCTGCGTGGCCGAGCCGCTGGGCGTCATGCGCTACCGCTGCGTGGCCTCACCGGCGGTGGCGCAGCGCTGCCGCACGCCGCGCGGCGCGGTGTCGGTGCACAAGCTGCTGTCGCAGCCCGCGGTGATCTTCAACCGCAAGGACGCGCTGCAGGACACGTTTCTCGAACAGCACTTCGGCCTGCGCCAGCCCAACTACCCGCGCCATTTCGCCCCCGCGGTGGAAGCGTTCGAGACCGCCATCGAACTCGGCCTGGGCTGGGGCATGGTCCCCGAACAGCACCTGGTGGCCCGCCCCGGCCTGCAGGAAATCCTGCCCGACGCCACGGTGGACGTGGTGCTGTACTGGCAACACTGGGCGCACGAGTCGCTCTCGGCGCAGCGGCTCACGGCGGCAGTGAAGGAAGCGGCCGCGCGGCACCTGCGGCCCGTGCCGCCGTGAGGCCGGGGCCCGGCGCCTAAAATTGGGCCCATGCTCAAGATCAAACAGGAACTGCTCGACGGCCTCGCCGCTGAGCTCGACACACTTTTGCCCGGCGCGGCTGCGCGCGCGGCCTTCGAGTCGCCCAAGGTGGCGGCGCACGGCGATTTCGCCAGCACCGCGGCCATGCAGCTGGCCAAACCGCTCAAGCTCAACCCGCGCCAGCTCGCCGAGACCCTGCGCGCCGCCTTGCTGGCGCGCCCCGAGTACGCCCAGTGGGTGTCCGATGTCGACATCGCCGGCCCCGGCTTCATCAACATCCGCCTGAAGCCGTCGGCCAAACAGCAGATCGTGCGCGAGGTGCTGGGCGCCGGCGCGCGGTTCGGCATCGCCGAGCTCAATGGCCAGAAGCTGATGGTGGAGTTCGTCTCGGCCAACCCCACCGGCCCGCTGCACGTGGGCCATGGCCGCCAGGCCGCGTTGGGTGATGCGATCTGCAGCCTGTTCCAGACCCAGGGCTGGAGCGTGCACCGCGAGTTCTATTACAACGACGCGGGCGTGCAGATCGCCACGCTGGGCACCTCCACCCACCTGCGCGCGCAGGGCTTCAAGCCGGGTGATCCGCAGTGGCCCGAGAACGCCTACAACGGCGATTACATCGCCGACATCGCGGCCGATTTCCTGGCGAAGAAAACCGTCACAGCCGACGACCGCGCCTTCACCGCCAGCGGCGACATCAACGACCTCGACGGCATGCGCCAGTTCGCGGTGGCCTACCTGCGCCACGAACAGGACCTGGACCTGCAGGCCTTCGCGGTGAAGTTCGACCACTATTACCTGGAGTCCAGCCTGTACACCAGTGGCCGGGTCGAGGCGACGGTGCAGAAGCTGATCGACGCCGGCAAGACCTACGAGCAAGACGGCGCGCTCTGGCTCAAGAGCACCGACTACGGCGACGACAAGGACCGCGTGATGCGCAAGTCCGACGGCTCGTTCACCTACTTCGTGCCCGACGTGGCGTACCACATCAGCAAGTGGGAACGCGGTTTCACCAAGGTGATCAACATCCAGGGCACTGACCATCACGGCACCATCGCCCGCGTGCGCGCCGGCCTGCAGGCGGCGAACGTCGGCATCCCCGCCGGCTACCCCGACTACGTGCTGCACACCATGGTGCGCGTGGTCAAGGGTGGCGAAGAGGTCAAGATCAGCAAGCGCGCCGGCAGCTACGTGACGTTGCGCGACCTGATCGAATGGACCAGCAAGGACGCGGTGCGCTTCTTCCTGCTCAGCCGCAAGCCCGACACCGAATACACCTTCGACGTGGACCTGGCGGTGCAGAAGAACAACGACAACCCGGTCTACTATGTGCAGTACGCGCACGCGCGCATTTGTTCGGTGCTGGCCAGCTGGGGCGGTGACACCGCCACGCTGAAGGACGCCGACCTGGGTGCGCTGGACAGCGCGCCCGCCCAGGCCCTGATGCTGCTGCTGGCCAAGTACCCCGCCATGCTCGCCGACGCGGCGCGCGATCTGGCGCCGCACGACGTGACTTTCTATTTGCGCGAACTGGCCGCGAGCTACCACAGCTACTACGACGCCGAGCGCATCCTGGTCGACGACGCCGTGGTGAAAACAGCGCGTCTGGCCCTCGTCGCTGCCACCGCACAGGTATTGCACAATGGTTTGGCTGTGCTGGGCGTCGGTGCTCCGCAAAAAATGTGATGGCGAAACAAGCGATGAAAAAGAAAACCGTGCAATCCCGAAGCTCCCTGGGCGGCACCCTGATTGGTTTTGTGGTGGGCTTGCTCGTGGGGCTCGGCATTGCCCTGGCGGTGGCGGTGTACGTGACGCGCGTGCCCATCCCCTTTGTCGATCGCAACGTCTCGCGCAACGCCGGCCAGGACGCGCTGGAGGCCGAGCGCAACAAGGGTTGGAACCCCAACAAGATGCTCAATGGCGATGTGGCGACGCCGCCCGCCCCGGCGGCGGTGCCGCCGGAAGCAGCGGGCGCCATTGTGGTGCCGCCCGCCGACGGCAAAAGCTTGCCGCCGGTGCCCGCCGCCAGCAAGCCGGGAGCCGATCCGCTGGGTGAATTGGCCCAATCCCGCCTGGGCACCCCGGCGGCCGGCTCTCCCGCTGCGGCACCCGGCGCGGCCCCTGCGCCCGGCGCCGATCCGTTCACCTATTTTGTGCAGGCGGGCGCCTACCGTTCGCCGGAAGATGCAGAAGCGCAGCGTGCCAAGCTCGCCATGCTGGGCATCAACGCCGATGTGACCGAACGCGAGCAATCCGGTCGCACCGTTTACCGCGTGCGCGTGGGTCCGTTCAACCAGAAGGCGCTGGCCGACCTCACCCAGGAACAACTGGAAGTCAACGGCGTTGAGGCGGCGTTGGTGCGGGTGCAGCGCTGATTCGAAACGCAGGACGGTCGGGAACTTTCGACCGCAGCGCCTGCCCCAAGTCCGTTCAACCAAGGAGTTTGATCCCATGCAACGTCGCGATTTTTCCCGCTCCCTGCTGGCCGCCGGCACCACCGCCGTGGCCGTTGCCGGTGGTCTGACGCTCACGCCCGCGCTGGCCCAGCGCGTGGCGCCCAAAGAGGGCACCGACTTCATCCGCCTCAAGAGCCCGGCGCCCGTGGAGAGTCCGGCCAGCCAGATCGAGGTGGTCGAGTTCTTTGCCTACAGCTGTGTCCACTGCTTCAATTTCGAGCCGGCGTTTGACGAGTGGGCCAAGAAGAAACCGGCCAACGTGAATGTCCGGCGCATGCCGGTGGCGTTCAGCCCGGCCTTTGTGCCCATGCAGCGCCTGTACTTCACGCTGGAGGCCATGAAACTGGTGGACCGGCTGCACAGCAAGGTGTTCGAGGCCATCCATGTGGACCGCCAGCAGCTCACCACCCAGCCGGTCATCACCGCCTGGATCGAGAAACAGGGTGGTGTGGACATGGCCCGCTTCAACGAGTTCTACAACGGCGCTGCCGTGGGGCTGGCCAACAAGGCCACCCAGTTGCAAGACGCCTACAAGGTCGAAGGCACGCCCTCACTCGGCGTGGCCGGGCGCTTCTATGTGAACGGCCAGGGCCCCCGCACCCTGGTGGTGGCCGACGCGCTGATCGCCGAATCGGCCCGCAAGGCCTGAGCCCTTCCCCCGGCCAGGACAGAAGCCCGCCGCCCGGCGGGCTTCGTCTTTGGTGCAGGCCATCTCGCTGTCGGTGCGGCGCAGATGCGGCATCCCGTGAGAAAAGAGTCGGTAAAGCAGCCCTCAGGTGCATTCGGGATGCGGCACGTCGCTACAATGAATGCAAGTTTCGTGCCCTAATACCCCATGCATTCCAACCAGCCCTGCTTCCCCCTCCGTCGGTCATTCTGGCCGGGCACCTGCCTGGTGGTGGGGCTGCTCCTGACCGGTGCGGTGCAGGCCGAAAAAGCCGACCGCAACCTGCCGCTCAACGCCGAGTCCGACGCACTGCGTTACGACGACGCGCGCCAGACCAGCATCTTCACCGGCAACGTGGTCATCACCAAAGGCACCATCGTGATCCGCGGTGCCAAGGTGGAGGTGCGCCAGGACGCGCAGGGCAACCAGTTCGGAACCGTCAACGGCAGCCCGGGGTTTTTCCGCCAGAAGCGCGACGGGGTGGACGAGTTCATTGAGGGCACCGCCCAGCGCATCGAGTACGACAGCCAGGCCGACACGGTGCGTTTTGTGGGTGACGCCGTGCTCAAGCGCTTCAAGGGCACCCAGCTCAACGATGAAACCACCGGCAGCGTGATTGTTTACAACAACACCAGCGATGTGTTCACGGTGGATGGTGGCGTGGCCAACCGCACCGCCAACAACCCCACCGGCCGTGTGCGCGCCATGCTCACGCCGGTGCCCAAGGCCGGCGCGCCCGTCGCCACACCCGCGCCACCGGCCAACCTGCGCCCCAGCAACCAGCTCGGCGAGGGGCAACAGTGACGGCCATGCCTTCGGCACAGACCTTGAGTCCCGGCAAACGCCCGTCACCGGTCCCCGACGTCAGCCGCCTGGAGGCCCAGGGCCTGCAAAAAGCCTACGGCAGCCGCAAGGTGGTCAAAGACGTTTCCCTCGCGGTGTTCAAAGGCGAGGTGGTCGGGCTGCTCGGCCCCAACGGCGCCGGCAAGACCACCTCCTTCTACATGCTGGTCGGCCTGCTGCGCTCGGACGCCGGGCAGATCCTGCTCGACGGTCAGGCCATCCAGGACCTGCCGATCCACCGCCGTGCGCGCCTGGGCCTGGGTTACCTGCCGCAGGAAGCGTCCATCTTCCGCAAGCTCAACGTGGCCGACAACGTGCGTGCCGTGCTGGAGCTGCAGGAAGACGACGCGGGCCAGCCCCTGGGCAAAGCCGCCATCGAGGCCCGGCTCGACGAGCTGCTCAAGGACCTGCACGTCGACCACCTGCGCGATTCGCCCGCGCCAGCCCTCTCGGGCGGTGAACGCCGCCGGGTCGAGATCGCCCGGGCCCTGGCCACCAACCCGCGCTTCATCCTGCTCGACGAACCTTTCGCCGGCATCGACCCGATCGCGGTGATCGAGATCCAGCGCATCATCGGCTTCCTCAAGTCGCGCGGCATCGGCGTGCTCATCACCGACCACAACGTGCGTGAGACGCTCGGCATCTGCGACCGCGCCTACATCATCAACGACGGCCATGTGCTCACCAGCGGCACGCCGGCCGAGATCGTGGAAAACGCCGACGTGCGCCGCGTCTACCTCGGCGAACACTTCCGGATGTGATGAAAAGCAGCCACTTGTTGCACTGCTGTGCAATTTCACCGGCGCGAGGTGTCCCATCCAGGGCCCCCGCGGATCCGGCTTTGCCGGTACCAGGGTGCGCCCCCCTGGGGGGGACGCGCGCAGCGCGGCGGGGGGGCGGCCTGTGAAACAAGGCCTGTCGTTACGCGTTTCGCAGCACCTGGCGCTCACGCCCCAGTTGCAGCAATCCATCCGCCTGCTGCAACTCTCCACGCTGGAGATGGCGCAGGAGGTCGAGCAAATGCTCGACGAGAACCCGTTTCTGGAGCGCTCCGAAGACGCCGCCGACCGTGAAACTTTCGGGCTGGACCAGACCGATGTGCCCGTGAGCGCGGGTGAGCAGATCGCCGAAGCCTCGGTGGCGCCCGACATGCCCGAGGCGCCGGGCCCGATGCTCTCCGGCACCGATTCGAGCAGCAGCACGAGCAGCAGCACGAGCAGCGACACCGGCGACGGTGACGGTATCGAGGGAAAGCTCGACGGCGCCACGCCGGTGGAAGAAAGCTGGGAGGGCGACGGCACGGTGGAGATGGCACCGGACGACAGCGAGTGGGGTGGCGACGCACCCGCGCGCAACAACAATGGGTCGGGCGACGACGACACGGCGAGTGCCGCCGACCTGGCCCGAGCGCACGTCAGCATGCAGGACTTCCTGCACGACCAGGCGCGCTGCCTGCGCCTGTCGGAAGAAGACCGCGCTGCGTTGTATTTCCTGATCGAGTCGCTCAGCGACGACGGTTACATCGAAGACACCCTGTCCACGCTGGCCGCCGCCTGGCAAGCCCTCTCGGGCCGCACGGCCAGCGACGACCCCAACGAAGGACTGGAAGAGCGCGAAGCGCTGGAGCAGCGCCTGGCCATGGCCCTGCAGCTGCTGCAGCACATGGAGCCCGCCGGGGTGGGCGCGCGCAACCTCGCCGAGTGCCTGCGCCTGCAGATCCTGGAAATGCGCAACACACCCGAAGCCCGCGCGGCCCTGGCCATTTGCGGGCAGTCCATGGAGCTGGTGGCCAAGCGCGATGTGAAGCGCCTGTGCAATCTCTGTGGTCTGGACGACGAAGCGGTGCGCGCTGCGCTCGGCCTCATCGCCCGCCTGGAGCCCAAGCCGGGCCGGCGCTTCCTGGACCTGGAGCGCAACGTGGTCGTTCCCGACGTGCTGGTCACGCGCGCCGGCCGCGGCTTCAAGGTGCTGCTCAACCCCGAGGTGATGCCGCGTTTGCGTGTGCACGACGTGTACGCCAGTGCCATGCGCCAGAACCGCGGCGGGCGCGACAACGGGGGCGAGGCGGGCCACGCGGCCATGCAGCAGCGCCTGCAGGAGGCACGCTGGTTCATCAAGAACATCCAGCAGCGCTTCGACACCATCCTGCGCGTGTCCAGCGCCATCGTCGAGCGCCAGCGCAATTTCTTCATGCACGGCGAACTCGCCATGCGCCCGCTGGTGTTGCGCGAGATCGCCGACGAACTCGGCCTGCACGAGTCCACCATCAGCCGCGTGACCACCGCCAAGTACATGTCCACGCCGTTCGGCACCTACGAGCTCAAGTACTTCTTCGGCTCATCGCTGGGCACCGAGACCGGTGGCAACGCGTCCAGCACGGCCGTGCGCGCGCTGCTCAAACAGTTCATCGCCGCCGAAGAAGCCTCCAAGCCGCTGTCGGACAACCAGCTCTCCGATCTGCTGCGCGAGCAGGGCATCGAGTGCGCGCGCCGCACGGTGGCCAAGTACCGCGAGGCGCTGCGAATCGCGCCTGCGAACCTGCGTAAGTCGCTATGACCCCCACGCTCCACCGCTCCGCGGGTCGCTGCCCCCCGAGGGGGCTGTTTCGCCTTGGGGCGGCCCGGCGGCGAAACGTTCCCTTATGAACCAACTCCAAGTTTTTCTGCCCTGCGCCGCCGGCGTGGAGGACATGCTCGCCGCCGAGGTCAAGCGCATCACCGGCGTGGACGCGCCGCACAAGGCGCGCGGCGGAGTGGCGCTCAACGCTTCGTGGCGCGACGCCATGCGGCTCAATTTGCACAGCCGCCTCACACAGCGCGTGCTGGTGCAGCTCTGGCACGGCGGCTACCGCTCCGAACAAGACCTGTACCACGCCGCCAGCGAGGTGGCCTGGGAGATCTGGTTCACGCCGGCGCAAACCATCAAGGTCGAGATCACCGCGCAGCACAGCCCGCTGACGTCGCTGAACTTTGCGGCGCTCAAGGTGAAAGACGCCATCTGCGACCGCTTCCGCGAGAAGCGCGGCGAGCGGCCCAGCGTGGACACCACCTGGCCCGACGTGCGCATCTACGTACACCTGACCACCGAGACGGTGAGCCTGTACATCGACACCTCGGGTGAGCCGCTGTTCAAGCGCGGCTGGCGCGAGGACAAGGGCGACGCGCCGCTGAAGGAAACCCTGGCCGCGGCCATGATCGCCGCCACCGGCTGGGACGCCTGTGCCGACCAGCCGCTCGACGAGATCGTGCCGCTGTACGACCCCTGCTGCGGCAGCGGCACGGTGGTGATCGAGGCGGCGCAGATCGCGCTTAACATCCCGCCCGGCTATTTGCGCCGCTTCGCGTTCGAGAAGCTGCTGCCCTTTCAGCCCCACGTGTGGCAACCCATTCTGGATGAGGCCGAGCGCCAGCAACGCGACTGGCCCGAGGGCCACCCGCCCATCGTGTTCGGCAGCGACGTGTCCTTCCGCATGGTCGACTTCGCGCAGCGCAACGCCGAGCGCGCGGGCGTGGCCCACGCCATCGAACTGCGCGGCGGTGATGCGCTGCAACGCATGCCGCCGAGCGACAAGCCCGGCGTCATGCTGCTCAACCCGCCGTATGGCGAGCGCATTGCCGCCGCTGGCGTGGCGGGGCAAAGTTCGGAAGACCGCGCCAGCGCGCGGGCCCAGCGCGCGGCGCCGCGCGAGCCGCGCACCTTCACGGTCGGCAAAGCCGCGCCACCCGCACCTGGTCTCGGACGCGAGAGTGCGCAGATGGCGGACGGTGGCGACGGCAGCGACTTCTTCAGCCAGCTCGCCGCCCACTGGAAAAGCCACTACGCCGGCTGGACCGCCTGGCTGCTCACGCCCGACCTCAAGCTGCCCGGCAAGATGCGCTTCAAGGAGTCGCGCCGCGTGCCGCTGTGGAACGGCCCGATCGAATGCCGTCTGTTCCGCTTTGACTTGACGGCGCGCAGGCCGCGGCCCGAGCCCGACATCGAGGACTGAGCGTGGTCGAGGTGCCGGACACCACCCAAGCGCTGGTGCTCGACACCAACATCGCGCTCGACCTCTTCGTGTTCCAGGACGCCGCCACCGGGTCTTTGCGCGAGAAGGTGGAGCGTACCGACGGTGCGTGGATCGCCACCGCCGCCATGCGCGAAGAACTCGTGCGTGTGCTCGACTACCCGCAGATTGCGCGCCGCCTCAAAGCGCAGACCCGACCTGCGCAAGACGTGCTCAATGCGTTCGACCGTTGCACCCGCCTCGTGGCCGAGGCGCCCAAGGCGGCCTACACCTGCAAAGACCCCGACGACCAGAAGTTCATTGATCTCGCGGCGGCGCACCGCGCCACACTGGTGAGCAAGGACGACGCGGTGCTGTGCATGGCCAAACGCCTGGCGCGCGTCGGTGTGCAGGTGTGCCGTGAGTGGAGTCCGAGCCATGTTGATTGAAACGCGTGGGTTGTTGCTGGTTGTGGGTGCCGTGTTCTCTGCGAACGCCTGGGCGGTGCAAAGCTGCGAGCTCAACGGCGAAAGCGTGAGCCGCGCCAACGGCCACACCACCGCCGGCAAGAGCGGTGTGATGCACTGCACCGACGACAGCGGCCAGGTGCGCCGGCTCGACCAGACCCTGCGCGATGGCAAGTATGTGGGTCCGGTGCTCATGGTGCTGGCCGACGGCGAGCGGCGCGAATACAGCCTGAACGAACGCGGCAACCGCGACGGCGTGGCGCGCACCTTCGACGCCAAGGGCACGCTGCGCAAAGAGGAAAACTTCGAAGACGGCAGCGCTGTGGGCGTACAGAAAAACTTTGCCGAGGCCGGCCACCTGCAGGCGCTGCACTTCGCCGCTGGCCGGCGTACCGTGCTCAGCATCGGCTACCTCGCCGATGGCCGCCTGACCGAGCTGCGCTGCGCTGCCGTGACGCTGGTGCCGCAAGACCGCGAGGTGTGTGGCCACACGGGTCGCGCCAGCGATGTGACGCTGCACCGCGCAGATGGCCAGCCCGCCGGCACCGTGAGCTTCCTGCAGGGCCAGATGCAGCGCCAGACCGTGCTGGACCGCGAAGGCCGGCTCGTGCGCAACGAAGAACTCAAGGACGGGCGGCGCATCAAGCGGGTGTTTTACGCCTCGGGCCAGCCTCGGTCAGAAGCCGATTTCATCGAACGCGACCCCAACAGCCGCGAAGGCCGCGAAGGGGTTGCACGCGAATGGGCCGAGAGCGGACAACTCACACAGGAAACCACCTGGGCTGAGGGTTACGAGCAGCGCATCCAGCAGTGGTACCTGAACGGGAAACAGAAGGCCCGCCAGCAGATTCGCCGCGACGGTCGCAACCAGGAGCGCACCACCGAGAGCTTCTGGGACACCGGACTGCCCGCCGCGGTGAACGTGGAGCGCAACGGCCGACTGCTGGGCTGGCAGAAGTACTTCACCGAAGCGGGCGTGCTGGCGGCTGAAGACGAACACGGCGAGCGCGGTGTGCTGCTGCGCCGCAAGTCGTACGACGCGCAAGGCGTGTTCGTTCGCGAAGAGCGGTTTCTGGAAGACGGTTCGCGCATCTGAAGTCTGCGCCCGCCTGGGGGCTGTGACAAGTCGCATCGGTGGTCGTTGCAGGCGTTCGATCCCGCCCATGCGTCCGCCAGTCGCATCAACGTGTTCCCCTGTCGCCGGTATGCCACCCGTCTCTTTTTGGCGATGTAACCGTCCGTACACTTCGACGCTTCATTCCAAGGGAGATACCCATGATTCGTCACGCAACACTTGTTGCAGGCGCGCTCGCGCTCACCGGTTGCGCATCGGTGATCAATGATGTGACCCACCCGATCAAGGTCGAAACGAAAACGCAGCCGGGTGCCGTGGTTGTCGGCGCCGAGTGCAAGCTGACGAACGACTATGGCGTGGTTCAGCTCAGGTCCGGTGACACCGCGCAGGTCCGCCGCTCCAGCAAAGACCTCGACATCGTGTGCAAGGACCCTGCCAATCCCGATGCCGTGGCCAAGGCCATTTCGCGTGCGAATGGCGGCATGTTTGGCAACATCCTGTTGGGTGGTGGTATCGGTGCCATCATCGACCACAACAAGGGCACGGCCTACTCCTACCCGATCTGGGTGCAGCTGGTGTTCGGCAAGTCGCTGGTGTTCGATCGCTCGACCGAAAAGGACGGTGTGCCCACCGTCGGCACGGAAGCGCCTGCCGCCACCGCCAGCAAGTAAACCGCCTCAAGCCAACCCGAACCGGTCCGCATGCGCCTGCGGCCAGTAGGTGCTGAACACCTTGTGCTGGCCGGTGAGGTCGTGCAGCAGGGCGCCGGGCAGGGTTTCGGGGAGCAGGTTGGCGAGCAGGCGCACCTCGTTCTGGTTCACGCGGCGCACCAGGTGGTGGGCGGTGATTTCAGCGGGGTGTTGCAGGCCGGCGGCCTGGATGAGTTCCTGCAGCGCCATCAGCGTGCGCTGGTGGAACTGGAACACGCGCTCGGCCTTGTCGGGCACCACCAGCGCCTGCTGGCGCACCGGGTCTTGCGTGGTCACGCCGGTGGGGCACTGGCCGGTGTGGCAGCTCTGGGCCTGGATGCAGCCCAGCGCGAACATGAAGCCGCGCGCGCTGTTGCACCAGTCGGCGCCAATCGCCATGGCGCGCACGATGTCGAAGGCGCTGATGACCTTGCCGGCGCAGCCGATCTTGATGCGGTCGCGCAGGTTCACGCCCACCAGCGTGTTGTGCACCAGGCGCAGACCCTCCTGCAGCGGTGCGCCCACGTGGTCGGTGAACTCCAGCGGCGCCGCGCCGGTGCCACCCTCGGCCCCGTCGACCACGATGAAGTCCGGCGTGATGCCGGTCGCCAGCATCGCCTTGACGATGGCAAACCACTCCCACGGATGACCGATGCACAGCTTGAAGCCCACCGGCTTGCCGCCGGCGAGTTCGCGCAGGCGCACGATGAAGTGCATGAGTTCGATGGGGGTGGAGAACGCGCTGTGCGCCGCGGGCGAGACACAGTCGTGGCCCACGATCACGCCGCGCGCGGCCGCGATCTCGGGCGTGACCTTCGGCCCCGGCAGCACACCGCCGTGCCCGGGCTTCGCGCCCTGGCTGAGCTTGATTTCGATCATCTTCACCTGCGGGTCCATCGCGTTGGCCTGGAAGCGCTCGGGGCTGAAGTGACCTTGCTCGTCGCGGCAGCCGAAGTAGCCCGAGCCGATTTCCCAGATCAGGTCGCCGCCGTGCAGCCGGTGGTAGGCCGAGATCGAGCCTTCGCCGGTGTCGTGCGCGAAGCCGCCGCGTTTGGCGCCCGCGTTGAGCGCCTGGATCGCGTTGGCCGAGAGCGCGCCGAAGCTCATGGCCGAGATGTTGAACACGCTGGCCTCATAGGGTTGCGTGCAACCCGGCCCGCCGATCGTGACGCGGAAGTCGTGCGAGGCGATCAGACTGGGCGCCATCGAGTGGTTGAGCCACTCGTGGCCGGTGGCGTTCTGGTCCACCTGCGTGCCGAAGGGGCGCTTGTCGGTCTCGCCTTTGGCGCGCGCGTACGCCAGGCTGCGCTGGCTGCGCGAAAACGGCGACGCTTCGTTGTCGCCTTCGAGAAAGTACTGGCGGATCTCGGGGCGGATCTTTTCCAGCATGAAGCGCAGGTGGCCGATGACGGGGTAGTTGCGCAGCACCGAGCTCTTGGTTTGGCGCAGGTCGAACACACCGAGCACCGAGAGGCCGGTGAACACCAGGAACCAGAAGCCGCCGATGCCGAACGCGATCAGCGTGAACAGGCTCAGCAACGCCAGCACCACACACAGGCCAAGCGCGGTGTAGCGCACGGGGTAGAGGGCGTTGAGGCGGTCGAGCATGCGGGCTTTCGGCAAAGGGTGCGGAATACACTTCAGCCCATCATAAAACCCGGGCCTCTGCAGGCCACACGATCCCATGAACACCCCCCTGAACACGTCGTCCGACCCGGCCGTCGCGCTGGACAACGACGATTACGACGCGCTCGACGCGATCCTGGACGACCTGCGCACGCGCGGTGAAGACGTGCCGCAGTGGGAGTTCTGCGAAGGCGCCATGGCCGCGCTGCTGTGCACGCGCCGCCCGATCGAGCCGGCCGAGTTCCTGCCCATGCTGCTGGGCACTGGCCCCCTGCCCACCGCGCCGCAGGAAGACGGGACGCACTTCGCCAACACCGCGCAGTACGAACAATTCATGGCGCTGTGGGCGCGCCGCAGCGCCGAGGTCTCGATCTCGCTGGCATCGCCGGTGGACACGCTGGAAGACGAGCGCAGCTACCACCCGGAGCTGATGGACGTGCGCGGCGCCGTGGCTTCACTGCCCGAAGCCGAGCGCGCCGATTTCAAGGACCAGGAGTTGCCCGCCTACGCGCAGGTGTGGGCGCTGGGCTTCATGTTCGTGGTGGAAAACTGGCCCGAAGACTGGGAGCCGCCACGCGACAAGGACACCGCCGCCTGGATCGACGAGGCGCTGGAGCATGTGGTGGCCCTGACCGAGGACGACACCGGCCAACCCACGGTCAACATGCACGCCGAAGACGGCCCGCCCAGCGTGAGCGACGAGCGCCTCAACGCGTTCGGCGCGGCGATCTGGGCCGTGTACGACCTGGCCCAGATCGGCCGCAGCCTGGGACCGCGCGTGGAGCCGATCCGCAAGGCGGAGACGCCGGGGCGCAACGATCCGTGCCCGTGCGGGAGCGGCAAGAAGTTCAAGAAGTGCCACGGTGCCTGAAGGAAGCAGGCCCCCACGCTCCGCCGCTGCGCGGGTCGCTGCCCCGGGACCGGGAAGGGCCCCGGTCCTTGCCGGGTCCGGGGGCTGATCCGGCTTGGGGCGGCCCGGCGCCGGATCGGTCCCGCCCGCTCACTTCAATTCAAACGGCCCACCCTGCACCAGCGCACGCTGGTAGGCAGGCCGGGCGTGGATGCGCCGCAGCCAGTCCATGAGCTTGGGGCGGCTTTCGTTCAGCCCCGCGCGCGCGGCGGCGGCTTCCACCGGAAAACTCATCTGTACATCGGCCGCGCTGAATGAGCGCCCGGCGAACCAGTTCGAGGTGGCAAGTTCGCCTTCGAGAAAATCCAGGTGCTGCGTGAGGTTGGGTGTGATGAAGCGTTTGTGCACCGTGGCCGAGATCGCCTTGGCGATCGGGCGCACCAGCAGCGGGGCTTTCTCCACCTCGTCGAACACCAGCTTCATCAGCAGCGGCGGCATCAGCGAGCCTTCGGCGTAGTGCAGCCAGTAGCGGTAGCGCAGAAACGAAGGCGTGCCGGGTTCGGGTGAGAACTTGCCTTCGCCGTAGCGCTCCACCAGGTACTCGATGATCGCGCCCGACTCGGCCAGCGTGGCCTGCCCGTCGGTGACGACCGGTGACTTGCCCAGCGGGTGCACTTTCTTCAGCGCGGGCGGCGCCAGCATCGTCTTGGGATCGCGCTGGTAACGCTCGATCTGGTAGGGCACGCCCAACTCTTCGAGCAGCCAGAGCACGCGCTGCGAGCGCGAGTTGTTGAGGTGGTGGACGGTGAGCATGGGTGTCTTTCAGTCGGTGGTGGTCATGAAGCTGCGCAAGGCCGCGGCGGTGGCCTCGGGCAGTTCTTCGGGAATGAAATGGCCCGCCGGCAGCGCCTCGCCGCTCACGGTGCCCGCGCACTGGGCTTGCCACAGCGCCAGCGGATCAAACAGCTTCTGCACCACGCCGCGCTGGCCCCACAGCACCAGCGTGTCGCAGGCGATGCGTTGTCCGCGCTCGCGGCTGTCGCGGTCGTGATCGAGGTCGATGCCGGCGCTGGCGCGGTAGTCCTCGCAGGCGCTGTGGATGGCCTCGGTGCGGCAGAAGCAGCGTTCGTACTCGGCCAGTGCCCGCGGTTCGATGTGGGGCAGACGGGCGCCGCCTTGCGCCGAACCCCAGCCGCCCAGCTTGGCATGCAAATAGGCCTGCGCGTTGCCACCGATCATGAGCTCGGGCAGCGGCGCGGGCTGGATCAGGTGGAACCAGTGGTAGTAGGCGCGGGCAAAGGCCATGTCGGTGCGGGCGTACATGTCCAGCGTGGGCGCGATGTCGATCACGCAGAGCCTGCGCACCCGCGCCGGGTGGTCCACCGCCAGTCGGTGCGCCACGCGGCCACCGCGGTCGTGGCCGCACAGAAAGAAGGTGTCGATGCCCAGCGCATCCACCACGTCGATCACGTCTTGTGCCATCGCGCGCTTGCTGTAGGTGCTGTGGTCGCTCTCGCCGGGCGCGTGCGACGAGTCGCCGTAACCCCGCAGGTCGGGCAGCACCAGCCGAAAGTGCGACGCCAGCTCGCATGCCACGCGGTGCCACATCACGTGGGTTTGCGGAAAACCGTGCAGCAGCACCAACGCCGGTCCGTCGGGCCGGCCACCCACGCGCACCGCAGCGTGTCCGCCCTGGGTCTGAATCTGTTGAAGCTTGAAGTCGGCGAACCAGTCGGGGGTCATGTGGGTGCTTTCTGGCGGGTGGTGGCGTCTGGGGCCGAGGTTCAACGTGAGAGAACGAACGAAGCCTCGGCCAGCGCCACGCCATTGACCCGCAGCTCCATGCGGTGCAGCCCCGGGTAGAGCGTTCGCGTGGTCACGGGCTTGAGGCTGTGGCGTTTGTCCAGTGTGCGTGTTTCGCCGGCGGCCAGCGTGAGTTTCCAGCCCTTGAACACCTTGGGCGAGGTGCCGCCGTTGGCCCGCACGTGGTGCACCGCGTAGTCGATTTCCAGCGGCTGGGGCTGGTGTGAGGTGGACTGCAGCGTCACGCTCAGGCCGAGCGATTCGCCCACCGATGCGCTGGTGGCCGACAGGCTCAGCCCGACCCGCCCCTGCAGGCCGCTGGCCAGCCCCCACGCGGCGAGTGTGGGGGCATGGCCTTGTTTGATGAGGCTGCGGCTCGCATGGCGCAAGAGCGCACGGCGCTCGGGCGTGGTCTGGATCAGGTGGTCTCTCACCCAGCCTGCCACGAGACCCGGGTGGTCCTTGGCGATGTCGTTGAGGTGGTTGGCCACGCTGCGGCGCACGTAGCTGCTGGGGTCGTCCTGCAACACGCGCAGCAGCGGCAGCGCGGGCGTGGGGTCGGCCACCAGCGCCTGCAGGCGCAGGCCCCAGGGCAGGCGGGGGCGGCTGCCTTCGCTCACCAGCCGGCGCACGTGCGCGCTCGGGTCGTTGGCCCAGCGCGCGAGCACTGGCCACACGGCATCGGGCTGCTGCTGGATGAAGGGGCGGATGGCGAACTCGGCGGTGGAGCGCTGGGTGAGCGCGTGCAGGCAGGTCAGCGCGCGCGGCACGTCGTGCTGGCCGTGGCGCGCCACGAATTCCCCCATGGACCAGATCACCCAGCCGGCCAGACCGGTGCTCATCTGTGCGTTGGACAGTCCAACGGGTTCGCCTGGGGCGTCCAGCGGCAATGCGGGTGCGAGGCTGGCCTCCAGCACGGTGCACGCGCTGTTGAAATCGTCGGGCAGCGTGGCGCGCATCGCGTCGGCCAGTTGCAGCATGCGCGCCTTGAGTTCGAGCGCGTCCAGGCCTTGGTTGGCCAGCGCTTCGAAACGCGGGCGGTCAAAGCCGGTCCACGCGCGCTGCAGGTGCTGGCCGGCATGCGCCACCGTGCCGGCGTTGATCAGGTTCTTGAACGGTTCCATGCGCGCCGCCCTCAGGGCAGGCGTTGCAGCAGACCGGCCAGCGCGTGGCGCACGGTGGCGGCGCGCACGGCCGCGCGGTCGCCGTCAAAGCGCTGGTGCTCGGTGAAGGTCCCCGCCGGTGTGGCCCAGCCGAACCACACGGTGCCCACCGGTTTGTCGGCGCTGCCGCCGGTGGGGCCGGCCACGCCGGTGACGGCCACGGCGAGTTGCGCGGGCGAGTGGGCGAGTGCGCCCGCGGCCATGGCGCGCGCCACCGGCTCGCTCACCGCGCCGTGCTGCGCGATCAGCTCGACCGGCACGCCCAGCAGCTCGGTCTTGGCTGCGTTGGAGTAGGTGACGAAGCCCCGCTCGAACCAGTCGCTGGAGCCGCTCACCTCGGTGCAGGCGCCCGCGATCAGGCCGCCGGTGCAACTCTCCGCCGTCGCCATCGTGTGTCCTCGGGCCTTGAGTTCTCGCGCAAGGTCGAGCACCAGTTCGGGCGTGTTCATCAAAACCTCCAGAGTGCGATCACCAGCAGCGTGCACAGCGCGGCGGCGAAATCGTCGAGCAGGATGCCGAAGCCGCCGCGCGGGCCGAAGCCCTTGAAGGTCTGGTCGGCCCAGGCCATGGGGCCGAACTTCACCGCATCGAAAAACCGGAACAGCACAAACGCCACCAGTTGGGCCCAGAAGCCTGCGGGTGCGATCAGCCACAGCACCAGCCAGAAGGCCACCACCTCGTCCCACACGATGTGGCCCGAGTCGGCCACGCGCATGTTTTGTGCCGTCACCGTGCAGGCCCACCAGCCCACCAGCGTCCCCGCGCCGATCAGCAGCCCCCACGCGGGTGTCGACACCAGCGGCTGCAGCAGCAGAAACGACGCCCAGGCCCACAGCGTGCCCACGGTGCCGGGTGCCAGGCGGCTCAGGCCCGCGCCCGCCCCGAGCGCAATGAAGTGGGCCGGGTGGGACAACAGGAAGGCCCAGGTCGGGCGGGCCAGGGGAGCGGTGGTGGTCTCGGGCATGGACGAATTATGGGTGGGCGGTCTTGCCGGGGCGTGACGCCGGCGGGATACTGGCACGCCGCACGAAGGGAGTCAGCATGGAGATGAACACGGGTGCCATCCTCACCGCCATGGTGCTGGGCGTGCTGCTCACGGGCGCGGCTTCGTGGGTGGTCGCCGGCCTGTACCGCCGCCGCATGCTGGCGCTCATGAAGCGGTCGCCACCGCCCGATCCGGCGCAGGCCGTTGTCAGCACGCGGGTGCCCGCGCAGGCCAGGCCCGCGGCCACGCTCGACCTCGCCGCCAACCAGCGCGCCAGCGGGCGCTACCTGGTCGCCGTGAGTGTGCTGAGTCTGCTGATCGGCATCACGCAGTCGGTGCTGGCGCTGCTGTTCATCTACGGCGCCGAGCTGCTCACGGTGGGCCGCGCGCTCACGCTGGGGGTGGTGTACGCCTGGCCGATGGCGCTCACCTGGGGTCTGGTGCGGCGCTGGTCGTGGCTGCGCACGCTGGGCGCCATCGGCCTGTACCTGCTGGCCATGCTGGCGCTCACGCTGTGGCGCTCCGTCTCGCCGCAGCCGCTGGCGACCTCGCTCGCCTGGTTGGGTGGGCTGGTGCTGTTGCCGGTGATGGTCACGCTGGTGATCGGCGCCAGCGGCCGCATCCGCGCGGTGGCGCCCTATTTGCTGCCGATCTTCATGCTGCTGGCGGCCTCGTCGGTGCTGGCGCTGCAGATCATGGTGAGCGGCGCGCAGGACCCACCCCGCGGGGTGATCCAGCTGGTGGGCCTGTTGGGGGTCTGGCCCGCCATCGGGCTCATGGCGATGGCACCGTGGTTGTTGCTCGCCTGGCCGGCCTGGGCCATCGCGCGGGCGCTGGCGCGCGCTTACCGGGCCAAGCGTTTCTCCGACCTCTGGTACCTGCTCGCGGCCTACTGGCTGGTGGTGCTGGCGGCATCGGCGCTGCCAGCGCTGCAGGGCGCGGGCTGGATCGCGCTCACGCAGTTCATTCCCTGGCTGTGGATTCCGCTGGCGGCCTGGGGTTTGCGTGGCTGGCTCGCGCCTCGCGGCACGCCGCCCACGCTGCTGGTGCTGCGCGTGTTCCAGCAAGACGCGGGTGTGCAGACCTTGTTCGACCGCGTGGTCGAGCGCTGGCGCCTCTCGGGCAACACGGTGCTGATCGCCGGGACCGACCTGCTCAGCCGCACCATCGACCCGGACGATGTGTTCACCTTCCTCAACGGGCGCCTGGCCGACCGGTTTGTGGCCAATGAGGCGCAGGTGGCCGAACGCCTGCGCGACTTCGACTTTGAGCCCGACCCCGACGGCCGCTACCGCGTGAACGAGTGTTATTGCTTCGACAGCACCTGGCAGCAGGCGCTGGCTGCGCTGGTGGCCCAGGCCGATGTGGTGCTGATGGACCTGCGCGGCTTCCAGGCCCGCAACCAGGGTTGCCGCCACGAACTCGGCGTGCTGGCCACGGCGGCGCACCTGCAGCGCGTGGTGCTGTTGTTCGACGCCAGCACCGACCGCAACACCGCGCTGGCCGACCTGGCGCTGGCGCCTGCGGGGCGCGTGGTGTGGGTGGAGGCCGGGCGACTGGAGCAGCAGCGCGTGGCGCAGATCGTGGGCGCGTTGCTGGGTGCCGGCAGCGGCCGGCGTTCAGGCGAAGTGGTCGAAGCCGCGCGCTGAAAATGCCACGGCGTGGCCTGAAGCGTCCAGCACGCGCAGGCCCGGCGCGGCGCTGATGCGGCCGATGCATTGCAGCGCCGTGTGGCTGGCTTGGGCCGCTGCTTCCACCGCCGCGCGGGCGATGGGCGCGGCGGTGAACAGCAGCTCGTAGTCGTCGCCGCCGTTGAGCAGGCAGTCGACGCGCCGGGCCTCGGGCAGCAAGGCCAGCGTGGGCGCAATGGGCAGCTGGCCCAGGGCAATCTCGGCGCCCACGCCACTGGCCACCAGGATGTGGCCCAGGTCGCCGGCCAGTCCGTCGCTGACATCGATGGCCGCATGCACGGCGTTGCCCAGCACCGCCAGCAGCGTGGCCAGCTCCACGCGGGGCGTCGGACGCTCCAGCCGCGTTCTCAGCTCGGGATGTTGTGTGAGGGCCTGGGGTCCGCAGGCCGCGGTGGCCCAGTCGGTGCCCTGCATCAGTTCCAGCGCCAGCCGCGCCTCGCCGGTGCGCCCGGTGAGGTAGAGGTCGTCGCCCACCTGGGCTTGGCTGCGCTGCATCGCCAGACCTGGGCGCACCTCGCCCATCACTGTGATGCAGATGTTGAGCGGTCCGCGCGTGGTGTCACCACCCACCAGCGGGCAGGCGTGGGCATCGGCCAGCGCGAACAGGCCGCGCGCGAAGGCGGCGAGCCAGGCCTCGTCGGCCTGGGGCAGGGCCAAGGCCAGCGTGAAGCCGAGCGGGCGTGCGCCCATGGCGGCCAGGTCGCTCAGGTTGACCGCCAGCGCCTTGTGGCCCAGCGCCTCGGGGTCGGTGCCTTCGAAGAAGTGGCGGCCCTCGACCAGCATGTCGGTGGACACCGCGAGCTGGAAGCCCGGGTGGGGCTGCAGCAGCGCGCAGTCATCGCCGATGCCGAGCGCCACCGCGGGCCGTTTGGCCTGGTCGGCGCGCTGGAAATGGCGCCGGATGAGGTCGAATTCACCCATGGGGCTGTTCGGCGGCCGGATCGCCGGAGCGGGCTTCGCGCGGGGGCAGCAGGAAACTCAGCGGCGCCACGTAAATGCGCCGCTTGATGGCGGTGCGGATCAGCTGGCGGTTCACCTCGCTGATGTTCTGCGCCTGCAAGGCCAGGCGGAAGGCAAGGTAAAAGCTCACGCCCAGGTTGATGGGACCCACGGCAGCGACGCCGGCGACCGCCCACCAGAAAGCGGGCTCGCGCAACACGCCCAGGCCGAGCGCAAACGCCGAGGCGGCCACCTGGCCCGCCGACAGGGTGACGTGGCGCACATCCAGACCGATGCCGAAGAACTGCAGGAAGGCCGGGGTGAGGCCCAGCATGAAGCCCAGCGAGATGTTGGCGGCCAGGCCCGAGATGTTGGCGCGGGTGAAATTGGCCCAGCGCGCGGCGCGTTCGCGGCCCAGCAGGCCGGTGAAGCGCGGGTTGTGCTCCATCGCCGAATGCAGTTTGTGGAACACGAACCAGTTTTCGACCCAGCCCGCCACGATGCTGGAGGCAAACAGCAGCACGCCGGTGAAGGCCGCAAACAACAGGGTGGGTCCGAGCAGGCTGATGTCTTGCAGGGTGTGGCGCGCCTTCTCCTCGTCGATCATGGCGCTGCCCGTGGTCAACGCCAGCACCGAGCTGATCAGCAGCACCACGGGGATCACCAGGCCGATGTTGCCCACGATGGCCGCCACCTGCGAGCGGAACAGGTTGGCCACCTCGTCCACGAAACGCTTGACCGCGCCCACCTCCTTGATGTCCTTGAGCTTGGCCACCATGGCCGGCGCCGTCACCGCCGGCTGTTTGGTGGCCACCGTGAGGTGCAGCAGCATGATGAGCACGAACGACGTGGCGTAGTTGAGGCCTGCGGCAAAGCCGCTCCAGAAGGCCGAGAGGCCCAGGCCGTAGAGCGCGAACTTCACCCAGGTGGTGAGGCCGATCACCGCGCCACCCCCCGCGGCCTTGCCCAGCATGTCCTTGTATTCCGCGATGTTGCGGGTGATGTAGTGCTCACCACTTTCGGCGCTGCGCTCGGCCACCTTGGCGGCGGTGAGGTGCGAGCTGGCGGCGATCAACGAGCGGATGCTGCGGTTGTCCAGCCCCACCTGCGCCAGGTCGGCCAGCAGCGCCACCGTGGCGCGTTCGGGCTGGTCGGACTGCAGGCAGTCCAGCAACTCCTTCACCCGCACCACGCGCTCGCGCAGCTGGCGCAGCCGGAACACGATGCCCACCGAGACGCCGTGTTCTTCCAGGTGCGAATACACCGAGTAGGCCGCATGGCGGCAGGCGTCGAGCTGGTCGCGCAGCCGCGCGGCGGCTTCCAGCGCCTCGGGGCTTTGCGCGCCGTGCACGCGCACCTCGCGGCGCAGCGATTCGAGATCGCTCGGCAGCTGGTGAAACGGTTTCTGCTCCTGCGCTTCGGGCGACATGCGCACCCGGATCTCGGAGGCAAAGCCGGTCGCGCTCACCTGGCTCACGCAGGAGATCATGGCGTCCATGAGCGCCACCTGCCAGAAGTCCGCCGTGTCGGCGCCGGGCTCTGTGCCGGTGCCGATCAGCAGATCGCGCAAGCGCAGCAGCGTGGCGCTGTCCAGGGCCTTGAGCCAGCGCACGTCAAAACGCGAGGGCAGCAACAGGTCGAACAGCTCGCCCAGATCGTGGGTCTCGGGTGTGTGCGGCAGCGCTTTCTTGCGCAGGCGGTTGCCGAACTCGCTCAGGAAAGCCGTGCGGGGCGCAAAGCCGTGGTCGGCCAGCAGCGGGGTGATGTCCACGGTTTCCACGAAGCGCTGCCACCAGCGGCGCCAGCGCTGTTGCAACTCGGGCTGCGCCTGGACCGTGTCGAGAAACTCGCGCACGCGCGCCACGCTGGCCTGCACGTCCTTTTCGTCGCCGCGCACCCAGCGCATGGCGTCGATCAGCCACAGGTGGCGTTGCGCCAGTGGCGCGTCGGGGTCGATGGCGTCGATGAGCGGGGTGACGGCCATGGGCGAGGAACCGCGCTTCAGTGCAGCACCCGCGACGGCGCGTCGCCCGTGCCATCGGCCCTCAAGGCGAACGCGGGCACGACGGCCTCGAACCGCTCGCCGTCTTCGGCCACGCAGAAAAAGCTGCCGCGCATGTTGCCGGTGGCTGTTTTCAGGCGGGTGCCGCTGGTGTACTGGAACGACTCGCCCGGTCGCAGCAGCGGTTGGTGTCCCACCACGCCCAGGCCCTTGACCTCTTCGGTATGGCCCTGCTCGTCGTCGATGATCCAGTGCCGCGAGATCAGCTGCGCCGTGGCCTCACCGGTGTTGGTGATGGTGATGGTGTAGGCGAAGGCGTACTGGTCTTCCTCGGGGGAAGATTGTTCGCTGAGGTACTGGGGTTCGACCTCGCAGGTGAACAGGTATTTGGGCATGGCGCGGATGTTACCCCGGGCATGCGCGGCGCCGTGAGGCCTGCCAGAATGCACCCGACCGTCTCCATCCCACCCACCACAGGTTGCCCATGTCCCACAACCCCAGCGCTGCGTTCATCGCCCCGTCCATCCTGTCCGCCGACTTTGCCCGCCTGGGCGACGAGGTGAAAAACGTCATCGCCGCCGGTGCCGACTGGATCCATTTCGACGTGATGGACAACCACTACGTGCCCAACCTCACCTTCGGGCCCATGGTCTGCCAGGCGCTCAAGCCCCACGCGAAAAAGGCGGATGGCACGCCGGTGCCGATCGACGTTCACCTGATGATCCAGCCGGTGGACGCACTGGCTGGCGCCTTCATCGACGCGGGCGCCGACCTGGTGAGCTTTCATCCCGATGCGAGCGCTCACGTGCACCGCAGCGTGCAAGCCATCAAGGCCAAAGGCGCCAAAGCCGGGCTGACGTTCAACCCGGGCCAGCCGCTCGATGTGCTGGACTGGCTGATCGACGACATCGACCTGATCCTGATCATGAGCGTCAACCCCGGCTTCGGCGGCCAGAGCTTCATCGACTCGGCGCTGCGCAAGATCGAAGACGCGCGCAAACGCATCGAAGCCAGCGGCAAGGACATCCGCCTGGAAGTCGACGGCGGCATCAAGCCCGACAACATCCGCCGCGTGGCCGACGCCGGTGCCGACACGTTTGTGGCCGGCAGCGCGATCTTCGGCAAGCCGGACTACAAGGCGGTGATCGACCAGATGCGGGCTGCGCTGGCGTGATGTTTTTTGCCGAAGCAAGACCGGGCGCCGGGCCGTTCCAAAGCCCGGTCAGCCCCCCCGGGGGGCAGCGACCCGCGCAGCGGTGGAGCGTGGGGGCAGTGATCGTTGATCTCGATGGGACCATGGTCGATACCTTGGGCGATTTCGACGTCGCCCTGAACGAGACCTTGAAAGCGCTGGGCCGCCCGGCCGTCACCCGCGCCGACATCGAACGCATGGTGGGCAAGGGCTCGGCACACCTGATCCGCTCGGCGCTGCTGCACGGGGGCCTGCCGGCCGACGCCGCAGCGGCACTGCAAGCCGATGCCTGGACGCGCTACCAGGCGAATTACCTCGCCATCAACGGCGCCCACAGCGCGGTGTATCCCGGCGTCCTCGAAGGTCTCACGGCGTTGCGCGAGCGAGGTCTGCCGCTGGCCTGCCTGACCAACAAGCCCCACGCCTTCGCCGTGCCCTTGCTCCAAGCCAAAGGCTTGCTGGACTTTTTTGCCCACGTGTTCGGTGGCGACAGTTTCGAGCGCACCAAGCCCGACCCGCTGCCGCTGCTCAAAACCTGCGAGGTGCTGGGCACAGCGCCCGCGAACACGCTCATGGTGGGCGACTCGCAGAACGACGGCATCGCCGCGCGCGCGGCCGGCTGCCCGGTGGTGCTCGTGACTTATGGCTACAACCACGGCGAGCCGATTGCCCAGGCGCCGCACGACCGCTTGATCGGCTCGCTGGCCGAGCTGGTCTAGCGCGACGATCCGCCGCCGGGCCGCCCCAAGGCGGATCAGCCTCCGCGGTGGAGCGTGGGGGCCTTATTTCTTTTTGATGCCGAGCAACGCGTCCTTCAATTGCCAGTCCGCGGGCTTGGGCCCCAGCCAGATGCGCATCAGCGCGTTGAAGAACTCGGGTTCCTTGAAGGGCTCACCTTCGACCTGACCCTTGATGGTCAGCACCGTGCCGGTGCCGGGAATCCAGTCAATGAGGAAGGTGTCGCCCTCGACCAGCTTCTTGTGGTCGCTGAACACCTGACTCATGCGCAGCACGCCGGGAATGAGCTTGGAGAAGGCGGCGCGGTCCATGTTGTCTTCCATGCCGCGTGAAAACAGCTTGCCGAGTTCGGCCGAATCGATGTCGCGCAGCATGGTGATGGTCATGCGCCGCGGACCGGTGGCGGCCAGCACCGCGTCGGGCGTCTCGGCTTTCTGGCCGAGGTAAAGCCCGGCGGTGTAGACCTTGAACACGGCCTTGTAGCGGATGCCGGCGCCATTGAGCTGCAGGGGCTGGCCGGCCACCGTGACGCGGTCTTCCAGTTTGACGCCGCTGATGTCCACCGTGGCGGCCTGGCCCCAAGCGGGCAGAAGCAGGGCGCTGCAGAGGACAGATGAGAGAACAAAGTTGCGTTTCATGGCGGTCCGGGTGGGTAAAAAAAGAACAACCGTTCTATTTTTTGCATTGTCCCAGTGGGGCGCAGCGGCGCTCAGAGGGTTTAGCCGTAAAACCAAAGCATCGCCGCGTGACCCACGACACGCCACAGACCCTTTGCTACACTCCCTCCACCATGTTCAACCCATGCACAACCCCCTCAGGTGTTCTGCCGAGCCGCAACGGCCGGGGAGCCTGGCCCTGGCGCAAGCCAGCGTAAACGTGCACTCCCCCCGGGGTTGGCACAGCGACCACCGAGCCCCGAGCCCGCCGCTGTCTCACCCCACCCTGGCCCGGCAGCACCCCTGACCGGATGGCATGGAACCCAGCGCCCCGCTTGATGTGTCGATGACCCGACGCGTGGCCGACGGAAAGAACGAACATGATCACCGAACTGGAATTCAAGAGCTTGGCCCAGCAGGGCTACAACCGCATCCCGCTCATGGCCGAAGCCTTCGCGGATCTCGAAACACCGCTCTCGCTGTACCTCAAGCTCGCGCACGGGCGCGGCGACGGCAAGCACAGCTTCTTGCTCGAATCGGTGGTGGGTGGTGAGCGCTTCGGGCGCTACAGCTTCATCGGCCTGCCCGCGCGCACGCTGCTGCGCGCCACCGGCTTCGGTGCCGAGGCCAAAACCGAGGTGGTGCGCGACGGCGCGGTGGTGGAGACCAACCACGGCAACCCGCTCGATTTCATCGCCGCCTACCAGCAGCGGTTCAAAGTCGCGCTGCGCCCCGGTCTGCCGCGCTTCTGCGGCGGCCTGGCCGGTTACTTTGGCTACGACGCGGTGCGCCACATCGAGAAGAAGCTGGAGAACACCTGCCCGCCCGACACCCTCGGTTGCCCCGACATCCTCTTGCTGCAGTGCGAAGAGCTCGCGGTGATCGACAACCTCTCGGGCAAGCTCTACCTGATCGTCTACGCCGATCCTGCCCAGCCCGAGGCCTACGCCAACGGCAAAAAGCGCCTGCGCGAACTGCGCGAGGCGCTCAAATATTCGGTGAGCGCACCGGTGGTCAAGCCCAGCCAGGGTTACCCGGCCGAGCGCGACTTTGCCAAGGCCGATTACTTGAAGGCCGTCGACCGCGCCAAGGAGCTGATCGCCGCTGGCGATTTCATGCAGGTGCAGGTGGGCCAGCGCATCAAGAAGCGCTACACCGAGTCGCCGCTGAGCCTGTACCGCGCGCTGCGTTCGCTCAACCCCTCGCCCTATATGTACTACTACCACTTCGGGGATTTCCACGTGGTGGGGGCGTCGCCCGAGATCCTGGTGCGCCAGGAAAACACGGTCGAGGGCACCAAGGTGACGATCCGCCCGCTGGCGGGCACCCGGCCGCGTGGCGCCACGCCCGAGCAGGACAAGGCGACCGAAACCGAGCTGATCACCGACCCGAAGGAGCGCGCCGAGCACGTGATGCTGATCGACCTGGCGCGCAACGACATCGGCCGCATCGCGAAGATCGGCACCGTCAAGGTGACCGAGGCGTTTGCGGTGGAGCGTTACAGCCACGTGATGCACATCGTGAGCAACGTCGAGGGCATGCTGGTCGACGGCATGACCAGCATGGACGTGCTCAAGGCCACCTTCCCGGCCGGCACGCTCACCGGTGCACCCAAGGTGCACGCCATGGAGCTGATCGACCAGCTGGAGCCGACCAAGCGCGGCATCTACGGCGGCGCGTGTGGCTACCTCAGTTATGCGGGCGACATGGACGTGGCGATCGCGATCCGCACCGGGATCATCAAGGACCAGACCCTCTACGTGCAGGCCGCGGCCGGCGTGGTGGCCGACTCGGTGCCCGAGATGGAGTGGAGGGAAACGGAGCACAAGGCGCGGGCCTTGTTGCGCGCAGCCGAACTGGTTGAGGAGGGTCTGGAATGAGCTCGAACAAACCGCTTCTGAGCGCCGCCGGGCCGTCCCAAAGCGCGAAAGCCCCCTTGGGGGGCAGCGACCCACGCGCAGCGGGAGAGCGTGGGGGCCTCAAGGTCCTGATGGTGGACAACTACGACTCGTTCACCTTCAACATCGTCCAGTACCTCGGCGAATTGGGGGCTGAGGTGACGGTGGTTCGCAACGACGAGATCACCGTGGACGAGATCGATCAACGACTGGCGGCCGGGAAGGTCGACCGCCTGGTGATTTCTCCCGGGCCTTGTTCGCCCGCCGAAGCCGGCATCTCGGTCGCGGCGATCCAGCACTTCGCCGGCAAGCTGCCCATCCTCGGCGTGTGCCTGGGCCACCAGGCCATCGGCGCTGCGCTGGGCGGCACGGTGGTGCGCGCTCAGGAGCTCATGCACGGCAAGACCAGCGTCATCACCACCACGCAGCACGGCGTGTTTTCAGGATTGCCGCAACAGTTCACCGTGAACCGCTACCACTCGCTGGCCATTCGCCGAAGCGACTGCCCGCCCGAGCTGGAAGTGACCGCGTGGACCGACGACGGCGAGATCATGGGCGTGAAGCACAAGACGCTCGCCATCGAAGGCGTGCAGTTCCACCCCGAGAGCATCCTCACCGAACACGGGCACGCGATGCTCAAGAACTTTCTGGAGCAAAAACCATGAGCCCCCACGTTCCACCGCTGCGCGGGTCACTGCCCCCCGAGGGGGCTGATCCGGCTTGGGGCGGCCCGGCGCCGGATCGCATGAAGTCCGTTGACTTGAGAAGCGACACCGTCACCCAACCCACGCCTGCGATGCGCGAGGCCATGATGGCCGCGCCCCTGGGCGACGACGTGTTCGGTGACGACCCGTCCGTCAACGCGTTGCAGGACAAGATCGCCGCCATCACGGGCAAGGAAGCCGCACTCTTCATGGCCAGCGGCACGCAGAGCAACCTGTGCGCGATGCTGGCGCACTGCGAGCGCGGCGACGAGTACATCGTGGGCCAGAACGCCCACACCTACCGCTACGAAGGCGGTGGCGCGGCGGTGCTGGGCAGCATCCAGCCGCAGCCGCTGGCGCAAAACGCCACCGGCCAGATGCAGCTGGCCGACATCGTCGCCGCCATCAAGCCCGACGACCCGCACTTCGCGCGCACCCGCCTGCTGTGCCTGGAGAACACCTGGAACGGCCACCCGATGCCGGCCGAGTATCTGGACCAGGCGACCGCGCTGGCGCGTGAACACGGCCTGGCGGTGCATCTCGACGGCGCGCGCGTGTTCAACGCAGCGGTGGCGGCTGGGGGCGATCCGTTTTTGGCTTTGAGGGGAATCGTTGATCGCTTTGACAGCGTCTCCGTGTGTTTCAGCAAAGGCTTGGGTGCGCCCGTGGGCTCGGCCCTGTGCGGCTCGAAAGACCTGATCCGCCGCGCGCTGCGCTGGCGCAAGATGCTCGGCGGCGGCCTGCGCCAGTCGGGCCTGCTCGCGGCCGCAGCGCACCACGCATTGGACCACCACATCCACCGCCTGGCCGACGACCATGCGCTCGCGCAGCGCCTCGCGCAGGGGCTGGCCGGCATCGACGGCCTGGCCGTGCGCTCGGCGCAAACCAACATCGTGTTCGTCGACGTGGCGAACGGTCGCGGCCCCGATCTGCTGGCCCACCTGGCGCGCGATGGCGTGCTCGCCACCGGTCTGATCGGCTTGCGTTTCGTGACCCACCTGGATGTGGACGAGGCGGGCATTGATCGCGCGATCGCCAGCATCCGCGCATTTTTTGCGCAGGGCGCCACGATCGCCAGCGCCCGGCCCGCCGGCGCTGCGGTTTACTGAGCACGGTCGCCCGGCCATGCCCGACCTGCCGCAACTGGTTCTTTTCATCGCGGCCGGCTGGCTGCTCAACCTCACGCCCGGTCCGGACGTGCTGTACATCGTGAGCCACGCGTTGAAGAGCGGCGTGCGCGCCGGCATCGTGGCGGCGCTGGGCATCGTCAGCGGCTGCTTCGTGCACGTGTTCGCCGCCGCCATCGGTGTGAGCGCGCTGTTGGCCACGTCCGCCACCGCGTTCACCGTGCTCAAGTGGATCGGCGCGGCTTACCTGCTGTGGATGGGCATTCGTTTCCTGATGGCGAAGGCCACGCCGCTGGATCTGAACGCGGCTCCGCCCGAGGTGGACCTCTGGCGCGTGTACCGCCGCGGTTTCCTCACCAACGTGCTCAACCCCAAGGTCGCGATTTTTTTCCTGGCCTTCGTGCCGCAGTTCATCGCGCCCGAGGCCCCCAACAAGGTGCTGGTGTTTTTGCTGCTGGGGCTGATCTTCAACCTCAACTCGCTGCCCATCAACGTCGGTTACGCCTGGCTCGCCGCCTGGGCCGCGCGGCGCGTGCAGACCGTGCAGCGCGCCATGCACTGGATGGACCGAGCCGCGGGCCTGCTCTTCGTGGGCTTCGGCCTGCGCCTGGCCTTCGCCGACAATCCCGCTCAATAGACCAGAAGCTTTGGAGACACGCATGCCGAACAGCCACAAGATCACACCGCAAGAAGCGCTGCAGCGCACCATCGAACACCGCGAGATCTTTCACGACGAGATGCTGCACCTGATGCGCCTGATCATGAGCGGCGAGATGTCGCCGGTGATGATGGCGGCCTTCATCACCGGCCTGCGCGTGAAGAAGGAAACCATCGGCGAGATCACCGCGGCCGCGCAGGTGATGCGCGAGTTCTCCACCAAGGTGCATGTGGCCGACAAGACGCACCTGGTCGACATCGTCGGCACCGGCGGCGACGGCTCGCACACCTTCAACATCTCCACCTGCTCCATGTTCGTGGCCGCCGCGGCCGGTGCGCGCGTGAGCAAGCACGGCGGGCGCAGCGTCTCCAGCAAGAGCGGCAGCGCCGACGTGCTGGAAAGCCTGGGCGTGAACATCAACCTGCCGCCCGAGGCGATCGCTCGCTGCATCGAGCAGGTCGGCGTGGGCTTCATGTTCGCGCCCAACCACCATCCGGCCATGAAGAACGTGGCCCCGGTGCGGCGCGAACTCGGCATCAAGACCATCTTCAACATCCTCGGCCCGCTGACCAACCCCGCCTCGGCACCGAACATCCTCATGGGCGTGTTCCACCCCGACCTGGTGGGTATCCAGGTGCGCGCCCTGCAGCGCCTGGGTGCCGAACACGCCGTGGTGGTGTACGGCCGCGACGGCATGGACGAGGTCTCGCTGGGCGCGGCCACGCTGGTGGGTGAACTCAAGAACGGCGAGATCACCGAGTACGAAATCCACCCCGAAGACTTCGGCATGACCATGGCCAGCAGCCGCGCACTGCGGGTGGAAACGCCCGAGGCCTCGCGCCAGATGCTCATGGGCGTTCTCGAAGGCCGGGACGACCCGACTTACAAGGCCGCCAGCGACATCGTGGCGCTCAACGCCGGTGTGGCGCTCTACGCGGCCAACGTGGTCATCAGCATGGGAGAGGGCATTGCGCTGGCGCGGCGCACCCTGGCCTCGGGCGCGGCCCTCACCAAACTCGAACAACTCAAAGCCTTTGCGGCCTGACCTGGAAACATCCCCATGAGCGACATCCTGCAGAAGATCGTGACCGTCAAGCACGAAGAAATCGCCGCCGCCCAGCGCAAGAAGCCGCTCGACGTGGTGCGCTTCGACGCCGAAAGCCGCGTGCTGACGCGCGATTTCGAAGGCGCACTGCGCCGCAAGATCGCCGCTGGCCAGGCCGCGGTGATCGCCGAAGTGAAAAAGGCCAGCCCGAGCAAGGGCGTGCTGCGCGAAGACTTCATTCCCGCCGACATCGCCCAGAGCTATGCCGAGGGCGACGGAAAGGTGAGCGCGGCGTGCCTGTCGGTCTTGACCGACAAGCAGTTCTTTCAGGGCAGCACCGACTATTTGAAACAGGCCCGCGCCAGCTGCGACCTGCCCGTGCTGCGCAAGGACTTCATGGTCGATCCGTACCAGGTTTATGAAGCACGGGCCATGGGCGCCGATGCCATCCTGCTCATCGCCGCCTGCCTGGACGACGCGCAGATGACCGATCTCGAGGCCCTGGCCATGAGCCTGAACATGGCGGTGCTGGTGGAGGTGCATGACCGCGCCGAACTGCAGCGCGCGCTCAGGCTCAAGACGCCGCTGGTCGGCATCAACAACCGCAACCTGCGCACCTTCGAGGTGACATTGCAAACCACGCTGGACCTCATGGCCGACGTGCCGGCCGACCGCCTGCTGATCACCGAGTCCGGCATTCTCGGTCGCGACGATGTGCAGACCATGCGCGCGGCCGGCGTGCACGCCTTCCTGGTGGGTGAGGCCTTCATGCGGGCGCCCGAGCCCGGTCTGGCGCTGGCCGAGCTGTTCGCCTGACCGCATGACCCCGCAGGAGACGTCGGGCTGGGGCGATTTGACGGCGGAATTCTGGTCGTCCCCCGCAGGCATGGCGCTGATGTCCTTTCTGGAAGCCCGACGGGCCCAAGGCGCCACCATCTACCCGCCTGAGCCGTTGCGGGCGTTGCAACTCACGCGCGCCGACGAGGTTCGCGTGGTTGTGCTGGGTCAAGACCCGTACCACGGGAGCGGGCAGGCCGAAGGGCTGGCGTTCTCGGTCGCTCCCGGCGTCAAGCCCCCACCCAGCCTGCGCAACATCTTTCAGGAGCTCCAACGCGACCTGGGGCTGCCCATGCCAGCCAACGGATCGCTGGTGCGCTGGGCCGAACAAGGCGTGCTGCTGCTCAACACCTGCCTCACGGTGGAGGACGGCCGGCCCGCCAGCCACGCCAGACGGGGTTGGGAGGCTTTGACCGACAAGCTCCTCGACCGCTGCAGCGCCTCGGGCCAGCCCAAGGTCTTCATGCTCTGGGGCGCACACGCCCAGAAAAAGGCGGCCCTCATCGACGCCCGGCGCCACCTCTTGCTGTTCGCCAACCATCCGTCGCCGCTGTCGGCTCGACGTGGGCCCACGCCATTCATCGGATGTGGCCATTTCGGTGAGGCCAACGCCTGGTTGAAGGGGCGGGGTGCCGAGCCCGTGGCCTGGTGATCGACAGGCTTGCGGCGAAGCTCGCACGCCGGCCGAAAACCATGGCATAATCGCGGGCTGCGCTATGGAGGGGTGGCCGAGTGGTTAAAGGCAGCAGACTGTAAATCTGCCCGCTTACGCGTACGCTGGTTCGAATCCAGCCTCCTCCACCAGCGATTGATGTGTGACATGAATGCGACGGGACTTTGAGTCCGGCGGCCCGCTCCCTTGTTGGGGTGGCTGTTCGGGCGGGGCGAATTTGGCGGGAGTAGTTCAATGGTAGAACCCCAGCCTTCCAAGCTGATGACGCGGGTTCGATTCCCGTCTCCCGCTCCATGTCCCGCTGATGATCGGTTTTGAGCAGGTTTTTTGAATGTTCCAGGTGGCCGGCTTGCCGGCTTCCTTGGCCCTTGTGGCTCAGTGGTAGAGCACTCCCTTGGTAAGGGAGAGGTCGCGGGTCCGATTCCCGCCAAGGGCACCAGTTATTTGCAGATCTGCAGCCGCAGGTTTTTTGGTTGTTTCGGCAGTTTTGATTTGGAGCTGAAAAATGGCAAAAGAGAAATTTGAGCGGACCAAGCCGCACGTCAACGTGGGCACCA
>ENA-UOXP01000011-UOXP01000011.1-mixed-culture-metagenome-genome-assembly--contig:-NODE-11-length-163444-cov-5.794386_pt1 | contig 163444 bp, 147 predicted proteins | sample MGYA00238161_ERZ761639 | MGnify/ENA primary metagenome ERZ761639 (study PRJEB28913, sample SAMN08776760) | mixed culture metagenome | isolation source: Freshwater growth medium | place: USA...
GTGCTCACCATTGGCTTGGGTGGCGGATCTGTACCTAAGTACATTTGGCAATATTGCCCAGACATTGCGCAAACCGTGGTGGAAATTAACCCACAGGTCATTCAAATTGCACGTAGCCATTTTTATGTGCCAGAGGACGATGCGCGATTGCAAATACTGCAGACTGACGGCATTGTTTATATGCAAGAACATTTGAATATTTGCGATGTGTTGATGATAGATGCCTTTGATAGCGTGGGCATTCCACCAGATTTTTGTACGCAGGCTTTTTTTGACGATTGCGCCGAGGTATTGCGCTACGATGGCATCTTCGTCATTAACTTGTGGGGAAGTGACAAAAATTTCGATATTTACTTACAACGCATCGAGCAAAGCTTTGATGGTCATGTGCTGATATTGCCCACAGGTAAGCCAGGTAATATTGTGGTATTTGGATTTAAACAAGCCAATACCCCTGTCATCAAAGTCGCGCAGTTACAAGCGCGTGCACAACAATTGGTGCTGGCACATCGTATTGATTATGCTGATCTTGTAGAACGTTTAATGTCACACAACCCACACGATAAATTACAGTTTAACTTCGATCATATGCGTGGTCAGCACCTAGATTAGAAGCTAGAGATTAGAAATCCTGAATTAGGAACACACATGAATCAATACTTTGCTACTTGCCCTAGAGGCCTAGAAGCGTTACTGGTGAGCGAGCTACAAACCAGCGGCGCCCGCGATATCAAACCTACCGATGGAGGTGTTGGTTTTGCTGGCGAATTGGCCGTGTGCTACCACGCCAATTTACATTCACGCATTGCCACACGCATTCTGATACAAGTAGGGCGTGGTCAATATGCAACGGAAGATGATTTGTACCAAGCAGCTTACAAGCTGAATTGGCCCAATTGGTTTGATGTAAAACATGATTTTATGGTGAAGGTCACTGGCGTGAAGTGCCCGCTCAAAAGTTTGGAATTTGCGACGCTCAAAATCAAAGATGCGATTTGCGATAAATTCCGTCAAGTAGTCAATTCACGTCCTTATATTGATACCAAAACACCCGCAGTGCGCGTGCATGCTTATTTAACAGCGGATAGCTATCAATATTATGTCGATACTTCTGGCAATGCCTTGTATCAGCGTGGCAACCGCAAGGCGAGTATTGAAGCGCCGTTGCGTGAAAACTTAGCCGCAGGCATATTACAACTCACAGGATGGAAACCTGGGCAGGCATTGCTAGACCCTATGTGTGGTAGCGGTACATTTTTGCTAGAGGCCGCCATGATGGCATTACAGATTGCGCCTGGCCTAAATCGCAATTTTGGCTTCGAAAAGCTCAAGAACTTTGAATCGGACACTTGGAAAAAAATCAAAAATGCAGCGCTCAGGGCCGTTAAGCCAACTAGTTTTCAAAAACTGTATGGCAGTGATATGGATTTACGTGCGGTACGTGTTACCAAACAAAATCTGACAGAAGCTGGGTTGTCAGAGGCGGTGCAGTTAGCGCATGTGAACTTTACTGAAGCCGTGCCACCAGACGACAGTGGTGTATTGGTAGCGAACCCACCTTATGGCGTAAGGATAGGCGAGGATGAAGAGTTAGCAATGCTTTACCCCAAAATGGGAGAAACCTTAAAGCGTAAATTTGCAGGATGGAATACCTACTTTTTAACCAACGATTTGCGCTTGCCTAAATTGATGCGTTTAACACCAAGCAAGCGTACTCCGCTGTTTAACGGGCCGTTAGAATGCCGACTATTTGAAATAAAAATGGTCGCAGGGTCTAACCGCAAAGAATAAAAAAATAACGCTGTGATTTAATTTGCGCGCAAGGTATTATTACCTTGTGTTCACATAATTATACAAACAATAAATTCATCTCTAGTATCCACATTTTTTAGATACTTCATACTTTCAGAGCTTTATCACATGCATGGTAAATCCTCTGCTCGTAACACATAGTTGTTATCCAATCTCGAAAATAGAGTTAGATAAAAGGGGAAGTGTGTGGAGAGTCTTTTAGGGTTGTTAATTCCAAATGAGTTTATGCCACATGGCCACTGCTACTTATGGACCCCAGTACTGCTGTGGTTATATGTAGTGTCGGATAGCGTCATTGCACTTTCCTATTTCACCATTCCGCTTGCACTTTTGTACCTTGTAAAAAAACGTAACGATATCCAGTTTAATTGGATTTTTGTCATGTTCTCGATATTTATCTTTGCCTGTGGCATGACGCATCTAATATCGATTTTCACTATTTGGATGCCAGCTTATTGGGTCGATGCCAGTGTCAAAGGTATTACCGCAATTGCTTCTGCGATCACGGCGTTTATGCTTTGGCGGCTGATGCCAATTGCCTTAACCATGACCAGCACAAAACAATTACAGAAAAATATCGACCAGCTCCAATTTGAAGTCAAACAGCGTTTACAAGCAGAGTCTCAATTAGCAGAGCTCAATAACAATCTTGAAGCAATCGTGCAACAGCGCACACAAGAGCTGACCAACGCAGTTACTGAATTACAACATGAAATTGACCGCAGAAAACTGATTGAGCACGCTTTGTTTAAAGAGAAAAAGCAAGCATTGGTCACTTTGGAGTCTATTGCCGATGGTGTGATTACCACTGATATGTGCTCCAATGTGACGTATCTAAATCCTGTAGCAGAAACAATGACAGGATGGAGCAAGGAAGATGCCATAGGTAAACCAGTCTTGGAGGTGTTTAGAATCCTTAATGAAAGTTCGCGTAAGTTAGCAGCCAATCCTGTGGATGTGGTGCTTGCACATGGGCAGGTGTGTGGTTTGGCTAATCACACCATGCTCATTGCCAAAACTGGTGAAGAGTTTGCCATTGAGGACTCTGCAGCACCCATTAAAAGTGAAGAGGGCGAGATGCTGGGGGTAGTGCTGGTATTTCATGATGTGAGCAATGCCAAGCAAATGGCAGAAAAAATGTCCTATTTAGCAGAGCATGATTTTCTGACCGATTTGCCAAATCGACTGTTGCTCACAGATCGTATTACACAAGCATTGAACGCTGCAAAACGTAAAAAATCCAGAGTGGCCATCATCTATTTAGATATTGATCATTTTAAGAAAATTAACGATACCTTGGGTCATGAAGTCGGCGATCAGTTATTGAAATTTTTGAGTAAAAAATTACAAAATTGTATTCGTACTACCGACACCATTAGTCGCCAAGGCGGCGACGAGTTCGTTATTTTGCTATCTGAGATTGATAGCCCAATGGCGCCAGCCGAAATCGCGCAAAAATTACTCAATGCCACCAATGACTATTACCAGATAGGCACGCACGAGCTAAAAGTCAGTGCCAGTATTGGGATTTCAATATACCCAGAGGATGGTGAGTCAGCGGACATGTTGATGCGCAATGCGGATGCCGCCATGTACTATGCCAAAGGCTTGGGTAGAAATAACTATCAATTTTTTACCAAGGAATTGAGTACGCGTATTGCAGATCAGGTTGCGCTAGAAAATCGCTTGCATAAAGCTGCTAACCAGAATGAATTTGTGCTGTTGTATCAACCCAAGGTATCGCTTAAGACAGGGAGAATTGTAGGCGCAGAGGCGCTCATTCGCTGGCAACATCCCGAAAACGGCATGATTGCGCCCAATGTATTTATTCCAACTGCTGAAGATACCGGCTTGATTAAAATGATTGGGCAATGGGTATTATCAGAAGCCTGTCGTCAAAACAAAGCTTGGCAGAACATGGGGTTACGCCCCATTCCAGTTGCGATTAATGTGTCCGCAGTGGAGCTTAGGCACACTGGCTTTTTGAATGAGGTATCTAAAGTGTTGTTGCAAAGCGGCTTAAATCCGCAATACTTAGAGTTAGAAGTCACCGAAACAGTGGCGATTCATGGCGATAGCGAAGGCATACGCGATTTAATTTCGCTGAAAGATATGGGGGTTAGGTTGTCGATTGATGATTTTGGTACCGGCTTTTCCAGTTTGTCGTATTTAAAACGGCTGCCGATTGATACCATTAAGATTGATAAGAGTTTTATTCGCGACATTAAAACAGATGCCAATGATGCGGCAATCATTACCGCGATCATTAAAATGTCGCATAGCCTTAACTTTAAAGTGATTGCAGAGGGCGTGGAAACGGCTGAGCAGTTGGCTTATCTCAAACAATATGAATGTGATGAAATGCAAGGCTTCTATTTTAGTAAACCGCTAACAGCCGATGAGTTTTCTGCCTTGTTGAAGTCGGAAACAATGCTGGATAATTCACTAGCGGTCATTATTTAATTAACTTTGATGAGTACGGCATGACAACTTCGAATGATAGTTTGCAGCAACTTCGCGCACGTATTAATGCTTTTGTTGCGGAGCGTGATTGGGATCAGTTTCATACGCCCAAGAATTTGGCGATGGCCATGATTGTGGAGGCGGCTGAATTAGTAGAGCAGTTTCAATGGGATACGCCTGCCGAAAGCTTAGCAATGACGCCAGAAAAGCGAACAGCTGTGAGTCATGAACTTGCAGATACGTTTGTCTATTTGCTGAGGATTGCGGAAGTATTAAATATTGATTTAATCGAAGCAGCCAATCAAAAAATAGTACTGAATGCACAAAAATACCCGATCGAAAAAGCCAAGGGCAGCAATGCTAAATATACAGCTTATGAGTAAAGGGTTGATAGAAACTGTAGTATCTAGCTGTGCGTTCGCACAATAAAAAGCCCTGCATTTGCAGGGCTTTTTACATCCAACCTTGTGATGGATTTAATTTATAACACAGCTAATGCTGCATCATAGTTTGGCTCATTGGCAATTTCGCTCACAAGTTCGCTGTGCAGCACTTTGTTGTTTTCATCTAGCACGACTACTGCACGAGCGGTTAAGCCGGCTAAGCTGCTGTCAATAATATTGACACCATAATCATTGGCAAATTTTGCAGTGTCACGGAATGTAGACAGCATCACCACATTCTCAATGCCTTCTGCGCCACAAAAACGACTTTGCGCAAACGGTAAATCAGCAGAAATACAGAGCACTACAGTGTTTTCCATTTTGCTGGCTTTTTGATTGAATGTGCGCACAGAGGTAGCGCAAGTGGGCGTGTCAACACTTGGGAAAATATTGAGCACTTTGCGTTTACCTGTATATGCACTTAATGATTGCAATACACGTTTTGCATCAGCTAATTGGAAATCTGGCGCTGCTTGACCAACGCTAGGTAAATTGCCACCCACTGATACTGGTCCGCCTTTAAGCGTTACTGTTGCCATAAATATGCTCCTTATAAATATCAAAAAATGAATTATTATTGTTAAATATTCAGCCTAAAGCCAAATGATGATGTGTTCACCATCTTAATTTAGTCAGGTAATACCATACTAGATTAGGTGGTGAATGGGGACTTTATTTTAACGCTCTTAATGCTGCTTGGTAATTAGGTTCGTCTGCAATTTCAGGTACAAGCTCAACATATTTCACCACATTGTTTTCGTCTGCGATGATGACAGCACGTGCTGCCAACCCAGCCAGTTTACTCGTCACAATTAGCACGCCATAGTTTTTAAACATATCGCGCCCACGTAAGGTGGATAAATTCACCACATGGTCTATGCCTTCTGCAGCGCAAAAACGTTGCTGCGCAAAAGGTAAATCCCCCGATACATTGAGTACGACTGTGTTTTTCATGCCACTTGCAAGTTGATTAAATCGCCTGACAGAACTTGCACACGTTGGCGTGTCGATGCTTGGAAAGATATTCAGGACTTTACGTTTTCCTGCAAAATTATCTAAAGTAATATCTTCAAGATTTTTATCCACCAATGTGAATTCGGGGATGTGATCACCCACTTTAGGTAAAACGCCCTCAATGAGAACAGGGCTTCCCATCAAAGTTACGGCATTAGGCATTGGTGTTCCTTTTGACTCACTTAATACTGCGTTAATAGCTACAAAAAAAGCATTTGCATGACACAAATGCTTTATAACACAAATCTGCTGGACAGCGCTATTTTAAGCCATTTAGGCTAATACATTTTCACTCAAATAACCAATGGTCATGGTTTGATTGTGTAGCACGCTGTCAGAGGTGTTGGGACGAGGCGCGAGTTCACCGTAAGAGTAAAAACCGGTAATACTGGTTTTTGCACCAAGGATTTGTTGTACTTGTTTTACTTCGTCTACCACCAACTCAGCCATTACGCCTTTACGTCCAACACAACTGACGCAGAGCGCCAAACCAGTTTGGTTGGTTTTATTCTCGCCCAAACCATCCATTACTAATTCTGCAGCGGCACCTGCACCTTCCACTAGGCGATCATGATTGGTTTGGCAAAGGCGTACTGTTTCTCCCTCTTCCACGTTACCAGCAAAGGTAAGGCTATTATCGTTAGCGTTTACAGCGAGTAAGGTGCGAATTTTCTCTACATCACGTTTGCCTTCTTCAATAATTGCAAGCGGGAATTTAAGGCCTGTGCCTGGCAAACCTTTCGAGAAAGCTTCTCCAATGTACATGCGATACAGCGGCAATGCAGGTTTGCCATCCATTTCGTAAACAATGTTTTTTTCTGATTTTGTAATTTTGCGTGGTGGGCCGTATGGCTTCCATCCGCCAAGCGCGCCACTAGAAACGATCAGAGAGTCACCATATAAACCCACCGCGATAATCATGCCGTCAGACACAGTATCGTTAAATAATTGTAAGGTTTTGACAAATGCACCACCATCACCTGCGAGGCCGCCAATGATGGGGATTTCGCCAAGTACGCTTTGAAAGCCTTTGAGTAGCTCTGAACCATTCACATTTAGGCCGTCAGAAATCACAAGCAATGCTTTGAGTGTATCGGCTTTTAATTGTTTACCTAATAATGCAGCGGTTTCAAATGAGTTTTGCATGCCAGACATTTTCGTCTGCGCTACACGTTGCACAACTTTTTCCCACATGATGGCAGTAATTTGAATGCTATCGTCAAAAACGCCGTTGACGTTTATCTCGCCCGATGTCGTGCAACCAATAATTTGTGCAGTTGGGTAACGTGCTTTTAAGAATGATTGTAATTTACCTTCAGAAAATCGCTTCACTGAGGAAAAAGTTAATACTAGATTAGCAGTTGGAAGAGGTGAAGCAGCGGGTAGATCTTTGAGTGCGCCTTTGGCATCTACAGATTCTTGTCTAATTAGCATTGATTGCAGCCCTTAAAAAATTAACTTGAGAAATGTATCTAAATTACCCATTTTTAGCATTAAATGTTAAAGTGTTTTATCACAAATGTAAGCTAAGTGTTGCATTTCTGTTTAGATAATGTAATATTTTTCTACAAATGTAAAGGATTGTTACCGGATTTTAGAGTTAACCAATACAAAAACCTTAGAAGAGTTGACAGGTAAACAACGTACAACAATAGGAGCGCATTTAATTGTCCAACGGTGATACAGCAGCTGTAAAAGTCATGGTGATTGATGACAGTAATACCATTCGACGCAGCGCCGAAATATTTCTTAAAAATGCAGGGTATGCAGTGATCTTGGCGGAAGATGGCTTTGATGCGCTATCCAAGATTGCAGATCAGCATCCGCAAATTATCTTTATCGATATCATGATGCCGCGTTTAGATGGTTATCAAACTTGCAGCCTGATCAAACGTAATGACCGATTCAAGTCCACGCCAGTCATTATGCTGTCTAGTAAGGATGGCTTGTTTGATCGTGCGCGTGGCCGCATGGCTGGCTCAGATGAATACCTCACCAAACCATTTACACAAGAAACCTTAGTGGCAGCCGTCACAGAGTATGTCAAAATCTAGCGATAACATTTAACAATAAGGATTCAACATGGCGATAGAAAAAATACTAGTAGTAGATGATTCAGCAACAGACCGTTTTTATTTAACTGAAATGCTAGAAGCCAATAATTTTGAAGTGCAGACTCTTGAAAGTGGTGAGGCTTGTGTAGAAAAAGCAGCAAGCCTTGCACCTGATTTAATTGTGATGGACATCATCATGACTGGCATCACAGGGTTTCAGGCAGCAAGAACGCTGACCAAAGATCCAGCAACGACCAATATTCCCATTGTGCTGACATCAGGTAAGTTACAAGTGACAGATTTGGCATGGGCAGAAAAAATGGGCGCTAAGGGCTGTCTACAAAAGCCAATTGATAAAGCAGAATTGTTGGCGATTATTGCCAAGCTTGGCTAAATCATGGCGGGCAAAAGTACACTTAAAAATTATCAAGCGAACATTCTTGAGCGCTTAGAAGAGGCTAAGAAGGTTGGTTCTGCAGCGCCTGCTGGCTATTTGGGTGTAGTGATTGCTGGTAAGCATGTGTTGGTCAACATGCAGGAAATCAGTGAAACCTTGCCCATGATGGAGATATATCCAGTACCACTCGTCAAGCCATGGTTTTTAGGTGTAGCCAACGTTAGGGGTGTGCTATATGCCATTAACGACATTGGTCAATTAATGAGCGGTGAAGTGACCACAATAAGCTCAAGCGCACGTGTATTGCTGATGAGTGATGAAGTGACTTCTCATGTGGCATTCTTGGTGGAAAAATTAGTAGGCTTGCGCAAGCTTGAAGGCATGCAGAAAGTAAGTGATACCTTAGAGCATGCGTTTTGTTTGCGACATGAGGTGTATGAAGATCAAGATGGAAACCAATGGATGGTATTAGATTGCATGAAACTGGTGCAGTCGAAAGAGTTTATTCAGTCATATTAATAAATAAAATCGTAGGAAAACAGAGGGATTCAAATGGCGATTAATCTAAGTTTTATAAAAGCAATTCCAGAAAAAGTGAAACAGCTTTTCAGTAAAAAAGAAGCTGTGTCTGGCGGTAAAACAAGTTACGCCCAGGTGTACTGGCCGGCCATCGGTTTTATTATCTTTACCGCGTTGGCTGCTTATGCAATTAACCAGGTGCGTGTAAACGGGCCTGAGTTTAGTAAAATTCAAAAAAATAGTGACCTGCGTGCAGATATTTCGCCTCCCGCACTCTATGCGGTGGATGCGTTTGCGGCGGCAAACGAGGCGTATGTAGCAACGACGAACGGTGACTATCAAAAACGCGATAAAAAACTAGAAGAAGTAAAACGTTACGAAGCCGAGTTTCAAAAGCGACTCGCTTATTGGAAGGCCAATGCAGACGCGGGAAGTATGACAGGCGCGTTTGAGGCTGTTGCTAAATCGAATGAAAACTTCTACCGAATTTTCAATAAAGACTTTGATGCAGCGATTCAAATGGGTGCGATTTCAGCTGCCAAACCACTGGCAGATTTGGCAAGTGCCTACGAAGTAAATAAACAAACGGCGAATACGTTGAAAGCCGAAGTGGAGAAACTTTCCAATAAAACCTCTGGTGAGGTATCTCAGTTGTTGGGTACCATTTTGGCGGCATTGGCGCTCTTGGGTTTAGCCATTCTGTTTGCCATGATTTACTTCGGTATTCGTCAGGTGAAAGCGATTGATGCTTCGGTGAAACGCTTGGAAGATGACGGACAATCGAACCAAATGGCGGTTTTAAACTTGCTAGATGAGATGGGCGATTTGGCGGACGGTGACTTAACGGTGCGTGCGCAGGTGCGTGAGAATATCACAGGGGCGATTGCCGACTCGATTAACTACACGATTGATAACTTGCGTGACTTGGTAACCGAGATTACAAGGGCGTCAGAACAAGTGAATACTGCAACGGTGCAAGCGCAACAAACATCGGTATCTTTGCTCTCAGCGACTGAGCAGCAATACAAACAAATTACTGATACGACAGATGCGGTGACAACGATGACACGCTCTATCTTGCAAGTATCCAGCAACGCGAGTCAGGCGTCTGAGGTTGCGCAACGCTCATTACAAGCAGCGTCTCAAGGTTCCAAAGCGGTACAAAACACGATTCAAGGTATGAACAGTATTCGTGAACAAATTCAGGAAACCTCAAAACGGATTAAACGTTTGGGTGAAAGCTCACAAGAGATTAGTGAAATCGTGGACTTGATTTCAGACATTACCGAGCAAACCAACATTCTGGCGTTGAACGCGGCGATTCAGGCAGCTTCTGCCGGTGAAGCGGGTCGAGGCTTTACGGTGGTTGCGGAGGAGGTGCAGCGTTTGGCGGAACGTTCATCTGAAGCGACCAAACAGATTGGCGCGATTGTGAAAACGATTCAGACCGACACGAACAGCGCGGTGGCTGCGATGGAGAAAAGTACCGAGGGTGTGGTGGAGGGGGCGCAACTGTCAGATGCGGCGGGTCGCGCACTGGCCGAGATTGAAAACGTGACGAACAACTTGGCGCGCTTGATTGAATCGATTTCTTCTGCAACAGAAGCGCAAACACAGGTAGCTTCACAAGTGACGAAAAACATGCAACAAATTCAGGAGATTACAACACAGACAACAGAAGGCACGAAAGTGACCGCGACCTCTGTGGGCCAATTAACCACATTGGCGAAAGACTTACGTGAATCCGTTGCTGGTTTTAAACTTGCCTAACCCTATTGAGATAAACCTACGTGTCAAATGATTTTGATATTGGCCCATTAACTTGGGTAAAGGAAGAAATTGATAAATCGCTACAAACGGTTTTAGATAATCTAAATAAGTTTAGCGAGAATATTTCTGATGCTGCATTACTTCGGTACGCACAAACGCATGCTTATCAGGCCAGCGGTGCTTTGGATATGGTGGGCTTGGAAGGGTGTAAATTTTTCTGTACTGAGTTAGAAAAATGCATCTCAAAACTCGAAAAAAATGAGATTACTGCAACGCCCGAACTAATTGAGCAGTTAATCAAGGCAGTCAATACATTATTGGTTTATATCGATAGCTTAATGAAGGGCGCGCGCGATGTGCCGCTGAGATTGTTTGATGCACTTGCACCTATCGTGGAAGCTCAGGGTGGTCTGCTAGAAAAAAGCGATTTATTTTTCCCTGATACTAGCCACGCTGCACCCAGAGACATTCCAACGGTGGAGCTAGACGAAGCCGCCTATGCCAAATTTGTAGCAGAGCAAAGGCAAGATTACCAAAAGGCATTATTAAACTGGCTAAAAGCAAAAGATGACATTGCTTTAGATGGCATGGTCACCGCACTATCTAATGTAAGTGAAGTACAAACACGCAGCGCCCCCAAAATGATGTGGTGGTCTGCCAGCGCCTTCACGCAAAGTTTGCATGATCCTGAGATTGCGCAGCTTGCTGGGGCTAAACGCTTGTGCAGAAAAATAGACCAAGAGCTCAAGTTGTTATTAGATGGATCGGCTAAGGCCAATCCACAAATGCTGAAAGACATGCTGTTTTATGTGGCGGAAACGCAAGTGGAACTTCCCATTGTTGATAAAGCCAAGCGGATATACGATTTACAAAGTCACATCGATCACACCTTAGATCAGTTGGGTCACAGTGTGATTGATCAGTCCGAAATCACCATTGCGCTTCAATTGGGCGAGGCCGTGGCAAGTGTGGGAGATGTTTGGAACGAAGTTTCCAATAAAATTGATTTTCACATTGATCACCGTGAGCAAACAGCCATTTCGATTGATGGTGATTTGATGGCGCGATGTTCAGCAATTTTGGCTGAGCATCAACCTTTGTGCCAGCAGCTCAGCCAAGTGGTGGTCATCGATTTATATCAAGCATTAACGCAAGTGATCCAATTCTTAAAAGATGGCTCGGGACAAACTACCCACCCAATATTGATTGAAATTGCTGCTGGCATCCATTTGCTGGAAACTGCTTTGCAGGAGTATAACGATTTAGATGCCTCTAAAATTCAGAAGTTGTTATCTGAAATTCAACGATTAGAGCACATCGCATCGGGTGCTGAATATACGCAACTTGCGCACGACAGAACCAATGAGCTTGATGCTGACACCATGAAAGTGGTGGTTTCCCAGATTCAGGAATCATTAAAAGTAGTCGAGCAAGCCTTAGACGGATTTTTTAGACATCCGGACGACAAATCTCCACTTGGCCTCACTGTTAAACCATTGCGTGAAATTGCCTCTATCTTTCAAATGCTGAATATGGATGTGCCAGCCAATATTGCGCAAACAAGTTTGGGCTATATTGATTTTTTCCAGTCGAATCAATTTGAATCGAATCAAGGTGAATTCGAATTGCTGGCTGAAAGTTTAAGTATGTTGGGTCTATATGCGGAAGGCATGCCCAAAGTTAGACCAGAATACGAATCAGCCATGGATGCTGCATTATCACGTATGAAAGTGACATTGGCCAATGTGGTTGGCACTAGCTTAACAGCACCTGCAGAGCCGACTGATAGTGACCAACCCGTTATTTCTCAAACTACACAGGGTGCGTCTACGTCCACAGTGGTGGATAGTGCATTAGATGATGAGTTGCTAGACATCTATTTAGCAGAGACAGAAGAGGTGTTGGGACAAATCGCGGGCAATTTGCAATTGCTTAAAGTGAGTGCTAGTCATGAAGCGTTGGTAGATATCAGGCGCGGGTTTCATACGCTAAAAGGTAGTGGTCGTACCGTAGGTTTGAATGGATTGGGCGAGGTTGCAGGCAAAGTAGAAGCTTTCCTGAATGCGGTGTTGGATAACAACGCTGTACTCAATGCTGGACAATTGCAAGAGATTGAACTGGTATCTGCTGAATTTGCCAATTGGTCAAATCAATTGCGTGAAGAAAAACAAGTGACGTTTAGTCCAGATCAATGGATAGCACGCATTGAAAGCTGGAACAAGACAGCAGAAAAACCAGCCAAGAAAAAAGCCAGCGATGATGTCGTTATGATTGGCGGCACACGCAAACTAAGTCGCCAACTCTACAATATTTTCTTGAACGAAAGTATGGTGAATATCACCACCCTAGAACAAGATTTAGCCAATATGAATGCGGAAACGCCTGCTATCGCGCCATCGGGTATAGCAAGACGCGCCATTCATACCTTAGGCAGTAACGCGCTGGCTGCCGGCTTTACGCACATGGGCACATTGGGGCGTGCTGTTGAACAGTGGCTAGATGAAGTGGGTGAGGATTGGTCGCCCGCACAACACAAAGTGTATACGCGCGTGTTGAAGTCTGTGGCAAGAATGTGGCAACGTATTTCTGATTTAAATGAGCCAAAAGAAGAAAAAGCCTTACTCAAGGCGGTGCTAGGTGTAACGCCAAGTGTTAAACGTGGTGCAAAACAAGCCAAGTCTGATCACCAGTTAGAAGAGGTGCTGTCTGCAGAAGAGAATGTAGATGTTCAGCCAGAAATAGCAGAAGCAGAGGCTACGCAAGCAGAAAGCGCTACAAGACTTGAGTCTGAGCTGATAATTGATGAAGCACCTGCTCTTGATGTGGAAGAAGCAAACACTGCTGAGACTTTGCCAGCACAAGATGACCATGCAATACCTGAAGTTCAAGAAACGCAGGAAACGCAAGCAGAACTGGATGCTTTAGCTTTAGAAGATATTCCTGAAGGCTATGCCCCGGCATTGGCTGAAGAACATCCTGAATTAGTCGATATCGAAATTCTGAATCTGTTCCAAGAGGAAGCGGATGAGTTATTGCCTATGATTGGTAATGCGCTGAGATCGTGGCGTGCCGACCAAAGCGCAGTGGAGCATGCAGATGCTTTGCAACGTGCATTGCATACCCTCAAGGGCAGTGCGCGGATGGCAGGCAAGCATCAGTTGGGTAATGTGGTACACAATATGGAAGAGCGTGTAGTGCAAGCGCTAAAAAATAATCCAGATTCGCAGACGTTTGAACAGTTGTTTACAGATCTCGATGCCATAGGCTTGTATTTTGAAGAAGGACATTTGCCTGAGCATTTAACACAATTAATTGTGGCAGAACCTGAGAATACGCAGGGAAGTACTCCAACGCCGACTGTGCCGAACGTACCCATGACCGCCGAGAGTGAGCATGCTGCGCCGACGATACGTTCAAGTAATCGCAAAACACAGTTTTTGCGTATGCGTGCTGATGTATTGGATAGGTTAATTAATGAAGCGGGTGAGATTTCAATTATTCGTTCACGCATCGACAAAGAAGTGATTGGTTTTAAAAATACCTCACATGATCTGACGGAGAGTGTATCGCGTATGCGTAACTACTTACGCGAGCTTGAGATTGAGGCAGATACACAGTTGCAATCACGTTTGACCTTATTACAAGAAGCCAATGAGAAATTTGACCCATTAGAGTTTGACCGCTTTACGCGTTTGCAAGAACTTACCCGCATGATGGCGGAGAGTGTGAACGATATCTCGACTATTCAAAATGGCCTGATTGGTAACTTGGGGCAGGCAGAGGCCGCGTTACAACAGCAAACGCGTATGAACCGCGAATTGCAACAAACGCTCATGAACGTGCGTATGTTGCCGTTCTCTCAATTGTCGGAGCGCATGGACAGGATTGTGCGGCAAACTGCGCGTGAATTGAATAAGCGGGTTGAATTTGTGATCACGGGAGATAAAACTGAGATTGACCGCAGTGTATTGGACAAGATTGGTGCGCCGCTAGAGCATTTATTAAGAAATGCTGTGGCACACGGCATTGAGTTACCTGCAGCACGTAAGAAAGCCAGCAAAGCAGAAATGGGTAAAATTCATCTGCACGTTGCCGCCGAAAATGATGAGATTCGCATCCAAATTAGTGATGACGGTGCAGGTGTTAATCTCAAGCGTGTGAAAGAAATTGCGGTACAAAACAAAGTGATTTCACCTGAAGCGGAAATCAACGATCAAGCATTGATGGCAGTCATTTTTGAACCAGGATTTTCAACCTCCTCTGAAGTGACACAAATTGCAGGGCGTGGTGTTGGTTTAGACGTGGTGCGCAGCGAAGTCACTGGGCTGGGTGGTCGCATTGATATAGATAGTCGCTTAGGTGAAGGCACACAGTTCTATATCTACTTGCCTGTGACTTTAACTGTCGCTCAAGTATTGATGGTGAAATCAGGCGCTGCACAATACGCAATTTCTGTGGCGATGATTGAGCAAGCGCAAAAAGTAAAACAAACGGATATCGCTAAAGCGTACGAGATAGGTGACATTGTGTGGGCTGGTAACTCATACCCTCTTCACCATATCAGCAAACTGCTGAATGAATCGCCGTCTGAGCAAGAGCATGCCTATGCTTCAGTGCTGCTATTAAGAAGCGGTAATTACCGCATTGCCTTGCATGTAGATGAAATGTTGGGTAACCAAGAGGTGGTGATTAAGCCGATTGGTGTTGAGTTGGCGAGGGTGCCAGGTATTATGGGTGCTACCGTTACCGGTGACGGTAGTGTGATTTTGATTCTTAACCCATTGTTGTTGGCAAACCGTGAAGTGCTTGCAGTTGGCAGTGTGAAAGTAAATGTGCAAGCAGCACCTGCCGTACATAAATTAAAAGCATTGGTCGTGGATGATTCATTGACTATGCGTAAAGTGCTTGGACGTTTGCTAGAGCGTGAAGGCTTTGAGGTGTTGGTGGCAAAAGATGGTATGGATGCGATGCAGTTATTGCAAACTGTGACCCCCGATATTATTTTGACCGATATTGAAATGCCTCGCATGGACGGTTTTGGTCTATCCAGAAATATCCGTGATGACGCGCGTACTGCCAACACGCCGCTGATTATGATTAGCTCGCGCACTGCAGATAAACATCAAAACACCGCGCGCGACATTGGCGTAGATGCTTTCTTTGGGAAGCCTGTGCATGATGAAGAGCTGGTTGCTAAGGTCAATGAGCTGATTCAACAACGATCTAATTTACACTAATTCACACAAGCGCTTTGTATTCAAGCGCTTGCGTGATTTTCAGTTTTTCAACGCAAAATCTTTAGTCCCATTTAGCTATTAAATGCTGTCAATATGACCTGACAAAGGTAAAATATTGGCATGCAAGATTCAGAACACCATCCTTCATCACCTACATTTGTGCACTTACGCTGTCATAGCGAATACTCCATTTTGGATGGGATTGTGCGCATTGACGATTACGTTAAAGTAGCCAAAAAAGATGCAATGCCTGCCATTGCATTGACCGATTTATCGAATCTATTTGGTGCAATCAAGTTTTACAAAGCTGCCCGTGGCGCTGGTATTAAGCCATTGGTGGGCTGTGATGTTTGGATTGAAAACCCTAATAATCGCGATCAGGCAACGCGTGTGCTCATGCTGGTGCAAAACCTCATAGGCTATCGACATCTATGTGAATTATTAAGCAAAGCTTTTCTTGAGAATCAATACCGTGGCCGTGCAGAAATCAAGCAAGAATGGTTAGTCGATGCGAATGCAGGTTTAATTGTTTTGTCTGGCTTTAAACATGGTGATGTTGGGCAGGCATTAAGCCAAGACAACTTGCATACGGCTAAAAAGTGCGCCGAACAATGGGCGAGCCTATTTCCAAATCGTTATTATTTAGAAGTACAACGCACGCATGCAGTAGGTAAGCATCGTGTGCAAGACAAATTAGTACAACAAACATTGCTGTTAGCTAGCAATTTAGATCTGCCAGTAGTGGCAACGCATCCGATACAGTTTATAACCCCAGATGACTTTATGGCGCACGAAGCGCGCACCTGTATTGCTGAGGGTTACATGTTGGCAGACAGTCGTCGGCCCAAACACTTTACTGAATCGCAGTATTTTAAAACGCAAGCTGAGATGCAAGCGTTATTTGCCGATATTCCAGAAGCGCTGACCAACAGTGTTGAAATTGCCAAACGTTGTAATCTCAGCCTTACCCTTGGTAAAAATTACCTACCCGATTTCCCAACCCCCAATCAGGAAAGTTTAGATACTTACTTAGTGCAGCAATCCGAATTCGGGTTGGAATCGAGGCTTGCTTCGCTCTATCCTGATGATGCTGCCCGTGCACAAAAGCGTGAAGTATATGAAAAGCGGCTGGCATTCGAATGTCAGATTATTAACCAAATGGGGTTTGCTGGTTACTTTCTGATTGTGGCGGATTTTATTAACTGGGCCAAAAACAATGGTGTACCAGTAGGGCCAGGCCGTGGTTCTGGTGCGGGCTCATTAGTTGCGTACAGTTTAGGCATTACGGATTTGGATCCGCTACGCTACAACTTGCTGTTTGAGCGCTTTTTGAACCCAGAGCGCGTTTCCATGCCTGACTTTGATATTGATTTCTGCCAAGAAGGACGCGACCGAGTCATTGACTATGTGAAACAAAAATATGGCTTAGCTTCGGTATCACAAATCGCCACTTTCGGGACCATGGCGGCAAAGGCCGTGATTCGCGATGTGGGACGTGTGCTGGATTTACCATTTAATTTTGTGGATGGGATTGCCAAGCTCATTCCGCTGGAACTCGGCATTACCCTGCAATCGGCGTTAGAAAAAGAACCCCAACTGCAAGAACGACGCGAAAAAGAGGAAGAAGTAGCGGGGCTGTTAGAGTTGGCATTGCGCCTGGAAGGCTTGGTGCGTAACGTCGGTATGCACGCGGGGGGCGTACTCATTGCACCCGGCAAGATATCAGATTACTCGCCCATTTACTGCCAGCCCGATGGCGCCAGTTTGGTCAGCCAGTATGATAAAGATGACGTAGAAGCAGTAGGCTTGGTCAAGTTTGACTTCTTGGGTTTACGTACGCTTACTATTCTAGATATGGCACTAGAAAACGCCAATGCGCAACGCGCGCAAGCGTCTCTACCGCCACTGAGTTTTGAAACCTTACCATTAGACGATAAGCGCAGTTATCAACTACTCAAAACATCTAACACCACTGCCGTATTCCAGCTAGAGTCCAAAGGCATGAAAGACATGCTCAAACAGGCTAAGCCGGACTGCTTTGAAGATATTGTCGCGTTGGTGGCACTGTATCGCCCTGGGCCGATGGATTTGATCCCAGATTTCTGTCGTCGTAAGCATGGCTTACAGCGTGTGGAATACCCGCATCCCGCCACAGAGTCTATTTTAAAAGAAACTTACGGTATTGCGGTCTACCAAGAGCAGGTGATGCAAATTGCGCAGGTCGTCGCGGGTTATAGTCTCGGCGGCGCAGATTTACTCAGGCGCGCCATGGGTAAAAAGAAGCCAGAAGAAATGGTGGCGCAACGAGCTATCTTTAATGAAGGTGCGCAAAAAAATGGCTTAAGTGAAAAGCAAGCCAATGAATTATTTGACTTGTTAGAGAAGTTTGCAGGGTACGGTTTTAATAAATCACATGCTGCAGCGTATGCGCTGGTGGCATACCAAACCGCCTATTTAAAAGCTCATTATCCAGCGGCATTTATAGCAGCCACCATGTCGGCAGACATGAACAATACCGATAACGTACGTACGTTCTTTGATGATTGTGCGCCGAACCAAATTGATGTGTTGCCCCCTGATATTAATCAGAGTGTGTTTCAATTTAAGCCTTTGAATGCGAAACAGATTTTATACGGTTTAGGTGCTGTCAAAGGCACAGGTTTAGCAGCAATTGAGCTGATCGTTGCATCACGTCTGCAAGACGGTCCTTTTAAAGATATCTTTGATTTTTGTGCGCGTTTAGATTTACGTAAAGTGAATCGTCGTGTCATTGAATCATTGATACGCGCTGGTGCTTTTGACACATTAGAACCTAACCGAGCAGCTATATTGGCGGCGGTGAGTACGGCAATTTCTGCCGCAGAGCAAAGTAGCTCGCATGCTGGACAAAATAATTTATTTGGTGAGGTGACAGAGACCAAACATCAACTGCCAAGTGTAGAAGCTTGGTCGCCTGAACAAGCTTTGTTAGAAGAGAAAGCAGCGCTTGGTTTTTACTTGAGTGGACATCCATTTTTAAGTCACAAAGATGAGCTAGCTACATTCGTGCGCGGCACGTTGGCAGATTTAGCACCGCAAGAGCAACCCAAGCTCATTGCTGGGGTGGTGATGGGTGTACGTATTCGCATGACGCAGCGCGGAAAAATGGCGATAGTGACAATTGATGATGCTGTGGCGCGTGTAGATGTGGTGGTAGGTGCAGAATTATTAAATCAACATGCCATGTTAATCAAAGAAGATCAGTTGCTATTGGTCGAAGGGCGGATTAGCAATGATGATTTTTCAGGCGGAATTCGCGTGAGTGCACGTAAACTGTTTGATATGACGACTGCACGTAGTCACTTTGCCAATATGCTCAAAATCTCCTGCAACGGACAATCGGATGCGCAGAAATTAAGTACAATTTTGAACCCATATCGTAGCCGCAACAGCGAGAAAAAGCTGTGCCCCGTAAAAATTGAATACCATAATGCTCAAGGCCAAGCCAGCTTAATGCTTGGGGATGATTGGCGCGTAGAATTACATGATGATTTATTAAAGCATTTACATGCTTGGCTTTCAAAAGAAAATGTAAAAATCCTTTATAATTAACCCCATTCCAATACGAATTGCGACAAGATGAAAAACAGGCGTCTTACCGATCCTAAACTGACTTATTTAGACTTTGAAGCTTCAATTGCCGAGCTTGAAAAGCGTATTGAGGCATTGCAAGTGTCTCATGATGAACATGATGCTTTAGATATCTCCAAAGAAGTAGACCAGCTACAAAAAAAGAACGATAAGCTGTTGCAAGATACCTATGATAATTTAACTGCATGGCAAATTTCGCAAGTGGCGCGTCATCCACAGCGTCCATATACTTTGGACTATATTGAGGAGTTGTTCACGGAGTTTGAAGAGTTGCACGGCGACCGCGCCTATGCAGATGACCCTGCAATTGTGGGCGGTATCGCGCGTTTCGAGGGCATCCCGGTGATTGTGATTGGTCATCAAAAAGGACGCGATGTGAAAGAGCGTCAATACCGAAATTTTGGTATGCCACGTCCAGAAGGCTATCGCAAAGCGCTTCGCTTGTTCAAAATGGCCGAAAAATTTGGCCTGCCTATTATTACCTTAATCGATACGCCAGGCGCTTACCCAGGGATTGGTGCAGAAGAACGCGGTCAATCGGAAGCAATTGCACGTAACTTATATGTAATGGCTGAATTAAAAACACCCATTATTGGTGTGGTGATTGGTGAAGGTGGCTCAGGTGGCGCATTGGCATTGGGTGTTGTGGACCAGTTGTTGATGTTGCAATACGCCACTTACTCAGTGATTTCGCCAGAAGGCTGTGCCTCCATTTTATGGAAAAGTGCGACCAAAGCGCCAGAAGCTGCTGAAACCTTAGCAATTACGGCTGATCGACTGAAAGTATTAGGCTTGATTGATGAAATTGTGTCTGAGCCACTGGGTGGTGCACATCGTGAACCATTAGAAATGATGGAAAAATTACGGCATGCGCTTCGCGTTCAACTGAAATCATTGCAAGCCAAAAAAATCGATAAATTACTTGAAACTAGGTATGCCCGTCTCATGAGCTATGGCAAGTTCAAAGTTGCCGCCACCAAATAAGTCCAACCTGATTACGCGCGTTAACACATGTTTAACGCGCGTTTTTCATTCTAAACCCCAAGCTTCATATCACTTAGTTCTGGCTTACAGTGGTGGATTAGATTCCACTGTCTTGTTGCATGTACTCATTACCTTACAACAACAATTGCGTGCAGATAAAGATGCCCAATTCCAGCTAAGTATTTCAGCCATGCATGTACATCATGGTTTGAGTGCCCATGCAGATGCATGGGTAACACATTGCCAGCAAACCTGTGTGCAGTTTGGCGTGCCGCTTCAAGTGGAATATGTGCAAGTCAATAGGCAAAGTGGACTTGGGATTGAAGCGACTGCCAGAAACGCGCGTTATGCAGCGTTACAACAAGTTTCGGCAGATTTTATTTGCCTAGCGCATCATCAAGATGACCAGGCAGAGACCTTGTTATTGCAACTGATGCGGGGCGCCGGCGTAAAAGGGTTGGCTGGAATGGCGGAGGTAGATTTAACACAGCGTTTACTAAGGCCGCTACTCAATATTTCTAGGCAAGCTATTGAGACGTATGCCCAAGCCAATCAATTGCAATGGATAGAAGATGATAGCAATCAAAACACGGATCTTGATCGCAATTTTATGCGGCATCAAGTCATGCCATTGCTAGCCACCCGATACCCTAGCTTGCATAAAACCCTTAGCAGAACAGCGCAACATATGGCTGAAGCGAATGATTTGTTGACTGAGCTTGCGCAACTGGATGTTGCACATGTGTTGGTGAGTGGTGAGCAGAGTAACCAGCGTTGCTTGGCTATTGACCAGCTGGCAACGTTCAACGCAGCTAGAGCAAAAAATGTACTGCGTTGGTGGATAGGTCTGCACAATGTAATGATGCCGAATGCCGAATTACTAGAGCAGATATGGCAACAATTGATACATGCGCGTGCTGACGCGAGTATTCATATTCAAATTGCGCCAAACCGATTGATCAAAAGATATCTTGGCCTAGCTTACATAGTGAATGACATCATGCCTGCAGAAACTTATCACGTGTTATGGCAAGGTGAACCAGTGGTGCAGCTTACCTCTGATGACCGCTTGATTTTTGAGCCGGTGAAAGGCCAAGGCATTGCACAGGACAAGCTTGCAAATCACGCGTTACGGATTCGATTGCGCGAGGGCAGCGAGCGGTTTAGACCTGAATTAGGACGCCCCAGTAGAACACTCAAACATATTTTACAAACACATAAAATTCCACCTTGGCAGAGAGGACGCATTCCGTTGCTGTTTATAGATGAAACTTTGGTGTGCATCCCCAATATTGGCGTTGACGCCAGTGTAGCGGCGCAGCCAGAGGAAATGGGTGTGTTGATTCGTTGGGAATGTATGTAATCGTTTTATTTTTTGTTGAGCATGGTTTTTAAACTTGCCCAGATAGTCTCTAAAATAATGGGTTGTGCTTCAGCAGTAGGATGCAAACCATCGTCCTGATTGAGTGCTCGATTTCCTGCCACGTTCTCTAATAAGAAGGGGACTAGTTTGACTTTAAACTGTTGCGCAAGTGCGGGGTAGCTTTGGTGAAAAGCTTGCGTATATTGCGGGCCATAATTGGGTGGAATGCGCATACCCACTAATAGCACTTGAATGTTGTTTTGTTTGGCCATTTCCAACATTTTGGTTAAATTTTGCTGCATGGCATCTACGGGTAAGCCGCGTAAGCCATCATTGGCACCAAGCTCCAAAATCATGATGCTAGGTTTTTGCTGTGCTATGGCTTGATTGAGACGGGTTAATCCGCCCGCTGTCGTTTCGCCGCTGATGCTGGCATTGACTACTTGATACGTATAACGCTCGTTCTTTAAGCGCTCCTCCATCAAAGATACCCATCCTTGTTGGGTGGAAAGGCCATAAGCAGCGGATAAACTGTCGCCAAACACTAAAATAGTCGATGCAGCTTGGCTTGGAAGTGCAACCAATAGCATTAAAACAAGACTAATAAACATTAAACTAGGCTTATATAGCCAAAACAATAAACGAGATCTCATTGATGTTACTTTCCTCTACTGAAATAAATTCGCCAAAACAAAGCAATACTAAATCACCATCACAGCATCCAACGCATGAGACTATCATTTTAGCGACAAAGCTCAGTAAAAGTGTTGGGAGTGGCGAACATACCCTGCATATCCTGCGTGATTTACAGTTAACCATACAACGCGGTGAGCGTGTGGCTATTGTCGGTAGCTCGGGCTCAGGCAAGTCTACACTACTTGGTATTTTGGCGGGGTTGGATGTGCCTACCTCGGGTGAGATCACTGTTTTAGGCAATGCGTTCAGCACCTTGGACGAAGACGCACGTGCGGCCATGCGAGGTCAATACATGGGCTTTGTGTTTCAGTCGTTTCAACTATTGCCAACGATGACTGCGCTTGAAAATGTCATGATTCCCATGCAACTGAATGGACATCCATCGCCTTTGCAAACTGCAAAAGAGAGTTTGACCAAAGTAGGTTTAGGCGAGCGTATGCAGCATTATCCCAAGCAGCTATCTGGTGGAGAGCAACAACGCGTTGCAATTGCGCGCGCCTTTGCTGCGCAACCCGCGGTGCTATTTGCGGATGAACCCACAGGCAATTTAGATAGCGCTAATGGTGAAAAAATTATTGATCTGTTGTTTAAACTTAACCAAGAAAATAATACAACGCTAGTGTTGGTGACGCACGATGTGCATTTGGCTCAACAATGTGACCGTGTATTGACCCTAAAAGACGGTCAATTGACTGCGAGCGTTTAAGTATGGGTTTGCCCGATACGAAAGCACACGCATTACCTTTATATCAACTGGCTTGGCAACAACTTAAGGCTAATTGGCGCGCAGGAGATTTGCGTGTGCTGTTGCTGGCACTGGTATTGGCTGTAGCCGCCATCACTTCTGTCAATGCATTTTCCCAACGCATTGCTGGGCACCTTAACAGTCAAGGTGGCGTTTTGTTGGGGGGTGATTTGGTGGTCATCAGTGATCATACAGTGCCCGACAGTTATTTCCAGCAAGCACAACAGCTTGGATTGAAGGCGACACATACTGCAGAATTTCCTAGCATGTTGGTGCATCAAACACGCAGCCAGATATCGGAAATCAAAGCGCTGGGTAGTGACTTTCCTTTACGCGGAGATTTTAGTGTACGGCTTACGCCCAATGCCGAACCTACACTGCTAATGCAACCGCCTGCAAAGGGTGAAGTCTGGCTAGAACCTAGGCTCATGGGTGTGCTAGGACTGCAAATAGGGGGCCAGGTGAGCCTTGGTGCAGGGTCGTTCAAAGTCGCAGGTGTGCTGGAGCGTGAACCCTCTCGCGGCGGTGATATGTTTAGCTTTGCTCCACGCGTCATGATGAATGCAGATGATTTAGCTGCAACCGAGTTGATTCAGTTTGGTAGTCGCGTCAAATATCAAATGATTGTGGCAGGTAACGCTACGCAACTGGATGCATTTTCTACATGGATCGCTTCACGTTTGCAGCGTGGTGAGCGTATCGAAGATGTAAAAACAGCACGTCCAGAAATCAAAAGTGCGTTAGACAAAGCAGAAATCTTTCTCGGTTTATCGGCTATGGTCAGCGTCATGCTAGCGATTGTTGCGATGTTGTTGGCTAGTGGTCCTTATTTGAACCGTAATTTAGATACGTTTGCCATGCTGCGTTGCTTTGGGGCGACAAGCCGCATGATACAAACGATTTTATTATGGCAAACAGTCTGGGTAGCATTGCTCGGTGGCTTCATCGGTGGGTTGCTTGGCTTCGCGTTACAAGAAGGCTTGGCAACTTTGGCAGGGCGATTGTTTGTAGAATCGCTAGCACCAAGTGCTATGTGGCCATTTATATTGGGTTTATTGGTTAGTTTGTTGGTCATGCTCGCACTGATGTGGCCGCATTTGCGTGCGATTCGCAGTTTGCCCACGGTGACCATTCTGCGCCGCGAGGTGGAAACCAATCTCAAGCAGGATTGGTTAAATTATTTGCCGATGGCGCTACTGGTGATAGCTCTGATGGTCTGGCAGGCCAAGACGCTAAAAATGGCGATAGCTGTCAGTGCAGGTTTAGTGCTCACTTGCGTCATTGTTGGCATACTGGCTTATGCAATGGTGCATGGTTTATTTAAGCTTCAATTGCCTTCCGCTAAGCCGATAGCGGCTAGCTTGCAAATCGGTTTAACCAATTTAAAGCGCCGCATGCGTTTGTCGATTGCGCAAATGATTGCTTTTAGTTTGGGCATGATGGTCATTGTGTTACTCAGCATTGTGAAAACAGATTTAATGAGTGCATGGCGTGATTCATTGCCGGCAGATGCGCCCAATCGATTCGTCATCAATCTGCAGCCAGATCAGCTGGAGGCTTTTCAGCAGGCTTTTATCAAACAACAGCAGCCTGCGCCACAAGTGCATGCCATGGTGCGTGCACGTTTAGTGGCCATCAATAATCAAAAGGTAGGGGCTGATACCTATCAAGATGAGCGTGCAAAGCGGCTCGCTTCGCGTGAATTTAATTTGTCTTGGGCGGCAGACATGCAAGCTGATAACCAACTGTTGGAAGGGCAGTGGTGGAAACCCGAGGATGCTGGTAAGCCATATGTGTCGCTAGAGCAAGAGCTTGCGCAAAATTTGAACATTCAACTAGGCGATACGCTCAGCTATGATGTGGCAGGTACGCCTATTACACTGACGGTGACTAGCATCCGCAAGGTTGAATGGGATAGCATGCGTGCTAACTTCTTTGCCGTGACGCCACCGCAAACCATCGATAAATTACCTGCAAGTTATATGACGGCCTTTTATTTGCCACCGCAACAAGCCGCATTTGTGCAGCAATTAGTCAGTACCTTTCCAAACCTTACGGTGATTGATGTTGCCGCATTGATGGAGCAAGTGCGTTCCATTATGGAAAAGATGAGTGTGGCTGTGAGCTATGTATTTTTATTTAGCTTGGCCACAGGTTTGGCCGTGCTATACGCTGCCTTGATCGCTACACAAAGCGCGCGTATACGTGAATCTACTTTGTTGCGTGTGCTAGGCGCATCCAAGCAGCAAGTCAGTATTGCCATGTTGGCGGAGTTTTTTGCAATAGCTTTGTGTGCAGTGTTGGTGGCTGTGCTGTTAGCCAATATAGTCGCTTGGTACGTCAGTGCAACCATGTTGGAGATACCATTTCACTTAAACTTGTCTATCAGTGCAGTTGCTTTGCTGAGCGCCGTTTTACTTATCCCACTAGCCTCTTGGCTTGTTCTTCGTCGTTACCTGAATGTCCCGCCCAAAGAGTTATTAAATAGCATCTAATTGGTTGTATACAACCAACATGAACCATTTAATTGGTTGTATACAACCAATTAAATCGGCTACAATCAACCAACTCGCTGTCATTCAACGTTAGTTGTTGATTTTCATGCATTTTATTTTAGGTCAGTTATCAGGAATGTTTCTTGCACATTTTTGCTTGAGCACACAGAAAAGATGTGCACTTATAACTCCGTCCTAGGGAAAAAATCATGAAAACTAACATACAACCAAAATTAATATTGCTGGCAATATTGTCAGCCTACGCATCGCCACATTTGGCACTTGCAGATGACAGTAATACGATAGAAGTAGACAAAATTGAAGTTTACAGCGCTACCCCATTAAAAGGTATAGGATTGCCTCTACACAAAGTGCCAGCAAATATCCAAATGGCAGCGCCTAAAGACATTAATGACCAAACAGGTGTGTCGATAGCGGATTACATGAATAACAATATGCAAAGTGTGACTGTGACTGAACTTGGCGGTAATCCTTGGCAGCCAGAAATTAACTTCCGTGGTTATTCGTCGTCTCCTTTGTTGGGTAATCCGCAAGGGCTTTCTACTTATATTGACGGCGTGCGCGTCAATGAGCCTTTTGGTGATGTGACTTCATGGGACAAAATCCCTAGTTTTGCCATTGGTGGTATGCAAGTGGTGCCTGGTTCAAATCCGCTTTACGGTTTAAATACATTGGGTGGTGCTATTGCCATTCAAACTAAGAGTGGGCGTGACAATCTAGGTGCTGCCATTGAATACGAGGCTGGCTCATGGGGTCGCCAACGTGCATTAGTGGAATACGGCGGTGTTTCTCAAGATGGTGCGATTGACTATATTGTCGGCTTTCAACATACAACAGAAGATGGATGGAGAAAATATTCACCATCTCACGTGAATCAATTGTTTGGCAAAACAGGTTGGCAAAATGAGTCTACGCGTTTAGATCTGACCTATATTGGCAGTGATAACAACCTGATTGGTAACGGTTTAACTCCAGAGTTTTTACTTAGCGGTGATCGTGATCAAATTCATACCCGTCCAGACCAAACCAACAACTACTCGCACATGCTTGCATTAAATGGATCACATTGGTTCAATGACCACACCATGTTTTCTGGCAACGTGTATTACAAAAAATCAAACCGCAGTACATTAAATGGTGATGGGTATGAAGGTGGTGCAGATGATACAGAGGCGCTTGAGGGTTATGAGCAATTAGGGCTCTGCGCTGCTGATCCAGGCGAAGATGAATGCGAAGTCATAGGTTCAGTACTCAATCGTACCAATACCAAGCAAGATACTTACGGTACCACTGGTCAATTGACCTTTAACCAAGATTTTATGGGCAAAGAAAATCAATTTGTAGTTGGGGCTGGCTATGACTATAGCTTGATTCGATTCAAGCAAAGTGAGCGCATCAATATAGGTGATATTGATGGTACGATTGGCACGTTGAACGAAAGTGACTCAGTATTTGATCCAACACGCGCACCTACTTTTGAGGGTGATGGAGTGTTGCCGCAGCGCCAAACCACAGGTTTAACGGGTAAACAATACACTGTGCGCTTATTTGCTACAGATACATTGTCACTGACTGATCAATGGCATTTAAATGTAGGGGCGAGCTGGAATTTCACCCGTATTGATAATACAGATACATTACGCGGTCCAAAAACGGACACAAACCCAAATAGTTTGACAGCTCGTGACAGTTATACACGCCTGAATCCTACGATTGGTCTGACACATACGCCTAGCAAAGATTTAACTCTCTATACTTCATATAGTGAATCCAGTCGTGCACCTACTGCCATTGAATTAGGTTGTTCTAACCCTGAAGCACCATGCTTGCTACCAGCAGCACTCGCAGATGACCCACCTCTTAACCAAGTGGTCGCTAAAACGTATGAGTTTGGTGGTCGCGGTAAATTAACAGATGCTATCTATTGGAATGCTGGTATCTACCACGCGGTGAACCATGACGATATCCAGTTTACGGCTGCGAATGCTCAAAACGGCGCTGGCTATTTCAATAATGTGGGTAGAACCAAGCGTCAAGGTCTTGATTTAGGCTTGAATGGCAACTTTGATAAGTTTAAATGGGGTGCTTCTTATAGTTATGTAAAAGCAACTTATGACACCGATGTTGAGTTTGCCAACGGCTCAAACTCTTCTGGCTTTGATAATGACGGTGTATTTACTGCAAAATCAGGAGACAGATTGCCAGTGATTCCACTACACCAACTGAAATTGCGTGGTCAGTATGCAGTCACTCCAAGCTGGAACGTTGGTGCCAATGTCATTGGTTACTCTAGTCAATACGTGTTAGGCAATGAAAACAATAACCATCGTGCTAACGCGGCAGATTGTGATGGCGGTGAAGAGTGTGCCATTGGCAAGGGCAAAATCAGTGGCTACTTTGTAGTAAACCTCGATACGCAATATAACTTTGGTAATGGTTGGAAAATGTTTGCCAAAGCCACCAATATTTTTGATCGTGATTACAACTTGAGTGGCCGTTTAGCAGAATCATTATTCGATGCCAATGGCCAGTTTGGTGAGGAATCCAAAGTGTTGGCGGTGTTGCCAGGTGCACCACGTGCTGCATGGCTAGGGTTCCGCTACGAGTTTGCTGGAAAAAAATCTGTCAGCAGTCTAGATATTGATTAATTGAGGAAAAGCGTGCTTACACAACAAATGTCTGTCGAATCAAAATTTCATCCACACCAAGTCGTTAAAAAGGTACTTATTGTAGAGGATGAAGTATTGTTTGCCCGCGCGGTTGCTAAGCGTTTGCAAAAAGATGGCTTTGAGTGTGAGCATGCTGAAACACTAGCTGATGGTAGGTTAATTTATAAGCAATTTCACCCTGACTTGGTGTTATTGGATATGCGCTTGCCAGATGGCAACGGCTTGGACTTGTTGTCGGAATTGGTAGCAAAAGGGGTGGCAACCATTGTGATGACAGCTTTTGGCGATGTCAGCGATGCAGTAAATGCCATGAAATTAGGTGCAATTGATTACCTAAAAAAACCGATAGATCTGGAAGAACTTCTGCTCGTAGTCAAAAAAAATGAGCGTGCTTCTGAATTACAAACCAGCTTAGATTACTCGCGCCAACGCAATACACACGCGACAGATGGCGTGCAGTTGATTGGCGATAGCCCAGCCATGCAAAGTGTGCGACAGCAAATTAGTCGCATCTCGCAATTAAGTGCCATGACAGATGTTGTTCCACCCACGGTATTGATTGTAGGTGAAACGGGTACGGGCAAGGATGTCGCGGCGCGCTTTCTGCATGCAGAGTGTGCCAATAGTGACAAGCCTTTTGTGCATGTTGATTGTGCTTCACTACCTGCAGAGCTGATTGAAAGTGAGTTGTTTGGGCATGAAAAAGGCGCATTTACCAACGCAGTGAGTGCGCGCCCAGGTTTGATCGAATCCGCGGAAGACGGAACCCTTTTTTTGGATGAGATTGGCGAATTGCCACTTACCTTACAAGCGAAGTTATTGAATGTGTTAGAGCGTAGACAAGTGCGTAGATTAGGCTCTACTAAAGAGCGCGCTGTGCCTGCACGTATCATTGCTGCCACTAACCGTGATTTACATGACATGGTCAGTGAAGGTCGTTTCCGTTCAGATTTGTATTACCGACTTAATGTGATTACTATGTTTATGCCACCTTTAAGGGATCGTGGTGATGACATTGTGCAACTCTCTAATTACTTTAGGTCGCTCACTGAAAAACGCTATGGCTTAAAGAAAAGAGAATTCAGTGGTAATGCTATGCAGGCCATTCAAACTTATGGCTGGCCAGGTAATGTTAGAGAGTTAAGGCACCAAATCAGCCGGGGTGTGCTATTAAGCTCGGATGAGCAGATATTAGTCAGTGATTTAGCCTTACCTAATCATCAAGCAAAACCAGTAATAACTTTAGAGAGTCATGAAGCGCAAATGACGCTAGATGATGCTGAAAAAGCAATTTTGTTGAATGCGCTTGAACAAGCTCGCAATAATGTCTCGCAGGCCGCAAGGCAATTGGGCATCACGCGTATGACCATGCGTTATCGTATGGATAAACACGGTATCTCTGTATAAACCGAGTGCTTAATCTAGATGCTTGTTAATAATAAGATAACAGTCTCTTAATCCACTATTCTTCGCTAGACATTCCTATCGGCTTTCTACGATAACCATCTCAGTTACACCTGACATCATGCTATCATTTCACTCATTATTGTCTGGAGTGATTACATGATTATTGGTTCGCCACTTACCCCATCTGCCACCAAAGTGATGCTGCTAGGCAGCGGCGAATTAGGCAAAGAAGTGATTATTGCTTTGCAGCGCTATGGGGTAGAAGTCATTGCGGTAGACCGATATGAAAATGCCCCCGGCCATCAGGTTGCACATCGTGCTTACACCATTGATATGACAGATGCACAAGCCCTGAAAGCATTGGTCAATCAAGAAAAACCACACTTGATTGTGCCTGAAATTGAGGCCCTCAATACGGATGCACTGGCGGATATTGAGCGTGATGGCATAACGGTGATTCCAACAGTCAAAGCAGTGCAGCTCACGATGAACCGAGAGGGTATCCGTAAGCTTGCTGCTGAAACATTAAACTTACCTACCTCTCCATATGCTTTTGCACGCAGCGAAACTGAGTTACAAGCGGCGATTGATGCAGGCATAGGATACCCATGTTTTATTAAGCCTACCATGTCATCTTCAGGCAAGGGGCAATCTAGAATTACACAGGCTTCTGAGGTGAAAGCCGCTTGGGATTATGCGGCCACTGGTGGACGCGTCAATCAAGGCGTGGTGATTGTAGAAGGGCAGATTGCATTTGATTATGAAATTACTTTGCTCACAGTGCGTGCTAAAAATGCACAGGGTGAGATACAAACGTATTTCTGTGAGCCAATTGGACATGTGCAGGAAAAAGGCGACTATGTAGAAAGTTGGCAACCGCAAATCATGACTGCAGCAGCATTGACATCAGCCCAACACATTGCAAAAACTATGACTGACGCGTTAGGAGGATTAGGTTTATTTGGCGTAGAGCTATTTGTAAAGGGCGACCAAGTGTGGTTCTCAGAAGTCAGTCCTCGCCCGCATGACACAGGTATGGTCACCATGTGCAGCCAACGTCTAAGTGAGTTTGAACTGCACGCACGTGCAATCCTTGGCTTACCTGTAGACGTTGCGATGACCAAACCAGGGGCCAGTGCTGTGATTTATGGTGGTGCGGAAAGCAAACAGTTAAGTTACGATGGCGTAGCAGATGCATTGGCCATACCTAACAGTGATATTCGCTTATTTGGCAAACCAGAGTCTTATCTGCGTCGGCGCATGGGGGTAGCTTTGGTGACTGCAGACAATACGGATGAAGCCAGAAAGCAGGCTAAGTTGGCTGCAAGTTTAGTGAAAACTAAAGCCTAGTTCAGGTACTGTAATGATAGATAAAATTGAAGAAGCTGGCAGTGATAAATCTACCTTTTACGCGCTATTTGGCGGGGAAGAAGACGGTCAGATAGTCATCAAACAATTGGTAGATACCTTCTATGATGTCATGGATAGCGACCCAAAAGCCGCAGGTATTCGTGCATTGCATCAGCCGGATTTAACCGATGCACGTGAAAAGTTAACGATGTTTCTGACAGGCTGGATGGGTGGTCCGCAATTGTATATCGAGCGCTATGGGCACCCCATGTTACGTCGGCGCCACATGCCTTTTGCCATTGGTGAGTCAGAGCGCGACCAGTGGATGTACTGCATGATACGTGCCATGCATACGTTGCAGTTAGATGAAGACGTGATGAAGAAACTAGCCGCCCAACTATATGGTGTGGCTGATTTTATGCGCAACAAATAACAAATCAGTATGAATGAGATGACAAGGAGTTGCAGTATCATTTAGTTTGGTCCATGTATAGTTTGACCTAGTTGCATTGCATCAATATAGCCAGTTGAAATACCCACTAACATCAATAAAAGGTAGCTTTCTTGGTATTGAAACAATTATTACGCTTGGTATGTCTAGCCGCGTTTGGCATGCTCGCAATTTCAATTGTGAGTGCTTTTCCTTTGCTCGAAAGTCTTGGGTTTTCTCCCAGTCATGTGGATCCCAGCGCTTTTGAAGGTGGCCAGTATGAACGCTCTTTATTAGCATGGGTAGACGATTACAAACTAGAGCTGACCTTGGCCATGTTCATGGTATTAGCCGTGCTGACATTTGCGTTGTTTGTGCTAGATCGAGAGTTTCGTGCACGTTTGTTACAAAAGCTCTCCCCGAATGTAGATCACAGTCAGTTTCATCTTAATGATCCAGCGCTACTACATAAAATCACATTATCCCGTACAGGCTTTCTCGTCACATTAATCGCTATCTTTATACTTATTACAGTCACTTACCAATCTTATACCAATCAAACGATTGTTAAACTCTTTGCCTTAGGCGTGTTCGTTTTTAACCTCACAGGCACATATTTTTTTGGTAGTTTGAAGCGTGCGCATCAAATGGAGCGTTTGGCCAATAAACTACATACGCATATCAAACATAAAGACGAAGTACAAGAAAAGTTACTGCAAGCGGATAACCGTTTAAAGCAACAATCTTCCAGTTTGGCTTACCTTGCATCAACGCAGCTCAATAAACAAACACCGCCAAAAGCGTTTTTTCAATCGTTAATCAAACAGTCCGCCGAAACCTTGAATGTCGCACGCGTCAGCGTTTGGCTATATTCGAGAGACAAGCAAGAGTTGGTATGCGAAGCACTGTTCGATTTGGACTCACAAAGCTATACGCAGGGGCAAGTATTGTCTGCAAAACATTTGCCACATTATTTTGCAGCACTCGAGCAATCGCGCGTGGTTGCAGCCAATGACGTATATGCGCATAGCGCAACGCAAGAGTTTGTAGCGGATTATTTTCCTGCATGCCAGATTGGTGCAATGTTAGATGCCACCATTTGGCATGATGACGAGATGATAGGAGTGATTTGTCACGAGCATGTAGGTGGTACACGAGAGTGGACTTTAGATGAACAAAATTATGCAGGGTCTTTGGCCGATTTAGCGCGACTAACCGTTGAGTTACATCGGCGGCAAAAAGTGGAGACGGATTTAGTTGAGCACCGTGAAAACTTTGAAGATATGCTGAAAACTAGAACTGCTTCCATAGAAAATAACGCCAAACTTTTTCGCTTTTTGGTCGAGCGCGCGCCAGTCACTATTTTGTACATGAATGCCGCGAATGAAATTATTGAAATGAATCCAGAGGCTGAGCGAATAAGTGGTTATAGCCGTGAAGAAGCGATTGGTAAAACTTATCAAAGTTTGTTTGTACCAAAAGAGTTGACGCAAGATCATGATAAATACTTCAGTGAGGTGTTTTACGGCAACAAGATTCAAGGGCAGGAAATGCTTATCCGTCGCGCCGATGGTTCAACGATTGAGTTGTCTGTATCTAGAAGCATGGAGCTAGATGCCGATGGTAATCCCGTCATTATTTCGATTGGGCAAGACATCAGCCAGCAAAAAGCGCTGGAAGCTTCGTTGATTGAAGCGAGAGAAGCTGCCGAATCTGCAGATCGAATTAAATCCATGTTTGTGGCCTCGATGTCACACGAGTTACGTACACCTTTAAACTCTATCATTGGGTTTTTAGGAGTGGTATTGCAAGGCATGTCTGGGGAACTTAATCCTAAACAAAAGGATCAGTTAGGGCGCGCTTACGCATCCTCTAAACACCTGTTGTCTTTGATTTCGGATGTGATTGATATTTCTAAAATAGAAGCGGGATTTTTAGAAACACATCGAGCCAGTTTTGATGTGAAAGTGGTCATGGATGAAGTAACGCACGCCGTTCAGCATTTAGCAACAGAGCGAAATCTAGAGTTGCAAGTGGAGTGCCCAGACGATATCACCTTAAATTCAGACCGCAAGCGCTTCTATCAAGTATTGTTAAACGTGGTTTCCAATGGCTTGAAATATACTGAAAAAGGCTATGTCAAAGTGATATTCACGCCTCTAGACGACATGCTAGAAATTACGGTCGAAGACACTGGTATCGGTATGGATGAACCGGGCTTGAAAAAATTATTTAAGCCATTTGAACGCATCGAATCGCGTTTGAAAATCAAGACATTAGGTACCGGACTTGGCTTGTATCTGACGTATAAAATTCTGACGTTGTTATTGGGTGGCACCATAACGGTGAAAAGCAAGGTGGAGCAAGGCAGTACGTTCACGATGCGATTGCCTTATCAAATGCCGACGATTGAAGCTGGAAAACAAGTGAATATACTCGAAGGATCATAATGAAAACAGCCTTGATTATTGAAGACAATGACAACAACCTTGAGCTGATTCGTTTTATTTTGCTGCAAGCCGGCTACCGTGTTCGTTTTGCGGTCACTGGGCTAGAAGGCGTACAACAAGCGCTGACAATCCCTCCCGATTTTATTGTGTTGGATATACAACTTCCCGACATCAATGGGTTAGAAGTGCTAAAACGTATACGCGCAAACCCAGTGGGAGAAACTGTGCCGATTATTGCCATGACTTCGTATGCAATGTCTGGGGATAAAGAACGCTTGCTTGCGGCTGGATGCACCAGTTATATAGAAAAACCGATTGACCCCATGACAGTGATTGCGCAAATACAAGCGGTCATTGGTAAGGATATTGGATGATGAACATACTCATAGCAGAGGATGATGATAACTCTCGGCAACTTCTGGTGGATTTATTTCAATCCAAAGGGCACGAAGTAGTAAGTTTTGATAATGGTTTAAAAGCCTTGGCGCACTTACACACACATACTGTTGATCTCATCATTTCTGATATTTTGATGCCAGAGATGGATGGCTATGGCTTATGCCGTGCAGTAAAACAAAATATTGCGTTGCAGAATATTCCTTTTGTATTTTATACCGCGACTTATACCTCTAGCCAAGATGAACGCTTTGCCATGTCATTGGGCGCTTCAGCATTTTTGATTAAGCCGATGGATTTACAAGCATTTTTGGGTGTAATTGCCGAAGTGACTAAAAGCGATGCCAAACAGCATCGCGCACCAAAAGGTAGAGGTTTGTACCGTGTTGCGCCTGTTAAGTTTGATAAACAGCATACCGATTTGGTCCGCGCTAAACTGGATAAGAAAATTATCGAGCTTAACCAAGAGCGTCAAAAATTGATAGAAAGCGAGGCACGCTTTAGAGACTTTGCTGAGGCTTCTGCGGATTGGTTTTGGGAATCAGATGTTGCTTTAAATATTCAAGCATTGAGTGGTGCGCCAATGGGTTTAGGTGTATGTAACTTAAATGATATCGCTAAGGCTTGTCAGAGCCATTTGGCAGATGACATGTTGAGTGTGTTGCAACAACGCTTACCTTTCTCTGACTTTATCGTGCATTTCATTGATACCCATGAAAAACATATGTATTTGCGCGTGTCGGGTAAGCCAATCTTTGACGAGACACTAAAATTTATTGGCTATCGCGGCGTTGGCAAAGATGTGACTGAAATGATTGCGCTTAATCGTAAAGTGGAGTTTCTTGCTTCGCACGATGAGTTAACAGGTCTACCTAATCGCAGCGTATTTAAGGCTAACTTAACCACGGCACTCAAAAAGGCGGAGCGCAATCTTCAGCAGGTATTACTTCTCTATTTTGATATTGATCACTTTAAGTTGGTGAACGACACTTTAGGTCATGAGGCAGGTGACCAATTGCTGATGATGTCCACCAAACGTATTATTGAATGTGCACGTGCCTCTGATGTATTGTATCGCATGGGCGGCGATGAATTTGTGATGGTGATTGAATCCGCCACGCCACAAGATGGACATCGGATAGTGCGAGACATAGTCAAAGCGTTCTCATTGCCGTTTGATATCATGCAGCAGCGCGTGTATACCACGGTTAGCATAGGTGTGAGTGTGTATCCTGATGATGCGACCGATTTACAAACCTTGCTAACTTATGCAGATTTAGCCATGTACCGCACCAAACAAAACGGGCGAAATAGCTTTGAATTTTATACGCCCAATATGAATTTCATCCCAAAACAATGGATGGACATGGAGCATGGGATCCGCCTGGCCTTACATAAGAATGAATTTCATATGGTCTACCAACCGCAATTAGATGCAGAGCGTAATATGGTAGTAGGGATGGAAGCCTTGATACGTTGGACGCATCCTGATCATGGTTTGATTTCAACCGTTGAACTGATCCGTGTGGCTGAACAGTCGTCCTTAATTAACAATGTAGATGATTGGGTGTTAGAGGAAGTGTGTCGGCAAATGCGTGAATGGTTAGATGCGGGATATCAATTGCCACGTATTTCAGTCAATATGTCTGCCAGACATTTACGTTCTGATAATCTCATGAATTTATTGAATAATATTCCAAAGCATTATGGAATTGATCCAAGTTTACTCTGCATTGAAATTACTGAGCATGCTATCTTAGAAGAAAGTCTGACCGTCAGAAATAATATGCAGGCCATTAAAAAAGCAGGCTTTGCAATTTCATTAGATGATTTTGGTACCGGCCACTCATCCTTACTTTATCTCAAACGCTGGGCAGTGGATGAAGTCAAAATCGAGCGTACGTTTGTCAACGATTTGGTCAGTAGCGATGAAGACCGTGCGATTGTGCGTGCCATGGTAGCGTTGGCGGAGGCGTTGGATCTAGATTTAGTAGGTGAGGGTGTAGAAAATCAGAATCAAGCTGATATTTTATTAGCCAGCGGCTGCAAAGTGATTCAAGGCTATTACTATTCTCGGCCAGTGCCACCCGATCAGGTGACACAATGGCTGAAAAAATAAATTAACTACGAGACTTCAAGCCACCTAATAAAGCGGCCAGTGGCGCTTTACGACTTTGGCTCACGGCATTCTTAGTTGAGGCTTCAGTTATCGCTACACTCGGTTCATATGGCTTGTTGAACCATGGGTCTGACGCAGTTCTTTTTGGCTTTTGCGTATGCGAACTCGTGCTAGTCGAACGTGTTTTTTTCTCGTCAGATGAAACGCTACGCAGTGCATCATTACGTGAAGAAACGACTTGTGCAATTTGGCGCACAATGGTTTTCTTCATCAGTTTCTCAATTTCCAAGAAATATTTTTCTTCGTCTTCACTAATCAGAGAAATCGCTATACCACTGGCACCTGCGCGTCCTGTACGGCCGATCCTATGCACATAATCTTCAGGCGCACTAGGAATTTCGTAATTAATGACCATCGGCAAATCACTGATATCCAAGCCGCGCGCTGCAACATCAGTGGCAACAAGTGCCATTACTTTGCCTGCTTTAAACGCATCCAGTGCCTCAATGCGTTCTTTTTGCGATTTATCGCCATGAATGGCATCTGCAGAAATATTTTCTTTTTGCAACGCACGTGCCAAACGGCTCGCCGTCAATTTTGTTTTCGTAAACACAATCACTTGATTGGTTTGCGCTTCTTTGAGTAACTGCACCAAAAATGCTTGTTTGCTCGTTGCGCTCACTGCGTAAGCTTGCTGAGTAATGTTCTCATTAGAGGCATTACTTCTAGCCACTTCAATCAAGGTGGGATTGGTTAAAAAGTCATCCGCTAACTTTTTGATTTCATTTGAAAACGTCGCAGAAAACATCATATTCTGACGTTGCTTAGGTAGCAACGCCAAAATACGTTTTAAGTCTGGCATAAAGCCCATGTCCAACATGCGGTCCGCTTCGTCTAGCACCAAAATCTGTACCTGACTCAGTGAAAGCGTTTTCTGTTCAATATGGTCCAGTAATCGCCCAGGGGTTGCCACTAACACTTCAACCCCTTTTTTGAGTTGCGGGATTTGAGATTTAATATCTACACCGCCATACACCACCAAGCTAGAAAGAGGTGTATGTTTGGCATACACCTTCACGCTTTCTTCTACTTGAATCGCTAATTCACGCGTGGGTGTTAACACCAACGCGCGGATAGGATGTTTAGCAGGAGAGGTGCTGGTACTGGCAAATGGCAACAGTTTTTGTAATACTGGTAATGCAAATGCAGCTGTTTTACCGGTGCCTGTTTGCGCACCCGCCATTAAATCCCCACCCGCAAGTGCCAAAGGAATTGCCTTGGCTTGAATTGGGGTAGGGGTGGTATAGCCAGTTTCTTGAATGGCTTGCAACAAAGGTGCTGCTAAGCCAAGCGCATCAAAATTTACTACTGTGTTTGTATCCATGTACGGTAAATTTAGCCTTTATTAAGCAAAGCTGCGGTTACGTTTAGGTTTGTTATCACCACTGAAGCCGCTAGCATTGACGCGTGGCGCACTACGTTGTGGACGAGGATTACCAAACTTCTCACCTGTGCTGGCTTTGTTGCTTGGGCGACCTTCACGTGGTGCGTCAGTACGCGCTGTTCTGTCTTGGCGACCGCGGCCGCCAAACTCTTGGCTTAACGCTCGCGCAAATTGAAAATCAGTATCTTTAGTGTAGCTGCGGCTATTGCCATTCACTTCACGTTGACCATCACGTGGTGCTGCGTCCGCGTGGCGTGGTTGACTGTCACGTTGACGTGGCGCACCTTCAGTACGTGGAGCACCTTCAGTACGTGGAGCACCATCGTTAAATGAGCGCGTAGCTTGTGGTTTTGCACCACGCTCGTTCATCACACGGTCACCAAAGCTTGAGCCGCGAGCTGCATTGTCACGTGATTGGTAACCACCACGTGCACCTGGTTTGTGCGCATTGCTACGGTCATTGTTACGGCCACGTTTGCCAGCTGGCGCTTCAGATTTCATTGGGCGTTTCGGCTCAAAGCCAGCAATCACAGCTGCCTCTAATTTTTGACCTGTGTATTGTTCGATTTTACGCAACAAGTGACGATCTACATTCGATGCGAATGAAATCGCAATGCCAGTATTATTTGCACGACCAGTACGACCAATACGGTGTACGTAATCTTCTGCAAATTTAGGCAAATCATAATTAATCACATGGCTAATGCCTTGGACATCAATACCACGCGCAGCCACATCGGTTGCTACCAATACTTTGACATCACCATGACGTAATTTAGTCAATGTACGGTTACGCGCACCTTGTGTCATATCGCCATGTAATGCTGCTGTTTTATGGCCAGCAGCGTATAAGTCTTCCGCCAACAAGTCAGCGTGACGTTTAGTGCTGGTGAAAATAATGGCTTGATTGACATCTGGCGCAATCAATAAATGCTCTAGTAATTTGTTTTTGTGGTTCATGTCATCCACAAAGTGCAAACGTTGTTCAATGTTGGCATGTTTCTCTTTTTGACCAGCCACTTGTAGTGTGATTGGGTTATTTAAGAATTGTTTAGCAATATGACCAATGCCATCTAACGTGGCTGAGAACAATAATGTTTGACGCTCTTTTGGTAATGCGGCACAAATCTTTTCAACATCTGGCATAAAGCCCATGTCTAGCATACGGTCGGCTTCATCAAGCACCAACATTTGTAAACGGCTTAAGTCAATGCGGCCACGTTCCATGTGGTCGATAAAACGACCTGGGGTGGCAACTAAGATATCTAAAGGTTGTGACAATAGTTTGTTTTGCAGTGGGTAAGGCATACCACCGACGATACTCACTGTACGGGCGCGGATATATTTACCGTATTTACGTGCCGCTTCGTTTACTTGTGCAGCCAATTCACGGGTTGGGGTCAACACTAAAATACGTGGGCCGCGGCTTTTTAATGGATGGGGTGTTGCTAATAAATTAAGCGCTGGCAATGTAAATGCAGCTGTTTTACCGGTACCGGTTTGTGCAGAAGCCATGATGTCACGGCCTTCTAATGCAGGTGGAATTGCTTGTGCTTGTACTGCTGTGGGTGTGTCGTAGCCTGCTTCAAGCACGGCACGTAAAATGGTTGGATCTAGGTTTAATGATTCAAAAGACAATGTATGTCCCCTTCAAATGTAAATAAAAAAGGGCGCAAGCAAAATACATCTCAGCTGAAAGATATCAGCTAAAAACGCGAAAGCAGAGATACTACAAACTCATCAAAATGCTTTTTACCAGCGCACGGGCATAGCCGCTAACCAGTAAAAGATAGATAAATATTATCTAAAAGATGGCTACTTCAAAACTTCACGAGTAGCTGTTGGGTCAGGGCAATGAATCTAAAACTTTTAATTGCTGCATAAGTTTTAAGTTGTGCGCAGTATAACCATATCCACCCAAATGTCAAATTAAAATTAACTTTGTCAAATAAGTTTCATGTGAAATGTGTTAAAATCGCGCCCTTCCAAACAATTGGCAGCATTCATGTCTCGTAATCTCAGAAATATCGCAATTATTGCGCACGTTGACCATGGTAAAACCACCATGGTTGATAAACTTTTACAACAAGCCGGCACGTTTGCATCGCACCAAGCGGTGACAGAGCGCGTGATGGATAGTAATGATATCGAAAAAGAACGTGGTATTACTATTTTGGCAAAAAACACAGCCGTTAACTTTGAAGGCACGCACATTAATATCGTCGATACGCCGGGCCATGCGGACTTTGGTGGCGAAGTTGAGCGTGTATTAGGGATGGTAGATGGTGTGGTGTTGCTGGTAGATGCTGTAGAAGGCCCGATGCCACAAACCCGTTTTGTGACAAAAAAAGCATTAGCACTAGGCTTAAAGCCTATTGTGGTGATTAATAAGGTGGATCGCCCAGGTGCACGTCCTGATTGGGTAATTAACCATACCTTTGATTTGTTTGCCAACTTAGGTGCAACAGACGAGCAATTGGACTTCCCCGTTGTCTACGCTTCTGCACTCAATGGATTTGCTACCTTGGATATGAAAACACCAAGCGAAACCATGCGTCCATTATTTGAAACCATTTTAAGCCATGTAGAACCACCGACTGGCGACAGCGATGCGCCACTACAATTGCAAATTTCCGCATTAGACTATTCAACTTACACTGGTCGCTTGGGCGTTGGTCGTGTACGTAATGGCCGTATCAAGCCAGGCCAAGTAGTTGCCGTAATGCGTGAAAATGAACAAGTGGCACAAGGTCGCATCAACCAAGTGTTAGGTTTTAGAGGTTTGGAGCGTGTAGCCGTTGAAGAAGCCGAAGCAGGTGACATTGTCATTATTTCTGGCTTAGATGATATTGGTATTGGTTTTACCATCTGTGATCGTGAAAAACCAGTAGGTCTGCCACATTTGGGTGTAGATGAACCAACTTTGACCATGGACTTTATGGTGAACACTTCACCTTTAGCGGGTACCGAAGGTAAGTTTGTGACATCACGCCAAATTAAAGACCGTTTAACCAAAGAGTTATTGGTGAATGTAGCGTTACGTGTAGAAGATACTGAAGACACTGATGTGTTCCGCGTATCTGGTCGTGGCGAATTACATTTGACAATTTTATTGGAAAACATGCGCCGCGAAGGTTTTGAAATGGCGGTAGGTAAGCCACGTGTGGTATTCCGTGAAATTGATGGCGTGAAATGTGAGCCGTACGAAGTATTGACCGTGGATTTGGAAGATGAGAACCAAGGTGCGGTGATGGAGGAGTTAGGTCGCCGCCGTGGTGAAATGCAAAATATGGAATCGGATGGCAATGGCCGTACACGCTTGGAATACAAAATTCCAGCACGTGGTTTGATTGGTTTCCAAGGTGAGTTTTTGACGATGACGCGCGGCACTGGCCTAATGGCACATATTTTTGATGAGTACGCACCAGTGAAAGCTGATATGCCTAGCCGTCGAAATGGTGTGCTGATTTCGGCTGAACATGGTGAAGCTGTAGCCTATGCGCTCTGGAAATTACAAGACCGTGGAAAAATGTTCTCAAGCCCAGGCGACAAGTTGTACGAAGGTATGGTGATTGGTATTCACAGCCGCGAGAATGATTTGATTGTGAACCCGATTAAAGGTAAACAACTGACTAACGTGCGTGCGTCTGGTACAGATGAAGCGGTGCGCTTGATTACACCGATTGCGTTAACATTAGAAAGTGCTGTTGAGTTTATTGATGATGATGAATTAGTGGAAATTACACCAAAAAATATTCGTATCCGTAAACGCTTCTTGTTAGAGCACGAACGTAAACGTTCTTTAAAAGAGTAATTTCTGACAATAAAAAAGCCGCTTAAGCGGCTTTTTTATTGTCTACACTCTAATGCTATTCAATGCCCTGACTAGCCAAGTAATCTTCGTAATTACCCGTGTAGTCAATAATTCGGTCAGATTTTATCTCTAGAATCCTAGTTGCAATTGAGCTTACAAATTCACGGTCATGGCTGACAAAGAAAAGCGTACCTTTATATTTATCAAGCGCAGTATTGAGTGCCTCAATTGATTCCATGTCCATATGGTTAGTAGGTTCATCCATGAGTAACACATTGGTGCGCTCAAGCATTAACTTGCCATAGAGCATGCGTCCTTTTTCTCCGCCAGAGAGGACTTTGACAGATTTTTTAGTGTCCTCACCTGAAAACAATAAGCGGCCTAACATGCTACGTACCACTTGGTCATCGTCACTTGGCTGACGATATTGGGTCATCCATTCAAACAAATCTTCACCTTTTTCAAACTCATATTCATGGTCTTGTGCAAAATAGCCTAGGTTCGCCTTTTCCGCCCATTTTACCTCGCCATGTTTAGGCGCTAAATCGCCAGCCAAGCAACGTAAGAATGTGGTTTTACCAATACCATTTTCACCGATAATGGCAACTTTTTCACCTGCTTCAAACATCAAGTCAATGTCATTAAACAAGGGTTTATCAAAGCCATGACTCAATTTTTTAAGTTCCACTGCGTTGCGATGTAATTTATCTCTATCATCAAATTCAAAGCGAATGAAAGGATACTGGCGGCTTGAAGGTTTGAATTCCTCAATTTTGATTTTGTCAATTTGCTTAGCTCGGCTAGTCGCTTGTTTAGCTTTAGACGCATTGGCAGAGAAGCGACGCACAAAGTCTTGTAAGTCTGCAATTTGTTGTTTAGCTTTAGCGTTGTCTTTGGCTTGCTGCGCGCGTGCTGCAGTGCTCGCTTCCATGTAGTCGTCATAATTGCCTGGATAGCTGGTGATTTTTCCATAGTCCATATCGCAGGTATGCGTACATACTTGGTTTAAAAAGTGACGGTCATGCGAGATGATAATCATGGTGCAGTCACGATTATTGACTACGTCTTCTAGCCAGCGAATGGTGTTAATGTCCAAGTTGTTGGTAGGTTCATCCAGTAGTAATACATCTGGATTTGCAAATAATGCCTGTACTAACAATACACGGAGTTTCCAACCTGGCGCAACTGCACTCATTGGTCCATTGTGCTGTTCAATAGGAATGCCAACACCTAATAGTAGCTCGCCTGCGCGCGCTTCTGCGGTGTAGCCGTCATATTCAGCATACACAGCCTCTAATTCCGCTGCGCGCATGTAATCTTCTTCGGTGGCTTCTAGGTTCTCGTAGATGGCATTTTTTTCAGCATTGGCTTTCCACATTTGCTCGTGGCCCATCATGACCACGTCTAAGACGCGTTGGTCTTCATACGCAAATTGATCTTGTTTCAAAAAGGCCATGCGTTCATTGCTGTCGAGTGAGATGTTGCCACTGCTGGGCTCTAGTACGCCTGCTAAAATCTTCATGAAAGTGGATTTCCCACAGCCATTGGCGCCAATCAGGCCATAGCGATTGCCATCGCCAAATTTGACTGAAACGTTTTCAAACAGTGGCTTAGCGCCAAACTGCATGGTGATATTGTTTGCGGTTAACATAGACTCTCTAAAATTGCGTTAAATTAAAATGTGTTGTAAATGACGACTTCGTCGAGTGGTAATTGCCCAGCACGTTCGCGTGCAGGCTCAAGCGCTTTGCCAATCACCACAAACATGACAGGGGTGTGATCCGCTGGCAGCTTCAATAGTTTAGCCACGGCATCAAAATCAAAACCATCCATTGGGCATGTATCGTATCCCATCTCTTTAGCCGCTAGCATTAAAGTGGTGGCCGCCATGCCGCAAGAACGCATGCCTTCATCACGTTGTACTAGGGTATTACCACGATAGTAGTTACCAATGGCAGGTACTAAATAATCTTGTACTGCTTTTGGCGCATTACGCCAGTAGCGCTCAGGTTGTTTTTCCCATGCGTTTAAATCAGCCGTAAGTACCACCAATAGTGAGGCTTCTTCAACTTGTGCTTGGTTCCAACTCACAGCACGAATTTGCTGGCGTAACACAGGGTCTGTAACTACGACAAATCGCCAGTTTTGAATATTAAAAGCAGTAGGCGAAAGGATAGCCAGTGACATCAGTTTCTGGATTTCGGCGTCGGTCATGCGATGATGTGGGTCATACGCTTTTACTGAGCGGCGCGCAATAATGGCTTCGGATACTTGCATGGTTAAATTGCTTTCAATAATGAATTTCAATAATGTCTAATTGTAAATTGCCTGCTGGTCGTTGCCAGACCACGCTATCGCCCACTTTACGTCCAATGAGTGCGCGGGCAATCGGCGAAATGTAGCTAACTTTGTGTTCCGCAATGTTAGCCTCGTCCTCGCCAACGATCGTAAATTCACTGATTTCACCAGTCTCATCTTCCACTTTGACCTGCGCACCAAACAACACAGTGTGTTGATCTTGCTGAGCTGGCTCCACCAATATGGCAGTTTCCAACCTTGCACTAACGTAGCGTAAGTCGCGCTCAATCACACCAAAACGCTGGTTGGCTGTTGGGTCATCTTTACGATGATTTAGCGTCAAGCGTTCTTGTTCTAAAGCCTGTGCTTGAGCTTCTAACTGTGCTAATCCTGCAGGAGTGACGTAATTGGGATGCGTGCTGACGGGGCGCTCAGGTAAGTCCGTACCCGCGTGCTCTAAATCATCTTCTTTAACAAAGCCTCGACTCATGTCTGCCCTGTTTTTATTCCCACTCTATCGTCGCTGGCGGTTTGCCAGAGACATCATAAACCACGCGATTGATACCACGCACTTCATTGATGATGCGATTAGAGACTCTGCCTAATAAACTGTAGGGCAACTCTGCCCAATGTGCTGTCATAAAGTCACTGGTGACGACAGCACGAAGTGCTACCACATAATCATAAGTGCGACCATCACCCATCACGCCCACCGATTTGACTGGCAGAAATACAGTAAATGCTTGGCTGGTCAGTTCATACCAAGTTTTACCTGTTTTTTCGCATTTGGTATTGCGCAATTCCTCAATAAAGATGGCGTCTGCGCGTTGTAATAGTAGCGCGTAGTCACGTTTGACTTCACCCAAGATACGCACACCAAGACCTGGGCCTGGGAATGGGTGGCGATAGACCATATCATGTGGCAAGCCAAGCGCTACGCCAAGCTCACGCACTTCATCTTTGAATAAATCGCGCAAAGGCTCTAGTAATTTTAAGCCTAGTTTTTCTGGTAAACCACCTACATTATGATGGCTTTTGATTGTGACTGCTTTTTTAGATTTTGCACCACCCGATTCAATGACATCAGGATAAATAGTGCCTTGCGCGAGCCATTTAGCATTCGCACATTTTTTGGCTTCTGCTTGAAACACCTCAACAAACTCGCCACCGATAATTTTACGTTTGGCTTCTGGGTCACTTACGCCGGCCAACTTGCCCATGAATTGATCAGTCGCATCTACGCGTATCACTTTGGCATGTAGACGGCCAGCAAACATCTCCATCACCATGTCGCCTTCGTTTAAACGTAGCAGTCCATGGTCTACGAATACGCATGTGAGTTGATCACCAATCGCACGGTGAATCAGCGCTGCCGCAACGCTAGAATCTACACCGCCTGAAAGTCCAAGAATCACTTCCTCATCACCCACCTGCGCTTTAATTTTTGCGATAGCTTCAGTGATGTAGTCACCCATAATCCAATCCGCTTTTGCTTGGCAAATTTCAAGCACAAAGCGCTCTAACATGGCCTGACCTTGTTTTGTGTGGGTCACTTCTGGGTGGAACTGTACTGCGTAGAACTTACGTGATTCATCTGCCATGGCTGCTATAGGGGTAGTATCGTTGCTAGCAATGACCTTAAAGCCAGTAGGCAATTCAGTCACTTTGTCACCGTGGCTCATCCATACATCTACCAAGCCATGACCTTCAGCGTTGGTTGCATCTTGGATATCGCGGAACAGCGCAGAGTGGCCTCGCGCACGCACTTGCGCATAACCAAATTCACGTTTAAGACCAGCCTCTACCTTGCCACCCAATTGCTGTGCCATGGTTTGCATGCCGTAGCATATACCTAGCACTGGCACACCCAATGTAAAAACTGAATCAGGGGCTTTATCTGTTTCTTCTTCATACACGCTAGCGTGGCTACCAGAGAGAATAATGCCATCCGCACCAAAGTTTTTTACAAATTCGTTGCTAACATCACAAGGGTGAATTTCACAATATACATGTGCCTCACGCACGCGTCGTGCAATCAGTTGCGTCACTTGAGAGCCAAAGTCGAGAATGAGAATTTTGCTATGCATGTTGTTTATTTGCTTAAGAATAAAGGCACAGTGTCATCAGAATCACTGTGCCTTTTTGGTTGGTCAATAGGATTTAATCGATACGGTAATTTGGTGCTTCTTTAGTAATTTGTACGTCATGCACATGTGACTCACGCATACCTGCGCTGGTGATTTGTACAAACTCAGCTTTGTTGCGCATTTCTTCAATCGTCGATGCGCCAACGTAGCCCATCGAGGCACGTAAGCCGCCCATCAACTGGTGAATCACAGCGAGCACGCTACCTTTGTAAGGTACGCGACCCTCAATACCTTCGGGTACTAATTTATCTGCATTGCCATTGTTATCTTGGAAGTAACGGTCACTAGAGCCTTTTTGCATGGCGCCAATCGAACCCATGCCACGATAGGACTTGTAAGAGCGACCTTGGAACAATTCCACTTCACCAGGGGCTTCTTCTGTGCCTGCAAACATGCCACCTAGCATGACGCTGTAAGCACCTGCTGCAATTGCCTTAGATATGTCGCCAGAAAAACGAATGCCGCCATCTGCAATAAAAGGTACGCCAGAACCTGCCAGAGCCTCAGCAACATTACTGATAGCAGAAATTTGGGGGACACCTACGCCAGCTACGATGCGGGTTGTGCAAATAGAACCAGGGCCGATTCCCACTTTTACTGCATCAGCTCCAGCATCCACAAGTGCTTTAGCTGCACTTGCTGTTGCAATATTGCCACCGATTACTTCGATTTTCGGGAAGTGTTTTTTCACCCATTTTACACGGTCTAATACACCTTGCGAGTGGCCGTGTGCTGTGTCGACCACAAGTACATCCACACCAGCTTCAGCCAATGCCTCTACACGTGCTTCAGTATCTTCACCCACACCCACAGCTGCGCCTACACGCAAGCGACCTTTGCTATCTTTACATGCAAATGGGTGATCGCTTGACTTTTGAATATCTTTAACGGTGATAAGCCCTTTAAGCGTATCTTCATCATCAATGACTAATACGCGCTCTAGGCGATGTTGATGCAATAAATGAATGACATCTTCTTTTGCAGCACCCTCACGCACGGTGACGAGGCGATTGCGCGGTGTCATGATGTTTTGGATGGTTTGGTCAAGATTTGTTTCAAACCTTAAATCGCGGTTGGTCACAATGCCGACTATCTTGCCATTGTCTACAACAGGTAACCCAGAAATTTTATGTAGTTGCGTCAGCGCAATCACGTCGCGTACAGACATGTGAGGATTGATCGTAATTGGATCGTTTACCACGCCAGATTCGAAACGCTTCACACGCGATACGTGGGCGGCCTGTTTAATCGCTGACATGTTTTTATGAATAATACCCAAGCCGCCTTCTTGCGCGAGTGCAATCGCAAGCGGTGCTTCGGTCACGGTATCCATCGCGGCCGATACGAGCGGGATGTTTAGTTTGATTTTACGGGTGAGTTGCGTGCTTAAATTTACTTCACGCGGCATGACGATAGAATGTGCAGGAACTAATAAAACGTCATCAAAGGTTAGGGCTTGTTGCAACAAACGCATGTGAAATCCTTCATTTCCAAAACGAGATTATACCGATTTGCAACACTTATTCAAAGTTCCGTATGATTATTCTATGCTGTGCATATCAACCAATTGGGCTTTGAAACGTTTTAAAGTACACTCAAGCCTTAAATGTCAACATAAATGAATGACATTCAGTGCTAATCATTTTTAAGAATAATAAATAAAATCAGATAGATGGAGAAAAGCGATGAACCAATACCGCGTAATGTTAATAGCTGTTTTCAGTTTATTGATTGCGAGTGTGTTGCCTGCACAGGCCCAGATTTATAAGTGGGAGGACAAAAATGGCACGGTGCGATATACAGACACACCTCCTCCAGCAGGAGCTAAGCCACTCTCAACAATGGGCAAAAAGGTGGCACCACCTGCGAATCAACAGCCCGTCAAGAGTACAAACGCCACTACGAACGCAACGGAGCCATCGCCTAAAGTAGATGGATCATCACCGGAAGCGTTGGCTAAGAAAAAACGTGAGCTGGAAGAGGTTGCTAAGAAAAATAAGGCAGAGTTAGATGCGCAAGCTAAAAAGAAAGAACAAAATTGCGCAACGGCTCGGACAAACTATCAAACCTATAGTCAAGGTGGTCGTATATATAAAACCAATGAAAATGGTGAGCGGGTATATGTCAACGAAAGTGAATTAGCTGAAGGCGCTGCGCAAGCGCAACGTGATATGCAAGAGTATTGTTCTTAAAGCTTACCTAAGTTGGCAACTAATCATCGGCCTGCAAATCCCCGCCACCTTTTTTCATTACCTTTCCATCAGCGGCGCGTTGTTTTCTGACAGCTTTTGGGTCGGCAATCAGCGCGCGATAAATTTCTACACGATCCAGATGCCTCAGTAAAGCGTCATTTTTGGTGAGTTTTCCAAAAATCCCGAGTTTGTTTTCATTGAGATTAATCTCTGGAAATTTATCTAATATGCCTGATTGGCGCACAGCATCTTCAGCAGTACTACCTTCGTTCATGCGTATTGGAATAATGAGCTGTTCATGCGGAAGTGCATAAGCAACTTCGACAGTAATCTGATTAACGTTTGGGTTATTCATGCAAAGAGCCTAATTGTTCCTGATTATTTTGTGGTATAAATTTTACCCGCTTGCAACACAAAGCTATCTACAAAAGTGTTGGCAATATGGCTAAATACGGGAGCGATGATTTTTTCTAACAGGCTGTTTGAAAACTCGTAAGACAGTCTGAATTCAATTTTACAGGCATCCTCGCGCAGCGCAATAAAATGCCAATGCCCCTCTAGTTGTCTAAAAGGCCCATCTTTCAATGTGATGTCCATTCTGCTAGGAAAATGTTTAGTGTTGATGGTGGTAAAATGCTGTTTAATGCCATGATAGTTGATATGCAAAGTTGCGCTAGTAATTTCATCAGTACGTTCATGTAAGTTCACACCGCCACACCACGGCAAGAATGTCGGGTATTTCATTACATCATCTACCAATGTAAACATTTGGGCACAAGAGTGCATCACCAAAACCGTTTTTTCAACTTGAGCCATTCGAATAAGCGTGGATAGAGTAAAATGCTATTTTAAGTCATTCGTTCGCAAAATACAGATTTATGAGCATTGCGCAAAATAAAAAAGCCTTTTTTGATTACTTTATAGAAGAAAAGTATGAGGCTGGTATTGTCCTTGAGGGTTGGGAAGTTAAGGCGATTCGTGATAATCGCATCAACATCAAGGAAGCTTATGTGGTGATTATGCATGGTGAAGTCTATTTGATCGGCTGTCATGTGACGCCTTTGGGCGCAGCCTCTACCCATATACGACCAGATGCAATACGCACACGTAAGCTACTATTGCATAATGAAGAAATTGCAAAGCTGATTGGCAAAGTAGAGCGTGCAGGTTATACCTTGGTGCCCTTGGATATGCATTTCACACGCGGTAGAGTGAAAGTGCAAATTGGGTTGGCCAAAGGTAAAAAGCAACACGACAAACGTGATACTGAAAAGGCACGTGATTGGGAGCGCGAAAAAGGGCGCATCATGCGTGCCCATAACAAGTAGCTAGTATAAAAAATACCCTGTTGTACAGCGTTTTATTTCGCTTATTTCTAAACCGTTTCATTGTGGTCAACACCGCTTTACGGTAAAATTTATTCCCGTCTGCAATGTTTAGCAAAGTTCTCAATGACCAAATATGTATTCGTTACTGGCGGTGTTGTATCCTCACTTGGTAAGGGTATCGCAGCGGCCAGCCTAGGCGCAATTCTTGAATCTCGCGGTATCAAAGTTACCATGCTCAAGCTAGATCCCTATATCAATGTGGATCCTGGCACGATGTCACCCTTTCAACACGGCGAAGTCTTTGTAACCGATGACGGTGCAGAGACTGACTTGGACTTAGGCCACTACGAGCGGTTCATCAGTAGCCGCATGTCCAAACGCAACAATTTTACTACTGGCCAAATTTACGAGACAGTCATTAAAAAAGAACGTCGCGGTGAATACCTGGGTAAGACCGTACAAGTGATTCCTCACATTACCGATGAGATTAAAGCGCACATCAAACGTGGTGCAGAAGGCGCAGATGTCGCGATTGTGGAGGTGGGTGGTACTGTTGGCGACATTGAATCATTGCCATTTTTGGAAGCGATTCGCCAAATGGGTTTTGAGGAAGGTAGAAGCAACGCGTGTTATGTGCACCTCACCTTGTTGCCTTGGATACCAACGGCTGGTGAACTCAAAACCAAACCAACTCAACACTCTGTGAAAGAGTTACGTGAGATTGGTATTCAGCCAGATATTTTATTGTGCCGTGCTGAGCGTGAAATTCCTGAAGATGAAAAGCGTAAAATTGCGCTGTTCACCAATGTTTCTTATGAGGCGGTTATCAGCGCAATTGATAGCGACTCTATTTACAAAATTCCAGGTTTGCTACATGAGCAAATGATGGATGAAATCGTCTGCCATAAATTAGGTATTCTAGCCAAAGCAGCAGATTTATCAGCTTGGCATAAAATTACCCAAGCAGTTGCTAATCCTAAGTACCACATTGATATTGCCTTTGTAGGTAAATATGTTGATTTGACGGAGTCGTACAAATCACTGACCGAGGCGTTGATTCACGCAGGTATCCATACAGAATCCAAAGTCAAGATTCATTACATAGACAGCGAGGACATTGAAAAATCAGGCACTGGCTCCTTAGAGAAAATGGATGCCATATTGATTCCTGGTGGTTTTGGAGTGCGTGGCACGGAAGGTAAAATCACGGCGATTCGCTACGCGCGTGAACACAAAATTCCATACTTGGGTATTTGTTTAGGGATGCAACTTGCTGTGATTGAGTTCGCGAGAAACGTGGCAGGTTTGAAGGACGCAAACAGCACGGAGTTTAATCCAAACGCTGAACATAAATTGATTGGTTTGATTACGGAGTGGCAAGATGCCACTGGTAAAAAAGAAATCCGTGACGAGCGCTCTGATTTAGGAGGTACTATGCGCTTGGGTGCGCAACGCTGTCCTATTGAGCCCAACACCATTGCAGCAGATGTCTACGGTAAAGAGGTCAATGAACGTCACCGTCATCGTTATGAAGTGAACAACCATTATGTTGAGCAATTGAAAGCTGCAGGTTTGGTGATTTCTGCACGCACACCTACTGAAGCGTTGTGTGAAATGATTGAGTTGCCGCAATCGACACATCCTTGGTTCGTTGCATGTCAATTTCACCCAGAGTTTACCTCTAATCCACGTGCAGGGCATCCCTTGTTTAAGGCTTATGTGTTGGCAGCCTTGAATAATAAGCATCAATCTAACGGACAGGCGCTGAGCTAGAGCAAGGCTGTCATAATGAAGAAAATTGCGTGAATACACTGGTTGAAAAAGTTCAGCGCTTAGCCAAATCTAAAGTCGCATCTTGGATTTTATTAATTGGATTTTTTTATATGGTAGCTGCAGCTGCGCACTCAGGCTCTATGGCTAAATATGCGTTGAGAGATGGCAATCCAGCTTTTTCTATCATCCAAATGATGGATGGCACAGCTGAACGGCCATTTGTATACCGTCAGTTATTGCCAACCATCGCAAAGATTGCTCAAAAAACGATTTCTGAGTCTGAGTCGTTTTTTTTTAGTGTCATCAAAAAAGTTAAATTAGACGCAAGTCAAAACTACACACGTGCTACAGATGCAAACGTTGAAGGATATCAATACGGCTATAAAATAGTTTACTTGGCTAGTTTTTTAGGGCTATTTTTATCACTAATCATGTTGCGTGCATTGCTGTTATCACAGGGTTATGGCCAAGTTGAGTCTGTGTTAGCGCCGACAGCATTTATTATTGCGTTCCCATATCTACAAAGCATAGGAGGCTTTTTCTACGATAGTATTGAATTGGCTTTTTTTATTGGCGCTATCATGCTGGCATATAAAGGGCGAATTGCTTCTTTGATTGTTTTAACGATTTTTGCCAGTTTCAATAAAGAAAGTTTTCTGTTTTTCATTCCAACGTTTTATCCTTTCATTCGAGCAAAATTTACGTTCAAACAAACAATCTTGATTTTTATATCATTGCTCTCTGTTTCAACGTTAATCCATTTCTACTTACATGAATTATTTAAAGGTAATGTTGGCAGTGAAATGTACTTTCATTTGTGGATAAATTTGAAAGAATATTTATCACCCATGACGTATTTAAGAAATGAGACGACCTATGGGTTACCTGGGCCAAGTGGATTTTTTATTACCACATTGACTATCATGTTGATTGTTGCTGTGCGTGCTAAATTAGAAGTGTCTATAGTGTGGAAGCAACATTTTTTAATCGCCTTCCTAATCAATATGCCATTATTTCTTGCTTTTTGTGTCACTGGTGAATTAAGAAATCTAAGTATGTTGTACGTTGGTGCGGTAATTTTTATGGCTGGCGCATTGAGAGCAAGTTTAAAAAATAGCACATGCATTCGCTAACTTAAACCCTGGTGTTTGCAATGATGTCATCGCAGACAACGCTGCGTATGTAGTAAAATGCACTTGATGATTGAAGTTAAATAACCATTGAAAGTACTCAATTCAGTATGAAATTATGCCACTTTGAAGCTGGTTTAGAGCACCCGCTATTTTTGATTGCAGGCCCGTGTGTCATTGAGTCTAAACAAATGGCTATTGATACAGCAGGGCAGTTAAAAGAAATTGCTGCGCGTGTTGGAATTCCCTTTATTTATAAGTCCTCTTACGATAAAGCTAATCGTAGCTCAACCAAAACTTTTCGAGGATTTGGCATGGAAGAGGGGCTGCGCATTTTGGATGATGTGCGTGCGCAATTAGGTGTACCAATTTTGACCGATGTCCATACCGAAGAGCAAGTGAAGCATGTTGCAGCAGTAGTAGACGTGTTGCAAACGCCAGCATTTTTGTGTCGCCAGACAGATTTTATAGTGGCGGTTGCTACCTGCGGTAAGCCGGTTAATATTAAAAAAGGCCAGTTTTTAGCACCCGGCGATATGAAGCAAGTCGTGAATAAAGCCAAAGAGGCCAATGGTGGTGCTGATACCATCATGGTTTGTGAACGAGGAGCATCGTTCGGTTACAACACGTTGGTATCGGATATGCGTGGTTTGGCTATTATGCGTGAGACCAATTGTCCTGTGGTGTTTGATGCAACACATTCAGTACAGCAACCTGGTGGGCAGGGTGAAAAAAGTGGTGGTCAGCGCGAGTTTGTGCCCGTGCTCGCCAGAGCAGCGGTAGCGAGTGGGATTGCAGGTGTGTTTATGGAAACGCACCCAGACCCAAGTAAAGCATTGTCGGATGGTCCAAATGCATGGCCGTTAGATAAAATGGAAGATTTATTACATTTATTAGTAGATTTAGATCGGTTAGTTAAAAAAGCTGGTTTTGCAGAGCAAAGTGTATAAGCACACAATATTGTCATAGATAAGGATTAGAACATGAGCGCAATTGTAGATATTATCGCCCGCGAAATTATGGACTCTCGCGGTAACCCAACTGTTGAAGCCGATGTGTTGCTTGAAAGCGGTGTGATTGGACGCGCTGCTGTGCCATCAGGCGCTTCCACAGGGGCTAAAGAAGCGATGGAGTTACGTGATGGTGACAAAGGCCGCTATTTAGGTAAAGGTGTGTTACAGGCGGTAGAAAACGTCAATACTGAAATCACTGAAGCGATTATTGGCTTAGATTGTGAAGAGCAAAGCTTTATTGATAAGACTTTAATTGAATTAGACGGTACAGAGAACAAAGACCGTTTGGGCGCAAATGCGATTTTGGCAGTTTCACTGGCTTGCGCACGTGCGGCAGCCGAAGAGAGTGGGTTGCCACTTTATCGCTATTTAGGCGGCTCTGGCGCGATGCAATTGCCAACGCCTATGATGAATATCATCAATGGCGGTGCGCACGCGGATAACTCTGTGGATATGCAAGAATTCATGATCATTCCTGCCGGCTTGCCTACATTCCGTGAGGCCTTACGTTGTGGCGCAGAAGTATTCCACCAACTGAAAAAAACGCTACATAAAAAAGGGTTAGCTACAACCGTGGGTGATGAAGGTGGTTTTGCGCCGAACTTACCATCCAATGAGTCTGCCATTCAATTGATTATGGAAGCGATCTCTGATGCTGGATACGAGCCAGGCCGAGATGTGTATTTAGGTTTAGATTGCGCAAGTACTGAATTTTATAAAGACGGCAAATATCACCTAGAGTCAGAAGGCTTGTCATTGACTTCTGCTCAGTTCACAGATTATTTAGCTACTTGGGTGGATAAGTATCCCATTATTACCATTGAAGATGGGATGGGCGAATTTGACTGGGATGGTTGGGATATTCTTACACAACGCTTGGGTAAAACAACGCAGTTAGTGGGTGATGATTTGTTTGTGACCAATGCAAAAATCTTGCGTGAAGGTATCCGTCGTGGCGTAGCCAATTCTGTGTTGATCAAAGTGAATCAAATCGGCACGTTAACAGAAACATTCCAAACGATTGAAATGGCAAAACGTGCAGGCTACACTGCGGTAGTATCTCATCGTTCTGGCGAGACAGAAGACACGACCATCGCTGATATTTCAGTCGCTACCAATGCTTTGCAAATCAAGACTGGGTCGCTATGCCGCTCTGAGCGCGTCGCTAAATACAACCAATTGCTGCGTATTGAAGAAGAGTTGGGCGATGCAACCAGTTATGCAGGGATGGGTGCGTTTTACCAACTATTCAAGTAAAGCTGTAACTTAAAGGCTAAAGTCGTTAATGCTATGTTAAAAACCAGCTCAACATCCTCATGTATTCTATATATCCTCCGGTGTTTTGCTGGTTATCGCCTAGCCATTACTTCGCTCGCATCTTTAACTAACAGGCTTTACAGCACTAAGCTTTTGGCGTAATGAAGGCGCTAACTTTGATCTTTGTGGTGCTGATTGCATTGCTACAATACCCACTGTGGCTGGGCAAAGGTAGTTGGTTGCGGGTGTGGAATGTTAGTCAAAAAATTGATGAGCAAAAAGCACGAAATGTTGAGTTTAAATTACGCAACGAGACATTACGTGCTGAAGTGCGTGATTTGAAGCAAGGCAATGCCGCCATTGAAGAGCGTGCGCGTAGCGAGTTGGGCATGATTAAAGAGGATGAAGTGTTCTATCAAGTGATAGATCAACCCATCCTACCTTTACCTCAAGTATTCGAAGAGTCAGCCAATCCTAAAGAATAGGGCAGTGCTTTACTGATAAGCAATTGATTGTTCCAGAAAACTGGCCCTGCTTGTTGTGCCTCAATTCTTAATTCTGCCAGTAAGTCAAATCCGCCCGCAGCGTTAGGTGCTACTCGTACTATTTGACCAACTTCATTTTGATTCGCATCCATCACCTTGTCACCGGCATTCGGGCGTGTATCACTAGATACTTGCATTAAAAAAGTACGACGCTTAACACTACCTAAATAATGGGTGCGCGCGACAATTTCTTGGCCTGTGTAACATCCTTTTTTAAAGTTAATCGCATTCAGTAAATCTAAGTTCACCATTTGCGGCACAAATTGCTCTTGTGTTGATAGCGTAATTTCAGGAATGCCTGATTGTACCTCTAGCCAATCCCAGCATGGTTTGCCGACGGGAGTGGCCGCTAATTTGAGCGCGTTCCACAGCGTGGCTGCTTGGTCTAAAGGTGCGACAATTTCAAAACGCTGGTGACCTGCAATGGTTGGCAATTTTAATAGTGTAGTCTGCGCTATTGATTTTGAGGCATAGTCTTCTTTTGGCAAGTCAGCAAAATGGATAGCCAGTATTTGTTCTGCATTTGGACCATTTAACCCCATTTTCACCAAATGATCAGCTGTATCGTTGATGGTGACTTTGCTACGGAGAACATACATGCGTAGGCGCTTCGTAATGGCCTCAGCAATTGCGCATGGCATTTGCAAATAGAGATGCTCTTGATTTGCAAATGCTAAAAATAAGCCTAGTAACCTGCCTTTAGGTGAACAGTAACCCGTATAGTGCGCGCGCGCCTCACTCAGCAATTTCACATCATTGGTGACTTGGCCTTGTAAAAAATTGCTAGCGTCTGCGCCGCTTAACATTAATAGTGTGAGGTGCGACAAATCGCAAAGCACATTTCCTTCAAGGGTATGCTTAAGTTCTTGCATGGTGTCATCAAAATGCAAGATCGCATTCTGTTCAAGCGTTGCGCCTTGCTTCACTAAATCTGTTTGCCATTGTGTGATGGTCATGCCAATATTTGCCTAATAATAAAAATTGATAAAAATGAAAACACGCATCATTCCTGCCATCAGTGTCTCGCTGCGACCTTCTTACCTTATATTAGGCAGTTATGTCTGTATTTCAATACTAAGTGTCATTGCATTAATGCTGGCGACCTTGTCGTGGATGTTGCAGAGCGCCATTATCTTTGTGGTGATTATAGCCACAATCTACACGGTTCTGCAGGATGTATTGTTGCTATTGCCTTGGTCGTGGCATCAGATTGAGGTGAGCAGCCATGGTCAGCTTCAATTGACTATGAAAAATGGTGAAACATTTCATGTCGTATTACAACCTTCTAGTATCAACCATCCTTGGCTGACGATATTACATTTTAAGCGTGTAGTTATAGGGGTTGGTTTTAGAGTCAACGTGGTGCTGACTCCTTGGCAAGTAGCTGATTTACAACAGTATCGAAAGTTACGTGTATGGTTGAAGTGGGGTAGCCCACTCAAACAACATCACACTTTGGATACTTTGCCAGACGATTGACGTGATAGTCGTTTTGACCAAGTTGTCCAAACCTGTTTGGCCTCATGGACAGGGTGTTTGGGAATATAGGCCAATAGGAACAGCAAGCCAGCAAGCCCAGCCAATAACCAACGCAATTCAAATTTTGCTTTGTCACGTCTAGCTGGCGGTTGATTTTTCATCGCCATCAGAACATTTTGCACGCTGTCGCCATTCACATAGTTGCCTGATACTTCTTTTGCAACGGATTCTAGATATTTCTCATCTAGCTTAGACAAAAAACGGTCGCTTTCACTGGGGGCCACATTATCGTCACGAATGCCAATATTGGCCTCTGAAATTTGTGCAATGCCAGGCTGCATAGCAAAACTCTCGCTGGACCAATAACCAATCACTTGGTTATGTTCATCAAGTTTTGGAATCGCTGTTCCTTTGTCGCTGCCTATGCCAACAAATAGCCAATCTTTACCACCTTGAAAACTAGTTAAATCTTTAGTGTTAAATGCGTGCAGTTTTGGCGCCTCTTCACCATCGGTCACGTAAACCACTTGCGCAGGCTCAGGAAAACTACGAATCACTCGTGCTAGAGTAAATAAGCTCGTTCTAACCTTGCTATTGCCTGACCAGCCCATGCGCCAGTCAAGGTGATCTATGCTGTCTTCAATCGCGTGAAAGTTACTGCATACCTCAATCGGGGTGTACAACGCAGCCACACTATCGCCAGCAAATAAACCAATACTCACTAAGGTGCCACATGGCAATTCACCAATCACGCGATGCAACAGATATTGTTGATACTCCATGCGCGTAACAGGTTTGCCCAAAATGGACATGTCTTTGACATTCATACTTTGAGAAATGTCAGCGACCAGTAAGTAACTATAAATATCGCGTTTAATAGGCCATGTAGGTTTCAACATGGCAACAATCAGCAACAATAGTGCAATACATAAAAGCACTAAGTCGCGTCGGTGGCGTAAGTAATTTATCAATCTTTTAGACATGATTATGGTAACCCTACAGGGATATTGCCCATAATAAGCCCTGGGGTGTCAGACTCTCCAACGCCAGGCGTGGGGGTCCCAGGTAGCATGGTAAGCAAGCGGTCCATATTATGGCGCGCATCCCATTGTGTATTGTCTAACTTTAAAGAAGCTTGGTAAGCCGTTTTAGCCTGTCGGATAAAATATTCTGCTTCATTACGTAGAGTCATGTTGGTGCCATTAATTGCAAGGCCACGCAAGAAAAACATATTGCCAACGTTATATTGCACCGCGGCTTTTTGTTGTGGATTGGCTTTAGGCAGCAGCTGGGTGAATAGCAAAGTGGCTTCCTTGTAGCGTTCTCGCTTGGCTAAATAAAGTGCAGTTGCAAATTTCGCTTCAAAACTTTGACGGTCAGTTTCTGGTGTTTTGCCTGCAGACACGGCCTGATTAAAGGCATGAATCTGCTGAATACGTTGGTAGGTATAAATGCTCGCTGATATGCAAATTATGCAAAGCGCTAAAAATAACCAAGTAAGTTTGGTCACTGTAAACCAAGATTTTATGCTGTACGCCATGTGTTGACCTCTAAGTATTTCACACCTAACAGCAGCGCAATCATTATCGCTGCAATCATAAAGAAAATATTGGAAAAATCTTTGCCTGGAATTTTTTCCATGTATTTAATCGGCTTTTTCTCTTTGCGATTAATGTCCTCAATGGCTAATTGCAATGTTCTGGGATTCTCAGCTTCATACGCATTGAATGGCGTTTTCAGCGTTTTAAAGAAATCGTATAACTCAATTTCAGGAGGCAATGCTTGATCTTCTTGTGGCTTGTAGTTTTCATCAAAAATACTTAAGCCACCAGGTTGACGAAGCACAATCCAGTACAAGCTGATTTCTAAGCGGTCGAACCATTCGCGAATTTTTTCTTGTGTATTGGCATCAATACGACCTGCACCGTCTGATAGCAGAATCACCGCGCGTGAACCTGAATTGGGTACTTTGTCGAATAGACCAGCGCCAGAGGTTAGCCCACTACCAATATTGGTTTGAAACAGCGCATTGCCTGCGGTTGCGCGCACCGCTGCAACAATTGCCTCTTTATTTTCTGTGAGTGGTAGCACGTGCATCGCAGAGTTACTAAACGTAATCATGCCTATCATGTCGTTTTGACGCGATTTCACAAACTCTGCAATTAAGCGTGCCGCAGCGGCCGATTTTGTCTCACCCACCGTGGTCTCGGTTGTGCCAGAAAAAGGGTCGTCCATACTCGCGCTTCGGTCTAACACTAAGCCAATTTGAGCGCCCACACCAATACGTTCTACTTCTTGTTGATAGCTATGCGGAGCGCTCAAGCCAATGATTGTGCTTGCCAAAATACACACAGCCAACACTTTTAAAATTAAGCCAATGATGTTGGATAATGGGTCGGCAGGCAACATCTCTAACCAAGAGTAGTTGCGCGTATGTGCACGCTGAAATACCAATGGCAATAAAGCCAATGGGAGTAGCCACAATAAGTAAGGGTGAGAAAATGCCATGGTTTATGCAGCCTTGCTTGTGGCGATGCTATCCGGAATTAAGCCGCGCTCGCAGTCACGACATTGCTTGCACAACTTACCAAGCCATACCAACTGTTCTGGATCAATTGGCTGAGCCGTATTGGACTCAAAAAATACTTTGCGAGACAGTGAAAAAAACTGGTTTAGCTCGGCTTGAATGTTTCTGAAAGCAGGTTTTTTGGCTAAAAACGCCTCCATGTTATTACTAAACAAGCTGTAACCTGCAGTTGTGTTCAATGCTTCATGCAAGCTACTCACAGCAGATTGAACGCCCTCAGTAGTGTTTGGTGCATGTCGAATGGTTTTGTATGCCCTCGCAAACGGACCACCCATACGCGGTAACCAGGCATGTTTTCCCAGCATGTACAAAAGCGCCAATAGCGAGAAACCTAGCACAACCAAGAAAACATTCAGCCGCTGTTGGAGAGGTTCTGGATTCAGTAGCAATGGGCCTCTGTAACCACTCATGTCCGCTTCCACTTTTACCTGCCCAAATACTGAAATAGGGGAGATAGCAAAATTCCAACTTGGAATGCGGTATCTATAGACGCTTTTGTCTTTGCTAGAGGTGTCTAGCAGGCGTAAATATTCTCCTGGCAGTGCGGCGGGCTTGGCTACTACGTTATTGGTAAACACTTGGTAGCTCAAAGTGATGCGGTGCGTAGCAGAATCGCTATCTACCTCCTTGCTGTGTTTGAGATCTGATAAATCGATGCCAATTAATTGACCTTTGTAGCGTCGCTCATACCCTACAATTGGTAGCGATTCTTCCACCAATACATAGGGTTTTTTGATAGTGAGCGTAATTTCTCTAGTCAATACATCACCCACCGTGTAACCAACATCACGCGTAGGTTCTTTAACTTCCATTCTGACAATGCCTTTTTTGACGTCTGGCAGAAAGTCAGTTTCTAATGCATGGGCATGCATCACTATCATTATGCTGATGAGAGAGGCATTCATGAGTAAGCGCAGTGGATGTACAATTTTTTTCATGGTGTGTAGTAAAGCTTTAGGCAGCAACAAATTGATGAAAGTATTCGGTCAGTGCGTCTGCATCAAACTCACCTTCCACAAAAAATGGGGGCATATCAAACTGCATAAAGAGCTGATGAATCGCTTCGCGTCTTGCCTCAAACGCAGCAATAATGCGCTCGCGATACTCTTTGCGTAAAAACAGTGTGCGTTTCATGCCGGTTTCAGGGTCAGTCACCGCAGTAATGCCAAATTCTGGGAGTTTGGTGTATTCGTCTGCATCCCACAGCACTACTGGCACAATATGATGCTTAAGTAAGTTAGCCAATGATTCCTCTAATTGTTTAAGCGGCATATGAAAATCTGACACCATGAACACCAAAGAGCGTTCACGTGGTAAGTAACGCCAAACATCCGCTATCCCATCACCAGATACCATTTCAGGGTGATGCTCTTTTAACCGCTCCATCAACTCGATAGCGCGTTGCGATTTAAATGACGCAGTGCTAATCCAATCTTCACGGACGATGGCATCAAAGCCAACAAAACCAAATGGGTCGGCATTTCTGCTGGCTGATTGGGCAATGGATTCAATAATGTCTGCTGCACGCCTTATTTTGCGAGACTTAGCGCCAAAATTCATGCTACCCGACATGTCGCAAATCGCAAATACAGGCGTCGCACTTTTTTGATTAAACAAGCGCACATACACTTGTTCCATTGGGTCACGTATGGTTTGGCGTAAATCAATACGGCGTGGGTCTGGATAAGCGACTAAAGTAGTATGGCCAATGAACTCCATGCCCATGCCGCGCTGTGTGCTGGCATGCCGGCCTGGATGACGTCCGCGGTTGCGCCAGCCGATGTGGTAGGAGAACTCTTTAATCTCGTTATACATAGTCATGTAATAAAGTTAAGGCGCAGCGACCACATTCATGATGCTAGTGAGCATTTCACGTGCAATTTCAGTCCGTCGCATTTCATATACTGGGCTGAATACCAAGCGATGCGCAACCGTCTCGTGGAACACTGCGTGGATATCTTCAGGCGTAACAGCCGTGCGTTCATTGAGCCATGCATTCACACGTGCTGCACGCAACATCATACTCATGCCACGTGGACTGGCACCCGCTAACACTAGGCGGTTCATGTCTACGTTGCTGACTTTGACACCATATTCGAGTGGATGGCGCGTCGCTTTCCATAAATTGAGCGCATATTTTTGTAAGGTGGGTGATGCTTCTACGCTGTTTTGGATGACGCTAGAAAAGCTATTCAGCTGGTCAAATTGCAATACATCAGGTTTCAGTGTATCGACCAATGCATCTACATTATGGAATTTAGTATCAAACATTAAGCCTTGCATAATGTCGTCGTCATTCGGTACTACGATAGGAATTTCCATCATAAAACGGTCACGTGCCGCAGATGGAATTTCAAACGTTTCTTCTTTTTCGACTTGGTTACGGTCAGCAAACACAATCATGTGAGGGAATACATGTTCTTTATTAAACGCGGATAAGGTACGTTCAGCCATTACGCGCAGTAACAATGAGTGCACTTGTGGGCGCGCACGGTTAATTTCATTAAAGAAGAACACCGATAAGTTTTCACCAGACATCAGCAGTGGACCAGCGCTCACGTGTGGCTTGCCATCTTCGCCTAAATAAGTGTGATACACCAAATCGTTAGGCATCAAATCAATCGTGCCTTCAATACGCTGATAACCACCACCAATACCACGGGTAAATGCGCGTAGCAGCGTTGTTTTACCTACGCCTACATCGCCTTCTAGCAACACGTGACCGCGCGCAAAAATGGCAATAGTAATTAAGCGGATCGGATTGCTCTGACCGACAACAACTTTATTGACTTCTGATTCTAGTGTTAATGCATGCTGACGCCAGTCGGCGAGTAGACGATCGCTCATCGTGATTTCCTAAAGGTTAAAAATGATGAATATTTGCTTATTTGTAAATGATTTGTAAGTAATTTGTAAATAATATAAACGAATTTTTTAAAAGTGTATACAGGTTTGTATACTTTTGACGGTTTATTTTTTCTCCATTTTTTGTTTATTTGTGCTGCCGCTTCCAATGCTTAGTTTGACCCATATATCAGGCACATATACCGCAATCATGAGCATGAACGAGATTAGAGCACACAGTCGATTTAAAGCAAACTGGGTTTTGATGTGCACAGAAGGTGTGTGTTGATTAAGTGCATGTATGAGTGCCTCAGCTGAAGTGGCTTTGAGATATTGTGCCCCAATTTGCGTGGATAATTCCTGTAGGTATGATGCATCTAGTTGAGATAGATAAAACTCATAAGGCTCAGTCGCTATTGAATTGTCACGGCCACCATTGTGACCTTGATCTACATTTGATGCGGGATTGAGTTTGATAGCATCTGTAGACCAGTACCCAATAATATTATCTTGTGTGTCTAGCTTGGGTATTGGCACTGGCTTATTACCTCCAACACCTATAATCGTCCATGCACGGCTGTCCTGCCACATGCTTAAGTTGGTATGCGTAAATACGTTTAATGGCGGTGCTTCATTACCATCTGTAATAAACACCACTTGAGCGATATCCTCAATGCTGGAATTAAGTAACGCTGCGGTTGAGAGTAGCCCTAAGCGAATGTTGCTATTCCCTTGCGAAGCCATGCGCCAATTCAGATGGTTTAACGTACTCTCTAATACATGGTAATGCGCACATGTCTCAATCGGGGTGTAGAGTAAAGCAGCTGTAGTTTTAAAAAATACCCCCAAACCAACTTGAGTGCCACAAGGCAGTTGTTTGATGGTCTCTTTGAGTAATTGCTTAGTGAAGTTGAGTCTGCTGATAGGGTTTTGTTTCCATGCCATATCTTGCACATTCATGCTTTGAGTCACATCGATAATGAACAGTATATTTTTCTGTGGATAGACTGACGTATAGTTGGCTGGTAAATAGCCAGCAATAAAAAAAGCAGCGCTCCGCATAAAAAAATCATATCGTAATGTTTGCGGATGCGCCCTAAACGTTGCATACAAGCCTTTTAAACGTTGATAGTCGGCATGGGTTTAATATGTATGCGGTTGCAAGGTAGATTTAAAGATAATGACGGCACCTTTGCCAAAGCCATAGCTCGTGGTAATCAGGCTGGCAAATAAATACCATTGAAACAACATTGGCGGCGGCAGTTCAGGATTATCTAAGGTAGGGAAAATTGCCATCAGTAAGAATAAACTAGAATTTGTAAACGCACCCACCACCATGGCCAAGCTGACATGCCAAGGCAAAGTGACTTTGGTTGCGTAATAGCCAAAAATGAGTGCGCTCATCAGCAAAAAATCAATGTGTGCTTGTAGCAGGCGTGTGAACTTCCCAGCAAAAATTGCTTTAAGAGGTCCCACTTCAAAATTGAGCCCTATCATGCACCATGCTAGTAACAACGCCATTAACATCCATAGTGCTGCGCCGCGAATTAATACAATATTGCCTGCATGTTGATCTGCTGATTGCATGAGATTTCCTTTGAATGAATATGCAAGCAGTGTATGAAGTTAGGTATGAATAGGCTGTGTTTAAACAGCGTTGAGACTTGACTCAAACGGTGGTGGGATGATTTACATTACATGGGGTAGCTTTTAATATGTACTTATCGCTCATTTCATTATGGGAAACCCAAGGTTATGCGACACGCATCGTTCATCGATTTAAGCAATCCGCAATTGCCTCAAACGGCCCTCCAACAAAGGGATGCACTACAAAAAGGATTAACACTTTCCACCGCAGATGTGTTGCCGCATGAACGACGAGAGTGGTTGGAAGACATGATTTGTCAGGAATTCACTCGTGTGGCAGTTATACCGCCTACGGATAAGCAGTTATTTAATGAAACCACTTTGTATGACTGGGACAAACTGCGTTTATCAGTTATTCATTCTCGCGGCTTAACCATTGAGCGATTACGCCGTGAGCCGTATCACAACAATCAAGATAATTATTTAGCGGTGATATTGCTTTCAGGACGTTATTCACTTGAACAGAATGGGCGTGAGGTATTTTTGCAACCTGGAGATATGACCATTTACGATGCGACTAGACCGCATCGTATCCAATCATCAATCGGTTTTTCTAAAATTCTGGTCTCGATTCCACGCGTAATGATGCGAGATAGACTCGCAGGCATAGAACATTGCACCGCATTGTCGGTGCCTGGCAAAGTAGGTGTTGGCGCGATGGCTTCGCAGTTTATGCAAACGGCTGCAATCCAAGCCAAGTATTTGCGTTCTGAGGAATTGACCAAATTGTCCGCACAGTCATTAGATTTGCTAACCTTGGCATTTCAATCAGTACGTCCGCAGCATGTTTATCTCTCCCGAAGCCGCTCACTTTCGCTAAGGCAAATTAAAGATTATGTTGCACAGAGACTAAAAGATACGCAACTAGACACCGCCATGATTGCAGAAGGCACACGTTTATCCCCACGTTATATTAACGATTTATTTAGTGACGAAGACACTTCTCTGATGTGCTACGTATGGAGGAGTCGATTAGAAAAATGTCGTAAAGAAATACTCGAATACCCATGTGAACCTGTATCAGTGATTGCATTTAAGTGGGGATTTAACGATATGTCCCACTTTAGTCGTGCCTTTAAAAAACGATTCGGCATCGGGCCAACTGAACTAAAGCGATATGTAAACGAGACGATAGAACCCACTTGAATTGATTGTGGGAAATCAATGCACGTCGCTATAAAGATGAATGTGTTGACAGGTTTTGTGTTGATTTATTGAGATAAGACTTTCGCAAAATACATTTTCCAGCGAAAATAGCGTAAATATCATTAAAAAGTTTATATTGAATGTCAAAACAAACAAGTTACACCAAAGAAGAATTATTAGCATGTGGTCGTGGAGAGCTATTTGGAGAAGGTAATGCGCAGTTGCCGTTGCCCCCTATGTTGATGTTTGATCGCATTGTCTCCATCACTGAAGAAGGTGGTAAATATGGCGCAGGGCAAATTATTGCTGAGTTAGATGTCACACCTGACTTATGGTTTTTTGACTGTCACTTTACGGGTGACCCTGTGATGCCTGGTTGCTTAGGCTTGGATGCTATGTGGCAGCTAGTAGGGTTTTATTTGGGTTGGAAAGGTGGACCAGGCCGTGGTCGCGCGCTGGGTGCGGGCGAAGTGAAGTTTACGGGCCAAGTGCTGCCAAAAGCAAAACTGGTGCGCTATCATATTGATTTGAAAAGAGTTATTATGAGAAAATTGGTCATGGGTATTGCTGATGCGCGGATGGAAGTGGATGGCCGTGAAATCTACGTGGCCAATGATTTGCGTGTAGGTTTGTTCACTACCACAGACAATTTTTAAAATAATAAGATTTAATTAAGGGAATACTCAATGCGTCGCGTCGTCATTACAGGGTTAGGGATTGTTTCTAGCCTTGGTAACAATAAAGATGAAGTGCTTGCAAGTTTAAAAGCAGGTCAGTCTGGGATCACTTTCCAGCCAGAGTATGCTGAGCGTGGCCTTCGCTCGCAGGTGGCTGGTTCTATTAAAAACCTCAACATTGAAGAGTTGATTGATCGTAAATTGTTGCGCTTTATGGCAAAAGGCCATGCCTATGCTTGGATTGCTATGCAAGAAGCGATTGCCGATGCCAGCTTAGGTGAGGACTTGGTCTCTAATGTGCGCACTGGCATTATTGTTGGTGGAGGTGGTCCATCCACTGAGAGCATTGAGCAAAGTAATGCCACACTTGCAGAAAAGGGTATTCGCCGTGTTGGTCCCTACATGGTGACGAAAGCCATGTGTAGTGGCATTGTTGCTACCTTAGCTACTGGCGCAAAAATCAAGGGCGTCAATTACGGTATCAGCTCAGCCTGTTCTACAAGTGCGCATTGTATTGGCGCTGGTGTAGAGCAAATCCAACTAGGCAAACAAGATATTGTGTTTGCTGGCGGCGGCGAGGAAGAACACTGGAGTCTGTCATACCTGTTTGATGCAATGGGAGCTATGTCTTCCAAATACAACGACACACCTGAAAAAGCTTCACGCACTTATGATGCAGACAGAGATGGTTTTGTCATTTCTGGTGGCGGTGGCATTGTCGTGCTAGAAGAATATGAGCATGCCAAAGCGCGCGGCGCAAAAATTTATGCTGAGGTGGTAGGGTACGGCGCAACCTCTGATGGTTACGATATGGTGGCACCAAGTGGTGAAGGTGCAGTACGCTGTATGCAGTTGGCGTTGCAGGGCATCGATAAAGTTGATTACATCAATACACACGGCACCAGTACTCCTGTGGGCGACACCAAAGAGCTGGAAGCGATTCGTGAGGTGTTTGGGGTAGACAATCCTGTGGCGATTGCTTCAACCAAATCATTGTCAGGTCATGCGTTAGGCGCTGCTGGCGTCAATGAAGCAATTTATACCTTATTGATGATGCAGAATAACTTTATTGCAGCGTCCGCCAATATTGAAACTTTGGACCCTGCAGCTGAAGGCCTCAACATTGTGCGTCAACGGATTGATAACGTGAAGATTGAAACTGCGCTTTCCAATAGCTTTGGTTTTGGTGGGACCAATGCAACGCTCACCTTGTCTACTAAAAACTTAGATAGATAATTTTCGCACAAGCAAAATTGCACTGACTATAGGTTAAGGATTTCATTGATACTTTCCAACACCTTGCATCAAGTTTTCAAGAGTAGTGTAATAGTTTGTGCCTGCTTGATATTCTCAGCTTGTGCGGGTATGGGCGACAAAACAGTCAGTGTCACCGAGGCGCAAATTCAGCAAAAGCTCAACGAGCGATTGTCTGTGCCTCTCTCTTTACTCAAGATTTTTGATATGAATTTATCGAATGCTTTAGTCACTTTCGATGAGACCACGGGTCGCATGCACACTTCATTTGATACGCATTTAGGTAGCCAATTGTTTGAAGAGTCACATGCGGGTAAGCTTGGTATTTCAGGTAAATTGCGTTTTGATGTACCTAGTAACAGTGTAGTACTTGATGCCCCGGAGATTGAGAATTTCCAGCTAGATGGTTTGGATAGTAAGCAAACTGAAATGATGAATGCCTTAGCTAAACAAGTAGGCGGTCAGTTGTTAAACGGCTTAACACTTTATACAGTTAAGCCAGAAGACTTAAAAATTGGCGCCACCCAATATCAGCCAAAAGATCTCTCGGTGACCAATCAAGGTTTGCAAATTACGCTGACTCCGCAGCGTTAGCTAGTTCACAAAATGAGTCGTTCGCTACAATAAGAATAAGGCGGCAGCAACGCTCCTACCCTCACTCATCAATATGTTGTATGTTCTGCACGCCGCTGCAGTGGTCATACATTCCAACGGAATACCTAGCGCAGTTAACGATTGGTACAGTTTTGGATGGATAAATTGATGGGTTGTGCCTGTGCCCAGCAATACAACTTCTGGTTTGCTATCGGCCAATATTGAAAAATGGGTAGGTTCGAGAGTGTTTAGCTTGATGTTTGACCACGCATCCGAAATCCTGTCTGGCATCACAATCGTGTTGGTGAAATAGCGCTGCCGGTTGATTTCAATAAAATCTTCGCCGTAGCCAGTAATTAAGTTTTGTTTCTCTGCGGTGGTTAAATGTAGCTTCATCGTGACGTACTCGTGTTGTGTTCATCAGGCTTCTCTTTCATTGAAGAGCGAAGCCTTTCTAAGGTAAAATAAGATTTTTTATTTTCTGCCAGTTAAGCGAGCCGCTTAATAGGTGAATTCTAGTCCTTATGCAGCCAGTCAACAAATCAAATAAGCTTAATAATGTTTGCTACGATATTCGTGGGCCAGTGCTTCAGCGCGCGCGTCAAATGGAAGACGAGGGCCATCGTATCATCAAGTTGAATATTGGTAATCCTGCTGCCTTTGGATTTGAAGTGCCTGAAGAAATTCAACAAGATACGATCCGTAACATGAGCAAAGCGGGTGGCTATACCGATAGCAAAGGTTTGTTTGAACCCCGCAAAGCCATTATGCATTATACCCAAAGCAAGAATATTGCTGGGGTGACAGTGGATGACATCATTATCGGCAATGGGGTGTCGGAGTTGATTGTGATGGCGATGCAAGGCCTGCTGAATAATGGTGACCAAATGCTTGTGCCGATGCCAGACTATCCATTGTGGACAGCAGCTGCAACACTTGCTGGCGGTACTGCACGACATTATCTATGTGAGGAAGCTACTGGTTGGTTGCCTGACTTAAAAGACATCGAATCTAAAATCAATGCCAATACCCGCGGTATCGTTGTCATCAACCCTAATAATCCTACTGGTGCCTTGTACCCGCGGGAGACCCTAGAAGGCATTATTGAGATCGCACGTCATCATGGCTTAGTGATTTTTGCCGATGAAATCTATGACAAAGTACTGTACGACGGTAACGAACATATTTCGATGGCCTCGTTGGCCGATGATGTGTTATTCGTCACATTTAATGGCTTATCCAAAAATTATCGTACTTGCGGTTACCGTGCAGGTTGGATGGTGATTTCAGGTGAGAAAAAACACGCCACTGACTATATTGAAGGCTTAAACATGCTGGCGTCTATGCGTTTGTGTGCCAATGTGCCAGGCCAGTTGGCGATTCAAACTGCATTGGGTGGCTATCAAAGTATTCATGATTTAGTAGCGCCAAGTGGTCGATTATGTAAGCAACGTGATTTGGCGTATGAGATGCTCACTGCCATTCCAGGCGTGACCTGTGTGAAGCCTAAAGCGGCCATGTATTTGTTCCCTAAATTGGATCCAAAAGTTTATCCAATTGAGGATGACCAACAATTCATTCTAGATTTATTGTTAGAGGAAAAAGTCTTGCTGGTACAGGGCACTGGGTTTAATTGGAAAAAGCCAGACCATTTCCGCGTGGTGTTTTTACCCAATGTGGACGACTTAACTGAGGCAATACAACGTATTGCTAGATTCTTAGAAAATTATCGCAAAAAGCATCAAAAATAACGAAAGTTGAATGTAGGGTATGAAAGCACTTAAAGTTGGGTTGTTAGGCATTGGCACTGTGGGCGGGGGTACGTATACCGTGCTTACGCGTAATCAGGCGGACATAGAGCGTCGCTTGGGTGCGACTATCGAAATTGTGCAAGTGGCTGATCGTAATATTGCACTTGCTAACCAAATCACAGGTGGCAAAGTAGCGGTGACAGATGACGCATTTGCTGTGGTAAACAATCCAGACGTGGATGTGGTGGTGGAGCTGATAGGAGGTTACACCGTTGCCAAAGAGTTGGTGCTTCAAGCGATTACCAATGGTAAGCATGTGGTGACAGCAAATAAGGCCTTAATCGCTGTACACGGCAATGAGATTTTTAAAGCAGCTGAAGCCAAAGGTGTCATTGTCGCTTTTGAAGCAGCCGTAGCAGGCGGTATCCCTATCATTAAAGCTTTACGTGAAGGCCTAAGCGCTAATCGTATTGAATGGGTGGCGGGGATTATTAACGGCACGACTAACTTTATTCTGACTGAAATGCGTGAAAAAGGCTTAGCGTTTGCCGATGTACTGGGTGAAGCGCAGCGTTTGGGCTATGCCGAAGCGGATCCTACATTTGACGTGGAAGGCATTGATGCGGCACATAAACTGACCATTATGGCCTCCATTGCATTTGGCATGCCCATGCAGTTTGATCAAGCCTATACAGAAGGTATAACTAAGCTTACGACTAAAGATATTAAATACGCAGAAGAGCTTGGTTACCGTGTGAAGTTACTTGGCATTACCAAAAAAACAGAGGCGGGTGTGGAGTTACGTGTGCATCCCACTTTGATTCCAGAAAAGCGTCTCATCGCCAATGTGAATGGTGCAATGAACGCAGTAGTCGTGAAGGGTGATGCCGTAGGTCCTACTCTCTACTACGGCGCTGGTGCGGGTGCAGAACCTACAGCAAGCGCAGTGGTGGCAGATTTGGTCGATATTGCACGCTTAAGCGATGCAACTACGCAACAACGCGTACCGTATTTGGGTTTCCAATTAAATCAGCAAGTGACATTGCCAGTGTTGCCAATCGCCGAAGTAACCAGCGCTTATTATTTGCGCATGCGCGTGATGGATAAACCTGGTGTGCTAGCAGATGTGACCAAGATTTTGGGCGATCGTCAAATTTCAATTGATGCCATGATGCAAAAAGAGCCACAAGAAGGTGAATCGGAAGCCGACATCGTGATATTGACCCATGTGACTGTAGAGAAAAATATGGATGCTGCTATTGCCGCCATCGAAGCATTGTCTGCAATTGATGGCAAAGTCACAAAAATCCGTATGGAAGAACTCTCTAGATAAATAATTGAGCTAAATAAGCATGAAATATATCAGTACCCGTGGGCAATCACCTGCCTTAAGTTTCAGTGAAATTCTACTCGGTGGTTTGGCCCCTGATGGCGGGTTGTATTTGCCAGAAACGTATCCGCAATTTAGCGATGCAGATTTAAACGCCATGCGAAGCATGTCCTATCGTGATTTGGCATTTACCATTTTGAGTCGCTTGGTCGATGAGAACGATATTCCTGCTGACGACCTACGCAGTATTATCAATAAAACGTATCGCGCCGAGGTGTATGGCTACACACGTGCCGGCCAAAATGCTGAAGACATTACGCCAACGCTCAAGTTGGATAATAACTTGTATTTACTTTCGCTATCCAATGGCCCGACATTAGCATTTAAAGACATGGCGATGCAGTTACTCGGTAACTTGTTTGAGTATGTGCTAGCCAAAAAAAGTGAGACTACTAATATTCTAGGCGCCACTTCCGGCGATACTGGCTCAGCTGCTGAATATGCCATGCGTGGTAAAAAAGGCGTACGTGTATTTATGCTATCACCCCATGGCAAAATGAGTCGTTTTCAAACTGCGCAGATGTTTAGCTTGCAGGATGACAACATCTTTAATATTGCGGTCAAAGGTGTGTTTGACGACGCACAAGACATCGTCAAAGCAGTGTCGAATGACCTTGCGTTTAAAGCCCGATATAAAATTGGTGCGGTTAACTCCATTAACTGGGGGCGTATCGCTGCACAAGTGGTGTATTACTTTAAAGGCTATTTGGCTGTAACGAATGACAATAGCCAAAAAGTGAGTTTTGCAGTGCCATCAGGCAACTTTGGTAATGTGTGCGCAGGCCATATTGCGCGCATGATGGGCTTGCCTATTGACCAATTAGTAGTCGCCACCAATGAGAACGATGTGTTGGACGAATTCTTTAGAACAGGTGTGTATCGTCCACGTGGCTCAGCCAATACCTACCAAACATCCAGTCCTTCAATGGATATCAGCAAAGCCTCCAACTTTGAGCGCTTTGTGTTTGATTTGGTGGGACGCAATAGCGCGAAAATGCGGGAGTTATGGCAAAAAGTAGACGCAGGCGGTGCATTCGATTTAAAGGCGGAGGGTTACTTTAATCAAGTGCCAAACTATGGCTTTGTTTCTGGCAGTAGCAATCATCAAAACCGTATGCAAACTATCCGTGAGACCCAAGCAAAATATGGGGTGACGATTGATACGCATACCGCAGATGGGCTGAAAGTAGCGCAGGAACTTAGAAAACCAGATGTGCCGATGTTGGTATTGGAAACCGCGCTACCTGCCAAATTTGAGGATGCGATTGTGGAGGCTTTAGGCACAGTCCCAGAGCGTCCAGCAAGCTTGAAAGGTTTGGAGAGCTTGCCACAGCGTTCTGTAGTGATGGATGTAGATGTGGAAGCTGTGAAGGCATTTATTGTCTCAAACACTTAGTATCGAATAGTTTTCGCACCAGTTGTATGGGTGTACTGCATCATTATGTATCCATGTTAATTAACGGTTAGTCAGTTTCAATTTATCCGAGTGCACTTATGAAGCAATATCTTGCGTTATGCCAAAGAATTATTGACGAAGGCGTCTGGGTTGAAAATAAACGGACTGGTAAAAAATGTTTAACCGTTATTAATGCAGACCTTACTTATGATGTCGCCAATGGTGTGTTTCCGCTAGTCACCACCCGTAAGAGTTTTTACAAATCAGCCATTGCAGAGATGCTTGGTTACCTGCGTGGCTACGATAACGCTGCTGACTTTAGGCAAGCGGGTACCACCACTTGGGATGCCAACGCCAACGACAATCAAGACTGGTTAGCCAACCCCTACAGAAAGGGGCAGGATGACTGTGGCTTTATTTACGGTAAAGTAGCCAGAAACTTTCCTAAACCTGATGGCGGTAGCATTGATTTGCTAAAACAAATTGTCGATGATCTTACGCAAGGCATTGATAATCGTGGTGAGATTCTGACGTTCTATCACCCTGGCGTATTTCACATGGGTTGTTTAAGGCCCTGTATGTATAGCCATCACTTTTCATTGCTAGGCGATACGCTTTATTTAAATAGCACGCAGAGAAGTTGCGATGTGCCACTGGGCCTTAATTTTAATATGGTGCAGGTATATTTCTTACTGGCACTGATGGCACAAATCACAGGTAAAATAGCGGGCCAAGCGTTTCATAAAATCGTCAATGCGCACATCTATGAAGATCAACTTGAATTGATGCGAGATGTGCAGTTGAAACGCACTCCTTATCCATCGCCCAAACTCATTATCAATCCAGATATTAAAACGCTCAAAGATGTGGAAACTTGGGTGACTGTGGATGACTTTAGTGTGGAAGGCTATGAATCACACCCTGCCATCAAGTATCCATTCTCTGTGTAAGTCAATTCGCTTAAACCCTTCATAAATATTAGCAAATACGATAAGACCCGCAAATTTTGGGCAAAAAAAAGTTGCCCAGTTTGTTTTTTATTGGGCAACTTCTAAAGTATGTGACTACAAGGGAGGAAGTCACTGATATTGTAATAGCGAATAGTGTGCCAACTTTATTTGTTGATAAAAAACAATCACTTATGATTTTAATGGTATTTCCCCCTATGACTATTTGTCGCTAATAAGTGACAAAAAAAGCATAACGTGACGTAAGTGTTTGAATTAGAAGCTGAAACACTGTCGCTAATTAGCGACAGTGTTGAATGGGATTGTTACACAATAGTGAATTGTTCTGCTGATGCTTACACTATGGACTGTTTGTATAATTGTGGCTCGATGGCATGGCGATCAAGCAGGCGATAAAACTCTGTGCGATTGCGCTGCGCAAGTTTAGCTGCCTGCGTCACATTACCATGCGTACTTTTTAATAAATTAACCAAATACTGATGCTCAAACTGCTGTCGTGCAACCTCAAATGGCAATACAGCGTGGTTATCCACTTGTAGTGCTTTTTGTACCAAATTGATTGGAATCATGGGCGTAGTGGAAAGCACCACCGTATGCTCAATCACATTTTGTAACTGACGAATATTGCCTGGCCACGGCGCTTGCGTTAAGTAGCTAAGTGCTTCAGGGGCATAACCCTGAATCTGTTTTTGATGGCGTTGACTAAATACTTTGATAAAGTGATGTGCCAAAAGTGGTATATCTTCACGCCGCTCTGCCAACGCAGGCAACACCAAATTGACCACATTAATTCTATAAAATAAATCCTCACGAAAATTTTGTGATTTCATTTCTATCGCTAAGTCTCGGTGCGTTGCCGAGATAAGTCGGATATTAATTGGAACAGCCTGTGTGCTACCGACTGGACGTATGACACGTTCTTGCAACGCGCGTAGCACTTTTACCTGCAAAGACAATGGCATATCGCCAATTTCATCTAGAAACAAAGTGCCGCCATCAGCTGCCTGAAATAGCCCAACGTGATTGTTCACTGCCCCAGTAAATGCGCCTTTGCTATGGCCAAATAATTCAGACTCTAATAAATTCTCTGGAATGGCGCCACAATTAATGGCGATAAATGGTTGATGTTTACGAGCGCTTGCCTGATGCAGTGCGTGCGCTAGCAGCTCTTTGCCTGTACCACTTTCACCCTGTATCAAAACGCTGACATCGCTAGCGGCAATGAGCTTGGCTTGGCCAAGTAAATTTTCCATGCGAGGGCTTTTGGTCAAAATCATATTTCGCCAAAGGTCTTCTTCCTCACCAATATGCGTGTTTAAGCCACTAATGCGCAGTGCATTGGCGACCTGCTGCAGCAGCACTTGGCTTTCAAAAGGTTTCGACAAAAAGCTAAATGCACCCTGATGTGTCGCAGTAACAGCATCTGTAATGGTGCCATGCGCAGTTAAAATGATGACGGGCAGAGTAGGGTGCTGTTGATGAATCTGCTCCATGAGCGCAATGCCATCAATTTCTGGCATGAGCAAATCGGTAATGACTAAATCGGGCCGCTGCACAGTGAGTGTGGCTAGCGCAGCCATACCGTTTTGTGCTTTTACTGTGTGGTAGCCAGCAGATTGCAAACGCATGTCAATGAGTCGCAAAATGTCGTGATCATCATCTACGATCAATATCGTTGCTGGTTTCATGCGATAGCTCTCAACAAAAGTAGCGGTTTAACGCACATTCAGTTTTTTTTCTATGTTTTTAAGGTGTAATAATTTTTTTTCGGTTTCATCATATTTTTTTTGTAATGCCTCATGCTTTTCTACAAGATTACTCAACGATTTTGATTCATCACGTAAGCGTTGCAGTTGCTTAAGGTTTTCTACATTAAAAGTGTAGAGCTGGTTGATGTAGGCTTTGTCTATTTCAGTCAGCGTTTGGTCTTCACGCAGTTGCTGCAATTGCATATGTGCTTTTGGATAGTCTTTAATATAGCTAGAAGGAATTGCATACATGCAGGCTAACTTAAATCTGTGCACAAGGGCCTGCTTGTTTTTGGCGAGCGTTTGCAATGTATCACTGTATTGCTTTTTTTGACCTTCTGTATCTTGTTTTCGATAGTCTTCACAAGCAAGTAGTGCAGGTGTTAATTGTTCAGTCGCCGCTGGCAAAAGCGTGATCCCGCTATTGCTGTTGTCACTTGCTTGAACAGGTGCAGCTTCAGTTTGTGCTACAGGCGCTTGAGTGGTCGCACATGCCGTGAGCAAGTAAGATGACAACAAGAGAATGAGGTGTAAATGTTTCATGGATTACGATTCCAATATTGGAAGTTTGACGATAATGTGCGCGCCTTTTGTTGTTTGCACTAGCTCAATTTCGCCTTGATGCTTCTCTATTAAATGATTGACGATGGTTAGACCCAAACCGCTACTGTTGACTAACCCTTGGTGCAGTGTTTTGCCTTGATAAAATGGGTCGAATAATCGCTCCATATCTTCTTGACTGATACCTGGGCCATTGTCTTGTATCTCAATAATCTGCCATTGCTTTTCAGCGCGAGACGATAGAATAATCATCCCATGCTCAGGTGTAAATTTTACTGCATTTGAAATCAGATTATCCAGCACGACACGCAAAGTTTCTGCATCTGCAATCATCGTTTCAATAAAATAAAAAGTTTCAATATGAATATTTTTAGCGCGAATACTGAGTGCATGTGAGTCGAGCGTCGCACTCATCACTTCTTCTATATTTAACGCCTTGATATTCAGTACATGTTTATCAGACTCCATTTTGGTAAATGAAAGTAAGTTCTCAATCATTTTTTGCAAGCGCACGCTATTGTCTTTGAGAATCTGTGTGATTTCGCGTTGTTGTGCAGATAACGTACCACCGACGCCATCTGTTAGCAGTTCTGTAGCTTCTCTGATGGCAGTGAGTGGCGTTTTAAGCTCGTGCGAAATGTGCTGCAGAAAACGCTGCTTTTGCTCTTTTAACGTCAGCAACTCTTCACGTAGCCAGTTTAATCGCTTGCCAAGCAAGCGGAGATTGCCTGGGCCATCAATGGTAATTTCGTGGTGATACTCACCCTTACCTAAATTCTCGATTGCAGTATCCATGCGCTGAATTGGTCGACCAAGCATAAACGCTAACACCCCTGCTACCAGTAGCGCAAAAGGAATCAGCACAAGACTTTGTAGCGAAAACCGCTGTTGTGTTTTACTGGCATTTTTTGCTAGTTGTAAAGACGCGTTGTCGATACTCCGATTATTCAGACTGATGATTTCATCTACCTTTTGAGAAAGCAATCCAAAGTCACTCAAAAATGGCATATCTTCTAAATTATTAATATTGGTACGCATGATATATGCATGCAGATTAAATTCTATTTCTTCCACATTTTGTAATTGTTTGATTTGTACTGGGTCAGTATTTAACTTAATCAGTTCATGCAATGCCTCAATAAAAGCCAGCCTACTAGTGTGGTAGTTTTCTAACAGTTCAAAGTCACTTAGCACAAAGTATTGACGGGCACTCCGTTCCATCAAATGCAGTTGCTCTTGCAACACTTGGCTAGCACGCGTTGATTTAACAGACACAGCAATCGTACTTTGGCTATTCTGAGATAACTGACTAAAAGCAATATTGGCTTGAATAAAAGCGAAGATAAGCGGCAGAATTGCAAATGCAAAGCCAATCAGCAGAAGTTTCAGAAACGAATTTGGGTATTGAATACGCATACGGTATTGCAAGTGGATATAACTAAACATCAAGTATAATAGAAAAATGTCTTGTTTATCGATGATTGTAGCGGTTGCCAATAATGGTGTGATAGGTGTGAATAACACTTTGCCATGGCACCTGCCAGAAGATTTAAAACGTTTTCGAGCGCTCACCATGGGACATCACATCATCATGGGCCGAAAAACTTACGAGTCATTAGGCCGCTTACTGCCTGGCAGAACCACCGTGATTGTGACGAGAAACGTTGATTACCAAGTAGACGGCGCAGTAGTGGTGCATTCACTTGACGATGCCATGCGCTTTTGCAAGCAAGATGAAGAGTTGTTTTTAATTGGCGGCGCTCAGTTGTATCAAGATGGCCTGCCGCATGTCCAAAAGCTGTATATCACGCGTGTGGATATTGAGGTCGAAGGCGATGCATTTTTGCCAGAAATTGATTGGGATGCTTGGACGTTAATTGAAAAAAAAGACCACTTATCTGCAAGTGGTCTTAGTTATAGCGATTTAACTTACTTACGTAAGTGATGCCCGCAAACGATTAAGCTACACAGTCTACATAGTAGATGGCCTTACCATCTACCACTTGTTTGACTAAGCCATGTACGTCAGTTTCAAATCCAGGGAAACGCTCATTAAAAGTACGTGCAAATTTAAGATAATTAATAATCACGTTGTTAAAGCGTTCACCAGGAATCAATAAAGGAATCCCTGGTGGGTAAGGTGTCAGCAGTACGGCTGTAATTCTGCCTTCCAACTCGTCAATTGGCACACGATCAATTTCACGGTGTGCCATTTTGGCAAACGCATCGGTTGGTTTCATGGCCGGTACCATGTTTGATAGGTACATTTCAGTCGTTAAGCGTGCTACATCGTTGGCTTTATACACTTCATGAATTTGCGTACATAAATCACGTAAGCCCATGCGTTCATAGCGTGGTTGTTTTTGTGCAAATTCAGGCAGTACCTTCCACAATGGTTGGTTCTTGTCGTAATCATCTTTAAATTGTTGCAGTGCAGCCACCATCGTGTTCCAACGGCCTTTGGTAATGCCAATCGTGAACATAATAAAGAAGGAATACAAGCCAGTTTTTTCAACAATCACACCGTGTTCGGCAAGGTATTTGGTTACAATCGCGGCAGGAATACCAAATTTATCAGAGAAATCACCATGGATATCTAGCCCCGGTGTGATGATGGTTGCTTTGATGGGGTCTAGCATGTTGAAACCTTCGGCCAAATCGCCAAAGCCATGCCAAGCTTCACCCGCTTTTAGCATCCACGAGTCACGCTCCTCAATGCCTTCTTCGGTTAGGTCGTCAGGACCCCATACTTTAAACCACCAGTCGGCACCCCATTCTTCATCTACTTTGCGCATGGCACGGCGGAAATCTAACGCTTCCATAATCGATTCTTCAACCAACACTGTACCGCCGGGTGCTTCCATCATGGCGGCGGCTACGTCGCAGCTGGCAATAATTGAATATTGTGGGCTGGTTGAGGTGTGCATCAAATATGCTTCATTGAATACATCACGGTCAAGTTGATTGCCGATGGCATCCTGCACTAAGATTTGTGATGCCTGACTTAAGCCAGCCAGCAATTTGTGTGTAGATTGCGTAGAGAACACCATGCTCTCTTTACAGCGCGGGCGATCAGCCCCAATCGCATGGTAATCACCATAAAAATCATGGAACGTGGCATGTGGCAACCAAGCTTCGTCAAAGTGTAAGGTATCAATCTTACCGTCCAACATTTCTTTGATTTCCTCAACGTTGTACAACACGCCATCATAGGTGGATTGCGTAATGGTCAACACGCGCGGTTTTGCGTTTTTATCCGTGGCAAATGGGTTGAGTTGTATTTTCTTTTGAATGTTTTCCCAAGCAAATTCGCTTTTTGGAATAGGACCAATAATGCCAAAGTGGTTGCGTGTCGGCATCAAAAATACAGGAATCGCACCCGTCATAATAATAGAGTGCAATACAGATTTATGGCAGTTACGGTCTACTACCACAATATCACCAGGCGCTACGGTTGAGTTCCATACAATCTTATTAGAAGTGGAGGTGCCATTGGTCACAAAATAGAGGTGATCGCAATTATAAATACGAGCTGCATTGCGTTCAGACGCTGCGACTGGCCCCGTATGGTCAAGCAATTGACCAAGCTCATCCACCGCGTTACAGACGTCAGCACGTAACATATTTTCACCAAAAAATTGGTGGAACATTTGACCCACTGGCGATTTTAAAAACGCCACGCCACCGGAGTGGCCAGGGCAATGCCATGAGTAGGAACCATCTGCAGCATAGTGGGTAAGTGCTTTGAAGAAGGGTGGGGGTAAGCTATCCAAATAGGCTTTAGCTTCGCGAATGATTAAGCGCGCTACAAACTCGGGCGTATCTTCATTCATGTGAATAAAACCGTGTAGTTCGCGTAGCACATCGTTGGGGATATGGCGTGAAGTGCGCGTTTCACCGTGCAAGAAAATAGGGATTTCCTCATTACGATAGCGAATCTCACCGACAAATTTGCGCAACTGTTCGATGGCTTCAGGCTTTTCTTCCACAATTTCTTCATCATCAATTGACAAGATAAAAGCGGATGCACGGCTTTGTTGTTGGGCAAAAGAGGTCAAGTCGCCATAGCTGGTGACACCTAATACTTCAACGCCTTCTTCTTCAATGGCTTTGGCGAGTACGCGAATGCCAAGACCTGAGGAATTCTCAGAGCGAAAGTCTTCGTCGATAATGACAACTGGAAACCGGAACTTCATAACATTAATCCTTTACTGCTAAAACATAGAGGCACAGAGAACCTAGCAGGTTTAAGCTCTGTGCCTCTATGGTGAGATGCATTGAATAAGTATTACCCAACTAAATTTTAGGGAGTGTCACGCCCACTTGCCCTTGATATTTGCCACCACGGTCTTTGTAAGAGGTCTCACATATGTCGTCCGCATCTGCCTCGAAAAACAAGACTTGCGCACAACCTTCGTTGGCGTAAATTTTTGCAGGCAGTGGGGTAGTGTTACTGAACTCTAGTGTGACATAGCCTTCCCATTCTGGTTCGAAAGGGGTGACGTTTACGATAATGCCACAGCGCGCATAAGTAGATTTACCCAAACACACTGTCAGCACATTACGCGGAATTCGGAAATACTCAACCGTACGTGCCAATGCAAATGAGTTGGGTGGAATGATGCAGTAATCTGCATTCACTTCAACGAATGAATTAGGATCGAAGTTTTTCGGGTCGACAATCGTACTATTGAGATTGGTAAATAGCTTAAATTCTTTTGAGCAGCGGATATCATAGCCATAACTAGAGGTGCCGTAAGAGACCAGACGTTGCCCTTCGGCATTTACCTTAACCTGCTTGGGCTCAAAGGGCTCAATCATGCCGTGCTCTTCAGCCATTTTACGAATCCAGCGATCAGATTTAATGCTCATATGCGTTTAGTTTTAGAGGTTAAAAGTGAAACGCATTATAAGGCCTAAATACGGTTAAATGATGAAAATTTACAGGAAATGGCCGAAAAAAATCCCCATTCGATGTTCATCAAATGGGGATAATTAGATGTGACTAATTAGTGCTTGTCGCCACCTAGTTCAATGCTGTAACGCCAGAATTGATCTTCAGATTCAAAAATGACTTTTGATTCTTCTGGATCACGGTTACCTGCGCGATATTGATGCACTGGACCTTTATCTTGCGCCCATCCTTTCACTATCGGGTCAACCAAGCGCCATTGTGCTTCCACTTCATTAATGTGCAAATATTGTGAAGGGTCACCTTCCATCAAATTGAGCATCAATGTTTCATAAGAGTCGATAGTTTCATCATCTTTTTGACGTTGAGGGCCATCAACACTTAGTGTACGCGTGGCAATATCGAGACCTGGAATTTTGGACTCAAATTCCATTTTGATACACTCACGTGGCTGAATATTAATGATCAGCCAGTTATGATGTTGGTCATCTTTCAACAACATAGGTGCTTTTTTAAAGCGAATCGCTATCGCGGTATTCCCCTCGTGCATACGTTTTGCAGTACGCACATAAAAAGGAACACCTTTCCAGCGAGGATTATCAATAAACAGTTTTACAGCAGCATAGGTTTCAGTATTGCTAGATTCCACGCCATCACGTTTCAGTTCTTCGAGATAACCAGCCACGTTTTCACCGTGCCCATCGCTGGCACATACGCGACCTGCAGCATACTGCGCGCGGAATGCCTGCTTGTTTAAGTTGCTCACATCAATAGGGCGAATCGATTCTAGCAGTTTGATTTTTTCTGTACGAATGCTCTCAGGCGTTAAATCTTTAGGTTGCTCCATGGCCACCAAAGCCAATGTCTGCAATAAATGGCTTTGGAACATGTCACGTAAAGCACCCGTTGCGTCATAAAACGTGGTGCGGTCGCCTACACCTAAGGTCTCATTGTTGGTGATTTGCACGTGGTCAATGTGTGCATTGTTCCATAATGGCTCTAGAATTGCGTTGGTAAAACGCGTGAGCATGATATTTTGCACCGCAGATTTACCAAGATAATGGTCAATACGATAAATCTGACTTTCTTTTAAATGCTTAGTCAGCCTAGCTTGTAAATCTTGCGCACTTGGTAGGTCGGTGCCGAAAGGTTTTTCAATCAGCACGCGACGCCAATATTTGCTCTCATCCAATAAGCCGACAGCCGACAGTTGCTCCACTACAGGCGCGAAGTCAGTTGGACGAACAGATAAGAAATAAGCAAGATTTTGTGGGAATGTTTTTTCGTCTGATAATTTTGCTTTCATTTTATTGAAAGCGTCGGGATCAGTAGGCGGATTTGCGTGGTAGTGATTACGTGCGATAAAACGCTCAAACACTGCTTGATCGTAGCCATTTTTGAATTTAGCATCAAGCATACTTTTTACGTCTGCGCGCCATGCGTCCAAGCTTACTTCGCCACGACCAACTGAGAGAATCACCATGTGATCAGGTAATCTACCGGCCGCATCCAAACGAAAAAGACCCGGCATAAGTTTGATGCGTGAGAGGTTACCACTGGCACCAAATAGAACGAGGGTACAAGGATCAATTTGTTTTGTCATAATAAATCCAATAAGGAAATGCCTTAAAATTTAAAGTAATAGGGAAAGGCATACGCCTTTCCCACACTGCTAGCAACGCATTTACGCTATTCAGCGTTTTGCGCAGCTGCGCGCTACACCATCCGCTATTATTTTTTGGATTTTACTGCGTGACCACCAAATGCATTACGCATCAGTGATAACAGTTTGTAGCTATAACCTTCTGCATCTTGACTTCTGAAACGGGCTTGTAGTGCCACTGTCAGTACTGGGGCCGCAACGCCTTGCTCAACTGCTTCTACTACTGTCCAGCGACCTTCGCCGGAGTCAGCCACGTACGGCGCGATTTCTGTAAGGCTTTGATCTTCTTTCAGTGCTTCGGCAGTTAAGTCGAGTAACCAGCTACGTACAACAGAACCATGGCGCCATAATTCAGTAATTTGCGCTAAGTCTAATTCGAACTCTTCTTTACCCTTGATTAAATCCAAGCCTTCAGCAAATGCTTGCATCATGCCGTATTCAATGCCGTTATGGATCATTTTAGTAAAGTGACCAGAACCAACTGGGCCTACGTGTGCCCAACCGCGGTCTTCATGCGTCAATGCTTGCGCATAAGGTGCCAATACGTCTGCATATTGTTTTTCGCCACCGTACATCAAGCAGTAACCATTATCTAAGCCCCAAACACCGCCAGAGGTACCACAGTCGATAAAGCCAATGCCGCTTTCTGCTAACATGGCGCCGCGACGCTGGCTGTGTTTGTAATTTGAGTTGCCGCCATCCACAATAATATCGCCCTTGTTGAGCATTGGGATGAGGTCTTTAATTTGTTTTTCAGTGATTTCGCCAGCCGGCAACATCAGCCAAACGATTTTTTGATCCTCAAGCTTGCTGACAGCATCAGCGACTGAGGTTGCTGCTTCCAAGCCTTCGTCTTTGACAAGTTTGTTAACGAATTCGGTATTAAAGTCAAAACCAACCACGTTGATTTTGTGACGGAGTAAACGAGCAGCCATGTTGCCACCCATTTTGCCTAAGCCTATCATTGCTAATTTCATTCAGATTTTCCTATGGTGTGAGGATTGTTAAGAAACACCAACCTTGTGGGTGAGGTGCACTCATTTGCAGAGTTAGGTATAATTATAGCAAATGCAGCTTAGCACTCAAAGGCTGCTTTTTCTTTTTTCAGATATCTTTAGTTTTTGGCGGTTTTCATGGCACTTAATCAAACGCGTTGGCACACATTTCAAACGCAAGACGACATCAATCAAGCAGCAGTCAGCCGTATTTTGGCGGCTGCAACAGAAGCAATTGCTAAATATGACAGCTTTTTAGTAGTGTTGGCAGGGGGTAGCACGCCCAAAAGCGTGTATCAGTTGCTTAGTAAACAGCAGGCGGATTGGTCTAAATGGCACGTCTTTCATAATGATGACCGTTGTTTGCCAGTAGACCATGCAGAACGTAATAGCAAAATGGCCCGTGACGCATGGTTAAACCATGTAGCGATTCCAGCCAATCAAATTCATGATATTCCTACAGAGCTAGGGAATGTAGAAGGCGCAAAAGCTTATGCCAAGACACTAGCAGGTGTGCGTGCATTTGATTTGGTGATTTTAGGGTTGGGTGAAGATGGCCACACTGCCAGTTTATTTCCTAACCAAACAGTAGATAACAGCGCAGATGTGGTGCCTGTATTTAATGCGCCTAAACCACCTGCAGATCGCGTAACCATGAGCCAAAATCGCTTGAATAACACGCATGAAGTGATGTTTTTAGTCACTGGTGCAGGTAAAGAAGAGGCCGTCGATAACTGGCGCAAGGGCGTTGCGATTCCTGCGACATTGATTTCTCCAGCCAATGGCGTGGATGTGTATTGTTTTGGTGTTGAGCTCAGATAGCCAAAAGTTACATTATTTGGGTATATAAAAAGGCGCCATGAGCGCCTTTTATATTGTTAAGTTTTATCTATTAAGTATTCTGAATGACAATACTTGGAAATTTAGCGCTATGGTCTAAGCTTGCCATGGCGATTTTGCTAGCGGCTTTGCGTGCAATTTCTTTATAAACGCTTGCAATTTTGCTCTCAGGTTCTGCAATCACACTAGGCTTACCGCTGTCTGTTTGCATGCGGATACTAATATCCAAAGGCAGACTACCCAATAAATCAACGTTGTAATCTTTACTCATTACCTCGCCACCGCCCGCACCAAAAATATGTTCTTCATGCCCACATTTTGAACAAATATGCGTGCTCATATTTTCGACAATACCCAAAATAGGTATGCCGACTTTTTCAAACATCTTCAAGCCCTTGCGAGCATCCAACAGCGCAATGTCTTGGGGAGTGGTGACGATAATAGCACCAGTGACAGGGATCTTTTGCGCCAATGTCAGTTGAATATCACCTGTGCCTGGTGGCAAATCAATCACGAGGTAATCTAAGTCGCGCCATTTGGTATCACGCAATAATTGCTCAAGCGCACCAGTGACCATAGGGCCACGCCACACCATGGGTGTATCGGTATCCACTAAAAAACCTATACTCATTGCTTGTATGCCGTGAGCCAACATCGGCTCCATGCTTTTGCCATCCATGCTTTCTGGGCGACCGCTAATCCCCAGCATTTGCGGTTGGCTGGGGCCATAAATGTCTGCGTCTAATAAACCTACGGTGGCACCTTCAGCGGCTAGGGCAAGCGCCAAGTTTACAGACGTAGTGGATTTGCCTACACCGCCCTTACCAGATGCCACAGCGATCACATTTTTCACATTAGGAAGTAAGTTAACGCCGCGTTGCACGCTGTGAGAAACAATACGACTCCCTACGTTAATAGCGATATTTCCTATGCCCTCTAACGCGGATAAAGCATCGTGAATTTGTTGTTGAATGTTTTCAAGTTGGCTTTTAGCTGGATAGCCGAGCACCACATCCAAGCTCACATCATTTCCAGAGATATTGATATTCTTAATGGACTTCCCGTTAACAAAGTCTTTATCTGTATTGGGATCTATGCATAGGGTGAGTGTGCTTTTGATAAGAAGTTCTGTGATGGCCATTCCATGATCCTGAATAATGCTTGAGTAAAAAGTTAAGGTATTTTATCTGAATTTCTCACGCGAGTCATGGCATATGAAGGTAAGAGAGGGAAGCGCATGCAGTATCGGGGACGTGATATAGCTACTTGAATGCATTTGAAAAATACACCTGCGTTTGCGTGTGTTGGCTATTTTATTATAAAGTAATTTTTTGGTCGCCTTTGTGCTATATCAAACAGTCAACAGTACAGCTATTTTAGTATGGTTGTGACAATACCTACATCAACCACCATTTTCACTCAATATAAGGAACGCAATAGTGCAAAAAGAACTCAGCGATTTTGCCCATACTTTTCATGTTGAGGAGGCCTTAAATCAGTTCAATACCACGAGTAGCGGCTTGACGCAGGCTGAAGTGGCAGAAAGACTAGCAAAATTTGGTGAAAATAGTTTACCCGTCAAGCGAGCGATTCCGCCATGGCTACGTTTTGTGAAGCAATTTCATAATCCATTGATTTATGTGCTGATTGCAGCGGGCATAGTGACTGTGCTACTAGAAGATTACATTGATGCAACTGTTATTGTAGCAGTGGTGCTTGTTAATGCGATCATTGGATTTGTGCAAGAAGGTAAAGCGGAAAGGGCATTGGAAGCGGTGCGTGCAATGCTGGCCTCACATGCGCGTGTCTTGCGTGACCATCAGCATTTAGATATTAATGCCAACCAATTGGTCCCGGGTGATATTGTGATACTTGAACCTGGAGATAAAGTGCCTGCTGATTTACGCTTGATTAGTGTAAAGAGCTTTTACGTGATGGAGGCGGCCCTGACTGGCGAATCTTTGCCAGTAGAAAAGTCTGTAATTAGCGTTTCCAAAGAGGCGAACTTAGGTGACAGAACTTGTATGGTTTACTCTGGTACCTTGGTCAGCATGGGTCATGCACATGGTGTTGTAGTGGCAACAGGACAAAGCACCGAAGTGGGTAAAATTGGACATTTAGTGAGCGAAGTGCAAACACTTGCAACGCCACTTACACGTCGTCTTGATTGGTTTGCTAAACAAATCACAGCTGTTATTTTATGCATAGGACTAATCACCTTTGCTTATGGGTATTGGGTAATGCATATGCCCATACTAGACTTATTTCTCGCTATCGTTGGGTTATCCGTGGCAGCGATCCCAGAAGGCTTGCCAGCAGTCGTGACTATTGTGTTGGCTATCGGTACTCGTATCATGGCAAAAAACAAAGCAATCATTCGTCGCCTTCCAGCAATTGAAACCCTAGGCTCAGTGACGGTGATATGCTCGGACAAAACGGGCACCTTAACACGCAACGAAATGTCTGCTGTGAGCGTAATGCTTCCGAATGCTACCCTGAAGGTAAGCGGTTCAGGTTATCAGCCAGAGGGTACCTTTTTGTATGAAGATGATACTCCAGTCGATATAGAGCATGCCGACGAATTAATCGATTTATTGGTGTGTGCCAGCTTATGTAACGATGCACAAATTAAGCAGGATGAAGCTGGTATTTGGCGCATGGTAGGCGATCCTACAGAGGGTGCTTTGCAAGCAATGGCATCTAAAGGGGAGTTGGATGCAAATGATATGAAACAGCGCTATCCAAGAATAGATGAAATCCCTTTTGAGTCAGAACGCCAATGGATGGCCACGCTACATCATCATCACCAAGGGAGGGACTTTATTTTGATTAAAGGTGCCCCTGAAAAAATATTAAAGCTATGTCTGCGTGATGCAGTTGGCGAGCTAGACCATGCTAAATGGGAGGCGCGAATAGCAAATGCGGCTAGTAACGGGCAGCGCGTGTTGGCATTGGCAAAGTGCGATTTGGATGAAAGCGGGAAATTATTATGCGTAGACGACATTACCACACGCTTTAGTTTGTTGGGTATGGTAGGCATGATAGACCCTCCACGACAAGAAGCGATTGAGGCTGTAGCTGAATGCCAGTCAGCGGGTCTACGTGTCATGATGATTACAGGGGATCATGAGGTCACTGCGACTGCGATTGCAAAACAATTGGGCTTGGCAGCAAAGCACACCTTAAATGGCAGTGCAATAGAAGCATTAAGTGATAGCGAATTACGCCAAATGGTTGGGCAAGTAGATGTGGTTGCAAGAGCAAGTCCTCAACATAAGCTCAGATTGGTAGAGGCTTTGCAGGCGGAAGGCGAAATTGTAGCGATGACAGGTGATGGTGTGAATGATGCACCTGCTATCAAAGCTGCTGATATTGGTGTTGCCATGGGTGGCAAGGGCACAGATGCAGCACGTGAGGCTGCAGATTTAGTATTAACAGATGACAATTTTGCGACCATTACGAATGCTGTTAAAGAGGGACGAGTTGTTTTTGATAATATTAAAAAAGCGCTATTGTTTATTTTGCCTACCAATGGTGGACAAGCGGGTGTGATTTTAATCGCACTGTTTTTAGGGATTGCATTACCTATCACTGCAGGTCAAATTTTGTGGGTCAACATGGTAACAGCGGTTACCTTAGCCTTAGCGCTAGCTTTTGAGTTGGCAGAACCTAATATTATGAAACGATTGCCAAGGTCACCCAAAGAACCGCTGATTACAAAAGTGCTCGCTATTCGTATTTTATATGTGAGCATACTCATGATTGCTGTGACATTTGCCATTTTTGAGTGGGAACTTGCACGTGGAAGCAGCATGGCAACAGCACGTACTTCAGCTGTGAATATGCTAGTGGTGGGAGAGTTGGTCTATTTGTTTAATGTGCGTTATTTTACTGCCTCTAGTTTTCATTGGCATGTATTCACTGGCAACCGCGTTGCGATCGTTGTGAGCTTATTGCTATTGGGGTTTCAAATGATATTTACCTACACAAGTTTTATGCACCAATTTTTTGGTAGCGAGAGTCTAGATTGGATATCTTGGTTTGCAATTTGTATATTAGGCTTCGTTAAGTTTGTCGCTGTAGAAATAGAAAAGGTAATTTGGCGTATGAAGAAGGTGAGCGTCATATAAATGGCGACGGAATTTGTTTGGTTCTTTTCAGTGATGGCAGCCATTATGCTTTTTTTGCATGGCTTGGCCGCTTTTTCCGATGAAGTGACTCGTCTCGGTGGCGAGCGTATTCATGCATTACTCAAACGGATTACACGCACAGATTGGCGTGGCGCAATTGTGGGTGCAATCGCAACTGCGGTTGTGCAATCCTCGTCTGCAGTGACTTCTATGGCACTAGGATTAGCTCACAGTAAGGCGCTGACGCAACGCGGCGCAATCTCTATTATGATTGGTGCAAATGTTGGTACAACACTTACCGCATGGTTGGTTGCCATGAAAGTGGAGGGTTTAGGACCAGTATTTGTAACCCTGGGCGGATTATGGTCACTCATGGGTATTCGACCATGGCGTGCTTATGGCAAGGCGGTTTTTTACTTTGGTTTGATTTTTCTAGCACTAGACTTAATAGGGCAGGGATTAGCACCACTCGCGCAAAGTAACTACATTGCCGAGTGGCATTCGCTATTAGAGTCCCCTGTCATCGCGTTACTGTTTGGCGCTTTACTCACAGCCATTGTGCAGTCTTCATCGGTGGTGAGTGGTTTAGCAGTACTATTGGTATTACAAGGCGTTATTGCCCCACAGGTTGCTGTATGGATGGTGGCAGGGTCTAACGTGGGTACTACTTCTACTGCATTGTTGGCAAGTGGCGTATTAGACACGGTGGCCAAAAAGCTCGCTTTACTTAACACTGCATTTAATGTGTTTGGCGTGCTGTTATTTTCAACTGTGCTGCAGCCAGTCGTCCATTATGTTCTAGCGTCTAACTTAGCGCCTATTGAGCAAGTGGCCATGGTGCATACTGTGTTCAATTTAATTACAGCATTGGTCACGCTGATGTTACTGCCTTTGGTTTGGAGCAAAATTGAATTATGGCTAATGGCCAAAGAAACAAACAACCTTGTGTAACAAACCAAGTTTTTTTAATTAACCACCCACATTTTTCTGTTGCGTCATGACCAATACATCTTGCTCACATACATTAATAATTTCGTTAGTGACACTTCCAAGTAACCATTCATCTGCGACATTCGTGCCATGCTTACCTAATACTAATAAATCACAACCGTAATCGTTAGCCATAAATAAAAGCTTATCTACGGCATCCCCTTGTACCACAACAATGTTTGATTTAAGCGGGTCTAAGTGAGCCGTATCTGCAATCTCGTTCATTTTATTCAGTGCATGCTCTCGAATCTCAGTACGATAGTTTTCAAGATAAGGATCATTTAATTCTGAATAGTGACTTAGTTTTCCTTCAAAAGGGATTTCATAAAAATGCGCCAACACAATTTCAGCGTCAGGGGTAAGTGATTTCACCATTGCAATAGTCGCTTGAATATCTTGCGAAAAATCAACACCAATCAGTACGCGACGATAAGAAGTAAGAGCATCATCTTTTGCTATCAGCACAGGGCATAGGCTGTTGCGTAATATTTTTAATGCTGTGGAGCCCAAAAACAAGCTTTGAAGCGTACTTTTTCCATTGGCACCTATCACGAGCAAGTCAGCTTTGATTTTATTGGAGTATGCGTGAATGCGTTCAGTCACTACACCTTGTTCAATCACCGTATCTACTTTAACGTTACTTGCTAGTAATTTGTTTTTTTCTGCTTCCAATAGTGCACTTACTTTGTTCAAAGCAGCCTGGGTGTCAGAACCTTCATCACCACCCAGTATTCGTCTCAAAAAGTTGAGTTGATGGTGTTCAATGGTATGTATCAAAGTTAAGGAGGCACTTGTCATATGCGTAATCAACTTTGCTTTACTAATGACCTTATTTGTAGCATCTGATAAATCGATAGCACATAGTATTTGTTTAATTTCACTCATCTATATCTCCTTTTTTCTTCATAGCTATTTCTTGTGAGAGCGAGGCAATTGCATACTCAACTGCATCATTCATAGGGTAAAGCACAGTCGTCGCCCCTAGTTTCTTCAATAGTTTTTGATCGCCTTCTTCTCTTGCAACAATAGCAACACTCCCTGAGTAACGCCTCTCTTTTAGTGCATGCATCAGCGCTTGATTTGCACCAACGTCTGGCAGTGTACTCACTATCCATTGTGTTTTTTGGATAGGTAAAGTGTCTATAAATTCAGTCTCAGTTCCATCACCAAATCTAACATTCATCCCAGACCGATGCTGCTTTCTAAAATTTTCTGGGTCAAAGTCTATCGCCATTACTTCTAGCCCAGCTTTCTGCAACCCACGGGCTAATGTGCTGCCATATCTTCCTAAACCAATCACCAACACATCGGGCAAGCTATCTTTTGCGTGTAGATTTTCTTTGTTGAGTTCTCTATATGGGTTGTTACGTTCAAATATGGAGAGCCAAGAAGATATATGGTTATAAATGGGGTGTGAGTAAAGAATCATGTAAGTAGAAAGTGCAATGGTCACAATGCCCACCAGGGTGGTGAGTCCAAGCACATCCACTCCAATATGGCCTAGTGAAATCCCCATGGCAACAAAGACAATTGAGAATTCACTGATTTGTGCAACTGTTAAACCTGCCAAAAACCCTGTGCGTTTGCGGTAGCCCATGTAGCCCATAATCGCCATTACAATCAATGGGTTGCCTATCAATACAAAAATAGATAGCACAACAGCAGGCCATGTTTCTGAACCCAGTGTAGAAAAGTCTAGCTTAGAGCCTAGGTCGATAAAAAAGAATAGGATTAAAAAATCGCGTATGCCAGTCAAGCGTGCATTGATCGCATCTCTATATACGCTTGATGCCAGTGAAAATCCTGCTAAGAATGCGCCAGCTTCTTTCGAAAAACCTGCCCATTCACCCATGGCGGCAAACCCAGTGCCCCATGCAATGGCAAAGATAAGCAACAGTTCTTGAGAGCGTGCCATTCTTGCAACTAATGTGGGGATCAAGTAGCGCATTAATACAAACATCACGATTGAAATACCTATCAATCTAAGCGCAATTGAAACAAGTAGTTGTAATAAATCAGACTCATCACCATACCGCAACGAGCTCATTACCATCATGGCAATCACAACCGCCAAATCCTGCACAATCAAAAACCCAATGGCAATTCTGCCGTGCAAAGCGTCTATCTCGCGCTTATCAGTGAGTAACTTTACAATAATAATGGTGCTGGAGAATGTGAGTGCCACGGCCACATAAATTGCATCCATAACGCTTTTGCCCATGGCATAGGTCAAAATAAAACCGAAGATGATAGTGAATGTCAGTTGGCCTAAACCTGTGGCGAGCGCCACTGGCCCTATGTGGCGAACATGTTGCAGGTCTAGCTTTAAACCGACTACGAATAACAGTACAACCACACCCACTTGTGCCAGTAAATCTACTTGATCATGCGCACTGACTAGGCCAAAGCCTGCAGGTCCAACCAATATACCCACAATAATGTATGCAATTAATACCGGTTGCTTTAACCATAAGGACAGCATCCCTGCAAACGCAGAGATGATAAGTAACACAGAGAATTCAGTAAAAATTTGATGCAAAATATGTTATCAAATCGAATGGTCAAATGATAATTCATCATACTTCAAATGAAGTTGTTTAATCAAATGAGCATCAGGTTATTGGGCAAGCTTGTGATTGTTGAAAACACAGCAAGTTAGCCTGTCATTTGTTAAAATGCTTCTTTCGTCAATTTTATTGAAACGATATGACATCTGCAGCACGCAAACTTTTAGTGACATCCGCACTCCCTTATGCCAATGGCAGCATTCACCTTGGCCATTTAGTGGAATATATCCAAACAGATATCTGGGTGCGCTTTCAAAAGATGCAAGGCCACACTGTGCATTATGTATGCGCGGATGATACGCATGGCACCCCCATTATGTTGCGCGCTGAAAAAGAGGGGATCACCCCCGAAGCACTCATTGCCAAAGTGCATGCAGAGCACAGCCAAGATTTTGCTGAATTTTTGGTGGATTTTGATAATTACTATTCCACCAATTCGGAAGAGAATCGCGAATTAGCCAGCAACATTTATAAAGCGCTTAAAGCCAATGGAAAAATTGCCATTAAAACCATAGAACAGTATTTTGACCCAGTCAAAAATATGTTCTTGCCTGACCGCTTTATTAAGGGTGAATGTCCCAAATGCCATGCCAAAGATCAGTATGGTGATAATTGCGAAGTATGCGGCGCAACTTACAGCCCCACAGATTTAATCAACCCATTCTCTGCTGTTTCTGGTGCCACACCTGTGCGTAAAGAAACCGAACATTACTTTTTTAAATTGAGTGAGTGCGCAGACTTTTTACGTGACTGGACGCGCGCAGGTCATTTACAAGCAGAAGCAGCGAATAAAATGACCGAGTGGGTAGGGGAGGTAGGCGAAAACAAACTATCCGATTGGGATATCTCAAGAGATGCGCCTTATTTTGGCTTTGAAATCCCCGATGCCCCAGGTAAATATTTTTACGTGTGGCTAGATGCACCTATTGGCTATATGGCGAGTTTTAAAAATCTCTGTGCCAAAAACGGCCTAGATTTTGACGAGTATTGGAAAAAAGATAGCACAACCGAGCTTTATCACTTTATTGGTAAAGACATATTGTATTTTCATGCGCTGTTTTGGCCTGCTACCTTAGAATACAGTGGCCATCGCACCCCTACCAGTGTATTTGCACATGGCTTTTTAACAGTGAATGGCGAAAAAATGTCTAAGTCACGCGGTACGTTTATTACAGCGCGCAGCTATTTAGACCATATTAAAAATCCTGAATATTTACGCTATTACTATGCCGCTAAACTCAATGGCAGCATGGAAGACATTGATTTAAATCTAGAAGACTTTGTTGCGCGAGTGAATAGTGATTTGGTGGGTAAATATATCAATATTGCCAGCCGTACAGCGGGGTTTATTAATAAGCGCTTTGATGGTGTGTTAGCACCTTCTGCGAACAATCAAACTGTTAAAGAGTTATTGAGTGCATCCTCAAGCATTGCGGAGGCCTATGCGGCACGCGACTTTGGGAAGGCATTGCGGGAAATTATGCGTTTGAGTGACATTGCTAACGGTTTTGTGGCGGATAAAGCGCCTTGGGTCATGGCTAAACAAGAAGGTCAAGATGAAGCGCTTCAACAAGTGTGTTCAGACGCACTGGAAATGTTCCGCTTACTCACGTTGTACCTCAAGCCAGTATTGCCAAGACTTGCACAGCAAATTGAGCAGTTTTTAAATGTAGCGCCTTTGAGTTGGTCTACTGATGCGCTGTCGTTAAGTGCTGGTCACCGCATTCATGCCTACGAACACTTAATCACACGTATTGATCCCAAACAGATAGAAGCCATGACAGAAGCCAACAAAGAGAACTTAACTCCCACGCCTGCACCCGTTAAAACAGCTACGCCTACAATTACGGCTTCCAACGATGTTGGAGAGGGTGCCTACATCAGTATTGATGACTTTACTAAGATTGATTTGCGCATTGCCAAAATCGTGAATGCTGAACATGTAGAAGGCGCGGAAAAGCTATTGAAGCTCACGCTTGATATAGGTGAAGAAAAAACACGCCAAGTATTTGCAGGTATCAAATCTGCATACGATCCAGAAACCTTAAAAGGCCGTCTAACGGTTATGGTGGCCAATTTAGCCCCGCGTAAAATGAAGTTTGGCATGAGTGAAGGCATGGTGCTGGCAGCCAGTGATGAAAGCGGCGGTCCATTTATCCTATCTCCTGATCTAGGCGCACAGTCAGGCATGCGCGTTAAGTAACCTGTCATACCATTAGTTATGTCACCTAGATTACGCTCAGGTGAGTTAGCTTGTCAGTGTAATCCTACAAGCAAATCAGCCTGAGCCTAATATTGTCACAACGCAATTACCCCTATATTGCATTTGCTTTGTAAATCAAGGTTTTAATGAGAAAAGGAAGCAATATGAAACATATGTATACATTAATGCTGGGCGCTGCGCTTGTCTCAGGCCAAGCATTAGCTGGAGATAGCAACCTAAAAACAGGTGTAGGTGGTGGCTTAGGCGCTGCTGCAGGAACTGCACTTGGTGGTGTCGTGGGTGGCAGCACTGGTGAAGTGGTTGGTGGTGCGGTAGGCGGCGGTTTAGGCGGTGCAGTCACCACCAAAGGCTCAGGTCAGGCTGGTGCCGTTATCGGTGGTGCAGCGGGTGGTGCTGGTGGTGCTACGTTGGTCGTAAAGTGAGTGGCACAGGTACAGGCGCTGTTGTGGGTGCTGGCTTGGGTGGTGCAGGTGGCGCAGTGGTTGGTAAAGTGATTGACGAACCTGATCAAAACAATAGAAATTACAAAAAACGTCATAAACACAAACGCGGTAAAGGTCATCAGAAACATGATCACTAGTTAATGTGAATTAAAAAGCCACCTTCAAGGTGGCTTTTTAGTTTTATTTATTTGGTATTATGATTTTTTATCAGATGCTTTCTTACTGGTGCTCTCTTTTTTGCTTGTAGTTTCTTTTTTTGTTTTGGTTTCTTTCGCTGCTTTATTCTCTTTAGCGGTAGTAGAAGCAGTTGCTGGCAACGTAGTTTTGCCCGTGATAGTTACCTCTTTACGCACATTTTGCAGTGTGGCAGGACCAATGCCCTCTACTTTTTCAAGATCATTGACAGACTTAAACCCGCCATTCTTTTTGCGATAATCGATAATTGCTTGTGCCTTTACAGGGCCAATACCTTCTAGGCTTTCTAGTTGGGTTTGTGTGGCTGTGTTTATGTTTACGGCAGCTACGCCAGTCAGGCTGAACATGAGTGATGCAACAATAGTGGCAAGTAGTTTTTTCATTGGATTCTCCAGTTAAAATTATTATTTTGTACACCTGTACAACTTTTATTGTACTGCTTTAATCAAAACGTGACTAGGAAGAAATGAATGTGCTAGCAGGTGGTTGTTTGAATCTCTTGAAGAATAAGCGACAAAGCCGCTAATGGATCTTTTGCTTGCGTGATAGGGCGTCCAATCACCAAGTAATTAGCGCCTGCAGCCAGTGCTTGACTTGGCGTGAGTATACGGCTCTGGTCGTCCACACTGGCAAATGCAGGCCTAATACCAGGGGTAACCAATAGAAAGTCTTTTGAGATGTGTTGTCGTAATAATGTTGCTTCTTGCGCTGAGCACACCACACCATGTAGCCCTGACTGCTCAGTCAGTTTAGCTAACTTCAATACATGTTGCTCCACGCTATTCTCAATACCTATTTCATTGAGGGCTGTTTGATTCATGCTGGTGAGCACGGTGACTGCTATTAAATAGGGTGAATGAACGTCTGAATTGCCCTTATCTACCCCTTCTAATGCTGCTTGCATCATTGCGCTGCCGCCGCTGGCATGCACATTCAGCATCCAGACGCCCAATTTAGTAGCAGCTTCACACGCTTTGGACACGGTGTTGGGAATGTCGTGAAATTTTAAATCTAAAAATACATCGAATTGTTTGGTGACTAGTTGTTCTACAAAGCTTGGTCCCGCTGAAGTGAACAGCTCCTTACCCACTTTGAGTTTGCAAAGCTTTGGGTCTAATTGATTCACTAATGTGAATGCTTGGTTTGCTTCTTGGTAATCTAAAGCGACTACAATTTTGCTGTCGATAGTTGAGCGCTGTGCACTATTTGCAGGTGTTTGCATGAAGAGGAATTATTTTCTATTGATGAGTTTAATATCCCGCACGGTAGCTTCTGAAGGCTCAGAGGGGAGAGATTCCCAAGCATTACAGGCTGGACACTGCCAGTGATATTGCTTAGCGCGGAAACCACATTGGTTGCAGTGATAAGCAGCGCGGTCGCCGATTGCATTACGTACGGTTTGCTGCATCAGTTGAATGTCTTGCTGATGATCATTTAGCATGGCGCGTGCTTGTAATAGTTGGTCTAACACTTTTAAATTAGGTTTTCGAATCAATTCGTTACGTGCAAGTTTGGCTGCAGCTTCGGCGCCTTCTTCGGCCAATGTGGCTTCATACAGCACAGAAACAAGCGAAGGCAGTTGATAAGTCTCTAAATAGTAATTGAGTTGCGCTAAGCCTTCTTTTAAACCCGTATTACCTTTTTTAGTAGAGGCATAGCTTTTCAGCATTTTATTCGCCACCAAGCCTAAAAATTCGGGTTGCTGAAACTCGATCCGTTTCCAATAAGAAATGGCTGCGGCATGTGCACCTGCATTGGCTTCAATATCGCCCAATAACACATTGGCACGTACACAGTTTTTGTTAGCTTCTAATGCTTCACCAAGCAACTGTCTAGCGGCATCGGTATCTTCTGCAATGATGGCATTCATTGCCAGCTCGCAATAATACTGGGCAATCTCTTGACGGAATGGCACACCAGACAGGCGCTCTAATTCAGTGGCCATCACAATCGCTTGTGACCACTCACGTTCGCGTACATAAATTTCAAGCAGTGAGCGCAAAGCTGGTTGACGATAGCGTGTGTCGTCTAGTCCTTTAAATAATTCTTCTGCACGATCAAACAAACCAGCTTTTAAATAGTCCTGTGCAAGTTCAGCTTTCACCGCATTTCTTTGCGGTTCTGAGAGCTCTTTTTTCTCTAATAGACTCAGGTGTAAGTGAATAGCACGATCAGTTTCACCTGTGCGGCGGAACAAACTACCTAGAGCAAAGTGTAGTTCAAGCGAATCATTATTGATGTTGATAGCTTCAGTAAACGCTTCAACTGCTTTGTGGTGTTGATCACTGATTAAAAAATTAAGGCCTTTGAAATAGGCGGCAGGAAGGGTGGTGGATTCTGAAATTAATTGCTTGATATCAACGCGTGCAGCTACCCAGCCTAATGTAAAAAAGAGGGGGAGTACAAGTAACCACCAGTATTCAAATTCAACGGACATATGCGGTGAGAAAAACGTAATGCTATATTTTACCTAATGGCACAGTGATAGGCTAATGATATTAAAAATCGGCATACAAAAAGTAGTGCTAATATAAAGAATGCACACAATAAAAAGCGCCTATGAAAACGGCACCCATAAAAAATGGCACCCATAAAAAATGGCACCCATAAAAAACGGCACCCATAAAAAACGGCACCCATAAAAAACGGCACCTAAGTGCCGTTTAGTTTGTTGCATGTGAATTAATACATCAACATTGGTTATGTTGCAGAGTCTACGCGGTCACGCAACTCTTTACCTGCTTTAAAATGGGGTACGTGCTTAGCAGGTACCTGCACTTTGCTGCCAGTTTTAGGGTTGCGTCCCAAACGTGGTGGACGGTAATTTAAACTAAAACTACCAAACCCACGGATTTCAATTCTCTCGCCTGTCGATAAATTATCTGTCATTGCATCAAGAATTGCTTTTACCGATAACTCAGCATCCTTCACTACTAGCTGCGGAAAACGTTCAGCAAGCAAGTTGATTAATTCCGATTTTGTCATTGCTTTAAGCCCTAAATAGGTAGATGACGATTATTTTTTACTATCTAATTTGGCTTTTAATAACGCACCAAGGTTAGTAGTACCGGCTGCAGCAGAATCATCAGGTACGATATCATCCGCTTTTGTTTTAGCAGCTTTGGCTTTTGGTTTAGCTGCTTTGTCGTCGGCTGCAGGGTTGCTGCTACCATTTGGGTCTTCAGTTAATTGTTTAACACCTAAAGAAATGCGCTCTTTCTCTACATCAATGGCAAGGATAACAGCTTGTAATTCGTCACCCTTTTTGAAGTTACGGATGGCTTCTTCGCCAGTTTGTGTCCATGATAAATCTGACAAGTGAACCAAACCATCAATACCGCCTGGCAAACCAATAAATACGCCAAAGTCAGTAATCGATTTAATTTGACCAGACACTTTGTCGCCTTTAGCGTGTGTTGCAGAGAAATCATCCCATGGGTTTGCTTTACATTGTTTCATACCCAATGATAAGCGACGACGCTCTTCGTCAATCTCAAGAATCATCACTTCTACTTCATCACCTAACTGAGCAATCTTGCCTGGGTGAATATTTTTGTTGGTCCAATCCATTTCTGAAACGTGTACCAAACCTTCAATGCCTGGCTCGATTTCAACGAATGCGCCGTAATCAGTCAAGTTAGATACTTTACCGAATAAACGTGTGCTCACTGGGTAACGACGTGTTAAAGCTACCCATGGGTCATCGCCCAATTGTTTGATACCTAATGAAACGCGGTTTTTCTCTTGATCAAATTTCAAGATTTTCGCTTCAACTTCTTCACCTACAGTCAATACTTCTGATGGGTGTTTTACACGACGCCATGCTAAGTCAGTGATGTGTAGCAAACCATCAATACCGCCCAAATCAACGAACGCGCCGTAGTCGGTAATGTTTTTAACAATACCTTTAATCACTGCACCTTCAGTCAATGTGCCCATTAACGCTTCACGGTCTGCACCCATGCTGTCTTCCATCACAGCGCGACGTGACACCACGATATTGTTACGTTTACGGTCTAGTTTGATTACTTTGAAATCCCACTCTTTATTCTCATAAGGAGTCGTGTCTTTAACTGGACGCACATCTACCAATGAACCTGGTAGGAAAGCCATAATACCGTTTACAGAAACGCGTAAGCCACCTTTAACACGGCTGCTAACGAAACCTTTAACTACACGGCCTTCGTTCATTGCATCTTCTAGATCAAGCCATGCTTGCATTTTCTTCGCTTTTTCGCGAGAAAGTTGTGTAGAGCCAAAGCCGTCTTCGAGTTTTTCAATCGCAACTTTTACAAAGTCGCCAACGGCAACTTCGAGTTCACCTTGCGCATTTTTGAACTCGTCAGCGTTAATTACGCTTTCAGATTTAAGACCAGCATTAACAATTACGAAATCGTTATCTACAGAAACAACTTCAGCAGTGATGACTTCGCCTGAGCGCATTTCTTGACGCGCTAAGCTTTCCTCAAAGAGGGCTGCAAAAGATTCCATAGTAGATGGGGTTGAGTTAGAAGTAGAAGCCATTAAAAGTGTGTATCCAAATAAGTTACTTAATAAGCATAATTGAGTATTAAGTAATCCCACCTAGCAGTGGGGTAGTTAATAAAACATTACGGCTAAATGTAGTCGTAATTCGAACGTAAGATTTTACACAAAAAATATCTTATGTTCAATGACTTAAATGCTTTTTTTCTATGTTTTTTTGTAGGAATTCAAGCATTCTTGGTAAGCATCCAACACAAAATCTACAGCCTGTTGAATCGTTTTGTCTGACGTATCCAGTAATAGTGCATCTTGTACTTGTTTAAGCGGTGCTGCACTGCGCTGACTATCGCGTAAATCTCGTGTTTGTAAGTCTTGCAGAATCGTCTCGTAATTCGCATCTAAACCACGGTTACGCAATTGCTCAAAGCGCCTTTGCGCGCGAATCTCTACGCCTGCGGTTAAGAATATTTTAAGTATCGCATCTGGAAACACCACAGAAGCCATATCTCGACCGTCACCCACTAAGCCTGGGGCTTTTCGAAAGCTTTTTTGTAAATCTAGCAGGGCGTTGCGCACTGCTGGGTGCACTGCAACTTCAGATGCGCCGCGGCCCATTTCCTCGCTTCTTACCAACATGGAAATGTTTGCACCATTCAAGAAAATTTCGCCATGCACAAACTGAATCGAAAGTTGTGAGACAAGAGCTGCAATGGCTTCGGCTTGATTCCAAGCAATTCGTTGTTCTTTGCTGGCGTAAGCGACGATGCGATATATCGCACCAGAGTCTAAATAGTGAAACCCTAATGCTTCAGCCACTAACTCAGCCACGCTCCCTTTGCCAGAGGCAGAAGGGCCGTCAATCGCAATCACAGGGATGGGTGTAGGTAATTTACTCATTAATAAAACTTATCAAATTGTTAGAAATAATCAATTGGATTAAATTTGTTTACTATCCAATAATGGGTTATCAAAATTTAATTGCAGGAGAAAATATCATGACCAAAACAGCAACGTTTGCAATTTTACACTTCACCGTAGCATTCACAGTGGGTTATTTGTTAACTGGTAGCGCTATGGTCGGTGGCTTATTGGCAGTGATTGAACCTGCTTGTAATACCGTTGTATTTTACTTCCACGAAAAAGCATGGAAAAAATATGAGCAAGCCAATCCACAAGGTCATGCCAAAGCGGTCAGCCATGGGTGGATGCACATACATTAATGCTAAAAATTAAGAGACGAGCTTTTTAAATTCTTCAAAGTAATTCGGGAAAGTTTTGGCCACACAATTCGGGTCGTTAATCGTAATTGGCACACCACCTAGGCTTACTAATGAAAAGCACATCGCCATGCGGTGATCATCATACGTATCAATCACTGCATTAGGCGTGAGTTGCACCGGCGGGGTGATTTGGATGAAATCTGCGCCTTCTTCCACAATCGCACCTACTTTGCGCAATTCGGTGGCCATTGCGCTGATCCGGTCGGTTTCTTTCACGCGCCAACTCGCAATATTTCTTAGGGTGGTTGTGCCTTCGGCAAATAATGCCATTATGGCCAATGTCATTGCCGCGTCCGGAATGTGATTGCAATCTAAATCTAATGCTTTGATTTTATTGGCTTGTTCCGTTTCAATATGATTGTTGTGATAAGTAATCTTGCCTCCCATCATTTCAACCGCTTCTGCAAAGCGCACATCACCTTGAATACTGTCCTGCCCTAAACCTGTGACAGTGACATCACCGGCAATTGCGCCTGCCGCAATGAAGTAAGAGGCACTGGAAGCATCACCCTCTACAAATATTTCTGATGGGCTGGTGTACTGACTATTGGCCGAGATAGTAAAACGTTCCCAACCATCGCGCTGTACCGTAACACCAAATTTTGCCATCAGATTCAGTGTGATTTCAATATATGGCTTGGAAATGAGTTCGCCAACTACTTCAATGGTCGCCTGCTGTTGAGTAAGAGGTAGCGCCATCAACAATGCCGTTAAAAACTGGCTAGACACATCGCCACGTATTTGAATAGGTTTGCTGACATCCAGTTGGGCAGGTGAGATATTTAATGGTGGAAAGCCACTGTTTGCCTCATATGTTATGTCGGCGCCCGCTTGACGCAAAGCATCCACCAAATCGCCAATTGGGCGCTCGTGCATGCGTGGCACACCGTGCAAATGATACTCACCGTTTGAAAGGGCCAAAGCTGCAGTGAGCGGCCTAAATGCAGTGCCAGCATTACCTAAAAATAAATCTGCTTGTTTATTGGGAAACTGGCCGTAGCAACCCACCACTTTCCAATCTCGCTCGCCACATTGCTCTAATTGCACACCTAGTGTTGTAAGCGCTTCCAACATGCGGTTCGTGTCGTCTGAAATTAGTAAATCACGAATAAGTGTGGTGCCGCTAGATAAGGCTGCTAATAACAAAGTGCGGTTAGAAATACTTTTAGAGCCAGGCAATTTAACGTTACCATTTGCGCGTCTGTAAGCAGGTAAATGCAGTTGTTCCATGTTGTATTTTCTGAGTTTAATTTGGTATAGAGGCTATTGCTTGCTCTTGGCCCATTGATTGCGGGCATGGCTTGCGCGCTCAAACAAAGCTTCTAATCCAACGCTATCATTGTTGATTAATAGCTGTTTTATCATGGCAAGCTCTGATTCATAAGCTGTAATTTCATTTAACAAAGCCTGTTTATTGGCCATGCTGATATCACGCCACATTTCTGGATGGCTACCCGCAATTCGGGTGAAGTCTCTAAAACCACTGGCCGCAAAGCTGAATAACTGTGCAGCATTTGGACGTGAGGCAATATCATCCACCAAAGCAAAGGCAAGCAAATGCGGCAAGTGGCTCACCGCTGCAAAAATTGCATCATGCTGCTCGGCAGACATGGTGGATACATTTGCGCCGCAGTTTCGCCATAAATCATTCACGGCTGTAATGGCATTGGCATTTGTATCGGCAGTAGGGGTTATCACCACATTTTTACCCACAAATAAGTCAGCAAGTGCGGCAGCGGCGCCGCTTTTTTCTGCGCCAGCAATGGGGTGACCACCAACAAATTGATTGAATTGATCACCTAACACCGCTTTTGCACTGGCTATCACATCAGTCTTTGTGCTGCCTGCATCTGTTATCACCGTATGTTGCGATAAAAACGGCTGAATGCTGGTTAATATTTTTGTGGTTTGAGCAACAGGTGCTGCCAGCATAATCATGTCTGCATCACTCACGGCCATTTGAATATCAGATTCAGCTTCATCAATAATGCCAAGTGATAAAGCCTCATCCAAGCTGTAACGTGTGCGGCAAACGCCCACAATACGTGTATCAATACCTGCTTTTTTTAAAGCAAGTGCAACAGAGCCACCAATTAGGCCAACACCAAAAATAACCAGCTTTTTCACGGGTAATCAACGCACAAACAGATTAAAGCCGAAATTGTAACATGCCATGCGTTTGGCTCAGTATGGTCAACTTAAGTGATTGCTAAAGCGTTATAGCGTATAATGTGAATTGCTTTGGGGCTGACCAGGTTTCGACGTGGGTTGCAAAGCAGTGCAGGGCATACCGAGGGTTCAGGTTTCCTCGTAAATCCATCTGAACAAGTATAGTCGCAAACGACGAAACTTACGCTCTAGCCGCTTAATACCGGCTGGACGCTGCACCATCTCTCCCGTGGGGTGGGTGGCCTTAAAACCATCGCAGCGTCATATACACGGGATACGTTTTACGTTGGGTTACTTAGCGTAAGATCAACTTTAAGGTGACTCGCTTGAGTAGTGCTTGTCTGTTGGTGGGGCTCAAGTTAAATTAAACAACAAGGCTAAGTATGTAGAACTGTCTGTGGAGGGCTTGCGGACGCGGGTTCGATTCCCGCCTGCTCCACCAATAAACAAAAAAGGCTACCCTTGTGGTAGCCTTTTTTGTTTGTGTCGCAGATGTGAATCGAACCCGCGGGATGCGGGGTGAGCAGGGGTTTCGAATCGCATGCGATGAGCCAGCGAACGACAATGCGCATGCAGGCGCATTGGCTGGCCAGGATGGCCGATTCCCGTCTATAAATACCACCCTTGCGGTGGTATTTTTATTTGTGGATTAGGCTAGGAATTCACCCGCATGGGTTCGACTAGCAAGCACTGCTTGCTGGACGCGTAACGTAGTGGAGCGGGCCTTTAGGCCGAGGGTTTCGCGGAGGCAACGCGAAAACCGAGCATTCCCGCCTGCTCCACCAAACTCAATTTCTGACTTGGCTATTAATACACACCTTTATTATGAGCTTAAAATATTTGCATAAAGATACAACGCTCAAGGTGCAAATTTGTGATTGGCATCCAAAAATACAACATAAAAAGTATTGCAATCAAATTGTAAACCTGTCTTTTGATGGAAGGAATTGCTGTAGCTGTTTGGAATAACAAATCCAACTAATCGAGATTTCTTATTTAGACGGAACCTTCCCCACCATGCCTGATGAGGTATGTGTTTCGGTGGAGAAAACTGTGATGGTTTTGGAAAAGTTTGATATATATCTAACACGCGCCCACCGCCTGCTCTTTGTTGCATCCAGTATTCTAATGATTCTTCAGAAAGCTCGACAAGTTTGATCATAAGAGATGAAAGCTGGTCTTTACTCCACTCATCAAAATCTTGTCCTGCAGGTTGTTTTTGAAAATATGAAAAATTAAATTTACATTTTTTTGTAATTGAATCGTTATCGGAATCAAAACTAGGTCTTGATAGCGCTCCAAGAAAATCAACTCTTTTCTTATTGTCAAAACTCTTCATAACCTTGGTATGCCGCCTATTTTGCCATCGGTGTACGCGGGAAGAATCGGCCGATCGTTTCTAAGAATATCCCCAGGGATTTCATCTAATCTATAAGTGAAACTTTCATTATCTTCCTTGTTTACAAGATATGTTCTATATCTTCCTAATAAATTAATTATTTCAGCATCATGAGTAGAGAAAATAAGTTGCGCGTTTTTTTTATTTATCTTGGGATCTAGAAATAGCTCAATTAGCTTTGGTAATAGGTGTGGGTGCAGGTGGGTTTCAAGTTCATCAACTATCATAACCCCGCCTGATTTTAGAATTAAATGATAAGAAGGTAGATTTCTGTATAAAGCTTTTGTACCGCTGGATTCTGTGTATTGGGTAACGCTTTGTTCTTTATCGTTTACCTTGTGTACGAAAATGGGAACAAGCTTTTTTTTCTTTGTTTCATCTTCAATCTCAATAATTCTAATATCCGAAATCCCAGTGTCACATTTCGCAATAAAGTTTTTAACAAACTCTAGTCTTTGCTTATCCTCTTTGATGAATCTAGAAACCAAACTAATATCATATGGAATTTCATGTAATCCACTAAACGATACGTTGTATATAGTCTGCTTGAAGTAAAGATACAGTTCTTCTAACTCATTAAAATCATATTGATGAGCAGTAGATATTAGAGATGCATTTTTTCTTAACTTTATAGCCTTAAGTCTCTCAAATTCTTTTGTTGGTATTAGCTTATCCTCTATTCGGTGAACTATTTTAATTTTTTTCCCAGATGCTTTTTTTCTGAATATAGTTTCGCTTAATACTTTTTCTCCCGTAAGGCTAAGCTCATATGTGTAAGTATTTTCACCAATTATAAACACACTATAAAATTCAGAAGGCTCTTTGCTGTCATAGAAAGAGTCAATTGGTATACGTGATTCAAGTTTATCTGAGAAGGAGTCGCAGCAAAAATGACTTAAAAAAGCAAATGCTTTTAGAACTGTAGTTTTTCCCGATCCATTTGCTCCCTTTATTCCAAGCACGGTTGTAAAATCAAGTCCCCTTGAGATGTTTGTTGGGCAATTCGAGTCCAGTTTAAGAGAAATAGATGCCCCCTCTTTAAAACTGAAGAAATTTTTAAAGCCATACTCTAGTAACAATTCAATATCCTCAAATGCATTTATTTTATCAAAATACAATATTCCGTCATTTATGACGTAAAAACAAGTTTTTTTTACTTACAGTGTTTTGATGAATCTTTACACTTTTAACATAGCTGGTCATGGCACCGCGGCGCGAAGGGAACCTGCTTTTGAGGACGGACGCGTTAGCCCCCGCCCGCAAATGGTGGGGAGAGCGCGAATCCAGCGCCTCTCGTTCTTGAAAGTGCGTATATGTGATACTGCACTTTTGTCTTAATTGAGGTTTCGAACAATTAAAAACCCGCCTAAGCGGGTTTTTTATCAGTCAAATCACTTAAACAACCTCAGCAGGTTGCGCCTCGGTTTCAGTGTTCATCACACGTACTAGCTCGTGCAGTGTTTTTTTAAGTTGGTTAAATTCTTGTGTATTTAAACCAGTTTTGCATGCTACGCCTTTTTGAATGCCTGCAATTTCATCTTGCAGTGCGTTACCTTTGTCAGTGAGTTTAATTTCAACTACACGTTCATCTGATTTATTACGTAATCTTTGCAAAATGCCTGCGGTTTCTAGGCGTTTTAAAATCGGTGTCAAGCTTGCTGAATCTAGATCTAACTTTTGCGCAATCGCGCTCACGCTCATGCAATCATTTTCCCAAAGCACAAGCAATACAAGGTATTGCGTATAGGTCAGGCCTTTTGCATCTAACACGTTGCGGTATGCTCTAGTGAGCGCGTGCGTGGCTGAGTAAAGCGCAAAACAGAGTTGATTATCAAGCTTTAGGTTTTCGTGTTTCATTTTGTTATGAATTCTTATAAAAATAATTCAAATATTACACTTTATCAGGGTTTTTTGGGTCAGATTTTTTATATATATGTCTACTTTTTTGCTAGTAATTGCAAAGCGCTATGGTTTCATAAGATTTAATAGCGAATCTACGCCCAAGGCCACAAGTGATGGAAGATATCGCGCATTCATTTTTTAAAAATCTTTTCCATGAGTACTAGTAAGTACTAATCCGATGCTAAATAAATATGTAATAAAGTTAGCTTAATATCATTTCATGCGCTAACTAAAGTGCTGGGTTGTTTTATCAGGCAGCCAAGTATTGTGGCTGGCATGGGTTTGCGTGTATTGAACGGAAGTTTTCTCAACATTTTGCGTTGTGGAAATTATGAATTTCTGATGAATGAAGCTTAGGAGAAATGATCATGGGTAGTTCGAAATTGATTTATAAGGTAAGCGCTACGGTGGCTGCTTTGATGACGGTGTTCGTCACCAACACTTACGCTGCTGATTTAATTGCGATTAACAGTGCTAATCAAATTAGCGTGTTTAATGTAGCGAGTGCGGAAAACGCAGTATTTAATACGATTACAGGGGATGCGCTGGGTGAAAGTTTTATTGGTATTGACTTACGTCCATCCAACAGTCTTGTCTATGGTATTACGCAAAGCAATAAAATTTTTACGATTGATGCGTACAGTGGTAACAGCACATTTGTCGCTAATTTAGCTAATCCAGTGATTGCGGCTGGTAAGTCTTATGGTTTTGATTTTAATCCAGTAGCTGATATTGGTGGTGCTGCTTCATTACGGTTGGTGAGTTCTAGCGGTGATAATTATGCTGTCAATGTGAATACGGGTGCAGTGACATTAGCGACTTCATTGATCCCAGGTTTTACTGGCGTTTCTTATACCAATAGCAACCCAAGCAACCCAACAACTGTGCCTAGCAGCACTGCTTTGTACTATATCAACAGTGCAAATGATACGTTGAACGTGGCTACGACAGGGTTTAACAATCCATCTATTAGCATTATTGGTGGCTTGGGTATGGATGTTTTGAGTGCAAATGGTTTTGATATTGATGCAAGCGGTATTGGTTATGCGGCTGTGAATATGGACAATGGTTTGTTGAAATCACAGTTAATTAGAATTAATACTGCAACTGGTCAAGCTGAATGGGTCAGTGCATTTAATGGCACCATCAATGGTTTAACGATAGCGCCGGTACCTGAGCCAGAGACTTTTGCAATGTTGATTGCAGGTTTAGGTTTGCTGGGCTTAAGCGCAAGACGCAAACGTAAGTAATATGTACTCACCCCCACTATTTGTAGGTGGGGGCTAACAGCCTAAACAGTCATAGCAGAGGTTTGTGAGTAACTGTGATTAAAAACGCTAAGTTAACGTTTTTTATCGTCAGCGTCTTTTTTTGCTTTGAGCTCTGCGCGCTGCGCTGTTTTTCTGCGGCGCATACTCACAATGCCTTCGCCAGATTTGCGCTTATCTGGTTCTGCAAATGGGTTTTCACCCTGGTTAAACTGCACACGTAACGGTGTGCCAGTCAGCTGAAAAGTTTTGCGGAATACACCTTCCAAAAAGCGTTTATAGCTGTCTTTAATACCATCCACGTGATTGCCATGAATGACAACAATCGGTGGGTTCATGCCACCCTGATGTGCATAGCGTAACTTTGGACGGATGCCACGTGTGATGGGTGGTTGGTGTTGTGCAATCGCATCAGTCAGTACACGTGTGAGTTGCGGTGTCGGTAGTTTTGCCATGGCCGCTTTAAAGGCGCCATCGACCGAAGTCAGCAATTCAGGCAACCCTTTTTTACGCAAAGCAGAGATGTAATGAAACTTTGCAAAATCTAAAAAGATCAGTTTGCGATCAATTTCACGTTTAATCCAGTCGCGCTCGTCTTCTTTTAAGCCATCCCATTTGTTAATGGCAACGACTAATGCACGGCCAGAATCTAAAATATAGGCAGCCACGTGTGCATCTTGCTCTGTTATGCCTTCCTGCGCGTCCACCACCAGAATCGCCACATTGGCATCTTCAATGGCTTGCATGGTTTTCACTACAGAGAATTTTTCGATGGCTTCAAACACACGCCCGCGTTTACGCACACCCGCTGTATCAATAATGGTATAGCGTTTACCGTTCTTTTCTAGTTCAATTTCAATGGAGTCGCGCGTGGTGCCTGGTTCATCAAACGCAATCACACGGTCTTCACCCAATAAAGCATTTACTAGCGTGGACTTGCCTACGTTCGGTCTACCAACAATGGCAATGCGTGGAATCTTATCGGCAATTTTGTTTTCATCAAACGCAGGCTCTGGAAAATGCTCAAGCGCGAGTTCTACAATATCTTTGACACCTTCGCCGAGCGCAGAGGAGATAGAGAGTGGGTCGCCCAATCCTAGCTCATGGAAATCTGCCGCGACGACAGCTTTATTCATGCCTTCTGTCTTGTTCACCGCAAGCAAGACTGGGCGCTGTGCTTTACGCAGTTTGTCTGCAATGATAAATTCTTGAGGCGTTAATCCAGCGCGACCGTCTACAAGAAAAATAATGACGTCCGCTTCATCAATAGCAAGCAAGGTTTGCTTGGCCATTTCTTTGAGGATGCCACTTTCAGCGGTAGGTTCAAACCCGCCTGTATCAATCACCAAGTATGGTTTGCTAGCACCAATGCCACGTCCGTAGTGACGATCACGCGTGAGACCAGGCAAATCTGCAACTAACGCATCTCTACTTTTAGTCATGCGATTAAATAGCGTGGATTTGCCGACGTTAGGTCGGCCGACTAGAACAATGGTGGGTAACATATTTTATTTGACAGTGATAGCGTATAAGCCACCACCACGGGTTTCTGCAATGAGTTGGGAGGAGGTGTTGCCTGCGATGAGAGACATGACGGCTTCATCATCAATTTTAATGCGACCGACAAAACTACCATCATCACGGCTCAAAAAGTGGATGTAGCCTTCTAAATCACCCACAGCGATAAAAGTACCCATCGACAGCGGTTTGGTTAAACGCCTGTTAGACAAGTTACCTTGACGCCAGAAGGTGCGGCCATTTTCATAATCTAGTGAGTAGACAGACCCTAATGTGTGGCTGACAAATAGTTTGCCTTCTTCAGCAGTTAATCCGTTATAGCTAGAGATATCACGGTTCCATATTACTTGACCATTTTTACGGTCAATCGCAGCAATTCTGCCTTGATAGGCAACAGCAAATAGTAGCGGACCATCTACAAATGGCAGGCTAGTGATGTCGGCAATACGCTCAATTTCGGTCACGCCTTTGGGCTGTGCGACAGTCGCTTCCCAAATGAGTTTGCCATTATCTGCTCGGATAGCTGCGAGTTTACCGCCTGCATAGCCGGCATATACAGCGCCACCATCCACAATTATGCCAACGCTACTACGCAAAGTAAGGGCAGGGGTGGTGCGTTCATATACCCATTTACGACTCCCGTCTGCCGCATCAATACCGTAGATGCGGTTATCGCCAGTCCTTACAATCACTTTGCCATCAAAGTAACGTGGCACACTTAAAACTTCACTACTTAATTTTGAGCTCCACAAGGGCTTGCCTGTGACATCTAAAGCAAATAAGTGGCCTTTATTTGTACCCACAAGCACTAAACCGCCACCAGTGCCAACACCACCGCTAATGGCCTCACCAATATTCGTTTTCCAGAGCTCTTTGCCATTGAGGCCATCAATTTTGATGACATCGCCTTCTGTGTTTGCACCGTATACAAAGCTTGTTTCTAATGCAGGGGTGTAGTCGTATCGCGCTGTTTCACCAAGCGATAAAGACCAGTCAATTTTAGCGGTATAAGAAGCCTTGATCTCTTCGAGTTCTGCTGGTGGATTAGGCGGTTCTGCACCAAACAGCGTATCCGCCATATCAGCACGCAACTCAGTCACAGCGCTACATGCAGTGAGCGATACTAAAAATACAATGACGCTTGTGTTAATGAGGCTGTTGATAAGTGAACGGTACAAACTGATTTCCCTAGTTAAGGCGACGGTTGAATAAACATTAAAAATGTAATGGCTTAAGCACCTAGTGATTCGAGTTTTTGCTTGGTTAATTGAAATAATCTACCTTGCATATCTAAGTTTTTAAGCGCGTCAGCGTATGCTTTTTTCGCTTCTTCAGTCTTACCTTCTGCTAGCAATACATCGCCTAGCAAGTTGTCTTTTAGACCTGCAAAGCCTTGGTCTTGGATATTAGCCAGCACCTTTTTAGCAGATTCATAGTCTTTATTTTCGTAATGAATGCCTGCTAGTTGCAAGCCTGCAATTGCCTGCACGCTAGACTCTTTAGCGTGCTCAATCGCCCACTGTAATTGCTGTTTAGCGCTCTCAACATCTTTGCCCTCATACTGTGATTTTGCTAAAAACACCGCAGCACGTCCAGCGTATGGGGTGATACTGTAATCGGAGGTTAATTGATTGGCTTGGGTTTTAATCACATCAAGCTTGGATGATTCAGTCGTTACAAGTGCTTGGTATAAATTTGAAGCTTCTGTTGATTTTTTTTGTATCCAAATTTGGTAACCTTGCCAGCCCACGTAGGCTAACACTGCCACTAAAATAATGCTGGTGACCATTTTGCCATTTTTGGCCCACCATGCTTTAAATTCATCTAACTGCTCTTGTTCTTCTAAATCGTACGCCATGTTTCACCCTAATATTTAAGCCGCTTTACGGCCAGGAATTGCCTGTAATAATTGTTGTGTATAACTTTGCTGTGGGGATTGATAAATCGATTCCACAGCGCCTTGCTCAACTACTTTACCTTTATGCATCACCACAATATCGTTCGCAATATGCCTTACTACGCGCAAATCATGGCTGATGAATATATAACTTAAGCCCATTTCTTGCTGTAACGACTTTAATAGCAATAAAATTTGGGCTTGTACTGATACATCTAAAGCAGATACTGGTTCATCGCAGATGACAACCTTAGGTTGCAACACCAGTGCACGTGCAATGCCAATACGCTGTCTTTGACCACCAGAAAACTGATGTGGAAATTTTTTAGCATCTGCTACAGTGAGTCCAACCCGCTCTAACATTTGATGTACTTGCACAATACGTGACGCAGTATTACCAATGTTGTGAATTAACAAGCCTTCGCCAACGATGTCTCCCACGCGCATACGTGGGTTCAACGAAGCAAACGGGTCTTGAAATACCATTTGCAGGTTTTTACGCACATTTCTTAAGCCTTCTTTGTCGAGTTGCCCCAAAGATTGCCCTTGAAAAATTACATCACCACTATCGTAAGGCTGCAATTGTAACAGACAACGTGCCAAAGTGGATTTGCCACTGCCTGATTCCCCAACGACAGCTAAGGTAGTACCTTGCTTTAGGCTGATACTGACGTCACTGAGGGCTTTGATTTCAGTGGTACCAAAGCCAAAACGGCCACTGCGTTGCGTGTAGGTTTTATTTAACTGACGTGCTTCTAATAAAATGTCGCTCATGCTGGCACCTCAGTGTTTAACCAAGCATAGTCAATTGGTTTTAAAGTTTTGAGGCCTTCAGCATCTGGCACACATGCCAAGAGCGCTTTGGTATAAGGATGCTGTGGATGGCTGAGCACTTGCGCACATGTGCCTGTTTCGACGATTTCACCACGGAACATGACTATCACATCATCTGCAATATCTGCGACCACACCAAAATCATGTGTAATAAACAGCATAGCCATATTCATGCGTGTTTTTAATTCGTTGAGCAACTTCAGCACCTGCGCTTGCACGGTCACATCTAGCGCAGTAGTGGGTTCATCAGCAATCAGAAGCGCTGGCTCACAGGCAATACTCATGGCAATCATCACACGTTGACGCTGACCACCAGACAGTTCGTCGGGGTAACTATCCGCTCGCTCTGGCGGGATGCCAACTTGTTGCAGTAGGGCACTGATACGAGCTTTTAGAGCATCACCTTTTAGCCCGAGGTGCGCAGTCAGCGGCTCGCCAATTTGAAAACCTATGGTTAATACAGGATTTAAAGATGTCATAGGTTCTTGGAAAATCATGCCGATTTTTGCACCGCGAATTTTTTGCATTGCTTTGTCATCTAGCTTAGAGATGTCTAGACCTTGAAAGGTGACATGCCCGCTGGATTGCAGTTGCTTAGATAAAAGCCCCATGATAGTGAGGGCAGTCAGACTTTTACCGCTACCTGATTCACCAACAATACATGTGGTCTTTCCAGTAGATAGCGAAAAGTTAGCGTTCTTCACTAATAAGCGCGACGGGTCATTTTTAGGGCTCACATTCAGTTGCTGAATCTTTAATATTTCAGTCATATGGAAATTGCTCTACTCAATGTTATAAACAATAGTGACCACCACGCGCGCAATTTTATCAATGGTCGATTTATCATAGACACCACCGTAGCTGTTATCACTATCGTCGCTACCACCAACGGGCAGTATGTAAAAAGCCCCTTGGCTTGCGGATTTCATGACACCTACTTTCACACCATCTTGCTTTACAAACTCTGTGGCTCGCGAGCGCGCATTTTTAGTGGCATCCGCGATTAAAGACATCTTAATGGCTTCTAAGTTGCTGACTAAATAACTAGGTGCTTGCGCCGTCACTGGATGATTGTCTGCCCGCAATTGCAAAAATGCTTTATTGGCTGCTTTAATTTTGGCAAGCTCTTTGGTGCTAATACGAATATTTTGATAAGCATCAAACCCTTGTTGTACTTGACGTGGAATATCCTTAATGAACACTTCTTCATAGTGCGGCCCAATCGATTCTACATCGACTGACCAGGTCTCTTGTGTTAACCCTTGTTTGGTCAAGAAGGCTTGAACGACCTTAAGTTCTTGAGCGACAGCTTCGAGTGCTTCGGCTTGCGTTTTGCTTGCAACACCAATGGTAATGACCCATTCAGCACTGTCTGCTTGAATAGGTTTTTCGGCCAAACCTTTTACCGCAATAGACTGTTGACCTGATACCGCACGCTTTGCTTGTACACCAAGGATAAAAGCTGCGCTGGACATACCTATTGCTAATAGCAATCCTAAGATAGTCATGGCACTCAAAAAGCGATTGTTTTCAGTCATGGTGTTTATTCGTTCCACTATAAAATCAATGATTTCACTTCAGCAAGTTTACATCTTTTTTGTTCGCCAACCTGTAACAGCGGTTTGATGGAAATTTCACCTGCTAGCGCCTCGTCATCTCCAAGAATAGCGGCAAAACGAGCACCACTCCTATCCGCCTTTTTCATTTGAGATTTAAAACTGCCGCCACCTGCATGCAAGACCACAGACAAACCATCATTTCTTAGGGACTCTGCCATGGCAAAGGCTTGCTGCTCTGCAAGTTCCCCCACATTCACCAAATAGATGTCTGGTGCATGGCTTGCGGTCACGCCATATTCTTGCATCAGTAAAATTACGCGTTCAAGGCCAATACCAAAGCCACATGCTGGCGTCGTCTGTCCGCCTAATTTCTCAACTAGGGTGTCATAGCGGCCACCACCAGCAATTGTGCCTTGTGCGCCGAGCTTGGTGGTCACCCACTCAAATACAGTGCGATTGTAATAATCTAAACCACGCACCAAACGATGGTTAATGCTAAATGGTATGTTGGCTTGTGTGAGCAATTGGCAGAGCTTTTCAAAATGCTGACGACTGATATCTCCTAGGCAATCCATTAATTTAGGTGCAGCCTCACACATACTTTGCATACGTGGATTTTTGGTATCTAAAATGCGCAGTGGATTGGTATGCAAGCGACGTTTTGCATCTTCATCTAATACATCGGCATGCTGTTCAAAGTAGTTGATCAGTGTTTGCCGATAAGCCGCGCGCTCATTGGCATCGCCTATGCTGTTGATTTGTAAAGCGACATCTTGAATGCCGAGTGCAGCCCACAATCTGGCCAGTAAAATGATTTGCTCCGCATCTACATCGGGGCCATCAAAACCAAAGGCTTCTACACCAATTTGGTGAAATTGGCGCTGACGGCCTTTTTGAACATTTTCATGCCTAAACATTGGCCCCATGTACCATAAGCGCTGTGGGCCGTTGTATGTCAGGCTATGCTCAACCACCGCACGTACACAACCGGCAGTGCCTTCTGGACGCAATGTCAGTTTGTCGCCGTTGAGCGCATCTTGCCATGCATACATTTCTTTTTCGACGATATCGGTATGTTCGCCCACGCTACGCACAAATAGCTCAGTAGGTTCGACCAATGGCATGCGAATATTGTTATAGCCGTACTGTGCCAAAATTTGGCGGGCAGTATCTTCTAACTTAAACCAAAGTGGGGTGGCTTCAGGAAGAATGTCGTAAAAGCCTTTGATGCTTTGGAGCTTGGAGTTGGACACAGATACACTCATTACAGTTATTTAAATCACTTGAATTGGTATGGTTTTGGACGGTAAGGCAGTGCGCAGTTTGCCACCTTCCACATAGTTTTTTTGCACGTACTCTTCAACTATTGATTGAAACTCTTGCGCAATATGGTCACCTTTAAGTGTGACGGTTTTTTCGCCATCGACAAACACTGGTGCCACAGGTATCTCGCCCGTACCAGGTAAACTGATGCCGATATTGGCCAGTTTAGACTCGCCTGGCCCATTCACGACACAGCCCATGACCGCGACACTCATATTTTCAACACCAGGGTAGGCTGCACGCCATACTGGCATTTGCGTGCGCAAATAGCTTTGTATTTGCATCGCTAACTCTTGGAAATAAGTGCTGGTAGTACGGCCGCAACCAGGGCAGGCTGTTACTAACGGCGTGAATGAGCGTATGCCCATGGTTTGTAAAATCTCTTGCGCCACGATGACTTCTTTGGTGCGAGATTCATTTGGCTCAGGGGTGAGTGAAACACGGATGGTGTCGCCAATGCCTGCTTGCAGTAGCAAGGCCAGCGCCGCTGTAGAAGCGACAATACCTTTGGAGCCCATGCCAGCCTCAGTGAGGCCAAGATGTAGCGGATACTCGCAACGTTGGGCGAGATCAGTGTAGACTTTGACTAGATCTTGCACATTACTGACTTTGCAAGAAATAATGATTTGGTTAGGATCCAAGCCAATGTCAACTGCTTGTTGCGCGCTCTCCAAGGCAGATTGGATCAGTGCTTCTTGCATCAGTGCGTCTGCAGATAATGGATTAGCTGACTTCCCATTTTCATCCATCATGCGCGCCATTTTGGCTTGGTCTAAACTGCCCCAGTTTACCCCGATACGCACGGCTTTCTTATATTGAATAGCCGCTTCAATCATTGCCGCAAACTGTTCGTCACGTTTACTGCCTTTACCTACATTGCCAGGGTTGATGCGGTATTTAGCTAGTGCTTGAGCACAGTCTGGATACGCTTGTAATAATTTGTGACCGTTGTAGTGAAAATCACCTACCAGAGGAACATTGCATCCAAGTGCATCTAAGCCTTTGCGGATATTGCCAACTTGCGCTGCAGCTTCAGGTGAGTTTACTGTGATACGGACTACTTCGGACCCTGCTTGCCATAACTCATATACTTGCTGAATAGTCGCGGCCGCATCCGCAGTGTCTGTATTGGTCATGCTTTGTACAACTACACTGGCTGGAATTGTGCCATGCAATCCACCGCCTACAGCGACGTGGCCTATCATCACTTGTCTTGTATTTCTGCGCAACATAAAACTTAATTCACTTTTAAACGGGCTACTCTGTCACGTGTATGTGCCAGTAAATCTAAAGACTTTCCGTTCATTGAGATAGCAGTGCCTTGCGCGTTGCCTACTGTAATGGATAGCGGAGGTGTCACTGAAATCGTTTCAGAAGTGCCACTAGCTAATACTTTGCTGTATATCTGCTTGCCACTGGCATCTGTGATATTGACCCAAGTTTCCTCAGTTGCATCAATGGCTAGTTGAGCACTTTTGGTCTCCGCAGTGCTTTGTGGAATGGTATTTTGCTGACTAGCATTCTGCTCAATAGGCGCTGGTAATGCTGCGGGCGCAGGGGTAATGCTAGGTTTAATCGCATTGCCTGTGCTATTTGTAGTCTCAGCGGTGGCTGGTGCCGTCACGTTGTTAGACTCGACTGCTTGCTGGGGAACAGCCACGGTAGCGCTTGACTCCGGTCCCAGGCTTTGCGATGAGTTGTTGACAGAGTCTGATCCCTGTATTGGTAACTCAACTGGCACTGAGGCATCTGGTTTGCGTTCAGCCGCAGGCAGGGCAAACTCAATATTGGCACTGGGTAAAGCGGGCTCAGACTGTATGCCAGAGATATTTGCGTTAGATAACTCTGACAAAACATTGGGTTTGATTACTTGTGTGTAGTAGTAAAAGAACCAAACAATAAAAGCAAAAGTAATGATTAAACCGATAAATAATTTGAACGAAAAGTGCGCGCGATTCTCACCAATGACGAAGGAACGTGCATCCGATTTTACGGCAAATGATTGTGGAGTGGTGTTGGGCACTAGAATGCTGTAAGCCTCAATAATTGGAGCAGCATCAATTTTTAATAGCTTGGCGTAATTTCGAATAAATCCACGCACAATAGATGGTTGCGGTAATTTATCGTAACGATCGGACTCTAAAGCATCTACTTGTTTGACACCCAGTCTTAATTGGTTGGCCACGTCTTGAACGCTGAGTTTTTGCTTCTCACGCGCAGCTTTTAGGGCGCCACCGCAAGGTGATAAAGGCACTGACTCTGATGGCGATTGCACAACTTCTTCTGTTATTTCAATCGCTTGTGGTGCTTCAACGGATTCCGTCGTTTTTTCAGGTTTATTCTGTGCTTTTCGCGCCATGGTAAATAATCCAGAGTGTTCTAATATTGGGAATTTAACAGCAATTGTGTTTCTGCTGCGTTGGGATATTGCTTTCTTAATTGAATCGCATAACTGGCTTCATTGTCCTTGTCACCTAACACACGCTCAATTTTAATGCCTAACCATAACACCTCAGGGCTTGGTGCTGCAATCAGCGTGTTTTGTAAGGTGGTCTTAGCTGACTTTGCGTCGCCACGGTTAAATTGTAAATTGGCCAAGTGGTATGCAGCGGAATGCGTCAGCGGTTGAATTTGTAGAGCTTTTGTAAAATAAATTTCTGCATTCTTGAGGTTTTTATTACGAGCAGAGCAAATGCCAGCATTGGTATAGGCTAAATTTGGTGTGCCGTAGAGAGGGTTTTTAACGGCTTCTAAGAAATGATGAATAGACGCATCATAATGACCCAGATTACACAAAAAATTGCCGTAATTATTATGTGACTCGGAGCTTTGAGGTTGGAGTTGCAGTGCTCTTTGAAAAGCCTTTTCTGCTTTTACATTTTCACCTAAGGCGGCATGAACCAAGCCTAGACCGTTATATGCTAACGCATACTCTGGATCGTTTTTAATTGCGACATTAAATTCATGTAATGCGATTTCGTACTTGCTTTGATCGTAGTAAGCTGCACCAAGCTCAGTATGTGCCTTGGCACTTGATTCCGCTGCTGAGCGATCGTCGTATGGGTTGATAGACTGAGATACGCAGCCAGTAAGTAATGCAATAAATAAAACAATTATTGGCTTAGACCACATGGATTGCATTTTAAGATACCGCCTGTACTGAGATATGTTTTGCGCTGCGTTTCGTTTTATCCAACACTTTACCCGCTAATTGACCACAAGCGGCATCAATGTCTTCACCTCGTGTTTTACGGACGGTAACCACGTAACCAGCACTTATTAAAATATCACGGAATACACGGATGTGATTAGGTGTAGAGCATGCATAACCGCTGTTGGGGAATGGGTTAAACGGAATCAAATTAAACTTGCATGGTACATTTTTCACAATATTGATTAGCTCATGTGCGTGTTCAACCGTGTCGTTGACGCCATCTAACATCACATATTCAAAGGTCACAAAATCGCGTGGTGCTTTCACTAAATAGCGTTCACATGCAGCCATGAGGTCTTTAATTGGATATTTCTTATTGATCGGTACGATGATGTCACGCAATGCGTCATTAGGCGCATGAAGTGAAACAGCAAGTGCCACAGGGCAGTCTTCTTTGAGTCTATCCATCGCAGGCACCATGCCGCTGGTTGAGAGTGTGACACGGCGGCGACTCAGGCCATAAGCACTGTCATCCAACATAATTTGCATGGCCGTTACTACATTGTCGTAATTAGCGAGAGGTTCGCCCATGCCCATCATCACCACGTTAGAAATGATGCGTTCGCCCGCAGGCAGTAAATCATAGCCGTCGGCTTGACGTAAAGATTTATTCGCAATCCAAAGCTGTCCAATAATTTCAGATACGCTTAAATTGCGGTTAAACCCTTGGCGGCCAGTGCTACAAAAAGTGCATTCCAAAGCACAACCCACTTGGCTAGAAACACATAGCGTCCCGCGATCGTCTTCCGGAATGAATACGGTTTCGATGCTATTAGCAGTGTCAGTACCTATCAACCATTTACGCGTGCCATCATCAGAAATCTGCTCCAACTGCACATCAGGTAGCTTCATTTCTGTTTCGACCAGCAATTTTTCACGCAATACCTTGGCGATATCCGTCATTTGGTTGATGTCGGTCACACCAAAATGATGCATCCAGCGCATCAATTGCTTGGCGCGAAAAGGCTTCTCGCCGATACTGACAAAGTAATCGGCGAGTTGAGGTTGATTAAAATTGAGTAAATTAATCAATCTGTTAACCTTTTTCCAATATCACTTAAACTCAACTAAATAATTAGCCGAAAAAGTATTTAATTTCAATCGCAGCATTCTCAGCAGAATCTGAACCATGCACAGCGTTCGCATCGATGCTTTCAGCAAAATCTGCACGAATGGTACCAGCAGCTGCTTCTTTTGGGTTGGTTGCACCCATCAATTCACGGTTTTTCAATACAGCATTTTCGCCTTCCAGCGCTTGAATCATCACTGGACCAGAAATCATAAATTTGACTAAGTCTTTGAAGAAAGGACGTTCTTTGTGCACAGCGTAAAAGCCTTCCGCCTCAGCTTGTGATAAATGTGTCATTTTAGCGGCCACAATTTTTAAACCTGCATTCTCAAAACGAGTATAAATTTGACCAATTACATTTTTAGCAACTGCGTCTGGTTTAATGATACTGAGTGTACGTTCTACTGCCATGGAGACTCCAAATAAAATAACAAAATTAAAGAATTAAAATAACTACTTAACAAGACCGTAACCATATCATTTTTAGCGCTTTTAATAAACCAAAAGTTGTATTTAGATACATGTTTTGCGCGCTGGCAAGCCGTAAATGTTGAATTGCAAACCAAGAATAAAAGGTGAATTGTATTGTTATTGACAAAATAGCGATGGGTGGAACACGCTATGATGTTTTAACCGATTGTGCTAGCTTGCTACTTACGCAATTAAGTTATGTTGAACCCAATTAATCTATGGCAGAATAATATTCATGCAAATATCAAACCCTATTAAAAGCACGCATGTTACATGCCCAGCATGTGGCTTGCTTTGCGATGATATTTCAGCCGCTAAGCTGGCTTCTGGTGAGCTTGAAATCACACAATCTGACGCTCACAGATGCGAAAAACTGCTAAAGTTTTTCAAACGCCCAAGCCAACGCAGTGCAGAAGTAAATGGTAAGCAAGTTAGCATCGCAGAGGCGATCGCACATGCGGCGCAACTCATAAAACAGCATCAATCCCCCATATTTTCAGGATTAAGTACAGATCTATCAGGGTTTAGAGCGGCCTATCAATTGGCGCAAAGATCGCGTGCAGCGATGGTACATATGAATGCCAAGAGTTCAGCGCGAAATACCAAAGTGCTGCAAAGCACAGGCTGGCAAACGACAACACTGACGGAAGTGAAAAATCGTGCAGACGTGATTGTTTGCATAGGGACAGATGTGGTCAGCCATAATGCACGTTTTTTTGAACGCGCGGTATGGACCAAAGAGGCAATGTTCACTGATCCGTCAGCACGTCAAATTGTGTATTTAGGCGGAGAAAATTTAGATACAGCGCAGGGTGTCAGTCCAAACGGAGTGCCACCTAAAGTACTAGCTTGTGCGCCACAAAATTTGCCAGAAGTGACGGCTGCGTTACGTGCACTGATTCAAGATAAACCGTTAAAAGCAGATAGGGTTGGCGGTATAGCCCTAGCTGAATTAGCTGCTGTAGTTGAACAGTTAAAATCTGCCAAATACGCAGTATTGGTTTGGATTGCGAAAGATCTGGATTTCCCACATGCGGAGCTGACCATTCAAAATATCACTGAAAGCGTGGTAGCTCTAAATCACCATTCACGTGCGATGGGTTTGTCTTTGGGTGGCAGCGATGGCGATACTACTGTGAACTACGCGCACACTTGGTTAGATGGCTTAACGCTTACCGAGCGAGACGAAAATCAGCATGATCTGGTGGTGTGGGTCAATAGTTTTAGCCCGGATAAAACCATGCCAGCCTATGCGCAGCCTGTGATTGCGATTGGGCATCCAGACACAGTATTTGCATCGCCCCCAGCAGTATTTATTCCTGTTGCTACACCGGGGTTAGATTCTGCAGGCACTTTGTTCAGAGTCGATTCCTCAGTCGTGTTGCCATTAAAACCTGTTTATGAAAGTGCGCTTCCAACCTTAGCTGAAGTATTGGCGCAAATGGAGGCACAACTCGCATGATTACCTTACTTAAAAACGCAAAAGTGATTGATCCAGCGCAAGGCAAAGATGGGGTCAAAGAAGATATCTATATCCGTGATGGCCGGATTATTGCGAAACCAGGCGATTCCGAAAAAATTAATCAAACCATTGATTTAAATGGAAAAATAGTCATGGCAGGTGCCATTGATATGCACAGTCACATCGGTGGCGGGAAAGTGAATATCGCCCGCATGATGTTGCCTGAGTACCAAGCAACACGCAACTTAACAGAGCCTGAGGCGCATATTTGCACCTCAAGCTGTACGCATCACGCAACGCCTAGTACGACCGATACTGGCATGCATTACATTGAAATGGGCTACACGGCAGCATTTGAACCTGCGATTTTGGCGATTAATGCGCGTCAGGCGCATTTGGAAATGGGCGATACGCCCATGATCGACAAAGGTGGTTATGCCATGTTGGGTAATGATGATTACTTTTTAAGGCTGTTAGCAGGTAAAGCAGACCAAAAAGCGATCAACGACTATGTGGCTTGGACCTTACATGCCACCCAAACTATTGGTATTAAGGTGGTAAACCCTGGTGGCATTTCTGCGTTTAAGTTTAATCAGCGCCGTTTAAATTTAGACGAAAATAACGTGCATTACCAAGTGACGCCGCGCCAAATTTTGCAAAGTTTGAGTCGTGCAGTCAACGAGTTAGGCATTGCAAAACCATTGCATGTACATTGCAACAACTTAGGCGCAGCAGGAAACTTTCAAACCACCTTAGATACCATGGGTGCCAGCGATGGCATTCCCATGCACCTCACCCATATTCAATTTCACAGTTATGGCACAGAGGGTGATAAAAAATTCTCTTCTGCCGCAGCGCAAATCGCACAGGCGCTCAATGCCAATAAGCATATTAGTGCTGACGTAGGGCAGATTTTATTTGGCCAAACCGTCACGGCGTCTGGTGACAATATGATGCAACATCTCAATGCCAAGATTGCCAACCCGAAAAAATCGGTGATTATGGACATTGAATGCGATGCAGGTTGTGGTGTGGTGCCATTTAAATATCGCGATCAAAACTATGTCAATGCGTTGCAGTGGGCGATTGGCTTGGAAATTTTCTTGAGTGTGGAAGACCCTTGGCGTATCTTCTTAACCACAGACCATCCTAACGGTGCGCCATTTACTAGTTATCCGCATTTGATACGTTTGTTGATGGATAAAAGCTTTAGGAACGATGCGTTTGCCAAATTGAATTTGGATGCACAGGCCATGAGTAACTTAACTAGTCTGAATCGTGAATATAGCTTGTATGAGATTGCGACCATGACACGTGCTGCTGCTGCCAAATTGATTGGTTTACACGATCGCGGTCATTTAGGTATAGGTGCCGCAGCCGATATTACGGTTTACACCGAGCAAGCGGACAAAGAAGCCATGTTTAGTAAGCCAGACTATGTATTTAAAGATGGCGAACTGGTAGTGAAAGACGGCAAAGTGGTCAAAGTGGTATGGGGTAAAACACATACGACTAAACCAGCGTTTGATATCGGTGTTGAAAAAGGATTAAAAGATTACTTTGATCAATATCATACGATTCAGTTAGATAACTTTAAAATCAATAATGATGAAATTGCACAAGATGGTCGCAACCAAGTGGTTGATCACTTTAAGCAATCAGATTAAATAGGGGTTGATGCATGAGTCGTTTGTACGGAGAGCAACATAGAGTATTGCAAGCAGAATTTGGCACGACACAATTGGCTGATCGTGTGGAAGACATTGCCTGCAAAACAGAGTTTGATGCAGATGCTAAGGGGTTTATTGAACACTTAGACATGTTCTTTTTGTCTAGTGTGGATCATCAAGGTAGGCCTACTGTGTCTTACAAAGGTGGTGACGCTGGTTTTGTAAAGATAGTGGATGCAAACACGCTCATGTTCCCTAGCTACGATGGCAATGGCATGTTTTTCTCTGTTGGTAATATGAGTACAAATCCTCAAGTAGGATTGCTATTTATCTCGTTTGAAAAACCACATCGCATTCGCGTACAGGGCACAGCCAAGCTTTCCAGAGAACCTGTTTTGCTATCTCAATATAAAGAAGCAGAGTTCGTGGTCCTTGTGACCTTGTCTGAGTTGTGGCAAAACTGCCCGCGCTATATCCATCAGAGGGAAAAGGTGCGTGAATCTAGATATGTACCACGCCAAGCTTGCGAAACACCTGTTGCAGAATGGAAACGAATTGATTTAATGCAAGATGTGATTTTGGAAAAAGACAAAGCAAAAGTAGAAACAATAGGGACAATAGATATCGATAGTTGGGTAGAAAAAATTAAAACGGGTCATCCAGAAGCTTAACCATGATGAACAACATAATATGAATATCAATGGCGTACACATAGACGATAGTTTTGCCGAAGCATTTAATATGCGCGGCACACGCGTGATTATTACTGCACAAAATTTAAAATGGGCCTATAACGCGGCGAATGCCATGACGGGTTTTGCTACCAGCGTGATTGGTTGCGGTGTCGAGGCGGGCATCGAGCGTGAAATGAGCGCTGACGAAACGCCGGATGGACGTCCTGGCGTGAGTGTTCTCATGTTTGCCATGGGTAGCAAAGTGTTGATGCAACAGTTAGAAACACGCATGGGACAGTGCATTCTGACTTGTCCTACAGCGGCTGCATTTTCTGGTATTGCATCGGAAGATCAAATTAGTCTAGGAAAACATTTACGTTATTTTGGTGATGGCAATCAGGTTTCAAAACTCATTCCAGATGCCAATGGTGTGAATCAGCGTTATTGGCGCATCCCGGTGATGGATGGCGAGTTTTTAACGCAAGAAACCACTGGCATGGTTCGCGCGATTGGCGGTGGTAATTTTTTGGTGTTGGGCACCAGTCAACCGCAAGTATTGGCTGCTTGTGAGGCTGCCATTGAAGCCATGCAAAAAATACCGAATGTCATCATGCCTTTTCCAGGTGGAGTCGTACGTTCTGGTTCAAAAGTAGGGAGTAAATACCCCAAAATGTTTGCCAGCACCAATGATGCGTTCTGCCCAACTTTAAAAGGTGTAGTCAAAACTGAATTGGATATGGACATCGAAAGTGTCATGGAAATTGTGATTGATGGATTGACGTTTGAGGACATTGCGCTGTCGATGAAAGTAGGTATTGAGGCGGCTTGCAGTCTAGGCGCTAGTGCAGGTATCAAACGCATCTCCGCTGGTAACTATGGTGGAAAACTAGGGCAGCATCATTTTAAATTACACCAAATTTTGCAAGGCAATTTAACGGGAGCGACGACAGCATGAGTGAACTCATATTCACATTAAGACCCGCGGTCACACATTTGGTCGATTGTCGCGCGCTTACCCCAAATATGCTCAGTGGCAAAGCGCTGGCCGAGATTAAAGCACTACGTTTGAGTGCGCAACATACTGTGGCTGATGTGTTTGATGTCACGGGTGAAGACGTCACGCATATTGTTTTCAAACAAGCACGCGCTGTCATTCATTATGTTGGGTATCAAATGAAAGCTGGCCAAATCATCATAGAAGGTGATGCAGGCGATTTTATTGGCGCAGCCATGCAGGGCGGAGTATTGGTTTGTAAGGGGGACGTAGGTGAGCGGGCGGGGGATTCTATGCGTCGCGGCATGCTCTTAATTGAAGGTGATGCTGGTGAATATTGCGCATCCAGCATGAAAGCCGGTACCTTAGGTGTGCTAGGTAAAACAGGTACGCGTTTAGGATATGGCATGAAACGCGGCACCTTATTGTTGGCACAAGCGCCTGCCGCACAGGCGACATGGCTAGATTGTGGTTGGCATACCTTGCCATTTTTAGATATCTTGTATAAATCTTTTAAAACACTGGATTCTCGATTTGCGACAATCACGCAGATGCGTGTGCAGCGATGGATGGGTGACGTCTCAGGTTTAGGCAAAGCCGAGATTTTAGTATTAGCCTAGTGATTCCGCTTCCTCATCATCAATACGAAGCTAACAATCAATTTAGAGGAGGCATCATGAAGTTATTAGAAAAATTGCAAGGCGAACATGCTGCATTGCCCGCCGCGTTCTCAGCCAAAGCCGTAGGGCTTGCTTGGTTAGGTGCATTTATCGCAATAGCTGTGATTGCAATCATGACACAGCGTTTAGAGCATATGCTAATCCTCGGCTCGTTTGGCGCGTCCTGTGTGATTTTATTTGCTTATCCTGATGCTCCTTTTGCACAACCACGCAATACCATAGGCGGGCACTTTTTGAGTTCTCTTGTGGGGCTTGCAGTGGTTTCGTTGCTTGGCGTCACTTGGTGGGGGTTGGCCATTGCTGTTGCAACTGCGGTTGCAGTCATGATGGTCACGCGGACAGTGCATCCTCCTGCAGGGTCAAATCCAGTGATTGTTTGGTTGATGGCTGCTTCTCATGGTGGATTGAGTTGGGATTTCTTATTATTCCCAACCTTGTTTGGTGCCATTGCAATCACCATTGTTACCCTCATTTATAACAATATCACCCGTGAAGGCCGTTATCCAAAATACTGGTTTTAATTCGCGATTGGAACGGGTGATGTTAAAATACCCTTTTTCAATTAGTGTTATTGTGTGATGAGTCAATATTTAACCGCCGCCCTATACAAATTTGTAAGTTTGCCGAACTACCAAGCATTGCAAGCACCGATTTTAGATGCTTGCAATCAGCATCGTATAAAAGGCACATTGCTACTTGCAGCAGAGGGGATTAACGGCACTATTGCAGGTGCTCCCGCAGATATTCGTGCAGTACTCGCCTATTTGCGAGAGTATCCAGAATTTAGCGACCTAGAACATAAAGAGTCTTATGCAGACACCCATCCGTTTTACCGGATGAAGGTGAAGCTTAAAAAAGAGATTGTGACCATGGGTGTGCCGAATGTTGATCCGAATCAAGTCGTGGGCACCTATGTCAGCCCAGAGGATTGGAATGCGCTCATCAGTGACCCTGAAGTGGTTTTGCTAGATACGCGCAACGACTACGAAGTTAGCATTGGCACCTTTAAAGGCGCCGTCGATCCCAAAACAACAACATTTAGAGAGTTTCCAGAATACGTCGCGCACAACCTAGATAAAAATAAACACAAGAAAGTAGCTATGTTTTGTACTGGCGGTATACGCTGTGAAAAAGCTTCTTCCTTTATGAAACAGCAAGGGTTTGAAGAGGTTTATCATTTGCAAGGCGGAATACTCAAGTATTTAGAAACGGTGCCGAAAGAACAAAGTATGTGGGAAGGTGAATGCTTTGTGTTTGATCAACGCGTTGCAGTGAAACATGGCTTAGAAGTGGGTGATTACGATCAATGCTACGCGTGCCGTATGCCTTTATCCCCTGAAGAGCTAACCAGTCCAATGTACACGCCTGGTATCTCATGCCCACATTGTTATAACAAAACCTCAGAGCAGAAAAAAGCGGCGCTCACAGAACGTCAAAAGCAAGTGATCTTGGCTAAAAAGCGTGGTGAAATGCATATTGGGGAAAAACAAAAGTCTTAATTAAAGAAGGCGGCTGGCTATGCCAATTGAAAATGAAGCAGTAAACGCCTACCTTAACTTTTTACGCACGAAAGGCGTAACGCAAAAAAGTTTGGATGCGCGTGTTGAGTTTTTGATGCGATTAATCGCTGGTTTAGCCGCTAAACCATACGATCGTGTAGCTTATGCTGGCGCACTTAATATGATCATGAAGAAAACGCGTGATCAAGCATGGCATTTTCATATGCAAGTCGCCCGAGAGTTTTACCCGTTTTGGATGCATGACATCAAAGCGATTGCGTTATTGAGTGAGCAATTTGGCGCGCAAAGTGCGATGGTAGAGTGGACACCATTGCCAACTTCACTTAAACAATTATCTAGCACTTTAGAAACCATTGCATTTGATGAGGTTGAGAGTGTGCAACTAGAGCAATATCTGAGCGCTATGCGTCAGCAAGGGTTGAGCAAAGGTTTGATTGTTGTAAAGCTAAGATTGGCAAAGATAATGCTGTTGCGTTTGCGAGATGCACCACAGAAAAGCGGAGCGGTTTATCGTGTGGCCGTGGATATGACGTTACCACTCTTTCGTTTAAAAAACTCCAGACAAGTGTTTTTAACCGTTGTGCGTGAATTCTTTCAACACTGGATTACCGATAAATCTGGGGATACTAGGCAACTATTAAGTGCTTAGGTGGTAAGCGCGTTAGTACAGGCTTTCCCAAAATTTCCACCAAATACGCTCATCCTGCGTAGCTTTGCCAGCAAGCATAGGGTTTTCAGGATAATTGGTTTTTAAGATGCGTAAAGTATCGCCTTTTAAATCATCCATCTCCATATAGTCATAAGCACTCACCATGACGACTAATGCTTCTTCCACAGAAGTCGAGTTTGGGTAGTATTCCAACACATATTTCGCGCGATTCAGCGCTGCTACATAAGCGGTACGGTTCATGTAATAACGTGCAACGTGCATTTCATGCTGCGCTAAAGCGTTGACCAAATACACCATGCGCTGAGTAGCGTCTTTGTAATAACGACTTTTCGGATAGCGATCGGTAAGCTCTTTAAATGCAGCGAAAGAAAGTTTAAGCGTTTTTGGGTCGCGGTCAGTAATTTCTTGTGCCGTGTATTTTTCAAAAAATCCACGCTCATTAAACGTAGCCAAGCCTTTTAGGTAATAGGCATAATCGACGTTTTGGTGATTGGGATGTAGTTTGATAAAACGCTCAGCCGCAGCCAAACACAAAATAGGATCTTGTTTTTTGTAGTACGCGTAAGCGATTTCTAACTGGGCTTGCGTTGCGTAAACGCCATGGGGAAAGCGAGATTCAAGTTTTTGAAAATATCCAATTGCTTTGTCGTAGTCATTATCCAACATTTTTTCCTGACCAGCAGCGTAAATGCGGTCAGCTTGCCAGCCTTTGGTTTCGTCTAATTCGGTAGGTGCGCCAAAGATTGCGCAACCATTTAAAAATAAAGCTGAAATGAAAACGAGGATAAGCGGTAAAATACGATTCACTATACAAAACCTACACGAGATATTAAATGCATTATAACTGATGCAATCAAAAAATATGAAAGAAAGCACAACCCCAGTCATCGCAATTCCTGAGCATCTAAGTGGTCAGCGCTTGGATCTCGCATTGCAGGCGATGATGCCAGAACATTCACGTAGCCGTCTTCAAGCTTGGATTAAAGAAGGCTTGGTGCAGCTGAATCAACAACAAGCAACGGCCAAAACCAAAGTATGGGGCGGCGATAAAGTATTGGTCAACCCGCCACCTAATTTACAAGACAATGCATTCAAGCCAGAGGACATTCCATTAGATATTGTCTATGAAGATGATGCATTGTTGGTGATCAACAAACCTGCAGGCTTAGTCGTGCATCCTGCTGCAGGTAATTGGTCGGGGACGCTATTAAATGCATTGCTTTACCATGTTCCTGCGTTGTCTGAAATTCCGCGCGCAGGCATTGTGCACCGTTTAGACAAGGACACCAGCGGCTTGTTGGTTGTAGCTAAAACATTAGAGGCACAAACTAGTTTAGTGCGTCAATTGCAAGCTAGAACAGTAAAACGCGAATATCGGGCTATTGTATGGGGTCAGATTTGGCGTAACGGTAAAATCGACCAGCCGATTGGACGACACTCACATGCGCGTACCAAAATGGCGATTTCTCGCACAGGCAAGCCAGCTGTCACCCATTATGAAGTGTTAGAGCGTTTTGGAGTACACACTTATTTGCGCTGTAATTTAGAAACAGGGCGTACTCATCAAATCCGTGTGCATTTGCAATATTTAAAAGCCCCAATGTTAGGTGACCCTGTATATGGGATTGGCAATATTATTCCTCACAAATTGATGACACAAACCTTGCGTGATGCTGTTTCTGGTTTTAAACGCCAAGCCTTACATGCCATTAAACTTGGGTTGATTCATCCAACGACCGGTGAGCCAATGGAATGGCAAATCGAGCTCGCGGATGATATGAAAGCGCTACTTGAAGCTATGCGACACGAAGATGTGCCAGAGGAGTTTGCGCCATTTGATTTTGGTGTGGACGAACAAGGCTTATACATCGGTGACGATGATGATGACTGGGATGATGAAGATTTTGAAGAGGATGAAACAATGGAGGAGGATGAGTGATTGCTTCGTCCGCGCTATTCTCCACATTTATTCAGCCCGATTGGCCTGCGCCAGCTAACGTTAAAGCATTGCAAACAACACGCATGGGCGGCGTAAGTGCTGCTCCCTACGATAGTTTTAACGTAGGCGAACATGTTAAGGACAATCCATTACATGTTGCACGTAATCGACAGTTGCTTAATGATTATGTCCCTTCCGAGCCCGTGTGGCTCAACCAAGTGCATGGTACACGCGTGATTGATGCTGCCCTGAGTGGATGTGTTGAGTTCGCTGATGCAGCTTTCACGCAAACAAAGAGAGTGGTCTGTGTCACCATGACGGCAGACTGTTTGCCAGTGTTGTTATGCGATACGCAAGGTACTATTGTGGCTGCTGTGCATGCGGGTTGGCGTAGTCTGTGTGATGGTGTGATAGAACAGACCGTGGCATCCATGTTGGCTAAAGATCAAACATTGCAGCCGCAACAGTTAATGGCATGGCTAGGCCCTGCGATTGGCCCACAAGCTTTTGAGGTAGGCGGTGAGGTAATGGCGCAGTTTGTGGCGAAAGACAGTGATGCTAGAACTGCATTTGTTGCTTACGGTGATAAATGGCTAGGGGATCTGACAACAATTGCGACGCAACGATTGAATAAGTTAGGTATTCAAGCCGTGTTTGGCATTGATGAATGTACTTATCAGATGACTGAAAAGTATTTTTCTTTTAGGCGAGATGGCGATACAGGGCGCATGGCCACCCTGATATGGTTGAGTGCTTAACGCTATGAGGTACGAAGTATTGTTAGGGTTTATAATGCGCGCTCATTATTATTTGGATCTTTATGCTATCGCTTGAACTTTCCCCTTTAGCTTGGATTGTCTCGACCTGCTTGTTTGGTGGCGTCATGAGCGTGATGATTGCGGCCTTTTTTGCGTTGAATGCACAACGCAAATGGGTGCCGATGTTAGTGAGTTATGCCATAGGCGCATTGCTAGCGGCTGTATTTCTAGAGATTCTTCCACACGCATTTGAAGTCGCGCCAAGTGTAGAGGCAATGACAGGCACCGTACTGTTTGGTATTTTATTGTTCTTTACGCTAGAAAAATTAGTATTGTGGCGCCACTGTCATGGCGATCATTGTGAGGCTCATGCCATACACGATGAAGCGCATTGTCCTGATGTTAAGCCTAAGCAACCTGTAAAATTCACGGCTGTTACACAAGTAGCGCCAAATATTAGTGCGCAACACCATCATCATGCGCATGATGATGGGCGTAGCGGCATGATGATTATGATTGGCGATACCTTTCATAACTTTGTTGACGGTATTTTAATTGCCGCTGCTTTCATGGTAGATACGCAAGTGGGGCTGGTCACTGCTATTGCCATCATTGCGCATGAAATCCCGCAAGAAGTTGGTGATTTTTTGATTTTGCTACACTCCGGGTACAGCAAAAAACAAGCACTCCTGTTTAATTTATTCTCAAGCTTGGCGACCATGGTGGGTGGTTTGCTCGCTTATTATGCATTGCAAACAGTGCAAAGCTGGGTGCCTTATATTTTGAGTTTAGCAGCCGCTAGCATGCTTTATGTTGCAGTTGCAGATTTGATTCCTGGTTTGCACAAACGTACCGCGATAAAAGATACGTTCATGCAGATTTCATTGATTTTTCTTGGTGTGGCCTCAATTGGCATCACCAAATGGTGGTTAGAAGGCTAGCGTTAAGCCTGTTCCACGCTAATGTTTTGTTAAGGTGAAGGTTATGCAGATTCCTAAAGTTGGTTTTGTTTCATTGGGTTGCCCCAAAGCAGGTTCAGATGCCGAGCGTATTCTTACCCAGCTGCGTGCTGAAGGTTACGAAATCAGTGGCAGTTATGAGCAGTCAGATTTAGTGGTGGTGAATACGTGTGGATTTATTGATTCTGCGGTGCAAGAATCATTAGACGCGATAGGCGAGGCATTACACAAGAACGGCAAAGTGATTGTGACTGGCTGTTTAGGCGCCAAGCAAGATGTGGTGCAAAATGCACATCCAAATGTATTGGCGATAACAGGTCCACACGCACTAGAAGAGGTCATGACACATGTACATACCCATTTGCCCAAACCACACGACCCTTATACCGACTTAGTCCCGCCACAAGGTGTGCGTCTAACGCCCAATCATTACGCTTATCTGAAAATCTCTGAAGGGTGTAACCACCGCTGTAGTTTCTGCATTATCCCGAGTATGCGTGGCGATTTAGTCAGTCGGCCGATTGGCGAGGTGATGAACGAAGCGGAGAATCTTGTCAATGCAGGCGTTTCTGAAATTCTAGTCATCTCTCAAGACACTTCAGCATATGGTGTGGACGTGAAGTACCGCAGTGGTTTTTGGAACGGACGTCCATTAAAAACGCGCATGACAGAGCTCTGCAAAGCCTTGAGTGAATTGGGTATATGGGTGCGTTTGCACTACGTATATCCTTACCCACACGTCGATGAAGTCATTCCTTTAATGGCGGATGGTCTGATTTTGCCTTATTTGGATGTGCCATTTCAGCATGCCAGTCCCCGCATTTTAAAAAGTATGAAACGCCCAGCAAGTAGTGAAAATAATCTGGCACGTATTAAAGCTTGGCGCGAAATTTGTCCAGACATTACGGTGCGCAGCACGTTTATTGCGGGATTCCCAGGTGAGACAGAAGACGATTTCAACATGCTATTGGATTTCCTAGAGGAAGCACAGTTAGACAGAGTTGGTTGTTTTGCTTATTCTGCAGTGGATGGCGCCAAGGCCAATGATTTGCCTGACCAAGTGCCAGAGGAAATTAAACAAGAACGCTTAAGTAGATTTATGGAAGTGCAAGAACGCATCAGTGCAGCAAAATTACAATCAAAAATCGGCACGATGCAAACAGTATTAGTCGATGAAATCACAACAGACGACAACGACAATATTATTGCAGTAGGGCGAACAAAAGCCGATGCGCCAGAAATTGATGGCGTGGTGTATTTACAAGATGCGGAAGGTTTGAATCCGGGAGATTTTGTGGATGTGCAAATTCTAGGCGCGGATGGTCACGATTTAGTTGGTGGACCACCAGCGTAATACACAGTTAGATATTCTGATATGCCACTAAGCGCCAGTGGACTAAGCAGCAGTGGGTTGTCCGTGTGTAAACAAGTCAGGCAAAATTGGTGCAGGGCGCTCGCTATCAGCGCGCGCCTCTAGAAAATCTAATGTATACGGGCAACGCGTAGGTTTTTTAAAGACTTTTTTCTTTTTATTGGCTTGCACATCTATAAACGGGGTTTGGCTAATTCTGATGTAGCCAGATCCACTTAGTTTGTCGACAGTTGTTTCAAATAAGCTTAGTGGATTATCGATGTTTTGCAAGGTGATGGAGTTTTTAGCGACTTTAAGTACGTGGTACATCACAAAACGTTGCGCTGTTTGCTTACCGTAAATCTCGCCAATATGAATTTGCATAGCGACTCCTCAACTATTTTCATCATATTAATTTCTTTGTGATTGATTTACAACAGATTTTTTATTTTGTAAGGCGTAAGTGTTGCGTCGAGCTGGACATGACTATCAGGATTACATCAATTCCTCTGGAAAAGTGACAGACACCCAATCATCCCCTTGCTCTGAAGGTTCTTCGAACTTCACTATTTCACGCTTGTTTTTAAAATGAATTTCATAAAAAGTATTCGGTAGAAATTCTATTTTTGGAAGAATTAAGCTGCAAGGCTTATTGAGTGCACTTAGATAAGGGATATGAATGCCGTAGAACTCGACATTCAGTTGCTCATTCGACGGAGTGGCATTTTCCGTTTTGTCTTCAGCCTCTTTCTTAATCTCAAATTTCTTCAATAAGGCAAGGTTGGGATTTTCCGTCAACAGTTCTATCCCAATTTTTAATTTGGCACCACTCATTTGCTTACTGTTTCTTATTACGCCAATCGCTGGCTTGGCATGTGTGCGCGAAGTCAAAATGGCCACAAGTTTATTTGGTTTAACTAAGGGGCTAGTTTCTTGTGAGACAAAGGTTCCCAAGCCTAGTGTGCTTTCATTGAGGATGTTCCATTTTTCTTTACCGACCATTAACGTGTTGGTAGTACCTTGGTTCACCACTCTCGTTTGTACAGCTCGTTTTGCTACATTTCCATCCATTAAGCTTTTGACGGGTGTATGACTCAAGTCCAGTTGTTGCAGTAATTCGCAAATAGCCTGTACACCCACAGACACCGTGGCCGTTCTAATAATGTCGTGTCTAAGCTCTTTCCTGCGTTGACGCTTGTATTCAGAACGTGACCACTCTGTTTGTAATTGACTGAGTGTTTCTTCAATTAAATACGTATTTTTTAACAAATACCCTTTAAAGCTCACCCTGTTCTCTGTTTGTTTTAGTTTAAGCGTTTGGTTAATGCTGGATTCAAGGTTATCTAAATGCCAAAACAGTGCTGGTGTGGTAGGGATGATTTTGCGAATACGCTTCGCTGTTTGGTCTTTGTTAGGCTCTATGTAAAATGTATGTTTAGGTTGCCACGTATGCGCAATTTCAACGTCGTGCATAGACAATGCGAGTATCTCTGCAACAGTTTCAATCTGTGGTTTAAGCAATCCACTAAAATTAAGGCTACCTAGCATCCATAGCTGTAGCGAGAGGCTATCAATGTTTGTGCTAATTGAATCTGCATAAGGTTTAATGGCAATCTTGTTCAGTTGATGCTCGGTGGCATACTGATAAAGTGTATGGGTTTGAGACCATAAATTTGCGGGTGCACTGGTGCGTTCAAAGTAGCGCCACTTCAACATGTGTATGGCTGTGGTTACCGCTCTTGCTAGCATCACGACTTTGATGGTTTGTTGCGGCTGCTGCTCAGGTAATTTGTTAAAGCTAAGGTCAATCAGCTTGGTGTATGCAAGAAACACCACCCGATAGTATGCATAATTCACATCGACAATATGATGTGTGATATCTGCTTTTAAGTTATCTAATTTTACAAATGATGCGATTTGTTGTTGTAAAGCATCGTGGTTGGCATCCTCAATCAGCAATAACAGATGGATTTTTTCTGATACCGATAACGCATGGTCATTGACAATCGAAGTGATATGTTTCACTGACAGATTAATGCCAGTAATAGCATCGAGATGTGCTAATTCTGGAAGCCAGCTTAATCGAGAATTTAAGCTCTTCACATTTTCTTTTTTAATCAGTGAGCTGAGTAAGTTTTTCATACAAAAAGGCTGGTAAGTTTATGATTTTAAATTTCATTTTAAGATGTAAACTTAATATAATTCTGTTTACACGCTTTATCAAGCTAATTTGATCTATATAGCTCCATTGAGTCTAGCAAGTCGTTTTTGCGATACAAGATGTGGGGCATTCAATGAAGATATAGAAGTAGGCATGTTAAAATGCGATCTAACAACAGAGAGTGATTATGCAAGTTCGTACAAGATTCGCCCCAAGTCCAACAGGTTTTCTCCATATCGGCGGTGCCAGAACCGCTTTGTTTTCTTGGGCATATGCCAAGCGCCACCAAGGTCAGTTTATTTTGCGCATTGAAGATACAGATGTCGCGCGATCTACACCGGAAGCAGTGCAAGCAATTTTAGATGGTATGGAATGGCTGGGCTTAGATTACGATGAGGGCCCGTTTTATCAAATGCAACGCATGGCGCAATACAAAACCATCATCCAACAAATGTTGGCTGATGGTTCGGCCTATTTATGCTACTGCAGTAAAGAGGAGTTAGACGCGCTGCGTGAACAGCAAATGCAGCAAGGCGTAAAGCCACGTTACGATGGCCGCTGGCGTCCAGAGGACGGTAAGGACTTGCCGGTTCCCCCACAAGGTGTGCCGCCAGTAGTACGTTTTAAAAACCCAAGTACAGGCGTGGTTGCGTGGGATGACTTGGTTAAAGGTCGAATTGAAATCGCCAATGCTGAGTTGGACGATTTGATCATAGCGCGTGCCGATGGTACGCCCACCTATAACTTTTGTGTGGTGGTGGATGACTGGGAAATGCAAATATCGCATGTGATTCGCGGTGATGACCATGTGAACAACACGCCAAGGCAAATCAATATGTTAAAAGCCTTGGGTGCTAACATCCCTCAATATGCACATCTGTCAATGATTTTGGGTGATGATGGACAAAAGCTGTCTAAACGCCATGGTGCAGTCAGTGTGATGCAATATGATGAAGAAGGTTACTTACCTGAAGCAGTATTGAATTATTTGGCACGCTTAGGTTGGTCGCATGGCGACGAAGAAGTGTTTGATATGCAGCAATTTTGCCAATGGTTTGATTTGGATCACATCACTGCTTCAGCTGCACAATTCAATACAGAAAAATTAAACTGGTTAAATGCACATTACATTAAAACCTGCCCACAAGAAAAACTGATCACAGAGACCATCAAACGCTTGAAAGCTAAAGGTGTATTTGCCGAAGCAACATCACAGTTAAGTGATGCAATCGCACTTTATCGTGAACGAGCCAACAATCTTAACCAGTTAGCGCAGGACATCGCCTTCTTTTTTGTAGCACCTTTCGCCAATAATATGGATGTAGAAAAACATATCACACCAGAAGCGTTGCCTATTATGTCTGCATTTGTCACAAAAGTAAGCAAAATTGACTGGTCTGTAGAAGCTATTCACATGGCAATGAACGACATTGTGACCGAGCATCAAGTTAAATTTCCGAAGTTGGCCATGCCTTTACGTGTGATGTTAACGGGGGGTGCGCAATCGCCAAGTATTGACCAAGTGATGTTTATTTTGGGACGAGAAGTGGCATTGCAAAGAATTAATGCCTATTTAAGCTAAAAATAATGCATATAAGCGAACGGAGTAGGAACAAAATAGTACAATCGTAGTCATTAGGTTGAGGGCATAAATGACGTAGGTTGTTGCACGCTACTCCAACATTATTAAAACTAAAAAGGAGCATAATAATGAACAATAAAGGACAAATGTTACAAGACCCTTTCTTAAATGCATTAAGAAAAGAGCATGTACAAGTGTCCATTTATCTTGTGAATGGCATTAAATTACAAGGGCAAGTGGATTCTTTTGATCAGTATGTGATTTTATTAAAAAATACTGTCACACAAATGGTGTACAAACACGCGATTTCTACCATCGTTCCTGCACGTGCAGTGAACATCAGCATCCCTGATCAGGCAGAAGAATAATACTGAATGTTTGAAAGACCATCTGGCGGCGACGCCGTAGTTTTAGTCAGTGTTGATTTTGGTGAGTCTGATTATGCCGAAAGTTTGCAAGAGCTCAGGCATTTGGTGACCACGGCGGGTATGCAGATTCGGGCCACCGTCGAAGGTAGGCGTCAATCTCCTGATGCTAAGTTTTTTATAGGATCGGGCAAGGCAGAAGAGCTCAAGCTGATGCTTGAATCAAGCGAGTCCAAAGTAGTTGCCTTCAATCACGATTTAAGTCCCTCGCAACAACGCAATCTAGAGCGATTTTTGCAAGCACGTGTGGTAGATCGTACGGGTTTGATTCTAGATATTTTTGCGCAACGTGCCCAAACACATGAGGGTAAGCTACAAGTGGAGTTGGCGCAGATGGAGCACCTTTCCACTCGTTTGGTGCGAGGCTGGACCCACTTAGAGCGTCAAAAAGGCGGTATTGGTGTACGTGGTGGACCTGGTGAAACGCAACTGGAGTTGGATCGCCGTATGTTGCGTGTACGTGTTAAGCAGCTTAAAGAAAAGCTCGCAAAGCTCAAGCAGCAACGTGGTATGCAACGCAGAGCACGTAAGCGTTCTAATCTCATGACGGTTTCAATTGTTGGCTACACCAATGCTGGCAAGTCGACGTTGTTTAATCGTTTGACACATTCTGGTGTTTACGCAGCAGATCAACTGTTTGCAACTCTAGACACGACCTCTCGTAAAATGCATTTGCCTGATGCACATCCAGCCGTGTTGTCAGACACAGTAGGGTTTATCAAGCATTTGCCAACGACGCTAATAGAAGCGTTTGGCGCCACGCTGGAAGAAGCCGCGCAGGCGGATTTGTTATTGCATGTGGTGGACGTATCAAGCACAAATAGGGACGCGCAAATTGAGCAAGTGAATTTTGTTTTAAACGAAATTGGCGCATCGCAAGTTCACCAAATATTGGTGTTAAACCAAATCGACCGTGTGGGCATGCCATCAGGTGTGGAACGTGATGAATATGGTAAGATTTACAAGGTAAGGATTTCAGCAATAGATGGCACAGGGCTTGATGATTTAAAGCTCGCGCTTGTTGAGTATCAGCAGTTATTGAAACAAATGAGCACAGAAGAAAGTGCTTACGCATAATAATTTCGGAGTAATGCATGATTAAGTTTCCAGGATTTGGACAACGCAATAACGAAGGGCCTCCTGATTTAGATGAGGTGTTTCGTGATTTAAGTAAAAAGATAAACAACCTATTTGGCGGTTCTGGTGGAGGTGGTAACACACCCTCTAAGAGCATCGACTTTCCAATTTTTCCGATTATCGGATTGGTTGCGCTAGTTTGGCTGGCGACTGGATTCTATATTGTGGATCAAGGCTCAAGAGGTGTGGTGTTGCGTTTTGGACAGCATGTTGAGACTACAATGCCTGGCCCTAGATGGCATCTCCCATTTCCCATTGAGAGCGTAGAGAACGTGAACTTGGAGCAAGTGCGCACGATAGAGGTTGGATATCGATCTGCTGAGGGTGGTAATACGCGTAGCAAAGAACCACGCGAGTCGCTCATGCTGACAGATGATGAAAATATTATCGATTTGCAATTTGCTGTGCAGTACAACTTAAAAAATGTAGAGGATTTTCAATTTAAAAATCGTTCTACTGAAGACGGTGTTAGAGGTATTGCGGAAACAGCAATTCGGGAAATTGTAGGCAAAAGCAAGATGGACTTTGCACTATATGAAGGACGTGAAGAGATTGCAGTGCGCGTGAAAAAACTGATGCAAGAGGTGTTAGATCGCTATGCATCTGGGATTAATGTTGTAAACGTAACGATGCAGAATGCGCAACCACCAGAGCAGGTACAAGCGGCCTTTGATGATGCAGTTAAAGCTAAGCAAGATTTGGAACGTCAAAAAAATGAAGGTCAAGCTTATGCTAACGACGTGATTCCAAAAGCACGAGGCACAGCATCTAGGCTAGCTGAAGAGGCTGCAGGTTATAGATTGCGTGTTGAGAATGAGGCAAAAGGTAATGCCAATCGTTTTGAACAGATATTGACGCAATATAACAAGGCGCCAGAAGTGACACGCCAGAGGATGTACATAGATGCGCAAGAACAAATCATGAGCAACACCAGTAAAGTGCTCATAGACCAAAAAGGCGGTAACAGCTTACTGTATCTTCCTTTAGATAAGTTGATGGAGAGAACTGGGGCATCAAAATCAGGATCGTCTGCTGCTAAAACAACTGCTACAGAGCGCGTTGAAATGGAAGTAGATACCGATCGCTCACGCGATGCATTTAGAAGTCGTGACCGTGATGAACGATAGAAACGAAAGTGAAGAATAAATGAAAAATTTTGGTGCAGGTTTAATTGGTGCTTTTGTGGTGATGGTCATCATCACACTTTCTGCTTTTACGGTAGATGAGCGTGAATATGCCATTGTGTTTAGGTTGGGTGAGATTGTTTCAGTGAAGAAATCACCTGGTCTCTACTTTAAAATGCCTTTGGTAGAAAATGTGCGTTATTTTGATAAGCGTATTTTGACGTTGAACTGGGACGAGCCAGACCGCTTTATCACCAGTGAAAAGAAAAACGTATTGGTCGATTCATTTGTGAAATGGAAAATCATTGACCCTGCTAAATTCTATGTATCAGTGAAAGGTGATGAAGCACAGGCAGAACGTCGCTTATCACAAACGGTGAATGATGGTTTACGTGCTGAGTTCGGTAAACGTACCATTCATGATGTGGTGTCTGGTGAGCGGACAGAGATTATGGACATCTTGCGTCAGCGTGCAGACAAAGACAGTCGTCAAATTGGTGTGCAGATTTTAGACGTGCGTTTACGCCGTGTTGATTTGCCTAAAGAGGTCAGCGAGTCGGTGTACCAACGTATGGATGCAGAGCGTAAGTCAGTAGCCAATGAATTGCGTTCGCAAGGTTCGGCAGCGGCTGAAAAAATTCGTGCAGATGCAGACAAGCAACGTGAAGTGATTGTTGCAGAAGCTTACCGTGAAGCGCAAAAAATTAAAGGTGACGGTGATGCAAAAGCTGCAGAAATTTATGCGAATGCATTTAATAAGAACCCAGAGTTTTATGCGTTTTACCGAAGTACTGAAGCCTATAAAAATAGCTTTAACAGCAAAGAAGATGTGATTGTATTGGATCAAAGCTCTGATTTCTTTAAATATATGCGTAGCAGTGGCGGAGTTAAAAAGTAAGGCAGTAAGTTGAACAATACGCTACTCACCGCGCTAGGATTGATGCTGATTGTCGAAGGCTTGTTGCCTTTGCTCATGCCGCAAGCTTGGCGCGATACGTTTCAACGGCTTATCGCATTAAAAGATGGCCAGTTAAGATTTATTGGTTTAATTTCCATCATTGGCGGATGTTTGCTAATGATGTTCAGTCGCTAGCGTAAGCCGTAAGTGTAGTTTGCGGTTATAATAACGCCATGCGAAATTGGTTACTCCCCGAATTTATTGAAGATGTGTTGCCTGCGGAAGCTGGGCGCATTGAATCATTACGTAGACAGCTTTTAGATTTATTTCAAGTACATGGCTACCAATATGTGATTCCGCCAATGTTGGAATACATGGAATCGTTAATTACAGGCACCGGTTATGATCTGGATTTGGCGACGTTTAAAGTGGTTGATCAATTGACTGGTCGTTTAATGGGTGTGCGTGCAGATATGACGCCGCAAGCGGCCAGAATTGATGCGCACATGTTGAATCATCAAGGGGTGTCTCGCCTATGTTATGCAGGCACGGTCTTGCGCACAAAGCCAGATGGTCTTGCTAGAACGCGTGAACCCCTGCAGTTAGGTGCGGAGCTATTTGGGCACGCGGGGATCGAGAGTGATGTCGAGATTCAACGTCTCATGATTAAGTCTTTACAATTGCTTGGCCTTAAAGAGTTGCATATTGATTTTAGCCATGTAGGTATATTCGAGAGCTTAGTAAAACATGCGGAGCTAGATGCCGGTCTTGAGCAGGCGTTGTTCTCTGCGCTGCAGAGTAAAGATAAATCTGCCGTCACCCTGTTGGTCAATAAGCTAGACACGCAAACACAACAAGCATTTATCAAACTGGTTGAGCTAAATGGCGATGTGAACATTTTGGCGGAGGCTGTCAAAGTCTTGCCGCCGTTTGATGACATTCATCAAGCGCTGAATGATTTGCGTGCGATTGCCGATCATTTGGCTGATTTGGATGTGCAAGTAGGCTTTGACCTCAGTGAGCTACGCGGTTACCACTATCATTCAGGCATAGTATTTGCCGCATACGCCCATGGCTATGCTGGTCCCATTGCATTAGGTGGTCGCTATGATGAAGTGGGTGTTGCGTTTGGACGCGCAAGACCTGCTACGGGGTTCAGCTTAGATTTGCGCGGCGCAGTATTAGCTCTAGCGCCCGCGCAAGTAAAAAAGGCGATTTTAGCGCCTGCTGGCAATGATGCTCCGTTATTGGTCGCAATAGAGTCTTTGCGCGCGAGTGGTCAAATAGTGATCCAAGCCTTCCCGAATATGGCCTCTCATGTTGATGAGCTTGGCTGTGATCGCACATTGGAACTCAAGCAAGGTGAATGGTGTGTCACGCCCATTGCCCATTAACACATTTTTATTTATCACGTAGAGACATCTACACTACTGAATTTACGGCATCAAAATATGGCAAATCAATCAAATAAGCATCAAGCAAAAAACGTAGTCGTCATTGGCACCCAGTGGGGCGATGAAGGCAAAGGAAAAATCGTTGATTGGTTAACCGATCATGCGCAAGGTGTGGTCAGGTTCCAAGGTGGACACAATGCGGGTCATACACTAGTCGTTGGTCAAGGTGCTGAGCAACGGGTATACAAACTCAACCTGGTGCCATCTGGCATTGTGCGGGCAGGGGTGAATTGCTATATCGGCAATGGTGTTGTGCTGGACGCTGGGCACTTGTTAAGTGAAATTGACACATTGGAAAAAGGCGGGCTTGAAGTCAAGAGCCGTCTAAAACTCAGTCCAGGTTGCCCATTAATTTTAAGCCACCATGTAGCTGTGGATATTGCACGTGAAGCTAAGCGCAGTGAAGATAAAAAGATTGGCACCACAGGTAAAGGCATTGGTCCTACTTATGAGGATAAAGTGGCGCGTCGAGCATTGCGTGTGTATGACTTGTTTTACCCTGAACGCTTTGCGGAAAAATTGCGCGAAGTGATGGATTATCATAATTTTGTATTGACGCAGTACTTAGGTGCTCAAGCGGTTGATTTCAATCAACAATATGACGCGAGCATGCAACATGCCCAAGCGCTAAAACCCATGGTGAGTGATATTTCTGCTGAATTATATGCGGCCAATATACGAGGTGAAAATTTGCTATTTGAAGGCGCGCAAGGGACTTTGTTAGATATTGACCATGGCACCTATCCTTATGTGACATCCAGCAATTGTATTGCGGGTCAAGCCTCTGCTGGTACCGGAGTAGGTGCCAATATGTTGCATTATGTATTAGGTATTACTAAGGCCTACACTACGCGCGTAGGCGGTGGCCCTTTCCCAAGTGAGCTGGATATTGAAACTGAGGGTGTGCCTGGTCATCAAATGTCGAATAAAGGACAAGAGATAGGCACTGTGACCAAACGAAAACGCCGTTGTGGTTGGTTTGATGCAGCTGCTTTACGTCGTTCCGCGCGTATTAATGGCCTCACTGGTTTGTGTATTACTAAATTAGATGTACTCGATGGTATTGATAGTCTCAATATCTGCACAGGCTATGAGCTGGATGGCAATGTGGTCGATATGTTACCTGTTGGTGCAGATGATGTAGCACGCTGCAAACCCATCTACGAAACTGTGGCAGGTTGGCAGGGCAATACGTTTGGTGTTAAAACTTGGGATGGCTTGCCCAAAAACGCACAGATTTATTTGAAGCGTTTAGAAGCTTTGTGTGGCGTACCTATCGCCATTGTATCCACAGGGCCAGAACGCGATGAAACTATTGTGCTAGAGCATCCATTCCACATTGGATAATCAAATGCAAAAGCGACTTGCATGGGCGATTACGGGTTCTGGTCATTACTTACGCGAGTCGTTGACGTTATTGCAAACACTAGATTCGGTTGATATTTTCTTAAGCAAAGCTGCTGCTGAAATCATTAAGCAGTACGGATTTCAGGCACAGTTGGATGCAACAGGACACCGTGTTTATCAAGATAAAACAGCGAGCAGTATTCCTGTTGAATTGTTTTATCAGGGTAAATATCATACCTTGGTCATTGCACCAGCCACTTCCAATACCATCGCAAAAATGGCGTATGGATTCTCAGATAGTTTAGTCACCAATCTATTTGCGCAAGCAGGTAAAACCCGTGTTGAAAGTATTGTGTTTGCTTGTGACACGGCGCCAGAACTTGAGTCCGAGGCGCCTCGAGACAATATTGTCAAGGTATATCCGCGAGATATTGATCTTGAAAATGTTGCAAAATTAAAGTCGTTTGCATTTACTGCAGTAGCTGAAGATATTGATCAGCTACAACAGCTCATTATGCAACGGCTTGCTGACGAACATCAGATGGGTGTTGAGTCGTTCAAATGACAGAAAAACTGTTATTTATAACAGGAAAGCTGGCTGAAAAAAGCTTACATAAAGTGCTTGGTGAAGTGCAAGCCAACCCGAAAACGCCCCAATTTAAATACCGTATAGAGCAAATTGGCGTATCAGTGGCTGCGTTAATGACGCCAGCATTGATAGCACGTCGCCTGAAAGATATTGGGGATGCCAGTAAAGTGATTTTGCCTGGTCTTTGCCAAGGTGATTTAGCACCCCTGCAAGCGCAACTTGGTGTTCCAGTAGAGCGTGGGCCCGAAGATTTAAAAGACCTGCCGCAATACTTTGGGCAACAAGGCATTACGCCAGATTTATCACAACACAGCGTGAAGATTTTTGCAGAGATTGTGGATGCGCCAGACTTATCTGTAGACGCTATTCTGCAAAAGGCAGAGCGATTTAAGCAACAAGGTGCTGATGTCATTGATTTAGGCTGTTTGCCAGGTAAACCTTTTTTACATCTTGCGGATACTGTAAAAGCGCTTAAAGCGGCAAGCTTTTTAGTAAGCGTAGATTCGATGAATATCGCGGACTTAAGAACAGCTGGATTGGCGGGTGCAGATTACTTACTTAGCTTGACAGAAAAAACCATCAACTTGATCGATGAAGTTGATGCAACACCGATTTTGATTCCAAATAAACCCGGCAATATGGCGTCGTTGTATCGCGCAATTGAGCATTGTTTGCGCAAAAACAAACCCTTTTACGCTGATGCTATTTTGGATCCTATTCACTTCGGACTCACAGACTCGATAGTGCGCTATCACAAACTACGAAAAAAATACCCACAGGTCCAAATTATGATGGGGGTTGGCAATCTGACGGAGCTGACAGACGCTGATACTACAGGTATTAATGCGTTGCTATTTGGTATGATCAGCGAGTTAGACATCAATGCAGTGCTAGCGACATCCGTGAGTGCGCATGCCGCTTATGCTATTGCGGAGGCCAATGTTGCTAGACGCGTGATGTATCGTGCAAAGCAAGACAATCGTTTACCAAGAGGCTATAGCAATGGGTTGCTGGGACTGCATGATAGAAAGCCTTTTAGTTACAGTGCTGAAGAAATCCAAGAGTTTGCCACACAAATCAAAGACCCAAGTTTTCGTATTATGGTAAGTGAATTGGGTGTGCATGTGTATAATCGCGACGGCATACAAATGGATATAGATCCATTCAAGTTTTACCCCTTGTTGGGCGTTGACAATGATGCATCACACGCATTTTATTTAGGTGTAGAACTGGCTAGGGCACAAATTGCATGGCAACTCAAAAAACGCTACGTGCAAGACGAGATGCTTCAGTTTGGCGTAGCAACTCTTGATCAAGACAAACAACCAAAAACAGCACACCGTGAAGCGTCTATCAAAGAAAAAGCAGTCGAATAAATCAATGATATACGAAACCATCATCTCGACTATTGATACCAATGGGAAGCCACATGTCACTCCGTTTGGTGTGCAGAAAAAAGACAACCTATATGTCATTGCACCATTTAAACCTTCAACCACACTTGAAAATATTATGAGTACCCGGTGTGCGGTAATGAACCTAACTGATGATGTACGCGTGTTTGCAGGTGCAATTGTGCATCAGCAAGTATATGAGTTGTTGCCTGCAACCAAGCTACAAGGCTTTCGCTTGGCCGCAACATTGGCACATCACGAATTGCAGCTGGTAGAGGTATTAGAGGATGCAGAGCGGCCGCATCTGCTGATGCAAAGCATCTATCAAGAGACACACCAGCCATTTGCTGGATTTAACCGTGCACAAGCAGCCGTAATAGAGCTTGCTGTGTTGGCTAGCAGATTGAGCCGGCTACCCCAAGAAAAAATATTATCAGAGCGGGCCTATTTGCAGATTGCTATAGACAAAACAGCTGGCGAGCGTGAGTTGCAAGCCTGGCAATGGTTGGTCGAAAAGATTGACAATTACTATGCTGAACAAACTGGACTCAATCAAGCTTAGTAGATATCACCATGATTCGTTTATTGATTAGTGTTAAGAATGTAGAAGAGGCGCGCGACGCGATGCGCGCTGGTGCCGATTTTATTGATTTAAAAGATCCAAATCATGGAGCGCTAGGTAGCTTAGATAATAAGATATGTCTGGATGTCGTGCGTGAGGTGAATCAACGCGCAATGGTCAGTGCAACAGTGGGTGATGCACATGATCACATGCACACTTTAATGGCATTGGTGGAAGAGAAGCGCCAATTGGGCGTTGATATTATCAAATTGCCCATATCCTCTTTTTTTGCAGACGTTCTCTTTCAAAGTGAATTGCGCAATCTGGTACAAACCACCAAAATAAAATTGATAGTGGTGATGTTTGCTGAGCAATCAATCAATTTGTCATGGATACCAATTTTAGCTGACATTGGATTTTATGGGGTGATGTTAGATACGGCTAGTAAAAGCCAGCATTTGCTTGCAAAGGTCAGTACCGACACCATTGAAGCTTTTGTAAAACAATGTGAATTGCATCACTTAGAGGCAGGGTTGGCTGGTGCCTTACGTGTAGAATATGTAGATGCATTGGTAAAACTCTACCCTGACTATGTCGGATTTAGATCTGGTGTTTGCGAGGGTAACATGCGTGAAAATAAGTTATTGCCGCATTTGGTTAAGGAAATTAAAGAGAAGTTGCGCAAACACAACAACTTTTGTAATAAAATAGGGCATTAAAAGATTGTGCGTTGATTAGTTTGAGTGGGTTAAGTATAGTTAAACATGAAATTTATACTGTACGTCGAGAAGTTATTAACAGAGGAGTAAAGAATATGAAGAAAAGTTTAATGGGTTTTGCAGTAGCAGCAGCGTTAGGTGTGACAGCTTTTACGGCATCAGCTGAAGACATGTACCGCGGTGCTTGGTACGCTGTTCCAGGTGTAAGCTACATGAATACCGATAGTGACTTAGAAGCAGATAATGGTGCTGGTGGTTTTATTGCCATTGGTAAAGAACTGAGCCAAAGCTGGGATTTGCAAGGCCGTTTAGGTTACAACCGTGCTGATGAAGATACGAATATTCCTGGCGCAGGTGGTAAATATAAACAAACAACACTTGGTTTAGATGCTTTATACATGTTTAGCCGTGATAAATTCCGTCCATTCTTATTAGCAGGTGTTGGTGCAGCACGTAACAATGTAGATTACAGCAATGCTGGTGTCGACGATAAATCTAAAACATCATGGCTAGCTAGTTTGGGCTTAGGCGCTCAATACCTGTTCAGTGACTCATTTGGTTTGCAAGCTGATTTGCGTCATCAATGGAGCAAGTCTGATGCTAAAAACGCTACACGTAGTGTGGATGCAGATGGCACCATTGGCAACACATTATTAAGTTTGGGTGGTATCTTCCGCTTTGGTGCTCCAGCACCAATGGTGGCAGAAGCAGCACCTGAGCCAGCGCCAATTGCAGCAGCACCTGAGCCAGCTCCAGAACCTGCTCCAGAACCAGCGCCAGTTGCTTGTGTACCTCAAGTTGAAACAATTACACTAGAAGCTGAGAAACTATTTGGCTTTGATAAAGCAGCATTGAAAGATACATCAGAAGTTGACCAAGTGATTGCGAAAATGAAAGAAAACGATATTTTTGCATCAGTTAAAGTAGTGGGCCATACCGATAAATTAGGTAGCGATGCGTACAACCAAAAATTGTCAGAGCGTCGTGCAAACCAAGTACGTGATTACATGATTGCTCAAGGTATTGATGCCAATCGTTTAGTTGCCATTGGTAAAGGCGAAAGCGAGCCAAAAGTAAATTGTGATGATGTGAAAGGCCGTAAAGCACAAATCACATGTTTAGCACCTAACCGTCGTGTTGAAATTGAAGCAACACGCAGTATGGAAAAAGGTTGCCAATAGTTTTTTAGTTAGCAATTGAAAAAGCCTCGCATTGCGAGGCTTTTTTCTTGTCATCGGAGCCCGCGTGAATTGTTACACGCTATAATCTTTACATGCTTAAATCAGTAGATCTTATTATTTCCCCTCGTTGGATTATACCTATCACTCCACGTGATACTGTTCTCGAGCATCATGCTGTCATTGTTCATCAAGGTAAAATCATTGATGTATGCGCGCAATCATTGTTGGCCGAGCGTTATGTGGCTAATGAAGAGGTAGTGTTGCTTGAGCATGTGCTCATGCCAGGTTTGGTTAATTTGCATACCCATGCGGCCATGAGTTTGATGCGCGGCCTTGCTGATGATCTGTTGCTAATGCCATGGTTAGAAAAACATATTTGGCCAGCAGAGCAGCAGTGTGTGTCTTCGCAGTTTGTTTACGATGGTACTTTGCTGGCATGTGCAGAAATGTTGAGTGGCGGGGTCACCACATTCAATGACATGTATTTTTTCCCGGAATCATGTATTAAGGCATCTAGCCATATAGGTATGCGTGCGCATGTTGGCCTTGTCGTGCTTGAGTTTGCAACAAACTATGCTCTAGATGCCAACAGTTATATAGAAAAAGGAACGGCGACTAGAGATGCATATAAAGCTGAGCCTTTAGTCACTTTTAGCTTCGCACCTCATGCCCCTTATACCATCAAGGATGAGACATTATCTAAAATCAATGTATTGGCTGAGCAACTGGATTTAGGTATTCATACACACATGCAAGAAACGATGCATGAAGTCAGCCAAAGTCAATCCACATATGGTCTTAGCCCATTGAAGCGATTTGCAAATTTAGGATTGTTAAATTCAAGGTCTGTGCTTGCACATTGTGTACATCTGAGCGAAGCTGACATGCAACTCCTTGCAGATTATGGATGTCATATTGCGCATTGTCCAACATCTAATCTTAAGCTTGCTAGCGGCATCGCGCCAATTACGCAATTTGCAGCGCTTGATGTCAATATAGGCATTGGCACAGATGGGGCAGGCAGCAACAATCGATTGGATATGTTTGCAGAAATGCGTTTGGCAGCGCTACTGGCAAAGGGTAAAAGTGGAGATGCCACTGCAATTTCGGCACACCGCGCCTTGGAGATGGCGACTATCAACGGTGCTAAAGCACTGGGTTTAGATCAGGTAGTAGGCTCAATTGAGGTAGGTAAGTTTGCAGATTTAACCGCGATTAAGATGACAGATTTAAGCTTGCAACCATGTTTTGATGTCGCGTCTCATCTTGTGTACGTAGCTGGACGCGAGAACGTGAGCCATACTTGGGTGGCTGGACAATTGAAGTATCATAAGCCTGATGCTAACACTGGTGTGTTTAGCAATGTTGAGCCTCACGATTTATTACAGATTGCACAATCATGGCAACGTAAACTGGCAGCGTTTAGCAACAACATATAACTTAATTATTTTTTATCTACATATAACCGAGCATACCTATGAGTAATTTTGAAGCTGCAGAATTAGATAAATTTAGCGCTTTAGCCCATAAGTGGTGGGATAAAAACAGCGAATTCAAACCGCTGCATGATATCAATCCACTTCGTTTACAGTACATCGATCAGCGTACAGGCTTGCAAGGTAAGCATGTGCTGGATGTAGGCTGTGGCGGCGGTATACTGTCAGAGTCGATGGCACAAAAAGGCGCAATCGTAACCGGGATAGATTTGGGCGAAAAAGCACTCAATGTGGCCAAGCTGCATAGCTTAGAGTCAGGTGTTGCCGTGGATTATCAATATATCTCAGTGGAGGCATTGGCTGCATCTCAACCAGCATCATATGATGTAGTGACTTGTCTTGAGATGTTAGAACATGTGCCTAACCCAGCAAGTGTTGTGCAAGCTTGTGCAACTTTGGTAAAGCCTGGAGGCCATTTGTTTTTCTCCACCATACATCGCAATCCAAAGGCATATTTATATGCCGTGATTGGTGCAGAGTATGTACTCAATATGTTGCCACGTGGCACACATGATTACGCTAAGTTTATTAAACCATCTGAGCTGGCAGGCATGTTGCGACAAGCAGGGCTGACATTACAAGACCAAATTGGTCTGCAATACAATCCATTGACCAAGCAATATCGCTTGGGCAGTGATGTGAGTGTGAATTATATGGTGCATGCACAAAAGGCGGCTGAGTGAAGTCTATTCAAGCAGTTTTTTTTGATTTAGATGGGACTTTAGTCGATACCGCACCTGATTTGGGCTATGCACTCAATCTTCAGTTACAACGTCACGGTAAACCTGTACTGACTGATGATGAAATTCGCCCCTTTGCTTCGCATGGATCCCGTGGTTTGTTGGGATTGGGTTTTGGTATTACCCCTCAAGATGCACAGTTTATTGCGATGCGTGACGAGTATTTAAGCTTGTATGACGAAGTATTTACACGTCAACCACGCTTATTTTCTGGGATGGAAGTTGTGTTGAAAAGTCTCGCTACGCATGCCATCCCATGGGGAATTGTGACCAATAAGCCCCGACGTTTTACACAACCTTTAGTGGCGAGTTTGGGGTTAGATAAACTTGCCATTTGCGTAGTGAGTGGTGATGATGCGCCACAGCCAAAACCATCGCCAGCGACGTTGCTGATGGCATGTGCGCAAACGGGCGTACAGCCTGAGCAATGTGTGTATGTGGGAGACGCTGAGCGCGATATCCAGGCAGGTAAAGCTGCTGGGATGCATACGCTCGTGGCATTGTTTGGTTATTTAGATGCATCCGACACGCCAGAAACTTGGGGTGCCGATGGGATGATTCATCAGCCAGAAGATTTGCTACTGCTATTTAATCCTAGCTAACCGATTTACGTTCGATCAACGCGGTAGATAAGGTGCCGCTGTCCACATATTCAATTTCACCACCCATAGGCAAGCCGCGAGCAATACGACTAACAGCGATACCTCGTGCTTTGACCATTTCACTAATATAGTGCGCAGTCGCTTCACCCTCGCTGGTGTAATTGGTGGCGAGAATCACTTCTTTCACAATACCGTCTTGCACACGTTTTAACAGTTTGTCTAAATGAATCTCTTTGGGGCCAATGCCATCAATAGGGGAGAGCCGACCCATTAGTACAAAGTACATGCCAGCATACGATTGTGTCTGTTCTAGCATCATTAAATCTGTAGGCATTTCTACTACACAGAGCATGCTCGATTCGCGCTTTTCAGCGTTGCACAGCGCACACACAGGTTGCTCACTAAAGTTGTTACACAGTTGGCAGTGGCCTATGGTATCTAGTGCATGCTGTAACGAATAAGAGAGCTGCCCCGCACCTTTTCGATCACGTTGCATCAGGTGATACGCCATGCGCAGTGCAGATTTTGGGCCCACACCCGGTAAGCAGCGTAATGCTTCAATCAACTGTTCTAGTGCGGGTGGATTTTTCACGTATTATTTAAATGAGAAGTACTAGAACGGCATTTTGAAGCCAGCAGGCATCACTGCACTCATGCGCGCACTTGAGGTGGCTTCAGCTTTGGCCTTTGCATCTTTGAGTGCAATCAGCACTAAGTCTTCCAGTGTCTCTTTATCGTCCATCACTGCTTCATCGATGACTACACGTTTTACATCATGACTACAGGTCATAGTGATTTTGACCATGCCATTACTTGCAGAGCCTTCAACCTCTGTCAGTGCAAGCTCTGCTTGCGCCTTTTGCATATTGGCTTGCATTTGTTGGGCTTGCTTCATCATATTGCCCATGCCACCTTTCATCATCTGAATGCTCCTTTTCTCGAACTATTGTATGGGTTTAATTGAATTGGGAATAATTGTGGCGCCAAAGTCGCTCATCAGTTCTTGTACAAAACCATCCTGCATAATCGCTGATTCAGCAGTAGATTGAATGTTGGCTTTTTCAATCGCATTTTGTTTGGCTGGCGTGTTAGCTTCAGAACCAATTTCAAACTGTAATTTTATTTTGCGACCAAAGTGTTGAGCAATCGCATCGCTCAGTTTATCTTGGTAGTTTGGACTAGCCAGATGTTTGTGGGTTTCAGCAAGTTTTAGTGTAATGCTGTATTCGTCATAACTCACCATCTCACAATTTTGCGCCAATGCTCTTGCTAAACCTAGTTTAAGTTGTTGCTCGACCAATGACCGCCAATCTCCATTAAACATAAGCTGTGAGGGCTGTAGCGCTTCAATAGGTGCTAGCGTATCGGGAGCGACTGACGTAACTTCGTTGGCTTCAGCGATTTCTGCTGCTGAAGATGTCGTTATTTGAATCGCTGGCTCTGTAACTTCTGCTTCTGTCCCCGGTTTATTTTGCATGGCGTTTAACCGTGCGCTCATACTGATATTGGGCTGTGTGTTGGTGGTCGATCTATTACGATCTGTTTGTGGTGCAGGGGTATTGTCTAGCTTATCTTGGCCAAGCTTTTCTTGTGGGGTAAACGCCAACATCCGTAATAAGGTCATGGTAAAGCCAGCGTATTCGTCTGGGGCTAAACCGATATCGCGACGGCCAAGAATGCTGATTTGATAATACAGTTGCAAGGTTTCTGCTGGCATGGTCTCTGCTAACGTCATCAACGCTGCACGTTCGGGCAAGTCAGATGCGACAGTTTCTGGACAGGTTTTTGCAATTGCAATTTGATGTAATAGTGCTGACAGATCACCTAACGCTGCATCAAATGAAATGCTACGTGCATCCATCTCTTTGGCTTTGCTAATCAAGGCGGCAGTGTCATTCGTCAGTAATGCATTCAAAATTTCGTATAAATAGCTTTGGTCAATTGCCCCAAGCATACTGCGTACTTCGGCCTCATTCACTGTTTGGTTGCCATAGGCAATGGCTTGGTCGGTGAGTGATAGTGCGTCACGCATACTGCCAGCTGCTGCCCGCGCAATCAGATGAATAGCTGGCGCTTCAAAACGAATCTGCTCTTGCTGCAGAATCTGCGACAGGTGTTCGGTAATGGTTGTGCTGGCCATTTGGCGCAAATTAAACTGCAAGCAGCGCGAGAGTACAGTCACAGGTACTTTTTGTGGATCTGTCGTGGCTAAAATAAATTTGACGTGTGACGGTGGTTCCTCAAGCGTTTTGAGCATGGCATTAAACGCGCTTTTAGACAGCATGTGTACTTCATCGATGATATACACTTTAAAACGGCCAGCGGTTGGTGCGTATTGTGCGTTATCTAGCAATTCACGCATGGCATCGACTTGGGTGTTACTCGCCGCATCCACCTCAATCAAATCAATAAATCGACCTTTGTCAATTTCTGTACAAGCATTACATACCCCACACGGCTTGGCTGTAATGCCAGTTTCACAGTTGAGGGATTTGGCAAGAATACGTGCAATCGTCGTTTTACCTACGCCGCGCGTGCCGGTAAATAAATAAGCATGGTGTAAGCGTTGCTGTTCTAGTGCGTTGGTGAGTGCGCGCACAACGTGCTCTTGCCCCACCAATGTATCAAAAGATTTAGGACGCCATTTGCGTGCGAGGACTTGGTAAGACATTTAGTAACCTTTAATACTCAGCAACGCATGCCAGACATCATGGATTGAATCGTATGTGCGGGTCATGTGTTTCTTATGCCTTGCGTGGGTGGATAAACGTGATGCGAAATCTGGCTGAAAGTTTGGCATGCATAAGCGATCCAATCAAAAACTTTACCTTCAATACAAACGGAGGAGGCGAGCCAAACCCCCGGCACTTGCTTAATAGTTGTGGCTGCTTGCTTCCGCATCTGACCAGGTTGGCTACTTTACAATGCGGGGAGGCCCGCCATGCAGCATTTTACAATACTTTCGCCTTGGCCACTTCACTTCTCTTGGTATTTTTTCTCAGTATTTTTATGTGCGTTCTCTTGTTTTCTGCAAGCTTACTTAATTGAATTAACACGTGTCTTTATCGCATAAATATCAGTTAAATGCATTAATTGGGGGATTTAAACGTGCTTTTTTGCGCAATCAAAACTGGATGTGAGCCTACAAAATGCTATTTAGACAACGAGTGGAAAAACGACACGTAATAACCAAATGGCGACACCTCAACCTAAAAAAATCACTTCGGCACCAGACATTGCGCGTGAAACCATTAAACAGATGGCGATGCGCAGAGTAGAGCCTACGCCGAATAATTACGAGTTGATCTACAACGAAATTGCTGGAACACCACAAAAAGAAACCCTCAATAATGCGATTAAAAAAGCATTAAAGCAGCTACCCAATCAAAGTACGGAGCAAGCGAACTGGATTAATCGTTGGGAAAAGTTACTGAAACAAGATAACTGGGCAGGGCTCGCTGATATTCTAAACGAAGGTATGGATGCCAGCGTTGCGCATACCAAACAGTGGCCAGATGCTATTCGCCTATTATTAAAAGGTTGGGATGCACGTCGCGTAGGCATAGACCCTGCACGCAAAAAGGAAACATTAGAGCGTGTATTGATTAATTATGGAAACGATCCGCAGCTTTCTGCCAAGCTACAAAATTTAGCCAATAGCTGGGGTGCCAACGAAGCTGGTACAACAGAATTGGCCAATGTCGGCACTGATAATAATGACTCTGCTGATAGCGAGCCCGTAGCAGAAACAAGTAAAACAACTTCATTGTTGCAGAAAATAGACAATAAAATCAGTAGTGTGATGGCAATCGGTAATGATGAAACCAAACAGTTTCATGAGACTTTCCAGATACTACAGGACATGCTTAAGCAATCACTCAATCACGGCTTAATTCCGCGTTTAGACGGTTATCCAGAATTGCGTGAAGAAGCCTATGAGATTGCCATATTGACAGAAAAAGCACGCAAACTGAAAGATTGGCAATTTATGGCCAAGCAGTTCAGAGCGTTATTGGTCAGAGTCGAGCTTATTGGTGCGAATGAAGAAGGAATCAAACGAGATTTACTAGGCTTATTGAAATTGCTACTCAGCAATATCAGCGAGTTGGTATCTGATGATCAATGGTTGCGTGGTCAAGTTGCAACTGTACAAACCATTATTTCTGGTCCATTAGATAGAGTGCAAATTCAATCAGCAGAAAAGAGCCTTAAAGAAGTGATTTACAAACAAGGCATGGTGAAGCACAGCTTAATTGAAGCTAAAAATGCGTTTAAAACCATGATCTCTACTTTTGTAGATCGTCTTAAATTTATGGCAGATGCCAGTGGTAGTTACCATGAAAAAATCGAAATCTATTCAGACAAGCTCTCGGAGACCGATGACATTATTCGTATCAATGAGCTGCTAGAAAGTTTGATGCACGACACGCATGCGATGCAATCAGACATCATGCGTTCACGTGAGGCCTTGCTACATCAACGTGAAGAAGCAGAAAGCTCTCAAGAGAAAATCAAAAAATTGCAGGAAGAGCTCACACAATTGAGCGAAGCTGTGCGTATGGACCAACTGACTGGCGTGTTGAATAGACGTGGTTTGGATGACGCATTGACGACCGAAATTTCGCGTTTTTCTCGCGGAGGCGGTCCACTCACACTGGCGCTCTTAGATATTGATAACTTTAAAAATCTCAATGATACCTACGGCCACCATGTTGGAGATATAGCACTCAAACATTTGGCGAATGTAGTGAAAAAAACCATACGTCCCACCGATATCGTCACGCGCTTGGGTGGCGAAGAGTTTGTGATTCTGTTGCCTGACACCAATATTGATGAAGCCATCATCACCATGACGCGTTTGCAACGTTCACTCACCAAAGAATACTTTTTAGGCAATAACGAACGCTTGCTGATTACATTTAGCGCTGGTATTGCGCTGTTTAAAAAAGATGAAGAACAAACTGCACTGATACACCGTGCGGACCAAGCGATGTATTTAGCGAAAAAATCTGGCAAAAATAAAGTGATGACAGAGATTGACCTAGCCAAGTTGGCGTAAATAGCAGCTTGCGATGTCGCGCATGCATAGATGAAGTAAACATGGAATAAAGGATATTAAATTGCTTGCACTTGTTGAATCCCAATTGATTTTGAAATCTTTGACACTTGCACCCAGTGATGAAATTTATGTACTGGATGCCAATACGTTGGCTTTGTTGTACGCCAGCGATGAAGCACAAAAGAAAATTGGCAGTGATGATTTAACGATTGTCCCAGAACAGTTAGAAGCCATTTTAGGCGTGAGCCCTGCTACGCTTAATCGCTATGTCAATCAGCAACGTAATAAAAAAGCGCTGTTTGAATTGAGTGTGAATCAGCCGCTGCCTGAGGCTGGGGTTCATAAAAATCAACTCCGTGTTATGCTAATACAATCAGGTCAAACCGAATATATTCTCGTGACAAAAAGCGATATCTCTCCCAATGAAAAAGTAGTGATGGCCCTTAGTGAGAGCGAATCACGCTTTCAGGCCATTGTGTCTAACATCCCAGGTTTGGTGTTCCAAATGCAAATGACGGCTGAGCATGAGGTGAGCTTTCGTTATGTGAGTGATGCTTGTGAGGCTTTATTGGGTATGACCGCTGACGAATTACAGCAAGACGCGCAGTTGTTATTTTCCATTATGAACACGCGTGATCGCCAAGATCTTCGCGCCAAGCTCATCAACAGCGCACAAAGTCTTGAAAAGCTAGATTGGGAAGGGCGCGTTTGGATTGATGGTTGGCAAGACACTAAATGGATTAACTTGCGTGCAACGATTAGCCAGTTGGACGATGGCTTAGTGCAGTGGGATGGCATCATGCTCAACATCACCCAAAGCAAATTAGAAAAATTAGAGATCGAGCAATCGCGTCGTGAGCTCGAGCAGTTAACCGCCCATATGAATCAAGTGAAAGAGCAAGAGCGTATTAGCATTGCCCGTGAAATTCATGATGATTTAGGGGGTAATCTGACTGCCATTAAAATGGGGTTAAACGCTATTGCGCAACAAATCGCAGCGGGCAATCAAGTGTCAGTAGAACAAACAGCAGGGTTGGAGTCTATCGTCAATCGCACTTTTGAATCTGTGCACCGAATTTCTGGCAACTTACGGCCCAGCATTTTAGATTTGGGTATTGTGGACGCAATTGAGTGGCAAGTGACACAATTTAAAAAGCAAGTGAGTGCGAAGTGTGCGTTCTCCACCAATCAAGCGGACATTATGCTTTCAACCGAGCAAGCAATGGCTTTGTTTAGAATTTGCCAAGAATCGCTCTCTAATATTGCTAAGTATGCAAAAGCCACCAGTGTCAATGTCAGGTTGGAAGCTTCGGATGACGAAGTTACATTGCAAGTTATCGATAACGGCATCGGCATCAGTGATGTCGATAAACTGAAAACCAATTCATTTGGTCTACGTGGCATGCAAGAACGTGTGGCTGCATTAAATGGTAGCTTGACCATAGGCGCTATCAGTTCAGATATCAGTGGCACAAAAGTACAAGTCACCATTCCGTTCTAAACAACACACCAGTATTTCTATTAATATCCATAGCACTTTGTGTCGCTAGGTGCCTTTAAACATACACACCCAATGCTGCATGCTTTTGCCTTGCCTTGCCTTGCCTTGCATATGCAGGTTTGCCGAGCCTATTGCGCATCATTCATTAGTCAGCAAATGCCGATTTCCTGACACCCCGTTTATTTACTCAACACTTTTTTAGCAAAAACCCCTTAAAACCCCGCCATTTTGGTTGGCACGCCGTTTGCTATTAACTAATTAACGGCAAAGGGGTGTATGCATGAAGAACAATAAAATTAGAGTGATCGTGGTTGATGACCATGCCATTTTAAGATCAGGTATCAAACAAATTTTAGCAGCCACAGATAATATAGAAGTTGTTGCAGAAGCTGAAAATGCGGCACAAGCGATTCAATTTGCTAGAGAAGTGGAAGCGGATGTGATGTTGTTAGACATTTCATTACCAGACCGTAGCGGCATGGATGCTTTGAAATGCATCAAACGCGATAACCAACAACTCTCAGTATTGATGCTTTCTATGTATATGGAAGATCAATATGCAGTCCGAGCTTTAAAATCAGGTGCTTCAGGCTATTTATGCAAACACAGCGCTTCTAATGAATTGCTCACAGCCATTCAAACATTGGCCAAAGGTAAAAAATACATCACACCAGAAGTCGCAGAAATTTTGGCTGAACAAGTGAGTGATGAGAAATCACAAAACCCACACGAGACACTATCTGACCGTGAATATCAAACCATGATCATGATTTCATCTGGCTTTTCTGTCAGTGAGATTGCCGAAAAATTATCACTCTCAGTGAAAACAGTCAGTATGTACCGCACACGTTTGTTAGAGAAAATGCATTTACGCCACAACTCTGACATCACCCATTACGCAATCAAGAATCAACTCGTTTAAGATCTATCGGGAGGTAGTCCTCGGGGTTTGCTCTGCAAACCCCTTTTTTTGCCCAATGGTTTCAATTTAGGTCAGTCTTTTTCATTTTTTCTTCTCAATATCATCCATTTTTATATCCAAGAGATAGGCTGTGTTTGCCGCTTTGTTAGGGCCTTAACCCCAACAAAAAATCGCTATCATGATGATTATCTTCAATTATTGGGCAAAACACTGAATTAAAATTAAATTATCCTAAAGTTTTCGTAATGACAGCCGACACCATATTCATCGGGTCTGCTTATCGGTAATTGTTCTAGGATGGGTAGGTTAAGTAACTGTTTCATAAAAACTTTTAAACTTACCCTAAACTTTTACAAAAGCTTACCGATAACAGAAATAAGGGCGACGCAATGATACAAGTTGCTAAGCGAATAGTAGGGTGATTTGGAAATTTAATTTTATTTAGGAGATTCATCATGGCTGCAGTGATTAACACAAATATTGCTTCATTAAATACACAACGTAATTTAAACGCATCACAATCAACATTAAATACCTCTATCCAACGTTTGTCTTCAGGCTTACGTGTAAACAGCGCGAAAGATGACGCTGCGGGTATGGCGATTGCAACACGTATGGATTCACAAGTACGTGGTATGAACGTGGCAATGCGTAACGCAAACGACGCGATTTCATTCGCACAAACTGCTGAAGGTGGTTTGAGTAAAGTAACCGACGCATTACAACGTATGCGTGAGTTAGCAGTGCAATCTGCTAACGGTAGTAACTCTGCTGGTGACCGTACAAATCTAGATGCTGAGTTCCAACAATTGGCTGAAGAAGTAACACGTATCGGTTCAGCTACTAAATTTAACGGTACTGCAGTATTTGGTGGCTCAGCAACAACATTCCAAATTGGTGCTGATTCTGGCGACACAATCTCAGTTTCTGCAGTCGCTGCTGCAACCATTACAGGTAGCGTTTCAACTGCTGCAACTGCTGCAACTGCATTGACTGCAATTGATACTGCTTTAGATGCAACGAATACAAAACGTGCGACATTAGGTGCTGTACAAAACCGTTTCGAAGCAGTTGTAGGTAATTTGCAAGTAGCTTCTGAGAACCAATCAGCTGCTAAATCTCGCATCATGGATACAGACTTTGCAGTAGAGACAGCTAACTTAACACGCGGTCAAATCTTGCAACAAGCAGGTACAGCGATGTTAGCGCAAGCGAACTCACTACCAAATAACGTATTGAGCTTGTTAAGAGGTTAATTCGGTAACGTAGTGACATGACTTCCACAGGATGAAAATCCTGTGGAATTTTCAGCAAGTAAGATAGGGAGAACAATATGTTCCAATCTTCTTTAGATGCATACGGTAAGGTGATTAGCCCTACAGTTGCAGGCAGTCAAAATATACAGGCCACGAGTGGCCTAAAAGTCGTTGCTAGGCCTCAAGAATCTGCACAAGACGTCCCAGTGCCTGAGGTGACGTTCGACAAGGCAACATTAACGGGTGCGGTACAAAAGTTAAATGATTATGTGGCACCTGCGTTACAAACGATTCAATTTTCAATCGATCAGGAATCTGAGCGTATTGTGGTTAAGGTAGTCGATACCGCGACGCAAAAAGTATTGCGTCAAATTCCTAACGAAGAAGTGATGGCCATTACCAAAACGTTGGATAAGTTACAAGGTTTGGTCATTAGGCAAACGGCCTAGTAGTCAGATAAGCAGACGTAATGGTTGATACGTAAGCAATAGGCATTAGATGCAGTATAAATTTAAGGATGAATGATTATGGCGACAATCTCAAGTACCTCTTCAATTGATGTGAATTCAATTGTCAGCAGTTTGATGAGCGTTGAACAGCGACCACTCACCTTAATTAATACGCAAAAAGCTGCGCATCAGGCAAAGCTCTCTGCTTATGGCACCTTAAAAAGTGCGCTTTCCACGTTTCAAACCTCGGTGAGCGCACTGGCTTCTGCTTCTAAATTCAATGCGCAATCAGCTACTTCAGCAACGCCCACAGTATTTACGGCGACTGCCAACGGCAGTGCCACCATTGGTGACTATGCAATCACGGTAAATCAGTTAGCAAAATCACAGAAAATTGCCATGGATGGCGTTGCCAATACTACTGATGTGATTGGTACAGGCAAACTCACCATTGCATTTGGTACGTATGCAGCAGAAATTGTGTCACCTGCTACCCCAGCGAGCTTTACTGCAAACCCAGATAAAGCCGCATTTGAGGTGACCATTGATCCAAGCAATAACACCTTAGCAGGCGTGCGTGATGCAATTAATGCTGCCAATGGGGGTGTCACAGCCACTATCGTCAATGATGGTACGGCTAACCGTTTGGTGCTAACTTCCAAAGAAACAGGTGAAGTGAACGGCCTGAAGATTACGGTGGAAGATGACGATGGTAATGCCACGGATGCTAGTGGTTTGTCGCGTTTGGCTTATGATCCTTTGGCCGCAAACGGTAGCGGTAAGAATATGAGTCAGTTGCAGGCACCACTCAATGCACTAATTAACATTGACGGCATTGATGTGGTGAAATCCAGTAATACTGTGTCTGATGCAGTGGAAGGCATTACGATTAATTTGCTCACGACCAGTAACAGCCAAGCAGTTAATTTAGCGGTCTCTTCTGATCAAGCTAAAATCAAAGAGTCAGTGACTGCATTTGTGGACGCATACAACAAGCTGAACGATACCTTGCGAAACCTCACCAAATACGACGAAGGCGGTACTTCCTCTGGCAAGTTATTAGGCGATGCAACCGCACGTTCTATCACCTCACAGATTAAATCTGTGGTGACCAAAGTGGTGGATACGGGTGGCACAATTACCTCATTGACCGACATTGGTGTGAGTTTCCAGCGCGATGGGAAATTAGCACTAGACAGCACCAAGCTGACCAATGCCATCACCAACAATTTCGACGATATCGCCGCATTGTTTTCCACCTCTGCTAGATCCACTGACGCACAAGTTACTTACCTTGGCAGCACTAGCAAAACACAATCTGGTACCTATCCCATTACAGTTTCGCAAATTGGTTCCGATATTACTAATATGGTAGGTACGATAAACGGCGTTGCTGGTAACGGTTTAAACCAAGAGTTGATCGGTGCAATTGGTGATGCGAGTGAAGGCTTGCGCATCAAAGTAACGGGTGGCAGTTTAGGCGCACGTGGTGACGTGACTTTTGTAAAAGGTTATGCCGCGCAACTGGATGACATTTTGGATAGTTTATTAGATGAAGAAGGTTTGTTGGCAGCACGTACAGATGGCATTACGGCTTCTGTAAAACGATTAGAGCAACAAACTGAAGCGTTTAATTTAAAGATGACCGTAATCGAGAAGCGTTATCGCGATCAATATACGCGCTTAGATACGCTGTTATCGAGTTTACAAAACACGAGTTCGTATCTGGCTCAACAAATTCAATCAATCAGTAATAATAGCTAATAAAGGGGACACACAATGTTTGGATTTAAAAGTAATGGTGCGAATGTGTACGCCCAGATGGGATTGGAAACAGGTGTGGTGGCGGCAAGCCCAAATAAATTGGTGGTGATGCTGTACGAAGGGGCAATCTCCGCTTGCCGTAATGCGATTACATTTATGCAGCAGCAAGATATTCAACGCAAAGGCGAAATGATTTCCAAAGCGATTTTGATTATTGAAAGTGGCCTACGTTTGAGTCTGGACAAAAAAGCCGGGGGTGATATTGCACAAAGTTTAGATGCTTTATACGCATATATGACCCAACGTTTAACGGTTGCGAATATTCATAATGAAGTGTCTGCGATTGAAGAAGTAGTTGGTTTGCTAAGCGAAATTAAAAGCGCATGGGAAGCCATTGAGCATCAACCAAGCCCTGTTGATGTGGCGAAAGTCATGGCGATTAAGCCACAGGCTGCGGCATCAGCAAATTACAATCGTATGGCGCTAGGTGTGTAGCGCATGGAATCACATCATTTAATTCAAGAGTATTCAGCGTTGGCTGGTTTAATGTCGCAAATGTTGAGTGCTGCACAACAAAACAATTGGGATAATGTGTCAGAGATAGAAGTGTCGTATTTGGCCAAAGTAAACCAAATTAAGTATCTGGAGAAGTCTGTTGTGCTAGATAAAACACTTAAATCGCAGAAGTTATCGCTTATTAAGCGCATTTTAGCGGATGATGAAGCTATTCGGTTGTTGATTCACCCTTGGATGAATCAGTTAAATAAATTGATGCAACCGCAGCAGTCACGCGCTATGCAAACCAAATTGAATAATACGTATCGGATGTAGGTATGCATCATGTACATCGCTAAGCCTGAATCAACCAATGCCCAGCAAGTTGGCTCGGTGCAGCGTGTGCTACCGGTATTGCCCGTGGGGGCTATCAATAGCCCTAGCCATGAATTAGAAGCGCAAGCTAAGTTTTTTACGCAAGGTGAAACCTATTCAGCACGTGTGACGCAACGTGTGAGTGAGCGCGCTTTTTTGGTGGAAGTCAAAGCAGATGCCTCCCAACAATTTGTACTGAAAATGGAACTTGGGCAACAGGCGAGGGTGGGACAAAGCTTATCGTTACAGTATTTGCGTGAACAGCCAGTGATGACATTTATGCTGAAGCAACCTGCCAATATTTATACTGGGACTACCGTGAATTTAAGCCAAACAGGTAGTTTGCTTGGTCAGTATCTGGGTCAGGCCGAGGCACAGCATGCGTCTACTCGCTTCGAAGCGATTCAAACTGTCACACATTTTCCATTTAAACCGCATGTCATGGCGCATGATTTACAGCAGGCTTTGAGTCGCTCAGGATTGTTTTATGAGTCTCATTTGCAAGGGTTTTCACACGGCCAATATAGTTTGCAACAAATTAAACAAGAGCCGCAAAATCAACCAGGATTCAATCCCGCAAACCTCATGTTTCAGCAGCTGGCCGTGTTGGAACATCAGCGCTTTTCATGGCATGGCGAAGTATGGTCCGGCCAAGAAATGACATGGGATGTATATGAGCAGCGCCTGCCTGCTGATGCGGAGCAACCGCAACAGCTATCAGATGAAGAGCGACTGATAGCAAGCGAGCTCAATATTGATTTCCCAAATTTGGGCGCGGTCAAAGTAAAAATGAGTATGATGAATGGGCATTTACGCATTCATTTAGAAAGCGAAACAGCGCAAACTTATCAATTGCTACAACAACAAAAAGCTAAGCTAGCAGAGTCCATGCATAAAAATGGGCAAGTGCTAGATGGACTCACCGTTGGGCGAGAGCAAATATGAATCATTTGCCCACCAAATTTAATCAGCAGGCCATTGCATTAGCGTATGACACTGGTGATTACGCGCCACGAGTTGTGGCTAAAGGAAGTGGCTTAGTAGCAGAACATATCATTGCATTGGCCAAGGAGCACCATGTGTTTGTACATGAGTCCAAAGAGCTTATGCAGATGTTGATGCAAGTCGATTTGGATCAGCATATTCCTCCAGCCTTATATTTGGCTATCGCGGAAATTCTGGCATGGTTGTATCGTATGGAAGAAGAACAAGCGCTGACCAGTGCGCAGAGTGAACCAATCACATTCTAAATCACTTGTGTTAGCTATCTACACTTAATTAAGACAAGTTTGCATCCACCTGCATCCGTGTTAAATTGTGGTCTCTTACATGAGGTGGAACATGGCAAATCAAGACAAATCGCTCGATCAATACAAAGTAAAACCCAATAGCAAATTTTCTTTAAGCAGTATTTATCCGAATGACAAGTCAGAGCGTTCTGATAGCAAAGCAAAAGATGCGCTGACATTAGAAAAGCTAGCGACAGAAATCAATGCGTTACAAGATATTTTGCATGCGCAGGCCAAGCATAAAGTGTTGCTCATTTTGCAAGGCATGGATGCCAGCGGTAAAGATGGCACGGTGAAACATGTGTTTAGCGAGTGTGATCCATTGGGTATCCGCTTAGCCAGCTTCAAAGCACCTAGTGCAGAAGAACTCGCACGTGATTATTTGTGGCGCGTGCATGCGCAAGTGCCCAAAAAAGGTGAAGTGGTGATTTTTAACCGCAGCCATTATGAAGATGTACTGATTGTGAAAGTGCATGATTGGATTGATGAGGCAGAATGTAAGCGTCGTTACGCACAGATTAATGATTTTGAACGCATGCTGACTGAAACTGGCACCACCATCATTAAGTGCTTTTTGCATATCTCTAAAGAAGAACAAAAAGTACGCATGGAAGAGCGCTTAGGCGATCCAACTAAAATTTGGAAATTCAACCCAAATGATTTAAATGAGCGCGCGGTGTGGTCAAAATACATGGTGGCATACGAAAATGCTTTACAAGCCACTTCAACCAATGACGCGCCTTGGTACGTTATTCCTGCCGATTCAAAAACCAATCGCAATCTATTGATTTCGCGAATTCTGCTAAGTACGCTTAAATCACTCGCGCTAGAGCACCCGCCAGTGCCAGACGAATACCATAAAATCATAGTAGAAGATTAGTTTTAATGATTTTTACACTAGGGGTCGTTACGTGAATCAGACGATACTAAGTGTTTTTATTGCATCAAAATAATGAGTCTACGCTTTCGGTTAAATTTGTTGGTCACCATGCTATCACTTGCATTTATGGTAGCGGTGGGATGGGTGTTGGTGAATGACACGCGTGTTTCCATTCGCGAACGTGTAGAAGCTGCAATGCGTGTGACGGTGCAGTTGCTTGATACCGTGATTGTCAGTTCGGCGATGAATCCTAGCTTTGGTCCTACACATATCGTCATGCAAGATTTTCTACGTTCATTGGGCTACGTGCGCAGTAGCCACATTGAATTGTATGACCACGCAGGTAACCCATTGTATATCTCACCTGAATCCACTTTTAAAAGCGATGTGGTGCCGCCTGACTGGTTTGTTAAGCTGGTGTCCCCAGAAAAAGAGTCCATACAGCGACGTATTCGTTACGGGACTTTAGTTGTCACTTCAAGCCCTAGCGGCTCGGTGCGGGAGGCATGGTCTGGTTTTCAACAGTTGATACTGATTGGTGCGGCCTTTTTTGTGACATTGAATTTGATGGT